>LXOW01096252.1_pt1 | contig 21082 bp, 10 predicted proteins | sample 1368591 | NCBI WGS metagenome assembly LXOW01 (sample SAMN04884650, study PRJNA319009) | bovine gut metagenome | isolation source: Cow rumen | host: Bos taurus | place: Italy: Legnaro (PD) | collected 2014-07-09
CATGGGAATGCAGGTTATCGAACGGCGGGATCATCTTCCTTATTTTCGGTGCAAAAATACTCTTTTTATTTGGATTACGGGAATAAAACCGTATCTTTACCTTCAGAAAACGGGATTATAAACATCATAAACCATTATAACCATGAATATTAGGATAGATTCCAATTTTGATTTCACAGTCAGCTCCATCCAGTATGCACCCGACGGGGAGTTGTGTATCACCCTGACATCGGGTGAAAAAGACAGAGACGCTCATTACCAATACTCCGCCTGCCTTGGGAGCGGTCATGCGGAGGAGCGTCCCACGGTAGGCCTGTTGCAGTATGCCCGGGATTATGCGGCGGCGGCCGACATCAAACCCAAGACCAGGGATTCCTATCGTCTTATGTGCAAGCATCTCGAAGCATATGGGGATATTACGATGGACAAAGTGACGACAGCCTATCTGCAGGGATTTGTGGACTATCTTCCGGCGACAGGACTGAAACCCGGTACCGTGCGTCTATATTATCAGAAGATAGCCTGCGTGCTTCACGACGCCTACAGGAACGGCCTATTCGATGACCGCATCCTGCAACGGGTGAGACGGCCCAGGAAAGAAGTGGCAAAGAAAAACTTTCTTTCAGAGGCCGAGCTGAGGAAACTGACCAGACACAGGCTCCCCGCGGAATACAACAACATACAGTCGATGTTCCTCTTTTCCTGCATGACGGGGTTGCGGTATGGCGATGTGCAGGGACTGCGCTGGGAAGAAGTGAAACACAGCGGGAAGCACCTGCAGTTGGAATTCCATCAGCAGAAGACTGACACTTACGAGAGGCTGCCGTTATGCGCGGAAGCCGAGGCCCTGCTGCGCAACCAAAGCCGCCGGGGGGAATATGTATTCTCGGAAGAGACAAACCAAAGGGTGAACAACGTGCTGAGGAGGTGGTGCAGGGAGGCGAGAATCAAAAAGCATGTGTCATTCCATTGCTCCCGTCACACATTCTGCGTATTGCTGCTGACGAAAGAAGTACCCATCTACACGGTGCAGCAGTTGATGTGCCATTCGGATATCGGCAGCACCAAGGTATATGCCGACCTGCTGAACAAGACAAAAGCCAAGGCGCTAAGAAAACTGCCGCTACTCGGGGAATAGGAGCAGGTGGGTGGCAGCAAGGCGCAAGGTTTCTTGGAGACTGGGTGTTAAAGTTTTTTTTGCCGGTATTAATTTTTTTTCGTACTTTTGCACTTGATTACAATCTTTTAAGAGATGATGTATTGGAAAGGCTGGTTTCTATATATCCTGTTGGTTTTGTCGACCTGCACGGCCGTCTGTCAGGTGGGTAGCATGTGGAATACGTGGACCGCGGCGGAGCCGGTGTTCCGGTGGCGGTGTGCGGCAGGCGACGGAGAGCTGAACTTCAACCCTTCCACCACGGGCGCGCTTGCCTTCGACAGCATCCCCTATGCGGAGGAATACACCGTGGTGGCAGTCTATAAGCCCGTGGCCGACAGCGAGGCCTTAGTGTGGCGGCTCACCTATGGCGACACTATCGTTCGCGCCCTCACGACCCGACATATCCTCACTGGTTCCGGCAGCATACGGTATGACGATTTCGGCGACGGCCGTCCTGTGATCCACACCCTCCGCCAGTCGGCTCCCGAAAGGGATAGTTCTGTGGTGCGCCTGACGCTGGGCGACAGTAATCTCAGGGTTGCCGAGGTGCTGTATTTCGACCGCCGTATAGACAATGCCGCCCTGCGCCGTGTGCAGAGCGCCTTGGCCGTCCGCTATGGCATCACCCTTGGTCCCGTCGACTATGTCGGCAGCGACGGCACCCGTGTCTGGCGCCACCGGTGCGGCGGTACCCGCTACCATCACCGCATCACCGGTGTGGGTACCGACAGTGTCTATGGACTCTGTCAACTCCGGAGCTGCTCCGAGATGGAGGGTGGCATGGTCACCGTGTCCACGTCCGACAGTCTCATCTCCGGCACCTATTTGCTGCTGGGCGACGACGACGGCCCGTTGAGTTTTGCCGGGGACACCCTCTACGGTGTAGCCTGCGAGGTACTTTCGCGCACCTGGCTCGTCCAATCTACCGAGGCGCAGGACAACCGCTTCTCGCTTACTTTCGCCACCCGTGGCTTTGCCCTGCCTTCCGACAGCCTCATGCTGGTGGTGGATGGAGGTATCTATCTGCCGAATGCCGTCACCGCCGATGCCGTACACTTCGACGGCGTCGCCTTCCCCCCTGACAGCAGCCACCTCACCCTGGCCCGCGGCGCCGAACTGCGTGCGCTGGCCTCCCTGTCATACGGCGCCAACACCCGACATACCCCGCTCCCCACTCTCCACTCCCGGATTTCGCTATATCCCAACCCCACCGTTGGGCACTATACCCTCGAGGTAACCGACGCCCGCTGGGTGCAGGTATCTGTCTATAGCCTGCAGGGCAAGCTGATGGCTACCTATGAAGACAGCGACCGTGCCGCATACCGCTTCGAGGGGGAGTTGCCGTCGGGCAACGTATACTATGCCACCGTCACCACTGAGACCGGCAGCCAGACCCTGAAACTGGTAGTGAAATAACAACGGACCTCACATGAAACAGCACAGACATACATTTTTGACCCTGATGGTTTTGACGGCGGTCCTCTTTTCCGCCTGCCGACGCGGTGTGCCGGAGGAGAGCGGCCGTACAGTCCCGGCCGACACGGTGCGGGAGGCTGCATCCGACAGTGTGCCGGCTGCCGCCGTCCCGGAGGGCGTTGCCGAGTGGCGGCGTCCCGACGTGAAGGTGCATGTGCGCCGAGGGCAGCCTTTGGCCATACATACCGAAGGCCTGACGCTTACGGCCGTGGATGCTGTGGTGCAGCACGACGCCGACTATTCCGTCACCTCGCTTGCCGAGGGGGAGCTGCCGCCGCTGCCGCAGGGGATGGTGAATCTCACCGGTTCCGCCGCGGGCTACCGCCTGCTGCCGGGCGGCGAGCATTTCTCGCCGTATGCCGAGCTGCGTGTGGGCTATGACCCCGGGCGTCTGCCCCGCGGCTATACCCCCGAGGATATATTTACTTCGTACTATGACAGTGCCGGCGGCGGCTGGGTGCGGCTGGAGCGGCTGGAGGTCGACACGGTGCACTGCGAGATCGTATCCGCCACCACCCACTTCACCGACTTCATCAACGAGCTGCTCAAAAGTCCCGAGATGCCCGAGACCCAGGGCTTTGTGCCGACGCAGATGAGTTCCTTGGAAGCAGCCAACCCGCTGGCGGGATATACAACCGTAGCGCCGCCCGAGGCGAACAACATGGGCACCGCCAGCCTGACCTATCCGTTACAGGTGCCTGCAGGCCGCGGCGGCATACAGCCCAGCCTTGCGCTGACATACAACAGCAACGGCGGCAACGGGGTCTGCGGCATGGGGTGGGACCTTCCGGTGCCCTGCATCAGCGTGGAGACGCGCTGGGGGGTACCGCTGTATAACGCCAACCACGAGACGGAGACCTATCTCCTCAACGGGGAGCAGCTGCTGGTGTCCTATGATTCCCTGCCCACCTTTGCCAAGGCTCCTGTCGTCCGCAACAAATACGAATACACCAAACGGTACTATCCGCGAATCGAGGGCTCGTTCGACAGTATCCTGCGTCACGGCACCACCCCGCAGACCTACTGGTGGGAGGTCTTCGACCGGTCCGGCACGCGGTATGTCTACGGGCTAGGGGATGGGGAGTTGCGTTCCCAACAGGAGCAGGCCATTGCCAAATGGTACCTGACACGCGTGATAGACCGTAACGGGAATGCCGTCCGCTACCACTATTCGACGGACAAGAGAGGTGGAAGCGGGAATGAGTCTGGCACAGCCCTGTATCTCGACAAGATCACCTATGCGGCACCGGAGGACGGATTCCCCAACACCCCGTGGTACGGCTATTGCGTGACATTCCATTATGGAACCAACCGAAACGACCCTGTAATCACGGGCAACTACGGCGTGAAAGAGAATATCAGCCGGCGCTTGGATTCCGTCAGGACCTGGTATGTCAGGAGCGAAGCCACGCCCAGACATACCGAGATTATCATCCCCACGAAGTACAATAAAGAGTGGGAGAGAATCAAAGACACGATCTACCTGACCCAGGATTCCGTGGATGTCCTGTCCATCAACTCCTGGCTTAACAACAGTGATGCAACGGTACAGATGCACCGAAGCCTGATAAAAGGCTACCGGTTGCTATACGGGACGTCTGCGGTGACCGGCAAGACGCTGCTGGACGCCGTGGTGGAGATGAGTGCCGAGGAATGGGAGCAGCATGGGGCCACTGTGCAGCGGGGACACCTGACGCCGACGTCGCAATACAAGTATCACCGCTTCGGCTACCGGAAAATGCCGGAGCATCGGTTCGACACGGAGACAACGATCCTGTCCACCGAGATATTGCAGGCGGAGAGCGGTCTGGAGGACATATATGCCAGCCCGCTTGGTGGAAGCTGTTCGTATCGTACGGGGGTAAACTTCAGTTTGGGGGCCGGCAAAGGATGCGCTCCCCATGAAAGGACCCTCAACATCGAGGCGAACGGGAATATCTCGCCCAAAGGTGCAAATGAAGGGACAACCGCGATAATAGACCTCAACGGAGATGGCTATCCTGATCTGCTTTTTTACGACGAGTATGGGGAATGGCAGTGCCAGCTGTTCTCGCCGGAGAACGGGGCGTATCGGACAGCTGACGACATCGTTGTCTCGCTGCCCACCCATGGATTCAGCAGGACTATTACGGATCAGGACTATTCGATAGGGTTGGGTGTCCATGCCGGATGGGAATATGAAGTTTACAGCCTCGGGGCGAATATCGGGGCGCAATACACGTCGAGCCGTTCCGGGAGCACCATGTATTTTGTCGACGTCAATGCCGACGGCAAGCCTGATATTGTAAAAGACGGCGAAGTGTGGTTCAACAACAGCCATGCCGACACCATCACCTTTGGTAGTGAATATCTGCATTATGTTTCGCCGGGGAAACCCTGCGAGACAAGCTATTACACCCTTGAGAACACGGTGGGACTGGACGGGTCGATATTTGAGGAGGGACACCAGTCGCAGACACTGGTGTCGTGGATTGGGCCAGAGTCAGACGACAGCAACGCCATGGTGTGGACGACGCTCGCCCCCCATAGCCAGGACACTCTGCGGCGCAGCGTGGTCCGTGTATGGGTAGCTCCGGAGGATGGTAACATCCAGATAACAGGCGCCGCCACGCTGGACGGGAGATTCAGCCTGGCCCGCGAACGTACCGATGCCGATGGCGTGCATGTGAGCATCCAGCACAATGGAGACACCATTCCCGGCACATGTCACGACCTGGACACCAACCACCCCACGCATGACTTCCAGGTACAGTTGAATGGCATAAACAAAGGTGACCGAATCTATTTCAGGGTCGAGGCATTGAGAAACGACTTGTACGATGTAGTGGAGTGGAATCCCGTCATAACATACCCGGATAAGAACCTCACAGCCACCGACAACGCGGGGAGAAAACAATATGTCTTCTCTGCCGAGGACGACTTCCTGGCTTGGCAGGAGGAGATGTTCTGCATGCCGGTGAAAGGTAAGGTCGACATCGTGGCGGATTATAAGTTTACGGGGACCTTGCAGAACAACCTCATCATGAGCATTGTCAAATGCGACTCCACGGGTAGTTTCATGAGCACCATAGCCTCTTGTGTATTGTATCCATCCGACACCCCCACCCAGGGCGACACCCTGATAACGTGGAGGGTGAATCAGAGTTCGATAGATGAGTCCAATACCATCCAATTCCTTGTGGAGAGTGCCGCGGACTTCGACAGGACCAAGCTTGTCTGGATGCCGCATGTCACCAGCGCCAGTTTCGACGACGGCGGCGACGCGGCGTTCCAGATGCATGGCGAAGACGGAACTCCGGTTGCGATATATGCCATAGACAGATATGTATCCCCCATCTTTACGGATGAAATCGTGGAGGATGTGCCTGGTTTCATAGATACCGAGATATTCGGCAGGACCAATCACGGCTGGGGCAGTTTTGTGTACAACAGCACCTCCATGCGTACTCCGATAGTGGAAAACAGGATAAAGAAGGATGTCAGGTATCAGCATGCCGAGATAAAGAAAATAACAGATAGTGTAAATGCCCGGTACAGCCCGCCAAGCGGAGGGGGATCCGCCTCGATACCCGTAGAGAGCGTGTTGGCGGACGTGGACACCCTTCTTCCCAACCCCGACAATGCGGACGTGGCGTCGCTGGATGCCGCGGTGGAGTCGGATTCCACGGGACGGATACTCGTCGCTTTTGCGGGCAAAGCGTATGTGACCCCCACTCAGATGGGCCTGTACAACTGGTACTCGGTCCGTGAAGCTATGGAGGACAGCACCCTGCGTGTCCCGGTAACCAACCAGAGTATTGCAGCATCCGGGAAGAAAGCCGTCGGACCCGTGAAGGGTAATTCGCAGCAGGGGTTCGGCGTCCATATCTCCGCCGGACTGACCTGCGGCGGAGAAGAGGGGCAGGTGGGAAACATTTTCGGTCTCAATGCCTGTTTCAACTATTCCAACGGAGAGAACAGACTCACGGCGGACTATAGGGATTTCAACGGGGATGGTTATCCCGACGTGATAAGCGAAAACGCTGCGCAGTATACCAACTCCTGGGGTGGCCTTTCCGCAAAGACGGCAGGCATCGTTCCCACAGGGAGACAGGGCATACACGGCACTGTATACAACTCGTTCAGCCTGCAGGGCGGCGGCTCGTTTGTCAACTACTCGAAGAAGGGCAAGAATAGAGGAGAGACCCATGTCAAGATACGCAGCAACGGTGCCGGCGTCGGGAATGACGGGAGCGTCGCCTACTCCAAAGACCACCTTTCGCATACCTGGATGGACGTCAACGGCGACGGACTGCCCGACAGGATAGACAGGGACTCCGTTGCATTGAATCTCGGCTACGATTATTACAAAGCGGAGTACATGCACCATGCCCCTTCTGAGAAAAACCACAGTGTCGTCAACAATAAATCCAACAACCTGAACTTCTCCGGCGCGAGAGAGGTGGCTTTGGTGTCCAACAGTCTCCGCAGCACCGTCAACAACAGCTTCTCCACAGGGAAGAGTTTCAGCGAGTCCGTCAACACCGGCGACGTGGTCTATGTCGACATGAACGGTGACGGTCTGGTAGACAAGGTTGAGGACGGCGAAAAGGTTTATTATAACCAGGGATGGGGATTCCGTGCTACGGCGGACACGCTGGATACAACTGCCAGAGCTCGAGACATCAGCCATAACATAGACTATTCCGGCAACCTCACGATTGGATTTCCATTGGAGACCCCCGCGGGCTGTTTCAAGATTCAAGGGTCGGCAGGGATAAGCATTGGCAATTCGGCCTCCACCACCGAGGCCGTACTGATGGACATGAATGCCGACGGGCTGCCCGATATCGTCCGCCGCGTCGGATCCAGTATCTGGGTGCGCTACAACCTGTTGTACGATCTCGACAAGCTTGTCTCCGTGCAGTCGTTCTATGGAAACCACATGGACATAGCCTATGGCCAGGCGCCCTATTCAGCCGGGGCGCGGCAACGGCCTACGGTGATGAGACAGCTGACGGTATATGACTCTACGGGCAGGAGCGACGACCGGCGAGTGCACCGCTTCGGCTACGAGGGGTATGTGCATCCGGTCGAGGAGCGGACACCCTATGGCTTCACCCTGGTGGCCGACACGCAGTTCATGGCCGGAAGCGCCTACCGCATCACACGCCAGCAATACCGTACCGACCTCTACAAGATGCGCGGCAGGAAAGCCGGCGAGCGGGTGACCGACGCCGCCGGGAGGCCGTGGGTGGAGCATGTATGGGACTATGAGCTGAAACGCATCGACAGCGGAATGGTGGTGCCTTTGGAGACGGCCCATTGCTTCGGCCCCACATGGCCGGCCTTGGACTCAGCCGTCACACGCTATTACGACCCCATGACACAAACGGTAAGGGTGGAGACCGCCGAGATATACATCCACACGGGTTACGGCCGTGTGGCAGAATATGTCAACTGCAACAATACCACCACTCCTGATGACGATGTCCGCTGCTTCGTGAAGTATTGCCGCCGCGGCAGAAACCAGTCGGCACTGCCCAAGGAGATGACCGTCACCAACGCAAGCAACAACATCCTCCGCCGCCGGACAGCGGGATACACCGACAAGGGACTGTTGGAGAGGCTGACCATATACAACACCCTGAGCGACAGTTCCACGGTGTCGGGATATACCTACGACAGCTACGGCAACCCGAGGTCGGCGGAGCTGCCCCCCAACCGAAACGGCCAGCGGGCGAAATACATCTATGGCTACGACACCCTGCTGCACCAGTTCCCCACATCGGTGACCGACAGCGCCTTCAACATGGTGAGCCGTACGGAATACGACGTGCGGCTGGGGCTGCCGTTGCGGGTCTATTCCGTCGGCGGCGACAGCATCAGCTACACCTATGACGACTGGGGCCGTCCGTTGACCATCCGTGCGCCGCAGGAATACGGCTTCCACTATTATCCCACCATACAATACAAGTACTGGGATGGCGTGGGGCCTGCACGGCAGATCAACCAGCCCGGCTTCCGCACGTTCACCGGTCCTCCCGTCTTGGGTGGCACCCTGTCGATAGCCCCGTGCACGGCCTATTCGGGTTGGCCGCTGTGGGCGCAGACGATGCACCGCTCCCAGAAAGATACCATGCTGAACATGACCACAGCCCTCTTCGCCGACGGTCATGGGCGCGTACTCCAAACCTGCAAGACAGCGGTAATCGACGGACATAACAACAGGCAAGCGGTGTCGGGACAGATTACGTATGACGATGCGGGACGCCCGCATGTCACCTTTGACCCTTTCGAGATACACGGAACGAATTTCTGTGCTTACCACGAACCCAGTAGCCACGGAGACGTCTACACCCGGACGGAATATGACCTGCTGGACCGCGTGGTGCTGACGGCCGTCTATCTCCCCGGCGACGTCCTCGCCACCACCCATGAATACAGTTTCGGCACCACGGGAGGCGTCACATGTTTCCAGACCGTCACGAGAGACCCCGAAAGCCGGGAGACCCTCACCATGGCCGACGCCCGCGGACTGACCCTCCTAAGCGCCGACGCGCTGCACAACACGACACAGTTCGGGTATGACGCCTTGGGCCAGCTGGCATATTCTGTCGACCCTGAAGGGTTTATTACTTCCTACAAATACGACATGCAGGGGCATGTCACCATGCGTGACCATCCCGATGCAGGTGTCAGCGAATACGGGTATGACGGCATGGGAAACCTGTACAAGGAGGTCAACCCGCTGGGTGAGATTACCTATGCATACAGCTACTACAGGTTGCAGAGCAAACAATATACCGCCATCGGAGGCATGGACGGCAACGACGTGGAATACACCTATGGCACCAGCGGCAGCGATCGCGGCAGGCCGACGCTCATCGTCGACGGAAGCGGAAGCCATGAACTACGCTATGATGCGCTGGGCAACGTAAGGGAGGAGACTCGCACCATCGCCCTGCCGAATAACATGGGCGAAGTGTACCACTTCCGCATGGAATATGACTACGACAGCTGGGGCCGCATGCTCTGGATGACCTACCCCGACGGCGAACAGGTGAGGTATAGCTACAACCGTGCGGGCGACCTCGTCGCGATGGGGGGTGATCACACCTATATCCAGAATATCCGCTACAATGTCTTCGGGCAACGCGACTCCATCCTCTACGGCAACGGCACGGGTGCAGCCTACACCTACGACGCCCTGCACCGGCTGAAGCGCCTCCTCAACTATGAGCCCTCCGGTGTTAAAATGCACAACATTTCCTATCTCTATGACCGCGTAGGCGATATCGTGTGCTTTAGAAACGACGTGTCGTCCATAGGGCCGTTCAACGGGTGGTACAGGAATGATCCCGTCTATGACGACGCCCACCGGATGGTGAGTTGCACGGGAGGAAACGCATGGGGATCACATGAACTGTCTTATGCCTACAGTCCCTCGGGGCGTCTGGTCAACAAGGACCACAACCTCCCGTCGAGTGCTTTGTCACCGTCGACGAACATGTACTACGGCTACTGCGACAAGGACAAACCCCATGCCGTGCGTCGCATGTACGACGAGCTGAACCACACGCACTATGACCTGCGGTGGGATTCGGCAGGTAACATGGCCCAGGTGAGCGTCGCCAACGAATTCCCCGAGTTTGTATTTGGCCGATTCCTTTTTTGGGACGAGAGCAACCGCCTCCATGCCGCCGTGGACGAGGCGCACTATAGCTACTATGCCTACGACTATGGAGGAGAGCGTCGCATCAAAATCACCGGCGAGAACATCTCCTCCGACGTCAATGCCTACACCCTGAGTACCTATGCCAACCTCGACAACGCCACTCTCTATCCTTCGGCCTATATGGTGCTGGATAACCACGGATATACCAAACATTACTATGCCGGAGCAGACCGTGTGGCAGCCCGCATCGGCGGCGGGGGGCTGGATTATCTGACTTCTGTGATTGGGTATGATAATGGACTACAGCAGAGGTCTCAGACACTCTATACTCAGAGCTGCACGGATGTCAACAACCGCAGAACGGAAGCCAATAAGCTGGATTGTCTGGAACAGAACTCGTTTTACCGGAATGAATTCGGCTATGACATCTATGGTGTACCCGACAGAGTAGATGCCAATGTGTCCGTCAGGATATACACGTTTCAGCATATGGTTGATGCGATGCGGCAGGTACAGTGGGACGACGAGGGTGATGTCTTCTTTTACCACGGGGACCACCTGGGTTCCGCGTCTTGGATTACTGACTTTTCCGGCAAACCTGTCCAGCATCTGCAGTACCTGCCCTACGGCGAGCCGTATGTAGACCAGCGGAATTCCGGTTACGGCGAACGATTCACTTTCACCGGAAAAGAAAGGGACCAGGAAACGGGGTACGGGTATTTCGGTGCTAGATACATGGACCATGAGCTGTTAACTTCGTTCCTTTCTGTCGACAGATACGCAAGCAAGTATCCCTCCATTTCTCCCTATGCCTACTGCGCTTGGAACCCGATAAAACTGACAGATCCTACAGGGGATACGATAATAAATCGGTATTTGAAATATAAGAACCGTGAAGGAGATAACGGTGATTTATATGCGAGAACGCAACAAATAATTGATGAATTCCATGCATCAAATCCAGAGGAATTCGAGTATTTAAATAACCTTTCTTTTACTGATGAGAATGGCGTGAGTACTCCTGTTAATATTATTGTTGGAATTTCAGATGAACGCCCGCGGGTGAATCCGGAGACGGGACGTAAATCAAATGCGCAAACTTTTTATAATTATAATTATTATCCTACAGATTATTATGATGCCAATGGAAATCATATAATTAAATACGATATCATTGGAATAATTAATAATAGTTTCTCTGTCATGATGTATAAGGGTCATCATGATTTGAGTTCATTGGCCAATGAATTGGGTGATGTTATATTCGCGGTCATGAGACCACAAACTGTATTTGAGCAACGAAAACTAATTTATTATCAGCAGTCGACAACACAATTCTCTTTTGATTATGAGGATTATATCACAGGGAAAAGGACAACACGCCCCGACCCATTGGACAGAAAAAAATATAAGTAAACAACAACTTAATAAATGAAAAAGATCCCTTTTGTCCTAATGATATTGCCATACCTCTCTTTGGTGGCACAAATTTCTGAAAAAGACAGGATATTTCTCTTGTCAAACTATATTTCTGATATTGGAGTTTGTTCTTATTGCGACGAAGACAAATTTTTGCATGGTGCCGAAACTATTTTCCACAATAGTACAGTCGAGGCGTCTCCTAAATACACACTCAAAAGGAAAGCCATGAAGCACGAAGAATATATTTCCGATTCTAGTGATTATTGTGTCCAATTCTATAAAATACTTTGTTTTGACAATATGGGCGGATTGTATTTAATTCATTTAGTCGATGAACTATCAAGAAACATTGATGTGTGGATAAGGGTAACAGGATGGAGAGAGAATGATATGAGATTTCTCTTTTTGATGTATAAAAAAAACGGATTAAAGAAAAGAGACTTCAAACACATGGTTTTGTCTTGGGGCTCTATTGATTCCATTGCTAATGAGATTCCTTGGGATAAGATTGTTAAAGGTGCTATGGAAAACAAAATGGAAGACGACTGCTTCATCTCTGAACACTATAAATTAGTTGATTCATTTCGATACAGAGATGGTTTAAAAACACCCACCAGAAACCTTTATTCCGTTTTTTCCAGGCAGCCTCTGAGCGGTATGTGGATAGAATTCTGACTATAGATTGAAACAATTTTACAAAAAAGCAGTATTCATTGCTTGGATGTATGCTTCGTTTCTGCGCTGGTTTTGGACTCAATCTGCATGAAGAAGTTTTTAAGGGATAAGTGAGAAGGTTTCAATCCGTACCAAGAGCGTATCAACACCGTACCAAGTCCGTACCAAGTCCGACTGGAGGGGGACGAAATGCGTCAAATGCCATCACAATGCATCATTTCGCGTCATAACGAATCGATTTTTGCCCATTGCCCAAAATGGCCCTATATTATAGGGTGTGTGTTATCTAAGAATTATGGCGCAGCGGTGTGCTCCGATATTAATGAGCAATACAGAAAGTGGCCACGCTGATACGTAAACCCTCGACGGTGCACAGGGCGTCGGCACAGGCGGCAAGGGTAGCTCCGGTGGTAAGTACGTCGTCGACGAGCAGTATATGTTTTCCCTCAAGCTGTTCTGGATGCTTTACGCGGAAAGCGTCCTGGACGTTTTCGACGCGCCTATCCCCTGTCTGTTGGCTTTGCTTGGGAGTATAGCGGTGACGTATTAAGACACCGTTCTCTATAGGGCGATGCATCACTTCGGCTATCCCGCGACAGAGCAGTTCGCTCTGATTATACCCTCGACGCAAGCGACGAACCCAATGCAAGGGCACGGGGACAATCACATCGATGTCATCGAAGCGGCCGCTGCCTATCAGATCGAACGCCATCTGCCGGCCCATGGGCAGACATAGTTCCGGGCAGGAATGAAATTTCATAGCATGGACGACGGACCGTACTGGATTGTTTCGCCGGAAATAATAGGTAGCGGTGGCTGCCTCGAAAGGGATACGGCCGATAAGTAATCGTTCGACAGGGTTGTCGAAGATGGGTGCAAAATGTGTTTTTTCGAGCTGGGTGAGGCAATTGACGCAAATCATCTTCTCTCCCGCCACCAGGATATCGCCGCAGCAGACGCAGCTGGTGGGGAACAACACTTGCAGTATTGCCGTCAGAGGAGAAATCATGGCATGAAGAGACAGCTGTCGCCATAGCTGAGGAAGCGGAAGCCGTGGTCGAGGGCATAGCGGTAGCATTGGCGCCAGCGGTCACCGATCAAGGCGCTGACCAGCAACAACAGGGTGCTCTTGGGCTGGTGGAAGTTGGTCACCAGCCCGTCGATGACATGGTAACGGTAGCCTGGGGCTATCATCAGTTGGGTCTCGCCGTCGAGGCGGTCGGTGTCGCGTTTTTGCATCCACTGGAGGATGTTGCGGTAGGCGTCGGCATAACCAAGGTTATGGGTGTCAAGCTCGTAGGGATCCCATTGGCGGACGTGCATGTGGTCGAGGTCGGGATTGGCATTGAGTTGGACACCAAACCAATAGAGGCTCTCAAGGGTGCGCACGGTGGTGGTACCCACGGCGATGAGCGGACGGCCTTGGTGAGCGATGAGGCGGTGCAGGTTTTCGGCAGTCACATGCACCGGTTCCACATGCATCTCGTGCTCACCGATAGTGTCGGTGCTGACGGGCTTGAAAGTTCCAGCGCCGACATGCAGGGTGATATATTCGGTATCGATACCCTTAGATTTCAGGTTAGCGAAGACCTGTGGGGTGAAGTGGAGCCCTGCCGTGGGTGCGGCCACCGACCCGTCGTGGTGTGCGTAGACGGTCTGGTAGCGTGTGGCGTCGCTGGCCTCGGCCTCACGGTGGAGGTAGGGAGGTAAGGGGATGACGCCTGCAGCCTCAATTACCTCGGCAAAGCTATGTCCGCCAGTCCAGCTGAAATCGACAATCCAGGCGTTGCCCACAGCCTCTTTTCTCTCTGCCACAAGTTCAAACTCTCCACTCTCCGTTCTCCACTTTCCACTCAGAGCACCTTCTTTCCACTTTTTGTTGTTGCCGATGAAACAGGTCCAGGTACAGCGTTCGCGCTGCTCGAAAGCTTGGACGACAGGCATATTGTGGGGTTCAAGGCAGAAGACCTCGATGACGGCGCCAGTCTCTTTGTGGAAGAAGAGGCGAGCATGGATAACCTTAGTGTCGTTGAAGCAGAGCAGGGTGTCCTGCGGTAGCAACGATGGAAGGTCGTAGAAACGATGTTCGGTGATGTCGTTCCCTTTGAGACAAAGCAGTTTGGAGTGGTCGCGCTGCTCCATGGGGAACTTGGCGATGCGCTCGTCAGGCAGGGGGTAGTTGTAGTCCTCTATACGGAGTCTTTTCAGCTCGTCAAGCATGCTTGCGTTGGGTGAATAAGGAAAGGATGATATACCAGAGGATGATGGCGGAGATGGCAATCCAATCGCGCAGCACGGCGATAAGGACAGCGCAGACGATGAGGAAGATATACTGCACGCTATTGGTCTTCCAGCTGAGGTCCTTGAAGTTGAACTTGAGCGAGAAGAGCGGCAGTTCGGAGACCATCAGCACGTCGAGCAGCAGCGAGACTGCTATCAAGATGAAGGGCGAAAAGTGAAAGGTGAAAGCACTCAATGCTACACCCACCCACACCAGTGCCTGGCTGGGAACAGGCAGGCCGAGGAACGAATGGCTTTGACGGGTGTCAAGATTGAATTTTGCCAAACGGAAAGCAGCGAAAAGGGGGATGAGCAAATATATCGCGCTCAAGCCAATCAGGCCTTTCTCGGATAATGTGTCGCATGTCAAACTGAAAAGAATAGCGGCCGGAGCCACGCCGCTGGTCACCACATCGGCCAGCGAGTCGAGCTCTTTCCCCATGGGTGAACTGACGCCCAGCAATCGGGCAGTCATCCCATCGAAGAAGTCGAAAAGGATACCTAGGCAGATAAGCAGCGCCGCCTGGGAGGGACAGCCCAGAAAAAGGGCTGCAAAAACGGATAACACTCCGCAAGCCAGGTTGCAGAGTGTTATCATATTGGGGATTTGCCGTTTAATCATTGTAGAGTTTCACGATGAGTTTAAAGTCCTCGTCGTCCCAGTACTCCTTGAATTCGGTGTCGACGGCGGCTTTGCGCTTGTACTCATAGTCTTCGTCGATGGCGGCCTTGAGGTTCTTCAGGCAATTGGCCTGATCGCCGAGACGGGCGTAGGCCACAGCACGCAGATAGTTGACATCCTTGTTCTGATCGAGGCAGCAGTCGAGGGTGCGGATGGCAGTACCGGTCTCTTCGTTCATCAGCTGAGAGAAGGCCAGGTTGTAGGTGCAGGTGTTGCCTTTGAGGGCCTTCTGGGCTTCGCTGTAGTTACCACGTTTGAGGTTAAGGATAGGAATGTTGGCATCGGCATCGTTGCTGCCCTGACGTTTGGCCTCCTCGAAGTAGTATTTGGCCAATGCATAGTCTTTGCGGGCCAGGCAGAGCAGACCGGTGTTGTTCAGCACATCGGGATTGTGAGGGTTAAGGTCGCGTGCCACGTTGAGGTAGCGCTCGCACTCGTCATAGTCGTCGAGATAGAAGGCAATGGCGCCGGCGTTGTTCCAGGCAGCCCACTCCTGCGGGTGGTTCTCGGTGGCCCACTTGTAGTATTTCAGCTTGGTGTCGTAGTTGTAGTTGATATAGGCGGTGTACATCAGCTCGTCGAAGCTCAGTTTGGCGGGGTTGATGGAAGCCTGCTTGGCCAGCTCGGCGTCGGTCTTGCGGGCTTCGCTGTAGTAGAGGGCTATCTGGGCGCGGCGCAGGTTGGGGAAGATTTCATCGTTCAACTCGTCATACACCTCGGCCATATTGCGAATCATCTGCTCGCGCTTGATGAGGTTCTGCTGGGTCTCCACAATGTTGATGATGGCGTGCTTATCCTGTATATCGCTGGCTTCGACCATCACCACGAAGTGCACCCAGTCTTCGCCCGAGGCGCGGGTGGTGATAATGAGTTTCTTCTTCTGCTCGTATTTGTAGTATTCGGGGTCTTTGGCTTTGGCGCGGCGGGCCATGATGGTGAGCACTTCGTCAAGTATCTTGTTGAGTTGTGCAGTAGCGATATCGGCACGGTTTTTCGACACGCCCACGTTGTCGGTCTCTTCACCTTCGGGCGATGCCCAGCCGGTGATGCTTATCTGCTTGGGCAGGCCCTGCTCCAGCATGATACGTTTCAGGTGCTGCAGCTGGCCTTGGGCGTCGAACTTCTGGTTCATGGCGAAGTCCCAGTCCAATTCCGAGGTGCCGCCGTTGAAGTAGATGTCGGCGGTTTCGACGATACCTTGGGTTTTGTTGTAGTTGACAGGCGAGATGGAGATATTGCCCTTGATGTCGACCATCGACGAGGTGTTGTTCACGCCGTCGGAGATAAGCACGGGGCCGAACTCCACGCCGCCGTCTTCACGTCTCACATCGTCGGCGAAACGGGCGTCCTCGTCGGTGCGGGAACTTGTGTAGCCGATGGGGTTGAGTACCACACGGCCGGTCTCCATACCGGGCTTGAAGTCGAACATATCGCTATAGGTGAAGCGGCCACCGTTGGCGTAGTTGATGATGGTGCCGTCGCCATCCACCTTCTCGCCTTTCAGCGTCATAGGCTCCAGCGGCAGGGTACCGCCTTCCCAAGTAAACACGGGCTGGAGGAACATCACGCAGTTCTTCTCAAAGTATTTTTCCGGTATCGAACCGGTAAACTTCACCACCACCTTGTCGTCCATCGTCTCCACGGGACTCGGGTTGGCGGCATAGCGTACCTTGTTGGCGTTGGATTTCATTTTGTTCAGTCCGTTGCAGCCTGTCAGCAGCACCGAGATGAGCATGAAAACAAAAAGTGTTCTCTTCATTGTATGGTATCTCTTTGTGTTTATATACATGGCNNGGCATACACCTCCGTATATGTTTGTCTTTTAACGTGCAAAGTTACATGTTTTTTTATATATAACAAAAATATTTTGTTTTCAAGGCCTCAGCGGACAGAAGGGGCGGGCGTCGCAGTAGCGGCAACTCTCCTTTCGGTTGGCGGCGCGGAAGGGTACCGCAGGGTCGAGCAGTTCGAGGCAGAGGTCGCGCAGCATCCCTTCGAATTCATCGAGCATAGCCGGTGTGATGAGAGTAACACCGTCCCACGAAGCCAACCGTACACCCGATTGCAGATGCCGCAGGGGATAAATGCCGACCTGGAGAGTGGAGAGTGGAGAGTGGAGAGTGGAGAGCGATTTACGGGCATACAAGAGGGCGTAGCACATCAGCTGGAACCACTTGCCAGGGATGACGGCCTCGCCGTTGCGGTTAGGGGTGCTGCTATAAGCTATCTCACGGTCTTCGAGACTACCGGTCTTGTAGTCGATAACACGCAACTGGCCGTCCAGTCGGTCGATGCGGTCCACCTTGCCACGCAATCGTATGGGGGCACCGTCGGGAGTGTAACCCAGCAAGTGCGGATCCAAGGGCCGCTCTACGGCCACCATCTCCAGCCGGTGTCCTTCTTTGAGCAGGGCAATTTCCTTTTTCAGCAAGGAACGCAACTGCGTTTCTGCCACGGAGTGGAAGAAGTGGTTGCGTCCTTCGGCAGCACGTCCGTGGAGATAGTATTCGTGGAACTCACGGTCTAAATATTCCGGCAGGTGCTGCAGAGCCTCTTCGAGAGCCTTAACAGGCACCTCCCGACCCACAAAGGGTGCATAGATATTTTCCAGCACGTTGTGGATGCAGGTGCCCAGCTGCGAGGCATCAAGGTCATCGGCCAATTCGTCTTCGTGGCTGATACGCAAAGCCTTGGTATAATAGTAGCGCAGCGGGCATTCCAGATAGTCGTCAAATCCCGTGGGGGTAAATCCTTTGTCGGCCATGGATCGCAACTTGTCCATCAAAGCTTCGCTTTTCCCCTCCTCTCTCCGCTCTCCTCTCTCCGCTTTTCGCTCTCTCGGCGGTTCATTGTTGTTCACCACCACATGTTTTACTTCGATGCCGAAACGTGGGGCCAACTCGCTTTCCACCTGACGGATGAAACGACTGGCTTCGCCCTTGCCCATTGTTTCGCTTTCCGAACTATAAAGCAGATACACCTCCTCGGCCCGCAGCAGCAGGTGGTAGAAGTTGTAGGCATAGACGCTGTCTTTCTCGCGGTAGGTGGGTAGCCCAAAGGCCTGTTTCAACTCGTGGGGCACGAGGGTGTTGTCGCCACGGCCGGCGGGCAGCATCCCTTCGTTGGTTGAAAGCAATATAACACGGTGGAAGTCGAGGTTACGGGTTTCGAGTACTCCCAGCATCTGCAATCCAGACAAAGGTTCGCCGATGAGGGCGATGCTATGGCGGCGTGCGATGCGGACGTATATCTTCTCCAGCGTGTCGAAAGTATCGATATAGTGGTATGTCTCCTGCAGTTGGGACAGGTAGTCGAGTATGACAGTCAGACTTCCCGCGGCTTGTCGCTCTTTGTTGTTGTCCTCCAACAGCCCGCTATTCAACAGGTCGGCTACAAGTTGCGTCAGGGTGGCAATCCAACTATCCACCGTCTGGAGATCGAAAATTGGGGATTGAAAATCGAGGAGTTGATGGAGGTCTTCGGCGGTGCAACGTATGTAGTTGCCCTTTTCGAGCAGGGTGCGCAGACGGCTCGCCGGCAAGGAATTCCCCAACAGACGTGCAATATAGGGGTCGCCGAGGAGATCTATCAGGTCGTTGCAATAATATCCGCGGTCGTTGCAGGTGCGGTGCAGGTGCAGGAAACGTTGCGCCAGCAGGTGCATATGGCTGTCGGTAAAGGCGTAACCCATCGAAATATTCACTCGATAGTCCTCGTCGCTGTCGGGCAGCGAATTGAGGGTGGGCAGCAACAAGCTCTCGTCGGCCAGCACCACGGCGGTATGTTCGTCCTCGCCGTCACGCAGCCACTCGGGGTGCTGCTCCAGCAGTTGGCCGGCATATTTGCATTGCAACACAGCCTCGGGACATTCCACCACGGTGATGCAGCGATTCTCCTGTCCGAAAAGCGAGTTGCCCGAGGGTCGTATCTCGGGGAATTCACCCATATGTTTGCGCAAGAAGTGTCCGGCCTCTTGCTCAGGGGCGAGGAAGTAGGGGTCGTTGTCGGTAATCAGATGGCCAATGCCGCGTCGCACATACTCGCCGATGATGCGCCGCTCACATTCGCTGATGGCATTAAAACCGATGAAATAAACAGCCTTCCATGGGCAACCGTCGGTCAGGGTGTCGATATGCTCGGCCACGTTACGATAAGCCATGCCGCTATAGGATTTCCCCTGAGAGAGCAACCGTTCGTGCAGACGGCTATAATAGTTGTATAGCGAACGGTAGAAGGACAGATAGTCGCGCTGGAAAGGACTCAGCTCAGTGCCCTCGATATCCCATTCTCCAATACCCTTCAGGGCGTGCAGATTATCAAAAAGCTGACGGGCGTCGACGCAGTACTGGTCCAGTTCCGAGAAGTCGCCCAGCATCAGGTCACCGAAAGAGATGAATTCGTCGAAGGTCTTGTATTTGCGCTCCTCGCCTCCTATCTCGGTGTGGATGCGGTAGAGTTCGAAGAGCAGGAATTCGTTGGGGACTATCTCTAACCCTCCCAGTTCGGCCACCAAGTCATCGATAATGATGGTACGGGGAAGGAACATGGGACGGCCCAGGCCGTTGAATTGGCGCTGAAAGAAACGCACCGAACGCCGGTTGTTCATCACCACCAGCACTCGGTCGGTATCCTTTGGGTGGGTGTCGGCTATGCGGCGGGCTACTTGCTTCAGGAAAGTCTCCATTGTGCGGCGAGTTTGAGGGTTTCCGGTTTGCCCACATCGAGCCAATGGTCGGGACTATGCACGTAGGAGCCAATGCGGTGTCCCTCATGGCTTAGACGTATGTATTCGTCGATGACGGGATAGGGGTGGTCGGCTTCGGGCAGCAGGGAGAACAGTTCCGGTGAAACGACAGAGATACCGCTGAAAGCCAATCCCTCATCCGCACGACCAATCAGCATACCGTTATCGTCGAAAGCCAGCAATCGTTTGGTTTGTCGCTGACTGACACATAATGTCACCAGATTTCCCTGCTTCTTATGGTAGCGTTCCACCTCCTGCAGGTCGATATCTGAAAGAATGTCTACGTTATGTATTAGAATGTTTTCGGAACCGGAGAACAGCGGTGCAGCCTTCTTCAATCCCCCGCCGGTGTCCAGCAACAGCTCACGTTCGTCGCTGATATCAATCCGTGCAGAGACCGCGGACGTATCCGTCCGACCTCTGCGATTCTCGACAAAGTTGATAACCTTGTCGGCAAAATGATGTACATTGACCACAATATGCTCGATACCGGCCTCCTCCAATCGACGGAGGGTCAGTTCCAGCAGGGTGACACCATTCACCTCCACTAGGGCCTTGGGACGGTCGTTTGTCAGCGGCCGTAACCGCGTCCCCAATCCCGCTGCTAAAACAAATCCTTCCATATCGCAAATAACGCGTTATGGAAGGATTTATTGTGGTGTGGAGCTGGAGGGAGTCGAACCCTCGTCCAAACAGTTAACAGATGTGCTTTCTACATGCTTATCCGGTGGTTGATTGTCGGGGCGGCTCCGGACATCGGCACCCAAGGCCACCCGTAGCCTCTAAAAGTTTCACCGGCATTTAGAGGAGTCGCACCGGCTATCCCGTCTTTCCCTGCACCTCCTGGTCAGCAGCCGACGGTCGGGGCGGCTGGGAGATGTCCCGTTCCCGCGCCTTGCGCGGGAATTAAGCCGAACTTACTGTTCTTCGGTTAGGCAGCGAGAGCGTAGTTGTTTTCGCCAATTATTGTTTTGCGTCTGTGGTCAA
>LXOW01388749.1_pt1 | contig 21051 bp, 8 predicted proteins | sample 1368591 | NCBI WGS metagenome assembly LXOW01 (sample SAMN04884650, study PRJNA319009) | bovine gut metagenome | isolation source: Cow rumen | host: Bos taurus | place: Italy: Legnaro (PD) | collected 2014-07-09
ACTGCCGGACTTGGGTAGTAATTGTCCGCATCCTGGATGGTGGTCTGATAGTGGCGGTCGTCATCAAGGGAGGAGGCGCTGTTCATAAGCACCACGGCCCAGTCGGGTTTTACCGTCTCACGGTCAAAGTCCAAGTCGCGCAGCAGCAGCTCTGCTGCCAGTGTGCCGGCCTTGCAGAGGTTGTCCATCTTGAAGAATTTGGGGTATTGCATTCCGATGGCGCGGTAGATGTCAGCCAGCCAGGTGTCGGTTTGCCCCGTGCGCGTAACCAAGGTTTCGTCATTCAAAACCACCGTGTTGTCGGTGATTTGGCATTGGGAAATGGCGGAAATTGTTGATTTTTCCGTTTTTTTCGGTTGTTGTAGAGACGGTGCATGCACCGTCTCTACGGGTGATTCCGTCGTATTATCCCGTTTGGTTTCAAATAATATTGTCGCATTGCTGCCCCCGAATCCGGAAATCAATTTCATGAATGTGTTGCCAGAGGTGGGTTGCGGTTGCAGGGCCACGTTCACAGGCATGGCGGGTGCGGGGTTGTCGGTGCCCTTGGTGCCGATGACGGTGTGATGTTTGAGTGCCTGGTGTGCCATGATGGTTTCCAGCACGCCGGCGGCGCCGAGGGTGTGTCCGAAATAGCCTTTCAGGCTGTTCACGGGGATGTCTTGCAGGTTGGCGCGGCTAATGGCCACCGATTCCATATCGTCGTTGTAGAGTGTGGCGGTGCCATGCGCATTGATAAACGCCAGTTGCGTCTTGTCTAAGCCTGCCGTCACTTTCTGGATGGCGCGCAGGAGGCCTTCGCCTGTGCGGGAGGGGCCGGATATGTGGTTGGCGTCGTTGTTGATGGCTCCGGCGCGCAGTATCAGTGCATTGTCCGGTATGTGTGTGGAATCGTCGTCGATGGTATAGACGATGGCGGCGGCCGCCTCGCCCAGGTTGAGTCCGCATCGGTTGCCATCGAAGGGCTTACAGCGCTCCTTGGAGAGTGCCTTGAACGACTGGAAACCGGAAATGACAAACTTGGAGAGCGTTTCCGCGCCAATGACCACGGCATATTTGTAGCCACCGTAGCGCAGCTGGTTGGCAGCGGCAATCTGTGCGGCGCAACCCGAGATGCAGGCATTGCTCGCAACGATAGGCGTGTTGTGGTTGTTGAAGAATTCCGCGATGAGCTGTGCGGAACGCCACAGGTAAGGACGCTCCGGTTCGTAAGGATTGGATTCCAACAGATCAACATTGCCTTTGGTGGTGGAGAGGATGAAGATGACATCCTCGCGGTCGGCGGCGATGTTGGCCTCTGCGATGGCCTGGTGGGCTGCCAGAATGGCGGCCTTTTCCATCTTGGTGTAATCCTTCACGCTGTAGTCGTAGATGGTCTCAAACGCGCGGTCTATTTTTTCTTCATCCAGCAGGGAGATAAAGCAGGGCTCCGGAAGCCCGAAAGCGTGCTCATGGTATTGCAGACGGCTCTCGCCGCGCATAACGGCCTCGAAATTGCCGAGACTTGTCATGGCTAACGGGGAAATGATACTGTCTCCAATGCTGAAAATCATATACTTACGGGTATTCTTCACTCAATTTAAATAGGGCGCAAATATACAAAAAAAAGTGGTACAAATGCTGGGAATAAAGCCCATGGCAATATCTTGTCACCAAAAAATCTTATCTTTGCATCCATCCTTTCAAGGGGTATCCAAATTTGACATTTTACGAAAAGAAGATGAAAGTTGTATTTCTGCTAACCGCCCACGCCGCTGATGATGACAGAGTATGGTATCATCAGGTTCCGAGTCTGCTGCAGCACGACTGTGAGGTGGCAGTGATTGCTCCGCGTGTCGCGCAACTGTCATCACCTTTGATGAGGATTTACAATCCTGAGATTCTGTCACGTCAGCAGCTGATTCGGCATTTGGCGGAACTGCTGCTGGAACAGCATCCTGATGTGGTGATTGGTGACACGCCCATGGCCTTGTGTGGCGCGCTGGCATACCGACGGAAGAATCATGCTTCTTGCCGTATTCTGTATGATGTGACAGAATGGTATCCTTCCAAAAAGAATGTTCGGAATCTTGGACCTGTCCACAGTTTCTTCAAAAGAATTATCCTCCATCTGTTTAAAATCTATGTGAATTGTCATACGGATGGATTTATTTTTGGAGAAAAATTTAAATCACTGCCTTTCAGACGATTATTTCCCAGAAAACCGTATGTATATCTCTCATATTATCCGGAATTGAATTATATTGCTCCTTCACAGCCTGGTAATTTGAAGGAGAAGGTGCGGCTGTTATACAGTGGGCCGCTGACGGAGGAAAAAGGCTTCCCGCACGTGCTCGCTTCGGCGGCCAAGGTGGCCCGCAGGCATCCGGATTGGAAGGTAAATCTGAAAGTGCTCACGGATGCTCTGTTACCTCATGTCCCCGCTGATCTGCCCGAGAATCTTGCGTTGGACATCTCACCCTATCTTCCTTTTGAAAAGTTCTGCAAAATACTGGCCGAACAAGACTTGTTTCTGGATTTACGAAGCACAGACAGGGAAAATAGAAAATGTCTGCCCATCAAACTCTTCTACTATATGGCAGCTGGGAAGCCCGTCATCTATTCCGATTTGGATGCCATAGAGGACGGTTGCCCGGAGATCTCGCAGATGGGCTACCTTGTGAATCCACGGAATGAGGACAGGGTGGCAGACATCATTGAACACTATGTGATGGTCCCAGAACTTTACAGGCAACAGTGCGACAATGCGCGTCGCCTTGCCGAGCAAAAATACTACTGGAAGGCAATAGAAGCCGACTTTGTCCGTTTTATCCTGCAACATGAGTAGCCTGAATCTGAAAACCAATATTTTAGCCACTATTTTCAGCAAATCATTGATCCTGTTGCTGAATTTTGCGGTCGTGGTGCTCACCACCCAATTGTGGGGAGCAGATGGTCGCGGGGCAGTGGCTCTCTTTGTGGCAGATTTGGGGCTGATTTCCATTTTCGCCAATGTCTTTACCGGTAGCAGCGTCTCTTATTTTTTCTCCAGGTTAGGCACCTCCAAACTATCTACTGCAGCCTACTTGTGGTCTTTTCTCGTCTCCGCTGTCGGAGCGTCGGTNNCGCTGCTGCTGTTCATGCTGCTGTTCCATCTGATATGGCCTCAACAGGGCTACTATTGCTACTTTTACGGGCAAATCGTATCACTTTGTGTGATGTTGCTGGTGTGCCGGATTCTGCGACGCAAAATGGGCATACGCCTGCAGTGGGACTACGATCGGGATTGCAATCGCCAACTGCTTGCTTTTGGTTGGAAAACCGAATTGAGCAGCCTGTTGCAGTTTTTCAATTATCGTCTAACTTATTATGTGCTGGATATTTACATTGGACGAGGTTCGGTGGGGGTTTTCTCTATCGGCGTGACAATCGCGGAGGCTATCTGGATTGTGAGCCGCAGCATCTCGACGGTGCAATTTTCCAATGTGCTCAAGCAGGGCGATACAAAGCAATCCAGGGATGAAACCATGTCGCTGGCATTGGCGAGTCTGCTGGTTTCAGCCGTATGCGTGGGAATTATTCTGTTGTTGCCGAAAGCGTTGTTCTCTTTTATTTTCGGTCTGGAGTTCGGCGGCGTGAAACAAGTGGTGCTGTTGCTTGCCCCTGGCATTTTAGCCATCGCTTTTTCCAATGTGATAGGCCACTATTTTTCTGCTATCCGCCAACTGAATGTTCTCATCATCAAATCGGCGATAGGTCTTCTGTTTACGTTGGCATTGTCGTTCTGGCTGGTCCCGAAATGGCAAGTGGACGGCGCCTGTGTGGTCAATACGGTCTCCTACGTGGTTTCCTCGCTCGTGTTGCTGATCTATTATCAGCGCAGAGCACGATTAGAATAATGGAAATCAGTACCGTAACGCACTCCACGATAAATGCTATTTTGCAATCGCGGCGGTCATAATACAGTCTTATATGATGTTCTCCTTTCGGGACATCGACTGAAATCATGGCTGTGTTCAATTGCTGTATTTGCAATGGTATATCATTGTCCATCACGGCTTTCCATCCTGGGTAATACATTTGAGCAAGTGCCAGTGGACGCGTTTCTTCCGTTACGGTATGCAGTTTGGCCTCTCCCGGTTTGAATGAAGTGAATTCTACTTCCGCAACTGTTTCATAGTGAGCTTTCAAACTTGAGTCGGAAGAATATGCGGTATCCACAGACAATCTCAAAGGGGTTTCCGAATACACAATTTCAGCAGGGAAGAAGACCGCTTTGGGCAGATATAGCAATTCATCCTTTTCAAAATAGGGCTGCAGCATCTCCTCATGATTCTTCAATTTGAAAGGATCCCGGCTTGCCCATTCGATTTTCTTGGCGAAACACCCTAAATTTTGATACATGGTGCCATAATCCAGCTCATGTTTCAGTCTTTCGGAAGAGGTAACCTCTTGGGGCAGTGGAAAATCGTGAGGCACGGCCTTCAGGATTTGGGCAAATTGGGCATTGGTGAGATATATCTGAAAGCCGGTGGATGTCAGACACAGCCAAGTCATGACTACCAGATCCAGAACCAAGCCGATGGCCAATATGGATTGGGCATGTTTTGTGTTTCGCCATAGCAGAATAGCCACAACAAGTATCAACACAACATAAAACAACGCTTGTAATCCCCAATAAAAGCTGTTTTCATAATCTTTATAATGATGAAAATCCACTTTGGTAAAATGGCTGATCATCACAATCAGGTACATCACGCCAAGGGACAGCAAGAATGCCATGAAAAACATTCTGTACCGGCTGAAATTCAAACAGACGGATTCACAACCTTTTGTTGCCACAATCAAAATGGAGATCACTACAAAACATCTGAAGATGGTTTGGATTCGTAACATGTTGATAAATGGCATTTTGTAGGCCAGTCTATATAGAGGTAACTGGTTCCCAAACGACAAGAGCAAACACAGAATGCCCCAGCCTATGAAAATCCACACATTGGTGTTTTTCCGTTGAAACAATCCAATGATAAAAAAGAATACAGTGAAAAGACCCACAAATATCGACCTCATGGATATGTCCAACGCCATCCATTCGCGGCTGTAGCTGGCCATCCAAGGGAAAAACAGGGATAGCAATGCTTTGGGAACAAAAGCTGCTGCCGTGGCCTGTTGGTAGGTCAAGCCATCACCTCTGGTAACATATTGTGTCGTCTCTATGTATGAAATCAAAGAGGGTAAGGAAAATAGCACCAATGCGATACCCGATACCGCCAAAAACAGAAATGCCCGTTTTAATCTTACGAAGTCTTTTTTGATGAACATCCTGATCAGATGCGTAAGAGCAAATGCAATGAAGAAGTAAAACAGGATGAAGCAGAACCCTGAGTATCCCCCGGTAAACATCAGGGACAAGGCCAAAGCAAAACACAAGGCGTTTTTGAGTGTGGGCGTCTCGAAAATCCTGATTATGTAGTTCAAAGCCCACGGGAGCCAGGCCAAGGCAATAATCCAGGAATAATGCTGGGCATTGCCTGTAAATGGTCCGGACATCATGTAACAGCAGGCTATTATGAAGCAGACAACCTGTTGTTTGGAAAAGCACTGGGCCAATTTATAAAAGCCCCATCCGGCCATGAAGATATGGAAAATGAACTCCACGCCCCAAAAATAGGGGTTGTAGTGTCCCAGTAATGCCATTAACCAGAAGGGGAGATAGAAAATGGAGGATTGTGGATCAGCGTGGGCGGGAAGTCCCATTGAGCGGTAGGGACACCAGAATGGCCATACTCCGTTTTCAATGGAATTCATCATAAACCAGCGAGTAGGGAAAAACTCACTGGCAAAATCATAGACTGGTGCAAAGATCAAAGTCCAAAAATAGGCCAAAAAGCTGATCGCCAGCAGATATAAAACGTACTTGTTTTGATTGAAAAAGCTTCTCATCCTATTATTTGTTGTTTGCCAAATACACTACGACCACACCTTCGCCGTGCAACTCGATGGTGAAATTGTCCTTTAAAGCCTCATTCAAGCTGCCTTCCCAGAAGTGCATGAAGCATCGCTTTTGCACCGGATACTTGAGATTGTGGAAAGTCAGTGGGAGACGCTCGTCTTTGCAGAACACCGAAATTTGCTGTCCGGGGAACGAGGGCAGGGTGGTGGTCTGCCGGAGCACGATAAAGGTGCCGTGGTCGGTCACCATCCTCAGGTGCAAGTGCTCGCTGTAGGTGGCCATGATGCTGAGATTGGCGATGAAATGGTCGTCGCGAAGCCCGTTGCATCCCAATAGCACAATGTGGTCCAATTGGTGCGCCAGACAGTATTTGAGGGCTTTCTGTAAGTCGTTGTACTCCTCGCTCTTGTCGGGAAGAACGCGGTCTTTCCAACGTTGGAGATCTGCTGCTTGCGCAGAGTCCAAATCGCCCACAATGGCGGAGGGCTCGAAGCCAGCAGCCACCAGCTTGTCCAATGCCCCGTCGCAGCAGATGATCTGCTCCGCCCGCCGCAGACATTCCAAAGCAGTGTTACTGCAAGGAAATTGCCCATTGGCCAAAATCACTGTCCTGAACACCCCCTCACTCATCTCTATTCCGTAATCTCTTAACCCTTAACTCTAAACTCTAAACTCTAAACTCTAAACTCTCATCTCTAATCTCTCCTACATCCATTTCACCAGATTGAAGTCCAAATCATGCGGCAGCATGGGGTTCTGCGGAATGATGCGGATGGCGCAGTTCCAGAGTCCCACGTCTTTGGCGTCCATGTCGAATTGATAGGTCAGCGTGTCGCCTTCCTCCTTGACAGCGACGAGCGGGTATTTGGCATGCAGTATGGTGCGGTGTTGCTCGTTCTGCTCCGTGAACAGCATCTCCACTTTCAGGTCATCGGCGCAGAGCGAGCCTTTCTTGATGGTCAGCGTCAGGGCCAGTTTCTCGCCCACATAGAAGGTGTTGTTAATCCGGTTCTGATAGTTGAGTTCCACGCATTTGAGGTTGCCCCAGTTGGCCAGTATTTTCTCTTTCCAGCGCAGCAGCGTGCGCACGGGCTTTAGGTTGTCGGCCACCAGCTGCGTGTAGCGTGTCTCCAGTTTATGGTAGAACTTGTCGTAATAGTCGTCCAACTGCCGTTTCATGGTGAAATGTGGGGATATTTTGGAGAAGCATTTCTTCATCATGGTTACCCACGTGGTCGGGATGCCTTGGTTGTCGCGAACATAGAACGCCGGAGCGATTTCCTCATCGATGGTAGAGTAGAGCGTGGCGGCGTCCAGCTCGTCTTGCAGGCGGTTGTCCTGATATGTGATCTGCTCTTTGATGGCCCAGCCGGCGCCAGGCACGTAGCCCTCGGCCCACCAGCCGTCCAAGACGCTGAAATTGAGCACGCCGTTCATCACGGCTTTCTCGCCGGAGGTTCCGGATGCCTCTAACGGACGTGTCGGGGTGTTGAGCCATACGTCGCAGCCGGAGACCAGCTTCTTGGCCAGGATCATGTCATAGTTCTCCACGAAGATGATTTTGCCCACGAACTCTGGTTTGCGCGCCAGCTCGATGATGCGGGTGATGAGGTCTTGTCCGGCCTTGTCGTGCGGGTGTGCCTTGCCGGCGAACACGAACTGCACGGGACGCTCGGGGTTGCTGAGCAGTGCCTTGAGCCGTTCTTCGTTGGTAAACAGCAAATGAGCGCGTTTGTAAGTGGCGAAGCGGCGTGCGAATCCGATGGTGAGCACGTCGTCGCGGATAGCTTTCAATGTTTGCGCGATGAGCGCGGGCGACTCGTTGCGGCGGCGCATCTGCTCGTTCAGCATGGGTTTGATGGCATCGAACATCTCCTTGCGGAGCTCCTGCTTGAGCTGCCATATCCTGCTATCAAACACGCTGTTGATCTTGTTCCAGTGTTTAGGGTTGGAGCGGTCGGCGGCGAACTCTTTGCCGAAAATTTCGGAGTGGAGCTGTTGCCATTTCTTGTGCGCCCAGGTGGGGTAGTGCACGCCGTTGGTCACATATCCGATGTGCGACTCTTCGGCGAAACGGCCCTCGTAGAGGTCGGCGAACATCTCGCGCGACACGCGCCCGTGAATGCGGCTCACACCGTTGATCTCCTGCGAGAAGCGGCAAGCCAGAATGCTCATGGAGAACTTGTCGTTGGTATAGTTGTCGCGCTTGCGACCCAATCCCATGAAGGTTTCCCAGGAAATGTCGAAGCGCTCAGGATACTGTGCGAAATAGGTGCGCATGAGGTCCTCGTGGAAGGCATCGTGACCTGCAGGCACAGGTGTGTGGGTGGTGTAGAGCGACGAAGCGCGCACCAGCTCGGTAGCCATGGACAGGTTCACGTGCTCCTCTTGCATGATTTGGTACAGGCGCTCCAAGCTCAGAAAGGCGGCGTGGCCTTCGTTGAGGTGGAACAGGGTGGGTTTCTCGCCTAGGATGTTCAGCATGCGCATACCGCCGATGCCGAGCAGGATCTCTTGCTTCAAGCGGTTTTCCACATCGCCGCCGTAGAGGGTGGCAGTAACACCGCGGTCCTCGTTCCAGTTCTCGTCAAAGTCGGTGTCCATTAAGAACAAGGGGATGCGACCCACGTCCACGCGCCAGATGCGGGCATACAGGGTACGTCCGGGCAGGGCGAGACTCACCTTCTTCCAGTCGCCGTTTTCATCCTTCAGCGGCGTGATGGGCAGCTTGGAGAAGCTTTGCGGCGGGTACAGGTTCACCTGCGCGCCGTGCGCGGAAATCTGTTGGGTGAAGTAACCGTAACGGTACAGCAAGCCGATACCGATCATGTTGACATTGCTGTCGGAGGCCTCTTTCAAGTAGTCGCCAGCCAGCATGCCCAGACCGCCGGAGAAAATCTTCAGCTCGTTGCTGATGCCGAACTCCATGCTGAAGTAGGCGATTTTTTTCTCGGGGCGAGTACAAGGTGTATCCATGTAGGCGCGGAAGTCGCTATAGACCTTGTCCAGCTTCTTCAAATAGGCCTCGTTGTTGGCAAAATTCTCGATTCTTTCCAACGGGAGAATTTGGATAAGATGCACCGGGTTCTCTGCGCAATCATGCCATAAGGTGGATCCGGCGATTTCCTCGAACAATTCGCGGGCTTCGTAGTTCCAGCTCCACCAGAGGTTTTCGGAGAGTTTCTCCAGTTTCTCCAACGATTTTGGAAGATGAGACTTGATGGCAATGCGGTGCCACTCGGGACCTTCGGAGCTGATGTGCTCCACAATTTGTCCGATGTTGGCAGTCTTGGTCTGATATTGTTCAAAGCGCAACTCGCTCTTGCTCAGAGCGATGGTATATGCTTTCTTGTAATTCTCGTAAAGATTGGTCCACAAGGCCTTCTGGGCAATCTGCATGGCCGTCTGATTGAGGTTGTCCTTGGTCTGCTTGTTGCACTGGCTGTAGAAGGTGATAGCCTTGGCGATGTTATCCACCACTTCCGCGTCATTGTCGTCGGTGCGTTCAATGACGGTGACGCTTTGCTGCTCGCCGAACTGGTCGCGGACCCACAGGCCGAAACCAGCCAGCGTGGTGGTAACGGTGGGCACGCCAAAGGCGATGCTCTCCAGCGGTGTGTAGCCCCAGGGCTCGTAATAGGACGGGAACACACTGAGGTCGAAGCCGATCAGCAGGTCGTAGTAGCTGAGATTGAAGATGCCATCGTTGCCGTCAAGATAGACAGGCACATAGACCACCTTGACGTTATCTTCCGGTTTATTGGTAAGCCCATTTTCGGCTAGGGCTTTCATGATGGGGTCGTTGTACGGGTCGTGTAGCACGTGCGTGGCGTAGTCGCTGGTGATGGGCGTGTTGCCGATGGGTTGCTGCATGCGGTCGAGCAGCTCCACGCGCTTGCCGCTGTTGCCGGCAGGCACAGTGAGGAAGGCCACAATTTTGCGGTCGGGCTGCTGCTGTGACAGCTTGGCCAGACTCTTGATGAACACGTCAATGCCTTTGTTTTTGAACTCGAAGCGTCCGCTGTTGATGACCAGCATGGCGTCTTCCGGAAGTTCTTGTTGCATCAAGGAAGAGGCTACGTGCAACAGCGTTTTGCGTGCTGCGGCGCGCTTGGTATCAAATTCTTCGCCCTTGGGCACGAAGTCGTCCTCAAAACCATTGATGGTGATAACATCTGCTGGCTTGCAGAAGAAGGCGTCGCACTCCTTGTTGGTGATCTCGCTCACGGTCGTGTACGCGTCTGCGTGCTGTGCGGAAAGAGATTCCAGGGAGTATTTGGATTGCACGCCGAATCGGTTGGCGGTCTCTTGCGGCTGATATTGGCGGATGTTGCCATACAGGGGCAGACCGTTGCCAGCGATGCAGCGTCCCAGCACCGTGGCGTGCGTGGTGAACACGGTGGCAATTTGCGGGGTGTTGGTCTTCAGGTACAGAATTCCGGTGCCTGTCATCCACTCGTGGAAATGGGCGATGATCTGGTCCATGGAGTTGCAGTGGAAGTTGTAGAAACTCTCAATCACGCGGCCGGCGGCGTAGCCGAACAGGGCAGGCTCGATGTAGTCCCACTGCCCGGAGATGGAATCCAGCTTGTAGTTGAGCCAGAATTTGGTCAGAATCTCGTTCTTTTTTTCAAAAAACGGGGTGAAATCAACCAGGAAAACCACGGGAGAACCGCAAATGCGCCAGCGTCCGATGCGGACCTTCAGCCCTTCGCGTTGTACAACCTCCCGCCAGTTTTTATATAAATTGACGTCTTCAATGAAGTCATCACTATGTTCTTTGGATAAATCGGGACCGATACAGATATAATTGTCATGCAGGTTATCCACCACGGTGGCTGCCTTGGTGGATAAAACGGTATGGATGCCGCCCACTTTGTTACAAATTTCCCAGGCGGTTTCAAAAATGTAATCAGCAATCATATAAGGGGTTGTTTTTTTAGGCTGCAAAGATAACAAAAAGCAATGAATTTTTTTTTATTTTTGCAAACTAATTTTATCGTAGTTAAAATCTAAAAATTTATAGGTATGAATAAAGTAATCACTGTTGAAGAAGCCGTTTCCCATATTCAGGACGGAATGACCATTATGTTCGGTGGCTTTTTAGGCTGCGGCACCGCCGTTAAAATCGTGGAAGCCATTGCCAAGAAGGGAGTCAAGAACCTTACGCTGATTGGCAACGACACTGCTTATCCCAACAAGGCCATCGGTATGCTGATTTCCAACCATCAGGTGAAGAAACTCATCGCTTCCCATATCGGCACGAATGCCGACACCGTGCAACAATTCAACGACAAGGAACTTGAAATCGAATTCGTTCCGCAAGGCACGCTGGCAGAGCGTATCCGTTGCGGTGGCGCAGGCCTCGGCGGCGTTCTTACCAAAACTGGTCTGGGTACTGTGGTGGAAGAAGGCAAACGCAAAATCGAAGTCAATGGAGAAGAGTACCTTCTGGAACTGCCCCTGCATGCCGATGTGGCCCTGATTGGCGCCAGCATCTGCGACGAGATGGGTAACAGCATCTACAAAGGCACCACCCAGAACTTCAACCCCATGATGGCCACGGCTGCTGATCTGGTGATTGTGGAGACCAAGGAATTGGTGCCCACAGGCTCCATCCCCATGGAGAATGTACACACCCCGGGTGCTTACGTTGACTATATCGTGAAATAAATTCTTTTGACGATAAATCAAAGATAGCCTGTTTTCTTTACGGAAATGCAGGTGTCAAAATGAAAAAAGGAGGCTCGAAAGCCTCCTTTTTTTATTACTCCTTTACTCTTTTACTCCTTGCTCTTGATGATCTTCAGCGTACCCGCAGTCTGCTTCTCACGCATGGCTTTGAGGAAATAGACGCCGGAGGCCAGACCGTGAAGGTCGATTTCGGTTTGTGTGCCTTCAACAGGATAAATGCCGACTCTTCGTCCGTATGCGTCAAAAAGTTGCAATTGCGTGAATTCCTCGCTGCCAATGACTGTCACATGGCCAGTGGTCGGGTTGGGGAACGCCCGTAATAATTCTGCTGTGTGATTCTCAATGCCCACGTTTATGGTGAGGTGCAGGGTTACGGTGCTATCGCAGCCATCGACAGTGGATAGGGTATAGGGGACAGTTAACAGTGAGGGAGAGCCAACTTCAAATGTAGTGTCAATCTGGCCGCTGACGAAATGATAGGGCAGGTCGTTGGTGGTGATTGTGACGGCGGTGTCTATAGCGTAGGTTGGGTTGACGGTCAAGTTCAAGGTTACGATGCTGTCGCAGCCATTGGCAGTGGACAGGGTATAGGGGACAGTTACCAGTGAAGGAGTGCCGACTTCAAAGGTGGTGTCGATTTGTCCGCTGATGTAGTGGTAAGGCAATTCGTTTTCACAAATGGATACGTGCAGATCCGTATGCTCCGTGGAGTAAATGGTGAGCACCAGGGTTACGACGGAGTCGGCACCATGCACGTCAGTAAAATTGTCGATATAAGTGCCGGAGTTGGTGATGATGGTGTCACCCGCCAGCGGTCGATGCCAGAGAAACTCCTCGCAGGCAGAGGTGTCAATCTGTGTGTTGGTGGCGTGATAGATGGTGAGGTGCAGCGTGTCGGTCTGCGTGCAGCCGTTGTTATCGGGATGCGTGTGTGTGTAGGTGCCCGATGAGGTGATGGTGGTATCGGCCGCACCCGCGCGGTGCCAGACGAATGCCTCCACTGCCTCGGCCTCGGCCACAGTGTTGACTACTTCGAGCAGGGTAATGTTCAAGGTTACGGTGCTGTCACAGCCATTGGCAGTGGGCAGGGTATAGGTGACAGTTAACAGTGAAGGAGTGCCGACTTCAAATGTTGTGTCGATTTGTCCGTTGATGTAATGGTAAGGCAACTCATTCTGACAGATATATTCGTTCAGATCAGTGTGCTCCGTGGAGTAAATGGTGAGCACTAAAGTTACTACGGAGTCTGCGCCATGCACATCGGTGAGGTTGTCGATATAGGTGCCAGAGTTGGTGAGAATGGTGTCGCCAGCCAGCGGTCGATGCCAGAGAAATTCCTCGCAGGCAGAGGTGTCAATCTGTGTGTTGGTGGCGTGATACACGGTGAGATGCAGCGTGTCGGTCTGTGTGCAGCCGTTGTCATCCGGGTGCGTGTGCGTGTAGGTGCCCGACGTGGTGATGGTAGTGTCAGCGGCTCCAGCGCGGTGCCAGATGAATGCTTCTACTGCCTCGGCCACGGTGTCGGTATTCACTACCTCGAACAGAGTGATGTTCAAAGATACGGTGCTGTCGCAACCATTGACAGTGGACAGGGTATAGGTGACAGTTAACAGTGAAGGAGTTCCGACATCAAAGGTGGTGTCGATTTGTCCGTTGATGTAATGGTATGGCAACTCGTTCTCACAAATGGATACGTGCAGATCCGTGTGCTCCGCGGAGTAAATGGTGAGCACTAAAGTTACTACGGAGTCGGCGCCATGCACATCGGTGAGGTTGTCGATATAGGTGCCAGAGTTGGTGAGAATGGTGTCGCCGGCGAGCGGACGATGCCAGACAAAGCTTTCGCAGGCGGCAGTGTCAATCTGGGTTCCGCTGGCGTGATAGACGGTAAGATGCAGCGTGTCGGTTTGCGTGCAACCGTTGGCATCCGGGTGCGCGTGCGTGTAGGTGCCCGACGTGGTGATGGTAGTGTCAGCGGCTCCAGCGCGGTGCCAAACAAAAGCCTCCACAGCCTCGGCTGTAGTGTCGGTGTTCACTGCGTGGTTGATGGTTAGGTGCAGAGTGTCCGTGCTGGGACAACCAACGTTGTTGATGTATTCGAAAAGATAGTTGCCGCTTTCTGTGTATGTGGTGTCGTGCCACATGTAGCTGATACACTCGGCGACGCTAAATGGGATGAAATTGCCATGCTTGATGTTCAGAACCAAAGTGATCACGGAATCTGCGCCGTGCATATCGGTGAGATTGTCAACGTAGGTGCCGGAATCGTTGATGGTGGTGTCACCTGCAATAGGACGTTGCCAGACAAAGCTCTCGCAAGCGGCAGTGTCAATCTGGGTTCCAGTGGCGTGATAGACGGTAAGATGCAGCGTGTCGGTCTGCGTGCAACCGTTGGCATCCGGGTGCGCGTGCGTGTAGGTGCCCGACGTGGTGATGGTAGTGTCAGCGGCTCCAGCGCGGTGCCAAACGAAAGTCTCCACCGCCTCGGCTGTAGTGTCGGTGTTCACTGCGTGGTTGATGGTTAGGTGCAGAGTGTCCGTGCTGGGACAACCAACATTGTTGACGTATTCGAAAATATAGGTGCCGTTCTCGGTGTAAGTGCTGTCGTGCCAGGAGTAGCTGTCGCACTCGGCGACGCTAAATGGGATGAAATTGCCATGTTTGATGTTCAGAACCAAAGTGATCACGGAATCTGCGCCGTGCACATCGGTGAGATTGTCAACGTAGGTGCCGGAATCGTTGATGGTGGTGTCACCTGCAATAGGACGATGCCAGACAAAGCTCTCGCAAGCGGCAGTGTCAATCTGGGTTCCAGTGGCGTGATAGACGGTAAGATGCAAAGTGTCTGTCTGCACGCAACCATTGGCATCCGGGTGCGTGTAGGTGTAGGTGCCAGATGTGGTGATAGTGGTGTCAGCGGCTCCCGCACGGTGCCAAACGAAAGTCTCCACAGCCTCAGCTGTAGTGTCGGTGTTCACCGCATTGTTGATGACGAGGTGAAGGGTTACTACACTGTCACATCCATTGGCATTGGTGAATGTGTGTGTAAGGCTGCTTGTATTAGCTGTGATGTTTTTGTGCTCGTACCAGTCGAAACTGCCGCACGCCACAGCGTTAGTGTCGCCGGTCGTGGGCTGGTTGATAGTCAAGTGCAAGGTTACCACGCTGTCGCAACCTGATGCATTGGTGAACGTGTGCTTCAGGCTACTCGTACTGGATGTTATATTGTGATGTTCGTACCAATCAAAACTGTTGCAGGCAAACGCTGTCGTGTCGCCCGTGTTGCTGTGACCCACCGTCAAGTGCAGGGTTACCACACTGTCGCAACCGCTCGCGTTCGTGAACGTGTGCGTCAGGCTGTTCGTGCTGGATGTTATATTGTGATGCTCGTACCAATCAAAACTGTTGCAGGCAAACGCTGTCGTGTCGCCCGTGTTGCTGTGACCCACCGTCAAATGCAAGGTCACCACGCTGTCGCAACCGCTCGCGTTTGTGAACGTGTGCTTCAGGCTACTCGTACTGGATGTTATATTATGATGTTCGTACCAATCGAAACTGTTGCAGGCAAACGCTGTCGTGTCGCCCGTGTTGCTGTGACCCACCGTCAAGTGCAAGGTCACCACGCTGTCGCAACCGGATGCATTGGTGAACGTGTGCTTCAGGCTACTCGTACTGGATGTTATATTATGATGTTCGTACCAATCGAAACTGTTGCAGGCAAACGCTGTCGTGTCGCCCGTGTTGCTGTGACCCACCGTCAAGTGCAAGGTCACCACGCTGTCGCAACCTGATGCATTGGTGAACGTGTGCTTCAGGCTACTCGTACTGGATGTTATATTGTGATGCTCGTACCAATCAAAACTGTTGCAGGCAAACGCCGTCGTGTCGCCCGTGTTGCTGTGACCCACCGTCAAGTGCAAGGTCACCACGCTGTCGCAACCTGATGCATTGGTGAACGTGTGCGTGAGGCTACTCGTACTGGATGTTATATTGTGATGCTCGTACCAATCAAAACTGTTGCAGGCAAACGCCGTCGTGTCGCCTGTGTTGCTGTGACCCACCGTCAAGTGCAAGGTCACCACGCTGTCGCAGCCGCTCGCGTTCGTGAATGTGTGCGTGAGGCTACTCGTACTGGATGTTATATTGTGATGTTCGTACCAATCAAAACTGTTGCAGGCAAACGCCGTCGTATCACCCGTGTTGCTATGGCCCACCGTCAAGTGCATGGTCACCACGCTGTCGCAACCAACTACATTACCCCCGATGAAAGTGTGTGTGTAATCGCCTGATGTTTGAATGCCTGTGTGTTCGTACCAGTCGAAACTGCCGCACGCCACTGCATTTGTGTCTCCGTAGGTAGTGGTGCAGTCGGTGATGACATTGATAGTGATATCGTTAGATGTGGCGGAACAACCGTTGTCCCAGTTGGCAGTGACATTATAGGTGTATGTTCCTGAATTGGTGACATGGTCATTGTACTGAGTGTTGGTGATAGTTCCGACAATGTTGTCGTTCCGCTCAATTGTATAGTTGGCGATAGATGATGGACTGTCCTGAATGGTGATTTTAAGAGGAATATTGTGATTCAGGCCGTATTCTGGATCAAAAGAACTTAATAGAGTCCATGATCCGTTCGCTTTCACTAGGTCACCTTTCCCAGCTACACCGGGATTGTCTCCAATAGCTATTGGATAAGAGGATGTGGTGTAGAAGTGAACGCCATACCATAGCTCTTGGTTGGCATCTATGGTGACAGGTTCGGATAGTGTTACCGTATTCCATCCGTATGAAAACGAATTGATGGTTTGTTCCCGAATCAACGTACCTTCATCCAGCGCATTGTTGACGAACGAACCACCTTGGTAGATGACGATTTTCCGTTCGCTGCTGTTTGTTACAATATCCATTTCGGGATAGTTAGAATAATAAGGATAAAAGGGGTAAATGTAGAAAGATACTTGTGTTATTCTTTTTTGATGATAAACCACGAGGTCTGAGTCGCAGGCGCGCTGTGCGAGAACATAACGAGTGGCTCCTAACCCGGCAATACCCCCATTCGTTGAATCAATGGAAAATTTGTAGGTGTGGATGTCTTGTGTGGGTGCATTCCAGGAAAGCTGGACGTTTCCACTATTGTCGGCGGTGTGTTGTACATTTTGCGGTGCATTGCAGTCCAGTGCGTATGTGTGTCCACTCAGGGCAACGGTTTTGGATACTGTACCGGATGTCAGGGTCAACGTGCCATGGTCGGTGGTTTGCCCCGATGCTGTGGGCGCATATCTCACATAGATGCTGGACGCGGTGTTGTTCACATTCAGAGATGTAGAGAATGTGGTTCCGTCGGTGCTAACCTCGAAATTTGCCGGTGCTGTGATGACTATATTGCTTGAGAGTGCGACACCATGGAGAGGCAGACTCTTGGATTCGCTCACGGTATTGGCGGCACATAGGAATGACAAGGACGGAGAACCCGTTTTAATCATCGGGGTGTTCCCCTGGATGTGAATGATGGCTTGTTGTGAAGAGTTGAAGCTGCCGTTCCCCGTTGAGAGTGCAGATACCAAAAAATAACCATTATATGAACCACTCCACCCCCAATTGAAATGAAAATAGTTCTGATCATCGTAACCATCACATACGAAAGCGTGCCCTCCGCTACTTCCTTGACCTCTGTACAAAATTGGTCTCCAAGCATTTAGTTCTGTCTTGAGCAAGTTGATCCAATCATTGTCTGAAAAGCTGCTCCTGTATTTGTTCTCAGGAGTCATGGTGCTGCTGGTGGTGTTGTAACTGAAGTTGTTGTTTAGAGCATTGCATGCATTATAGAGTGATGCTGAACTGCCATAAGTGATGCCATATTCCATAGCCGCACTTACACCGCAATGGTATGTAAGCTTGGCGACTTCGGTGATTTGGTTACTTGGACTTGATGTTGTGATGAAGTCGGGCATTTTGGAATAATCGTAATGAACAATGTTAAAATTGACAGAATATGATTGATTGTTGTAGGTGAAAGTCTTTGTTCCTCCAGCTCCGTCACAGGGGTATTGCCAGTATCGGATGACTTGTGCCATTGCAGTGGCCACGCAGCCGGCATAGACATGGCCGTTTAAATGTTGACTGGTTGCACTTGCATCTGTCGGACAAAGGGCATTGTATGGACTGTTCTGGTCCCAGGTAGTAGTTAGCAGCGGCCCTACAATGGCACCCTTTGTGGAGTTTGGCGTGTAATCGTCTCTGATCAGGGATGTCCATTTTGCTGTTGCCTCATTGGGCGTTGAGGAGGTGTCATGAAGAAATGCTTTGATTTGGGCGGAATACCCATCCAAAAAGGAAAGCATATTGTCAGGAATGTCTTCGGTGTTGAAGTTTCCTTCCGTGGAATATCCCAAAATAGGCTCGATGCGGTTGTCTGCACTCAGGATGACGAAGCCCTGATTCAGGTTGACGATGTAATAGCATGGGACAGAGCGTTGGCTGCTCTCGTCAAAGGAGTGCCCGATATAGGCAATGCGCGCCTGTTGGGCGGACCTGGGTAGTTCTACGTTTCTGCCTGCCAGGAAATGCGTGGCGACGGTCTTGGCCGTCAGCGTATCCACAGGCTTGGCGGTGCTGTTTCCCATCCATAGGATAAGGGAAAGCAGAAGACAACTTGACACGAGTATTATCTTTTTCATGCGATGCTGTTTTTTCGTTTGTTTTTGATGGTAAGCAAGCCACAGACGATGGCGTATAACAATCCTGCGGCGGTCAATATGATGGCGATAACAGCCAGGTAGTCGCCATGTTTGGCGTAAAAGGTCATGTCGTGTTGAGCATAAACGGTGGCGTGGAGCGCCGTACGTTCTTCATACTTGGTTTTCTGTTCCACATCGCCTGCCGGATTGATGACTCCGGAGAAACCTCCGTTGGCGGCGCGTAACACATAGCGGTGTGATTCCACAGCTCTCAGACGTGCCATCTCGAAATGCTGCTTGTGTCCCGGCGTGTCTTTCCACCACGAATCATTGGTGATGACGGTCAGCACGTTGGCTCCGTTGCGGACGAATTTGCCGACCAGCTCGCCATAGATGGATTCGTAGCAAATAGCGGTGCCTACGTTCAAGGATTTCCCGTTTGCATCGAAAGTGAAAACCCTCTGCTGGGTATCTTTTCCTAACGAACTGCTCACCCCGCCTAAATTGACCAGCATGTCGCCGAGGAATCCGAATACTTTTGGAAACGGCAGCGCTTCCACACCAGGTACGAGCCGGCTTTTGTGATAATGCCCGCTGTATTGGTTCCTATTGTAAAACACTGCTGTGTTATAAAAGTCTAGAAAATGAATGGCGTCCATCTGTTTTGCCGTAATAGTGGCTTTATGATCATAGACATCGTATGTGGACAATCCCAAAATAAAATTCAGGTTGGGGCGCAGGGCGATGGCAGAATCCAGGAGCGGAAAACAAGCGTAACTGAAAGATTCTCTTGGATATTCACCTGTCAGCAAGGCCTTCAGGTAGATGCTGTGTGCGATGCTAGACTCAGGACACACCACCAGATTGGTCTTATCGTTGAGGTGCGGTCCCGCAACATCCAGAATGCGCTGCGCTTCTTGCGTGTTGGTCAACCGGTACTCCTCCTCCCACACTTCCGTGTTGGGTTGCACGATCACAGCTTCTATCGGGGTGCTTTTGTCAATGTTCTTCACATGGTAATGGTACATGGCGGTCGAGATGATGGCAGGAATACCCAAACAGGCTAAGAAGATAGTATATGCCCACTCGCCGCGGCGGTTGAGCTCAAGCCTGCGTATGATGATCCAGTACAGCAGGAAGTTGATGAGCAACACCCACAATGTTCCGCCCAGAGCGCCCGTAATGGAGTACCACTGCACCCAGTGTGGGCACACCGCGAATACATTGCCGAGGTTGAGCCACGGCCAGGTGAGGTCCCAGTTGAGATGCAGGTATTCAAAAGATATCCAGAAGGCAATCAGCAGGATGGGATGCATCCAGCCCTGTTTGATGTGCTTTCGGCAGGCGTGCCACAAACCGAATACCATGGACATCAGCAGCGCGTTCAGCACGCTAGCCGCAATTCCGCCGGGCACTGTGGTGTTGCAAATCCAGTACGTGGTAAGGGCATTCCACAACACAAATCCTGGATAGGAAAAAATCAACCCTTTCCAGAAAGCCACTTTGCTTCCTTTTTCCAAAAGATGGTCGCTCATCAGGAACATCGGGATGAATGCGAAAAAGATGAGGAACGGCAATCCGTGTGGATACCAGGAGAAAGTCAGCATCAGGCCACTGATGAGGCTGAACAGGATGAGATTATACCATTTCATAGTGAATAGTAATCAGTGAACAGGGTTCAGAATTCTAATTTTCAATTCTCAATTCTGAATTAAATTTGTCAATTCCTTCTCGCAAAAATTTGATGTAGTTGTCCTTGTCGCGCTCGTAGTAGGTGGGGCCGGATAGGATGTTGCCGTCGGGATCTACGATGAAGTAGCAGGGTTGGGAGTTTTCGTGATAGCGAGTTTGCTCAATATATCGATTCTTCGCGCCTAGCATGGTGATGGGGTCGCCGTCGGCGTCTTTGAGCTTGCCTTTCTCGTCATCCGGCAGCGGGATGACCTTGTCGTCGGCGTACATGGTGCACACGATGACCTCCTCGGCGAAGATGCGGCGCACCTCCGGGTCGATCCAGACGGCGTTTTCCACATTGCGGCAGTTGGTGCAGCCGTGGCCGGTGAAGTCCAAGAACACGGGCTTGCCTTCTTTCTTGGCCACGCGCAATGCCTGGTCATAGTCGAAGTAGCCCTTGATACCGAACGGAATCTCCAGCTTGTCGGCGTACATTGGCTCCTCGGCCCACTGGTACGTGCTGGCCGTGCCACCTCCGTTGCCGCTCTCGTTGCGCACGATGGCGGAGACGTCGAAATCCTGGGTGGTCATGGGCGGCAGCCAGCCGGAGATGGCCTTCAACGGCGCACCGAACATGCCCGGAATCATATAGACTACAAAGGTGAAGACGAACACGGCGAGGGTGAAACGGAACCAGCTTTTCTGTACGGGATATTCGTCATCGAGCGGGAAACGGATTTTGCCCAAGAGGTACAGGCCTAACAGGGAAAAGAGAACAATCCAGAAGGCGAGATACACCTCGCGGTCTAGGATGCCCCAATGATAGGTTTGGTCGGGGACGTTGATGAACTTCAGGGCGAAGGCCAACTCCACGAAAGCCAGGATGACTTTCAGTGTGTTCATCCAGCCGCCTGATTTCGGAAGTTTCTTCAAGAGTCCCGGGAACAGTGCGAACAGGGTGAACGGCACGGCGATGCCCAAAGAGAATCCCAACATGCCGATAATGGGTTTTAGGAACGAACCGCCGGCAGCGTTCAGGGCCACAGCGCCCGCGATGGGTAGCGTGCATGAGAA
>LXOW01400202.1_pt1 | contig 21045 bp, 23 predicted proteins | sample 1368591 | NCBI WGS metagenome assembly LXOW01 (sample SAMN04884650, study PRJNA319009) | bovine gut metagenome | isolation source: Cow rumen | host: Bos taurus | place: Italy: Legnaro (PD) | collected 2014-07-09
AGATGTGTATAAGAGACAGGAGTGGCAGGAGATCGATGTGCTGGTCAACAACGCCGGCCTCGCGCTCGGTTTAGAGCCCGAATATGAAGGCAGTTACGACGATTGGGACACCATGGTGGACACCAACATCAAAGGTCTGCTGACGATGACCCGCCTTGTGGTTCCGGGAATGATTGCCCGCGACCGCGGACACATCATCAACGTTGGTTCGGTGGCTGGCGATGCCGCTTACGCCAACGGCAATGTCTATTGCGCTACCAAAGCCGCGGTGAAAACCATCACCGACGGACTGCGCATCGATGTGGCGAACAGTGCCGTCCGCGTGACGAACCTAAAACCCGGCTTGGTGGAGACCAACTTCAGCAACACCCGTTTCCACGGTGACACAGAGCGCGCTGCCAACGTCTATAAAGGCATCAAGCCGCTCACCGGTGACGACATTGCCGATGTGGCTGTTTACGCCTCCAACGCGCCCGCTCACGTGCAAATCGCTGAAGTGCTGATACTTGCTACTCACCAAGGTAGCGGTAGCGTTATCGTAAGAAAATAATCCTGTTTATAACAGTTCCTGCAGATCCTTCTCCATCTCCTCCGGCGTGGTGGTAGGCGGGAAACGCTTGATGACGCTGCCGTCACGCGAAATGAGGAATTTGGTAAAATTCCACTTGATATCGCTATCCTTTTCCACGCTCTTGCTGATGGTTTTGAATAGCGCTGCGGAAGCTTTGGCTTTCAGGCCTTTATACTCTTCAGTCGGAGCCTGCTCTTTCAGGAAGTCATAAATGGGATGCGCCTCCTTGCCGTTGACGTCAATCTTTTTCATCAGCGGGAAGGTCACGCCGTGGTTGAGGCGGCAGAATTCCGCAATTTCCTCATCCGAACCCGGCNNCTTTTTCATCAGCGGGAAGGTCACGCCGTGGTTGAGACGGCAGAATTCCGCAATTTCCTCGTCCGTACCCGGCTCCTGGTTGGCAAATTGGTCGCAAGGGAAACCGATGATGATTAAACCTTGGTCTTTGTACTTTTGATAAAGTGCTTCAAGTCCATCATATTGCGGAGTGAAACCGCACTTGGAAGCGGTGTTAACAATCATGAGGACTTTGCCCTCATATTGGGTGAAATCCACCTCTGCGCCCTTATTATTTAGAGCTTTGAAATCATAAATCGTTGCCATATTATCGGGGGTTTTGATTATTGACGGTGCAAAAATAGTGTTTTTTTTTTCGTACCAAAACATAATTTTGGTATTTTTGCACAAAAATACGTATAATTATTTAACAATATGCAAGAAAATAATTATTTTCCGTCTATGCTTCCTGCCGAGGAGCTCGCGCAGGTGAAGTACATCCCCACTCTCCCTGAATTTGTAACCTGGATTGAGCAAAAATGGTCCGACCTGCCTTGCCTTTCCGATACAGTTAATACCTATACTTATCGCGAAGTTTGCGACCGTGTGGCACGCAAACGCGCACTTCTGAACAGCTTTGGTCTGCAAAAAGGCGACAAAGTGGCCATTCTCGACAACTCCACCCCGGATGCAGTCGAGATGTTCCTCGCTGTCACCTCTGCAGGTTACATCGTCATCAACCTGCCCGCCCAATTGCCTGCGGAAGACGTCGTTGGTTGCTGCATGAAGTTCGGTATCAAGGTGTTGGCTGCTGGACAAGCTTTCATGGAGACCGCGAAAGGAGCTCCTTGCAAAGTCATCGCAATCTCGGATATGGCTGACCATACCGCCCCTGTGGTCACGGTTGACAAGAACGATCCTGCTGCCATCTTCTTCACGGGCGGCACAACCGGCGCACCCAAAGGCGCAGTTCTGCCCCATCGTGCTTTGATGCGTGGAGCACTGAACGGCGTGTACGCTCCCGGACACCAACTCGGTTGTCACCGCTACGCATGCGTGCTGCCTCTCAGCCACGTTTTCGGCCTGATTTACAGCACCTTGTCCGTTCTCTATAAAGGCGCTTCCTGGTATTCTGCCGGCAACACCAAAGACACCATCGGCAAGCTGCCTGTCATCCGGCCTACCATGATTGTGGCCGTTCCCGGCATCTGCGAAATCCTGCTGGGTCTCATCAAGATGTACGGCAAAGCCTTCTTGGGCGGCGAGTTGAAAGTCATCATCTCCGGCGCGGCCAACGTGCCCCCGAAACTCATCGGCGAATTCGACGAACTGGGCATCAACCTTTTCGGCGGCTACGGCATGACCGAAGGCGCTAACCTCACCACCGGCAATATCGACGTAAAGGATAAACCCACATCTGTCGGTAAACTATATCCTGAACAAGAAGCCAAGGTGGTGGACGGCGAATTGTGGTTCCGCGGCGACAACGTATTCCTTGGATATTACGGCGATCCCGAAAAGACGGCGGAAACGCTCACGCCTGATGGTTGGGTTAAAACCGGCGACCTTGTACGCTTTGACGAAGAGGGCTTTATGTATATTGTAGGCCGCATCAAGAACCTCATCATCCTCTCAAACGGTGAAAACATCAGCCCCGAAACCATCGAAGAGCCGTTCTACAAGGACAACAAGCTGCGCGACTGCCTCGTGAAAGAGGACGAAATGGATGGCCGTCAGGTGATTGCCATCGAAATCCTGCCGCGCATGGAAGAGTTCGGCAACGAGTCTTGGGAAGAGGTGGAAGCCTACTTCAAGGATCTTGTCGGCAAGGTCAACGCCACGCTGCCGAGCACGCACCAAGTCAGCAAAATCACCGTGCGCAAGGAAGACTTCAAGCGCACTGGAGCACTGAAAGTATCACGTAATCAATAATTTATGGAAAGAGAAACTATCTTTGAAGGATTGAAAGAAATCCTGGCTCAAATCAAACCCTCAAAAGACTTATCGACCATCACTGAGGATTCGCAATTGGTCCGCGATGTCGGCCTTGACTCGCTCACCATCCTGCTGCTTAGTCTTGCAGTCGAAAACAAGTTTGGATTCAAATTTGAAGGCACACCCAAATTCGAGACTGTTGGCGAAGTGATTGACTACGTCAGTACGCACGCAACGGTTTAAAAGGTTAAAGGTTATAGGTTAAAGTGAGGGTAACTTTTGCCTATTTCCTGTTGCCTAAGTTCATTTTGAAGGGATTTTGTACTAATAGAAAGTTATGGATATAAATATCGTCAAAGTGGAAAGTCGCAAGCAGCTGAAGCAGTTTGTGACTTTTCCGCTTCATCTTTATAAAAATTGCGAAAATTGGGTGCCGGCTTTGGAAGGCGACGAGTACGACACCTTCAATCCTGAGAAAAACGGCGCCTACGATTTCTGCGAAGCCGATTGCTTTTTGGCTTTTCGCGGCAAGGAGATCGTGGGTCGCGTGGCCGCCATCATCAACCACAAGGCCGACGACGAGCAGAAACTGGTCCGCTTCGGTTGGCTCGATTTCATCGAAGACGAGGCTGTGCTGAAAGCCCTGATCGACACCGTTGCCGAATGGGGAAAACAGCACGGGCGCACCGAAATGCGCGGTCCCTGGGGCTTCACCGACATGGACAAGGAAGGCCTGCTGGTGGAAGGTTTCGAGCATCTGAGCCCGTTCACCTGCCTCTACAACTTCCCCTACTACGGGCCTATGTTGGAGAAATTCGGATTTGTGAAAGATGTGGACTGGACCCAGCGAACCGCAGAGGTGAGTCCTGAGCTGCCGTCTATGTTCCGTTTTGTGCATCTGGTGGAGGAGAGATCTCATGTTCATGTGGTACAACCTACCAACATGAAAGACATGTGCAAGCGTTACGGCATGGAAATTTTCCACATGTACAACGAGGCTTTCGCTCCGTTGCACGGTTTTTCACCCCTGACAGACAAGCAGATAACCGCCTATCTGAAGACCTACGTGCCCATTTTGGACAAAGACTTCGTGGCGGTGGCCGTCAACGAAAAAGACGAGCCCGTGGGATTCCTCTTCTGCGTGCCTTCACTCTCCAAAGCGGTGAAAAAATCCAACGGACGCCTCTTCCCCTTTGGCTTCATTCACATTCTGAGAGCGTTGAAGAAGAATGATACTTTGGAAGCGCTCATCATGGGTGTAATGCCTGAGTATCAGCAATGTGGAATTCCGTTGTTGCTGTTCAAATATTTGCATGAGAACTGCATCAAGCGGGGTATCGACACCATCATCATGAACCCGCAGTTGGAGGAGAATTACAAGGTGCAGACGCTGTTCGGGGATTACAAGACACACCCGTTCATGCGGCGCCGAGCCTATAAACGTCACGTGTAAAATGCCACACCGTGTAGAGACGCGATTAATCGCGTCTCTACAGCGCGGAAACATTGTAACATTACCTCTTACAATTTATAATAACTTCCGAGGATTTTCGCGAACCAGCGGGCGGGCAGGATGCGTTTGAGAAGTACCGAAAGGCGCTGCTCGAACGAAGCCACCACGCAACCGTGACGCGGATGTTTTTTACGGATGATCTGGCTGATTTTGCGAGCTAATACCTGCGGTTTCAAGCCGCCGGTTTCGTCGTGCTCCACTTTGCCCATCGACTCGGCGTAGGTTTTGTAGACCTGCATCGCCTCGGTGTTGACGGTCTTTTTCCGACTGGCAGTGAAGCCCGTGGAAAAGTCGCCGGGGCGAACCGCAACAACCTGTATGCCAAATTGTTGCACTTCAAGTCGCAACGCTTCGCAATAGCCTTCGATGGCGAACTTGCTGGCGGAATAGAAGCCTTGGAACGGAAGTCCCATCACACCTCCGATGGAGCTCAGCGCGATGATTTTGCCCTCTCCTTGCTGGCGCATATAGGGCAACACCGCCGTCACGAAGTGTACTAACCCCATGAAGTTGGCGTCCATCTGCTCGCGGATTTCCTCTTCGGTGGCAAACTCCACAGGTCCGCCGATGCCCATGCCAGCGTTGTTAACCAGCACATCAATGCGACCCTCCTTCTCAACCACTTGTTGCACAGTGTTTTTCACCGCTTCTCGGTCGCGGACGTCCACCTTCAGGTAATGCACACCAGGCAACGGCTCCACTTCGCGACGCACCGTTCCATACACGGTGTGACCTTCCTGTGAAAGCAGTCGGGCGGTTTCCAAACCGAAACCCGACGAAACGCCTGTAATTAGGATAACCATGGCTTAAATGATTCCAGCTTCTTTGAAAGCCTTCGTGATTTTGTCGATAGCCTCATCCACCTGATCGAAGGTGTGGGTAGCCATCAGCGCAAAACGAATCAGCACGTCGTTTTCGGGCACGGCGGGCGCGATGACCGGCGTAACGAAAACGCCATTCTCAAGCAGACGGGCGCAAAGCCAAAAGGCCTTCTCGGAATTGCGCACGAACAGAGGAATGATGGGCGTTTCGCTACGACCCGTGTCGAAACCTCTCTCTTGGAACTGCTTACGAGCATAGTTGCTCACGTCCCAAAGATGCTGAATGCGCTCTGGCTCGTCCAACATGATATCGATGGCCTTGCTCACAGCAGCCACGTTGGATGGCGGCATGCTGGCGCTGAAAATCAGCGAGCGGGCAGTATGTTTCAGGAAATTGATAGTGTCGGCATCGGCAGCGATGAAACCGCCCAGAGATCCGAATGACTTCGAGAAGGTGCCCATGATGAGGTCCACCTTGTCGGTCAGACCGAAATGGTCGGCCGTGCCTCTTCCCTGATGTCCCAAAACGCCCAAAGAATGGGCATCGTCGAGCATGATTTCGGCATCGTATTTCTCCGCCAACGCCACCATTTCGGGCAATGGAACAATGTCGCCTTCCATGGAGAACACGCCGTCGGCCACAATCAGCTTGACAGCTTCGGGGTCGCATTGCTGCAGACTCTTCTCCAGACTCTCCATATCGTTGTGCGTGTATTTCAATGATTTGCCGAACGCCAGACGGCTGCCTTCGATGATGGAGGCATGGTCGAGGCGGTCGAGCAGCAGGTAGTCGTGGCGGCCACACAGAGCGGAAACCACACCTAAGTTCACCTGGAAGCCCGTGCTGAAACACAGCGCATCGTCCTTGCCCACCAATTGGGCAAGCTTCTGCTCAAGTTCAACATGAATATCTAAAGTGCCGTTGAGAAAGCGCGAACCGGAGCAGCTCGTGCCGTATTTGTCGATGGCAGCTTTGGCGGCCTCTTTCAGACGCGGGTCGTTCGAAAGACCGAGGTAGCTGTTCGAGCTGAACATCAGCACATCCTTGCCTTGAATCTTCACCACCGTGCTCTGTTCCGACTCTATCGCATTATAATATGGATAGATTCCCTTTGCTTTTGCTTCTTGCGGCGCTCTGAATTGCGCACATCTATTTTGTAGAATATGAGTTCTCATCAACTATAACTTGTCTAAAATACAGTTTTATTCTCTCTTTTTACTGCCGGAGCTCCCTTGCACTCAAACCTTCTACGCCCCCGTAAAAAAACGGCTGCAAAAGTAAAATTTTTTTCAGAATAATTACATGATGTATTCAAAAAGTGAAACAGACCTATGAACCTGCTTTAATTGCAATGCAATAAACTCGAAATCGGATTTTCAATCCTCTTTAGGAACGATATGAAGCACCAGATACTCTGAACGGGAGCCGATGCGGATTTTCGGACCCCAAATGCCGAGTCCGGAAGTGATGTAATACTGCGTATTTCCGCGTTGATGACGACCCCACGCCTTTTCGTAAATGAGGGCTGTTACCCACGACATAGGCCAAACCTGTCCATAGTGAGTGTGTCCGCTGAACTGGAAGTCGATGCCAGCCGCTTCCGCCTCCTCCAGATGATAGGGCTGATGGTCGAGGAGGATGGTGAAGCCATCCAAACCGGAGGCAAGTCGCGACACCGAGTAACGATTGGGGTTGGTCCTATCGTCGCGCCCCACAATGTCCAGTCCCTTGAAATGGGCCACCGAATCTCTCAGCAGCAGGATTCCGGATTCAGCGTAGAACTGCTCCGCCCTCGGAAGATCTCCGTAAAACTCGTGGTTTCCGAGGACTGCCCAAACGGGAGCTTTGATGCGGCGGAACTCTTCGCCATAGTTGCCTTCCACGATCGGCCGCAAGCTCCAGTCGACCACATCGCCGCCAAAGAGCACCAGGTCGGGATGCTCGGCGTTGATAAGGTCCACCCAACGGGCCAGCTCCGCCTTCCGGTTGTGGTAACCGATATGCAGGTCGCTCGCCATGACGATGGTCAGCGGCTTCTCCAGCGGTTTGTCCGTAGTGATGGTGATCTCTTCGCGATACTTGTGGTGATAATGAATCCCGCCCAGCACCAAGATCAGCGTCACGATGCCGATAGTCGAGCAACATCCTAAAGCACTGTCTTTCAGCAAAGTTTTCGGCAATAGATGGCAAAGACTCGCCAAATCAGCCAACAGGAACAGCAGCAGGAAGAACAGGAACGCCATCAGCCAGGTGGTGCCCACCTCGTAGAGCACCGTGGCGACCTTGATGGGAAGACGTTCGGCAATGGCAAAGTTCAGGAAAAAGCTGACCATCCAAAGGAGAAACAGCCCCGTCACGGGCCATTTCCAACCCATAGGCGCAATCCGCCATAGATGCCAACTGACGTAACCCGCAAGCGCGAGCACAACCACAAAAAGCGCTATAAAAAAACCAGTCCGCATATTGTCATTCATTATTTTTTCTGAATATACTGCTCCCTAAAGAACTTCCACGTGTCGCTGTGGCCGTCGCGGTAGGTGAAGCTCCATTGCATCTTCTTGTCCGTGAGTGAATCCAAGTGGAATTTGTACTTATAGTCTATACTTCCGCTTACGACCTTGATGATATCTTGCGCTAATTCAGCGACACGCGCCGAGTCGCAACCCACAAAAGAGCAATCAACTAACTCCATTCGGAAACTTTCCTTGATTCCGGAGAAGTAGAAATCCTCACCATCGAGACGCCAGTGGCTGGGACTGACATAGTTAAACACGTAAATCACCTTACCGCTATCCCCCATCATTACTGAATACAACTGCGATGCGGAGTCAATAGCGATACCGTCAGGGAAAAAATCCATTGTGCCAGATTCATGCACGTCGAGGTGGTAACCCTGCAAATCGTAATCAAAAGCGTGCACATAAACGTAGTGACCTTCCACCTGTGCGGGAGGTTCGGTGGTTTTTCCATTCGTGAAAGCCATCATCACAATCAAAGCGAGAACTATCGCACAAAAAGTTGTCAGTTTTTTCATTGTTATTTCAATTAAAAGCGCAAAAATATAAAATCTTTCATTAAGCAGCCCCGTAGGGGCAAGATCTCGGTAGCCAGAGGTAAGCAAAGCGCAACCCCTGGAATCCAATAGTCAAATAATTCCGTTTTTTGAAAACGATTTATCAAAATAGATTGTATTTTTGCCCCGAATTTAAAAAATTACAACAATGAAAAAGTTGATTATCATAACATTGGCATTCATAATGGCAACGATGATTCCCGAAATGTCGTTGCAGGCGCAGGATTTGGCGCACTACAAACAGGTGGTCAAGGAGTTAAGTTCCGCGAAGTACCAAGGGCGCGGCTATGCCTACGGTGGCGCCAACAAAGCGGGAAAATACCTGGCAAAGGAGTACAAAAATGCAGGCGTCGATGAGATTATGTTGCAGCCGTTCACCATCGACATCAACACGTTTCCAGGCAAAATGGAGATGTCTGTCGATGGCCGCAAACTGATTCCTGGCGTGGAATTCTCGATGCGCGAGTACTCGCCGGGCGTGCGCGGCACCTACAAACTCTACTACGTGGACACGAACAACTATAACGCAGAGAAAATGTTCGCTGACCTCGCTAAGCCCGAGTACAAGGACTGTTTCGTGGTCTGCGACTTCTTTTTCTCATACCGCCATTATCAAGATTTCAAGAAAATTTGGGGCAAGGAAGGTTGCACCAATGCGGGTATGATCCAGACGTGGGATCCGCTGCTGAAGTTCTACAAGGCTTACGGTGAGAAAATTATGGGCAAACCCGTCATCTGGACCACCTCCGACTTCCCGAAGGACGCGCAGAGCATCACGGTTAATATTGAGAACAAGTTCCTGAAAGATTACGAACTCTTCAACGTCATCGCCAAGGTGGAGGGCAAACGGCACGACAGCTGCTTCGTCTTCACGGCTCACTACGACCACCTCGGCAATCTCGGCAAGAAGGTCTTCTACGCCGGTGCCAACGACAACGCCTCCGGCAATGCGGCCATCGTGACGCTCGCGGCCTATTACGCCCAGAACCGTCCCGAGTTCGACATGTACTTCATCTCCTTCTCCGGTGAGGATGCCAACCTGCGCGGTTCCGAGTGGTTCGTTGCCCATCCGATCGTTCCGCTGGAGCAGATCAAGTTTCTCATCAACATCGATATGATCGGCGACAACAATCCCGTGCAATACTTGGAGACCAACTCCGACCGTGGCTTCGCGACATTCGACAAAATCAATAGCGAAAAAAAGTACTTTAAAGATCTGAACCGCGGGGAGTTAGCTGGAAACAGCGACCATTATCCGTTCACTGAAAAAGGGGTGCCGAGCATCCTTTTCGAGAACGAAGAGGGAGATGCGTTCAAGTACTACCACACCCCGTTCGACACCTACGAAAACGCCCTTTTCGACACTTACGAGCCGCTTTTCCAGTTAGTGAGGGATTTTGTAGAAAAATATTAGTTTAGGAGCTTAGAAGCTTAGGAGTTTAATAATATGATGAGAAAACATTGGATTGACAATTTGCGGTGGGTGACGGTGCTGTTGGTGCTGCTTTACCACGTCATCTATTTTTACAACAACAAAGGTGTGTTCGGCGGGGTGGGAGGTTTCGGCGACGGACCGCAGTACCAAGACGTGCTGATGTACATCCTCTATCCGTGGTTTATGCCGCTGCTGTTCCTGCTGGCGGGCATCAGCTCACGCTATTCGTTAGAGAGGCGTTCCGCTAAAGAGTGGTTCAAGTCTCGAACGCTCAAGCTGTTGGTTCCCAGCACTATCGGTCTTTTCGTGTTCCAATGGATGACCGGCTATTTCAACACTTTGATTGCCCGGCAAACTGTATTGGCTTCCATGAAACAGCCTGCCTTGTATTTCCTTTGGGTGATCAGCGGCACCGGACCGCTGTGGTTTATCCAGGATTTGTGGCTATTTTCGTTGCTCTTGTTGTTAATTCGGAAAATCAGCGGTTCCGCAAAATCCAGTAAATCAACCGCTTCACAATTTGATGATTCCGACACTCGAAAATTCTCAATTTTCAATTCTCCATTCTCAATTCTCTGGATTGTCCTCCTCGGCATCCTCTTTTGGCTCGGTGAGCAGACCCTCATCATGAACCCGCGGCCCGAATCCGCAGACGGCCTCTACAATCTCTACAAGCCGTTCTTCTACCTGATTCCCTTCCTGATGGGCTATTTCGTCTTCTCACGCAACGAAGTGCAGGAGGCGGTGCGCAAAGCGTGGATTCCGCTGATGGCCGCCGCAGTTATCTCCGGCATCGCGCTTATCGTCACCACTTGGGGCGAAAACAACACCACGCCGGAGTACCTCAGCAGCCCGCTCAACTGCCTCTATGGCTGGCTGATGTGCCTCGCGACGATGGGCTGGTTTAATGCCCGCTTCGACGGCACCAACGCCTTTGCCGGCTACATGACGCGCTCCAGCTTCGGCTTCTATATCGTTCATTATATGATTATTGCAAGTATCGGAAGCATCATGTTCTACCACACTCAGCTGCCACCCGTAGCGATGTACCTCATCCTCACCATCGCCGTCTTCACCCTCTCACCGCTGCTTTACGAAGTTTTGAGAAGGATTCCGTTTATCCGATGGTGCGTATTCGGTATCAAAAAGTAAACTCTAAACCTTAAACCCTAAACCTTAAACTAATTTCGCCATAAACTTCGCGCTCTCCACGACGAAGCGTTCGTGAATGCCTTCTCCGACGAGCGTTTCGCCCTCGAAGCACTTCACTTCGAAAACCAGACGACGACGATCGACCTCCACGAGTTCGGCTTCGCATCGGATGGTCGCACCTACGGGGCTAGCCTTCAAATGCTTGATATTCACCGCAATGCCAACGGTGGTATTGCCCTCTCCGATCTTGTCGCACACGCCCATGAGGCAGGTTTTCTCCATCAGGGCAATCATCGCGGGGGTGGCGAACACCTCCAACGCACCGGAACCATACACGGCGGCGGTGTCTTTATGCTCCACCATCAATTCTTCGCTGTAGCGGAGTCCTTTGAGATTGTTGAATTCGGTCATGATTTTATTCTTTGACTATTGACTTTGACTATGACTATTGACTTTGATTGTTCCATGTTGCCTGTTGCCTTTTCCCCTGTTGCCTTTTGACAAAAAGAATCGCTTAACGACTTACTCCACCAATTCCTCCGGACAATCGTACATGACCTTGGCGTGGTTGGTGCGAATGAGTTGGCTGTCGAGGCAGCGGCCGGTGGCGGGATCGAGGATGTCCCGATAGGCCTCGCCGTTGCGATAGACAGCACCGTCTTCGCGAGTGAAACGCTCATTCTCGATGTGGACGTGGAAGGTGTGGGGTTGGGGTTCAGCCGCGCGGAGTTCGCCGCACAGATATTCGTCATCCACCCAAAGCCGGAGCTGATAGGTGTTGTCCGAATCATTCCTCACCCGGTAATCGAGGTAGTTGTACGAGATGCTGGTGCCTGTGCCGAACGGAATCTGCCGGCCGAAGTCGGGGAAAAGGTCCAGACCGTCGTGGTGATGGTGCTCCGTGATGGTCAGCTCGCTGTGCAGCACCATCCAGTGGATCAGGTTCGACAGTTGGCACATCCCGCCGCCAATCCCTTGCGCCGGCTGCCCTTTCGCGATGGTAAGCCCCTCTTTGTAGCCCTTCCGCTTAGTGGTTCGGCCGATGCACTTCCAGACCGAGAAGGTCTCGCCGGGACGAATCAGCAGTCCGTCAATGTGCTTCACAGCCAAGGCCAAATTGGTGGCCTTGTTCTCCTGCAACTGCATGTTGACATTGCCCAATCGGCGACGAATAAGGGAGTTGTGCTGGTAGATGAGCACTGGCAACGCATTCGTTGACCGCTCTTTGGCAAAGAGGGTCTTCTGGGACAAATCCTTCAGATGCCGCTTCAGAATCTCCTTCTCCGTCGAAAGGCGGTAGGTGAAAGGCGATATTTCACAAAACAGTTTCCGTTTCATTGTTGGGGTGAAAAACAAGATGAGATCAATCGATATACGAACAGAAGTAAACCCAAATGATAATGAATATCACGGCAAGGAGAATGTAACATGCCGAAATCAAGAGGGTGCTGAACTTCTTGATCTTAAATTCATGGACCATATTCCAAAGATTCAAAGGAAATCCCAAGAGAATCAGCACAGGAAAATGGAAAAATCCCATCACCCAGCAGATATCGAACATTGGGGAAGGGTATGAGATTTGACCCATCGGCACATTCCCATACATTCGATACGCCTGCACGAGGGTGAGGAGAAGGGTTATATACCACGCCATCATCAAAACCCACGTGATGACCATCAGGACTTTCAGTATAATGCGTAGAGCATTGTTCATTGCAACAATTAATCACTAAAAGTAGTCAACGATGTGTGGTTAAAAATATTGCGATAAATCTTCACTTCAGAGCATATCAAAAAAAATGTATTTTTGCAAAGTCTCGTTATAACGATAGTTTTATGAAAAATTTGACATTATATCATGGATCAACAAAGGTGGTGGAACGACCTGCGCTCAGTATCGGAAACCCAAAGAATGACTATGGGTTAGGGTTTTATTGCACTGAGAATCTGGAACTTGCGAAAGAGTGGGCCAGTACCGAAAAGAGCGACGGATTTGCCAATCACTATGAGCTCAATCTTGAGGGATTAAGCATACTTCATTTGAACAAAAAGCCCTATCACATCCTGAATTGGCTTTCGATTTTGCTGAAAAACAGAACTTTTGTGCTGTCGCAAGGGCTGCCAATGGAGGCGCGAGATTACCTGCTGAACAACTTTCTACCTAAATACGAACAGTATGACCTGATCATCGGTTATCGTGCCGATGACTCCTATTTCGCTTTTGCCAACGCCTTTCTGAACAACACCATCTCGTTGGAGCAGTTGCGGAAGGCAATGATGTTAGGAAATCTGGGCGAACAGGTGGTGCTGAAAAGCGAAAAGGCGTTCTCCCAACTGACATTCATGGAAAGCATTCCCGTAGACTGCAGTCAATACTATCCCAAACGGATGGCACGCGACCGTCAGGCACGCGAGGATTTTCAAAGCCAAAAGTCAACGGCTGCCGCTGCTGACGCTATCTATATGATTGACATTCTGAGACAAAACTGGACCAATGAAGACCCCCGCCTATAACCGATTGTACCTTGAGGACGCCATGCACAACTTGGGCACCATGCTCGACTGTGTCGTCCATGTCGCGCATTGCGAGCTACCCGTTTTTTACGAAATGTACTTGGCCTGTGGGGTCGCCGCGCAAATGGAGACGGGCAATCCCCGCTACGTTTCCGGATTGTCGGGAATGGAACTGATGCACATTGTTTTGACGAGATCCTCCGACATCCAAATCCCTGAAACGGTTTACTGTCCGTTAGATCGCACTCCTGAATATTGGGCAGGATGGGTATTGGCCTATTACCAATGGACAAGGGCTTATTCGTTCTCATTTATTCAACGTAACGGATTGGATATCAATGTTGTACTATCTCTCTATCCCACTTTGCACGAAGCCGACTTATCGAAATTCGTTGAAAGTGCTGATACTATCATCGAAAAACACTTGTCGGAACGCCGTAACGTACTGAAAACCACCCGAAAGCAGCTACGACTCACGCAAAGAGAGCTGGCCTATCTGTCGGGCGTTTCCCTGCGCATGATCCAAGCCTACGAGCAAGAGGACCAAGACATCCGAAAAGCCGAAGCGCAAACGGTGTTTGCCTTGTCGCGCGTGCTCAGCTGTGATCCTGAGATGCTTTGTCAATGAAGCCCAGTGGATTACAACATCCTACTATAGCGTCCTCCCCAACGCCTCCGCCTCTTCCAGTGCTTTCGTACCCCGAACCCCGCCCTTCTCCTTCGCACCGCGCACGAGCACGTGGCCCGCGTCTTCAATGTGGAAGAAGTTGAGACAGAGCCGGTATTGGGTGAGGATGCTGTCGAACAGCTCGGGCAGGGAGGCGGCGCCGACCAAAAGGAGGGCAGACTTCCGGATGTGGAAGGTGTCGCGGATGGGATTGTGGCAGCGGTCGATGACAGCCTTCAGCTGCGCACTCAAACCGTAGAAATAGACCGGCGAGGCAATGACGAGCATGTCAGCGTTCGCTAACTTGCTGTATATAACGGACATGTCGTCCTTTTGCACGCAAGCATTTCCCTCGCTCGTGAAACACGCGTTGCATCCCATGCACGGATGCACATTAAAGGCGTGTACCGAAACGACCTCAACATGGTGTTTCTCTGAAGCGCCTTTAGAAAAGGCTTCTGCTAACAAATCTGTGTTGCCGTTCTTGCGCGGGCTGCCGGAAAGGATTAGGATATTCATAAGGTCTCTTTTTATAAAACAATTTTTCAATTCAAAAGACGGGTGAGAAGAATCTATTAACGTTTGGGGACTTCTGTGCATTTTAGGGTCTGCGCGCTCCCTTTGTACCATAATCGTAGCGTAATCGTAGCGTAGACGAAGGGGAGGCGAAGGGGAGGCGAAGTACCGCCACTCCAAAGACTCATCCGTAGGGCAGGTGTAGGGATAGTGTAGGGATAGTGTAGGGCAGGTGACAATCTGGATTATCAAATTACAAAATTCACCACCCCAAAAACCAAATGCCCTACCGCAAACACCGATGCGAACAACACCGCCGGGAGGTTCTTGCGGTCGGCGGCGATAAGGATGAATGACAAGCAGGGTGGGAGGGTCAGCAGGAGGATGATCCAAGAGTTGGCGATGCCGGAATAGTACAACACCCAGCCGAGGTAATAGACTGCAACACAGATGACTGCGGCAATGACTAACGGCGAGAACCGCAGCTTGCCCCTCTTTTCGTTGATGAGAAAGCAGAGGCACGCGACGGTCAGGACTTGGCAAACCAAAGCAATGACATCCACTACCGGCGTGACGGAATCCACCCTTAACACGTCGTTTGGCGCGGGGACGGCGAACCAGATGAAATTCGGGAGCATCACTAACAGGAAGAGGAGGAGTCCCCAAAAGTCAAAAGCGAAACGGTAATGTTTGAGCAGTTTCATAGTGCATAAATGGTTTGCTGCAACCATTCCAAGAACCGTGCGGCGTCACCGCCGTCCATCTGCACGTGGTGGAACTGGAACGAGACGGGCAACAGCGTCTTGAACCAGCTTTTGCGGTATTTGCCCCACATCACCATTGGATTGAGGAATTTGTCGGTGTATTGGTTGACGATGCAGTCGAGCTCGGTCTGGATCATCGCAGAGGTGCCGACGATCATATAGCCGTCGAGGAAACTGCTTTGGCACTCCGCCGCCACCTTGGTGGTCAGCTCCATGTAGTCGCGGTTAAACTGCTGCAAATCTTCGGAATATGGGATGTCGCAAGAGTTGATACCGCCCTTGCTGTTCCGCACCACCACGTTGATGGCGATCTGGTCGTACTGATACAGTTTTCCGTTTTCCGGCAGCAGGTGCAACTCCTCGGTCTTGCTGGCCGCCTTGCCAATGCACCAGCACATTAGCGTATTGAACTTCACGCCACTCTTCTTGCTGATTTTCAGCAGATTGCCAACATTCATCGTCTTCACTAGCGTCACCATCGGCATCGGCGCAGTCATCCACATCTCAAAGGCAAACGCCCGCTTAGTATCTTTGGGGTTAACTTCAGTTTTCATATTTAACAGAATAATTCAGACGGCAAAAATAGTAAGTTATGGCAGTTTATTGTGCTGACAATCACTTTTTTTTGTGCAATTGTTCATAACGCGGGCCACGGTGTCGCTGATATTCCGCATCGCCACCTCCTTGCGCATCGCCTCTTCCAGCGTGATGCCGGCAGGATTGATGCACTCCACGTAAGCGAAACCCGCCTTCAGCAGCTGTTCGCGGTCACTGATGCGCCCTGCGATCAGACAGACAGGCGTATTGCCCGATTGCTCCAAAATGCCCACGGGGAGCTTGCCCATCAGCGTCTGACGGTCGGAAGAACCCTCGCCCGTAATGACCAGGTCGGCATCCTTGACCATCTCATCGAAATGGATGGTTTCGAGCAACAGCTGGATACCAGACTTGCACTCGGCACCCATGTATTGCAGGAAGGCATAGCCTAGTCCGCCGGCAGCACCCGCACCCTCTATATTGGAGCAATCGTAGCCGAAATGCTTGGCAGAAGCTTCGGCAAACCGCTTGGCTCGGTTGTCCAACATGAGCACATCTTCCGGAGCGGCACCTTTCTGCGGACCGAACACGTGGGCCGCGCCATTCTCGCCATACAACGGATTTTTCACATCGGAAGCTATCGTAAAACGGACATGTTTTAGTTCCGTGATGTCGTCCCACGTACCATTTTTCGTGAAAGCATCCACTAAAGCACGAATCATCCCGATGCCGGCATCGCTGGTGGCGCTACCGCCAAGTCCCACGATGATGTGTTCCGCGCCTTTGCGGACAGCATCCACAACTAACTCGCCTGTACCGTAGCTGGTGGCTATCAATGGGTTACGCTCCTCATTCTTCAACAGAGGCAGTCCGCTGGCCTGAGCCATTTCGATAACGGCGGTGGAGTCTTTCAGCAGGTAGTGTGCCACAACGGGGCGCATCAGCGGATCATTCACCGTAAGCTCTTGAATTTCACCGCCAATGGCAGAATGGAAAGCCTCCACGAAGCCCTCGCCGCCGTCACTGACGGGCACCTGCACAATCTCGGCATCGGGATAGATGCTTCCAATCCCCTCCGCTGCCGCCTGATTGGCCTCCCGAGAGGTCAGACAACCTTTGAAAGAGTCTATCGCGGTAACAATTTTGAGTTGGGATTTCGACATAATTATCCTCTTCTCTTGAACACCACCAACTCAGCATCCGCGCCATCCTTGCCATATTCGCTCACGAGGATACAGTGCTCGTCGCAGGCGATACCGAAGCAGCGGCCATCGCCTTTCTCGACCTGATTGCCCCAATAGGTGGCGTTATCGTTGAGGAATTTCACCTTATTGCCGTTGATGGTGTACTCCATATTGACGAACGAACCTTGCAACACGAAGAGGTTGTCGATGTGCGGCATTTCACTGATGCCCAACGCGTTGACCTCATTGATAAGTTGCTGTTTGATGGGCGAAGTGGCATGCGGCAGCTGGTCGGCGGGCAGTTGCCAGCGTTTCAGATTGGGATAATACTGACGAAGCACGCCCTTGTACTCCTCGCGACTGAGGTTTTGACCCGTGTTCTTGTTGTACTCCTCCACAAACTGGGCGCAGAATTCCACCATTTCTTCCATGGTGAAGTCGCCGGTGAAGGCACCGTCTTTGTAGCAGTAGAGGCAGTATTCTTGGTTTTTGCTGCCATCGGCGTTCGTGCCGAGAAGTTCTGGGGTGAGCGGCATTCCGCAGCTCTGACAGAATTTCATTTCTTGTTCCATATTGTTTTTAACTGATTATTCACGCCGCAAAAGTACACAAAACGAGGATATGCGCTTTTCATATAGCGGAATAATAGCCTGTTTGTTGCACTAAAATCGCAGACATGCGGATTTTCATTGATTTGCAATTGAAAAAAATTAATTTTGCATTTTCATTTTTCATGATGATTTATAGCCATCTGATTGACAACAAAGCAACAAAAACCTTATAATTATGCTGAATCAGCATCAATTACATATTCACGAAGAGGCGGCCCGCTGTCTGCTGTGCGAGGATGCGCCCTGCACCAAAGCTTGTGAAAAAGGGGATCCCGCGCGCGCCATCCGCGCCATCCGGTTCAACAACGCGAAAAATGCCGGAAAGTGGGTTGCCGGCTGCACCGACGCCGATCTCGAACGCGCCGAACAGGCCTGTATCCACTACGACCAGCCAATCCGTATCCGCGAACTGCTGAAAGCGGCTGGATGCGAAGCGGTTACAACCGATAAACCGGCTCCCAGTCTCGCCATTACGTTTTGTGGCATTCCCTGCGAGAACCCGTTCTTCCTCGCTTCGTCGGCCGTCTGCACCAACTACAACATGGTGGCCCGCGCCTTGGAGATGGGCTGGGCGGGCGTCTTCTACAAGACCATCTGCAAACAGGACATCCACGAGGTGTCGCCCCGCTTCGACGCTATTAAGGAGGGTACCACGTTTGCTGGTTTCCGTAATATGGAACAGCTGAGCGAGAATCCCTACGAGGTCGATTTTGAGATTTTGCGTCAGCTGAAGCAGAACTTCCCGAACAAGGTGATTGTGGCCAGCATCATGGGTGAGTTTGAGGAGGATTGGATTGCATTGGCAAAGATGGCTGAAGAAGCCGGTTGTGATGCTGTGGAGCTGAACTATTCTTGTCCGCAGATGCGCCTGGCGGGCATGGGCAGCGATGTGGGACAGGACACGGAACTCGTGGCGTACTACACATCTTACGTGAAACACCACGTAAATATTCCCGTCATTCCCAAAATGACGCCCAACATCACGCAAATGAACCGCCCTCTGATGGCATCCTATTTCGTCGGTGCCGATGCCGTTTCGGCTATCAACACCATCAAGAGCGTGACGATGTCGCCAGAGGCCAAAGTCAGTGATAAATGGACCGTTTCGGGCTATTCAGGACGTGCCGTGAAGCCCATCGCCCTGCGGTTCATCCTCGAAATGGCGCAGAATCCGATTGTGAACCGACAGCACAACAAAGAGGATGTCAATATTGCCCAATCGTTGCCGGCAAGCAACACCCGACTGCCGAAAAACGAAAATATAGAATTCAGCGGTATCGGCGGCATTGAAACGTGGCGTGATGCACTGGAATTCATGCAGTTAGGATGCCGCAACGTACAGGTGTGCACCGCCGTCATGCAGTACGGTTACCGCATCATCGACGACCTCATCTCCGGCATGCAGACCTACATGCAAGAGCGTGGTATTGAGCATCTTGAGGATATTGTAGGCGAACTGGTGCCGTCGTTTGTGCCGGCTTCCGACCTCGACCGCGACACGAAAGTCCTGCCGGTTTTCGATCACGGGAAATGCATCGGTTGCGGTCGGTGTTACATCTCCTGCCGTGACGGCGGGCATCAGGCTCTCACCTTCGATGCAGAGAGCCGTCAGCCGCATCTTATCGGCACGAAATGTGTCGGCTGCCACCTGTGCCGGTTGGTTTGCCCGTCAGGTGCTATCGGAGTGGCGAAAAGAATTGAGAAGCGGGAAAACGAATCATAATTCCAGCCGCAGCACCCGAATGGGTCTGCCTGCTCCCTGATACTGCGTCTCGTCGATGCAGGTTTCGCCGGTGGGCACGAAGCCGCACTTCTCCATCACGCGGCCGGAGGCGGGATTGTCAATGAAGTGGCCGCTGATGAGGGATTTGATCTCCGTAGTCTTGCGGATGTGGTCCAGCATCAGCCGCAGCGCCTCCGTGCAGATGCCTTGGTTCCAGTACGGTTTGGCCACCCAGTAGCCGCAGATGGGTTCGTTCTCGCGGGCGGGCAGTTTGCAGTCGCAAGAAGGACCGTAGCCCATCGCGCCGATAGCCTCGCCAGTGGCTTTCAGCTCAATAGCCCACGTACACAGCGCATCGTTGAACACAGTGCGGATAATCTCCAAGCTCTCCTCCACGCTTTGGTGCGGCGCCCAGCCTGCGCGGGGACCCACTTCTGGGTCGGAGGCGTATTTGTAAAGCGTCTCGGCATCGCTCTCGCGCCACGGACGCAGCAGGATTCTTTCGGTTTCCATTCTTATAGAATTATTGAGGCGGCAAAAATACAATGTTTTGAGGAATGGGGGTTATATTTGGCGGAAAATTGTGTTTGGATTTTGCCTGCAGCCCCGTCTCATTAAATCACAATCATCTTCGAAGGAAGAATGCGATCCAAAACAACTGTGTCATCCTCAATATGAAAAACATAATTCCATCGTCGGTTGTGGGAAAGCATCCGGCGAGCTTGCGGATGTATTCTCCTAAGCATCATAGAACGACTTGGCTGGTATAATCCAGCAAAGATGGATAACGACTGTATCTCTTGGCGCATGGTTTCTGTGTATCTCCACGCACCTTCGATGGACATTATTGAAACAAGGAAATCAGACAAACGATCTATGTCCATTTTGGCAGTATATGCCACTTCAACTTTGTAACTTTTCATATTTTGCTTCCACAACTTTCCATAGTTCATTAAAATATTCGTCCACGCTCATGCGACCTTCTGGCATGGTGGCTCCACTATCTATGCCATCAATAGTGGGCATTTCAGTACGTGGCCTTGCAGCGTTGTAGGCCACTCTCGGCTCACAAACCTCTGACACTCTGTTCTCTTGGTCCTTTTTTCTTTTCATTTTATTCTATTTTACAATGCGGCAAAGATACAAAAAACTTTCATATTCAAAACTATGATTTAAAAAATGTTGTATTTTTGCCGTGTCAATCTTTTAAATATTGTACCAAACAATATTTGAGGGAGGTTTTAAAACAATACCCACTGATATTGGCCACAAGATGATAAGTTTATTTGAAAGTATAGATAGTCGGGATTATCTCGAAATACACGTGGATAGTGACGGATGCTATAAGATTCTCAATGCTCTTGATGTCCTATTGGAAAAAGGAGAAGACAAAATAAATGCCGAAAAGACACTGGCAAAGGAGGGATTCCAAACTATACCGATTTTTATTCTTAAATTTGAGCCAATCGAACATTTCGGAGATACAGATTGTAATATTTGGTGTAGAAAACTGGGGCAATCTGTCGAAATGTTATTGACATCCTTTGGAATAGAAGAACTGCATTGGATAATTGAAGATGTTTTGAAGAGCGGCGATCATTATCACTTTTTCGGTGGATTCAATATGTATGTGAAAGGCGATATTAGAGATGAAATAAAAGCTATTAATCTATACGCTGAGTAAGATTATTCTTTAGACACATCCGAATCGCCCCCGCGCAATGTATCCGTACCACTGGGTTCGCATCGTTC
>LXOW01047858.1_pt1 | contig 21033 bp, 14 predicted proteins | sample 1368591 | NCBI WGS metagenome assembly LXOW01 (sample SAMN04884650, study PRJNA319009) | bovine gut metagenome | isolation source: Cow rumen | host: Bos taurus | place: Italy: Legnaro (PD) | collected 2014-07-09
GTCACATCCTGGGGCTGGAGAAGGTCCCAAGGGTTCGGCTGTTCGCCGATTAAAGTGGCACGCGAGCTGGGTTCAGAACGTCGCGAGACAGTTCGGTCCCTATCTGTTGTGGGCGTTTGAAGTTTGAGGGGATCTGACTCTAGTACGAGAGGACCGAGTTGGACAGACCTCTAGTGTACCTGTTGTGGCGCCAGCCGCACCGCAGGGTAGCTATGTTTGGATGAGATAAGTGCTGAAAGCATCTAAGTACGAAACTCACCTCAAGATGAGGCTTCATTCAAGGGACGTCAAAGACGATGACGTTGATAGGCTGCAGGTGTAAAGTCGGTGACGGCAAAGCCGAGCAGTACTAATAACCCGATACTTGCTCGAACTCGAGAGAGACTAAGCGTGTCCTGCAAAGGACACGGGAGCTTATTTCTTTTCGCCAATGTCAAACCCATACGCCGGAAAAGAAAGTACGGTGATAAAGACATTGAGGTGATTATAGCGCCGGGGTCCACCTCTTCCCATTCCGAACAGAGAAGTTAAGCCCGGCCGCGCCGATGGTACTGCCTTCAATGGTGGAAGAGTAGGTCGTTGCCTCATCCTATAGCGGCTCGCAACATTGCGGGCCGCTTTTTTTGTTTATCGCCTTCCTAAAAAAACAATCCGACAAATTGCCAAACATTCCCTCTAATCGGTTAAACAAAATGTGTGTAAAATACTGTTATTTTGCAAAATAAATTTGATTTAACAAAATTTCGACTTATGAAAAAACTAACAATCCTCATTGTCGCCCTTGTGTTGACGATAGCAGTTGGGGCACAGACACCGAGTAACAACACGGTTGAAGTGGTCTATAACGGCACAACAGCAACGGTCGCTGTGGCAGACAATGTGGCACAGTATCTGACCGTTACCCAAAGCGGGGCCCACGTCTCCATTGCGCAGAGCGACAGTCTCGCCAGCGAAATCACCTACAAGCTGAGCGGCACCTCAACCGACGGAGAGTTTTACATGTCGGGCTCCTACAAAGCCACCATTGAACTGAACGGACTTACCCTAACTAATGTCACTCCGGTGTACAGCGGTGCGGCAGTGCACATCCAGAACAGCAAACGCATCAACGTGAAGGTCATCACCGGCACCACCAACACCCTTGCTGATGCGGCTACCGGTTCACAGAAAGGCTGCCTTTATGTGAAAGGCCATGCCGAGTTCAAGCAGCAAGGCACCCTCAACGTAGTGGGCAACTTGAAACACGCCATCAAGGCCGGGGAGTACATCTCGGTAAAGAACGCCACCATCAACGTGACCTCTGCGGTAGGCGACGGTATCTCTTGCAACGAGTATTTCCTGATGGAAAGTGGCACCATCAACATCAGCGGCACAGAGGACGACGGCATCCAGTGTGACCTTGACGGAGACGCATCAACCGGCGAGACCACCGACCACGAGGATGAAGACTCTGGCAATATCTATATCAGCGGAGGCAATATCACCATCAACTGCGCCGCTATCGCCGCCAAGGGCATCAAAAGCGCAGGTAACATTTATATCTCCGATGATGCTGTTATCAACGTGACAACAAGCGGCAAAGGCATGTGGGACACTGAAGATTTGGAGACCAGCGCGGCTTGTGGAATAAGTGCCGACAGCAACATCACCATCAGTGGAGGCACCCTCTCGCTCACCTCCACCGGATCGGGTGGCAAAGGCATGAAATGCGATGGTTTCATGACCATCAGCGGAGGCGACATCACGGTTATCACCAGTGGCGGTCTCTATTATAACAATGGTACAACAGAGAACACAAACTACACGGGCAACACCGACAATGTCAATAGCGACTACTACTCTGCTCCAAAAGGCATCAAGGCTGGACTGAAAACAGAAAATGGCAGCAGCTACACCTACAGCGGCGGAATGGCTATCAGCGGAGGCAAAATCAAAGTGACCACCAGCGGCACCAATGGCGAAGGCATTGAGAGCAAAAACACCTTGGAAATCAGCGGCGGTGAAGTCTATGTCAATGCTTACGACGACGGTATCAACTGTGCACAAGACCTGACCGTTACAGGCGGTTTTATCTATTCACACTCTACTAACAACGACGGTATGGACGCCAACGGCAACTTTTACATCAATGGCGGCTTGGTCTATGCCATCGGCTCCAGAGCCCCCGAAGTGGCTCTTGATGCCAATACCGAGGAAGGGAAACGGCTCTATATCAATGGCGGCGTCATCATTGCGGTTTGTGGCATCGAGAACGGCAGTTCCCTCAACCAGCCCTATATCCAGTCTTCAAACGTCAGCAGTAACAGTTGGTATACCATAACATACGGCGGCGATAATCGGGTTGCTTTCTATACTCCCACTATCAGCACTGGTGGTGGCCCTGGTGGCGGCGGTCCCGGCGGTGGTGGTCCTGGTGGTGGCGGTCCCGGAGGCGGCGGTAGCTCGTCCACATTTATTTCCGCCCCCAGCACTCCTTCGCTTGCCTCTGGCAACAACGTCACCGACGGTACTTCTTATTTTGAAGGGAATTGCTATGTTGTAGATAATGGCGGCACCATCGGCATCAATGAACTCAGCATGGAGGGTATCACGATCAAAAGCCACAATGGCAATATCGTTGTGGAAGGCTGCGACAACTGCGAAGTTAGCATCTTTGACATGTCAGGCCGACAGGTAAACAAAAGCGGTCTCTCTACCGGCGTTTATATCGTTAAAATCGGCGACTATCCTGCCAAAAAGATTGTCGTCACAAGATAATCTCCATTGAAGATTCACAATAAATAATCAAAAAGCTCCGTAGTGTTGCAGTAACATTTCGGAGCTTTTTTGTATCTTTGCACTATGAAAAAGATGCAGCCATACATTCACCCCATCAACCTTTATAGCCAAAGGATCAAGGAGGAAGGCATTGTCGTTTTTGACGATGTGAGAGGAATGCCCACTGGCGACCAACCGTTTATCTCGCCCGATTATGTCATTGCTATCGGACACAAAGGTCGCATAGATCTTATGTATGACGACATGCCTGATTATTCGGAAGCACATACGGTGGGTGTTATTTTTCCCAATCATAGTGTCTGCAAAGTGGAGAAAACAGATGATTATTTAGCCACCTTGATTATTGTGGATGCCTCGGTGCTGAATGATCCTATGCTGCAAATTATCAAACGTATGCGCTACCGTTATGAGCCGCATCCTTGCGTGAAACTCGACAAGCATGAATACAAAATGATTGTGAATGTGGTGGACGGGATGCGCGAGATTGTGCGTCTCAACATGCCCGACCGCCGGATGTTGTTATCTCGTCTGCTGGAGTTTTTGCTTCGCTTGCTCAGTTATTATCGTAAGAACAAACTGGAGGAAACCAATGTCGAAAAGCGTGTCAGCATACAATTCCACAACGACCTTGCACAGCACTTCCGCCAACATCATGATGTGGCTTTCTATGCCGAGAAAGCCTGTTTGTCGACCAAGCATTTCAGTGCCGTTATAAAGCAAGAAACGGGTTACACTGCTGCCCACTGGATACACAACCATATTGTGGCGGAGGCCAAGATGTTGCTGCATATGCGGCATGACCTCAACGTGCAGGCTATCGCTGACATGCTGGGTTTCAACGAACAGGCCAGCTTCAGTCGCTATTTCCATCGTGAGACCGGTATGTCACCCACCGAGTTCCGTGAAAGAAAATAATCCGGAAATTCATTGACAGAGGAGGACAGTCCACTAAACCTTGCTGTCCTCAAGATTATCGTTGTTGTTTCTAGTCGCTGCTTTCGGGGATGCGTTTTTTTTTCGTATTTTTGCCGCTTCAATTTTCAAAGGAAATTTTCATGAAAAACCTAATAAAACTCTTAGTTTGTTTGTTGTTTTTACTATCGAATTATTCCATTAATGCACAAGAACAATACGATGCGCATTTGGTGGGGCATGTGGTGGATGAGAAAACCGGCGAGCACCTTCCTTATGTAACGGTACAGATCAAAGGAACAGATATAGGTACTATCACCGATGAGACGGGACACTATTTTCTCAAAAACCTGCCTGTCGGCAAACAGACGGTTGTGGTTACCTATGTGGGTTATGAAACAGAGGAACTGCCTGTAGTGATCAAAGAACACGTTACTACCGAATTGAAGATTGTCATCCGAGAGATATCGCAACAGCTGGATGATGTGGTGGTGACTGCCAACCGGCATGAGACCAAGCGTCAGGAAGCGGCTACGATAGTCAATGTGATTTCCCCGAAACTGTTTGCGACAACGGCAGTTTCCTGTGCGGCAGACGCACTCAACTACCAGCCTGGTTTGCGAGTGGAAAACACCTGCAGTAATTGCGGCAAGACCGAATTGCGTATCAACGGTCTGCAAGGCCAGTACAGTCAGATATTGATGGATTCGCGCCCGGTGTTCTCATCCCTGGCCTCGGTATATGGGTTGGAGCAGGTTCCTACTGCGATGATTGACCGTATAGAGGTTGTCCGTGGTGGTGGATCGGCCATGTACGGCGCCAACGCCATTGCCGGTGTGGTGAATATCATTACCAAAGAGCCGGTTCGCAATTTTGTGAATATTTCCAATGTCAGCGGAGTGAACGAACGGGGTGCGTACGACATCAACACCGAACTGAACGGATCGGTTACCAGCGAAAACCGGAAAATCGGGGCCTATTTGTTCGCTGCCCACCGTACACGCAGTCCCTACGACCGTGACGGAGATGGTTTCAGTGAGGTGCCCCAACTGCGAACCACTACCGCTGGGGCGCGTGTCTTCTTCAGAACAAGCACTTCCAGCAAATTGACACTTGAATATCACCATATCACCGATTACCGTCGTGGGGGCAACAACTTCGAGTTACCACCCCACGAGGCGGATATAGCCGAACAATTACGTCACAACATTGACGCGGGTTCGGTGGCATTCGATTGGATGTCTGCCGACAGCAAGCATTTTGTATCTGCCTATTCGGCATTGCAACACATAGGCCGTGACAGCTATTTCGGTGCAGGCCAGGATCCCAATGCCTACGGCACCAGTACCGACCTCACTTCTAACACCGGGTTGCAGTACCGTTTCTCCTACCCTTGCGGCAAAATGAACGGCGACCTCAGCGTTGGGGCAGAATACACTTATAATGGACTGCACGACCGCATGCTGGGCTACAATCGTGACATCAGGCAAAATGTGCATGTGGCGGGTGTTTATGCGCAAAACGAATGGAAAAACAAGAAGTGGAGTGTGCTCATCGGAGCCCGTCTGGAAAAACACAACCTGCTTACTAAACCAGTGTGCAATCCACGTGCCACCGTACGATTTACCCCTATTGACGGACTGGTGCTGCGAGTAGGATACAGCAGCGGTTACCGTGCGCCGCAAGCTTACGAGGAAGACTTGCATGTGGCCGCGGTGAATGGTGCGGTTTCGTTGATTTCGCTCGACCCGAATCTGCGACCCGAATACTCACACAGCGCTACCGCCAGTGTGGACTGGTACCGCCGTTTCGGCAAATGGGAACTCAACCTTACTGGCGAAGGATTCTATACCTATCTGAAAGATGTGTTTTTCCTGCGTGAAGACGGTCATGATGACGAGGGTAACCTGTTGCTGACCCGCACCAATGCCCAGGGCGCATGGGTGGGCGGTATCAATTTCGAGGCCAGATTTGCCTATACCACGCTTTTGTCGTTCCAGTTGGGCTACACCTGGCAGCAAAGCCGTTATGTGGTACCGTTACAATGGAGTCCTACAGTCGCTCCGCAGACGCACATGTTGCGCACTCCCGACCACTATGCCTATGTGCTTCTGGATATCAAGCCGGTGAAAGACTTCACAATCTCTGTCAACGGCAAAATCACCGGTCCCATGCTGGTGCCGCATCTGCAGGGTTATATAGCACAGGACGAGGAAGTAAAGACTCCCACTTTCTGGGATTTCGGCCTCCGGCTGGCTTACGATATTCACATCTACAAACATTATTGCCTGGAAGTAAGCGCGGGTGTGAAGAATATTCTGGACCAGTTTCAGCGTGATTTGGACAAGGGTCCCAACCGTGATGCCAACTACATCTATGGTCCTACGCAGGCCCGCACCTATTTCGTCGGTGTCTCGCTGAAGCTGTAAGGTTTCATATTTGGAAAAATTTGTATATTTGCACCGGATAACCAATTATTCGGAAATTAAAAATTATTCCAAATATGAAAAAAATCTTCTTCCTGCTGGCGGTGATGGCTTTTGCCGCTTGTACCACCCCTGAGTATAAAACATTGCCGATAGACGAGTTTGAGAAAGTCATCGCTCAACCAGATGTAATTGTGGTGGATGTGCGTACTCCTGAGGAATATGCCGAAGGACATATCCCAGGTGCCATCAATATCGATTGGAAAGCCGGCCATTTTGCCGAACAGGCCGAGGTGTTGTTGGACAAAGACAAAACCATTGCGTTGTATTGTATACGTGCCCGCAGAAGCAAATTCGCTGCCAAGGAGCTTCAGAAAATGGGCTACAAAAATATCATTGAACTGCAAGATGGTCTGGAAGTGTGGATTAATGCGGGAAAGCCTCTTGAAACAGGTGTAAATCTTACTGCTGAAGAAGCAGTAAAACAGATTTACGATGAAGTGTTTGATGCCTACACAACGCTCACGCTCGCAGAAATCATCAATGCGGATTTTGACCACAAGTTTTTATCTTTCGATTATTTGCAACTTGATACCATCATTGAAATTGATGGGAGGTATCCTGGGGAAATAGGTTTCCATGATTATGATCACTGGATTCAGGCGCAGGATTGGGATAACCTCTCCTATACAATTGATTCCACAAAACAAGTTTCTGACACCAAAGCGCAGGTTTGGATAACCATTTCCAATTTTGATTATAAGAAGACACCATTGCAACTCAGTATGGTAAAAGAGAATGGTGTATGGAAGATTGCTGATTTCATTACCGGCGAGAACTCTGAGTATGAAGAAATGCAGCATTACATTGAAGCCGACAATGATTTGGGTATCCTGCGGGAGAAGGATGGTAATGTTGTGGAAGAGGTTATCTATCATCGATAATTTTGAGAAAAGAAAAATTGTTTTAATCCAGAAAAATATCAACAATGAAAAAAATCTTTATTCTTTTTACCCTTGTCGCAATGGTCAGCTTGGCTGCAAGAGTGTCGGCCAATCCGGTTGACAAATCCGCGCTTGCCCAAATCGCTGCCAAAGTGCTGAACAAGGCTGTCGTTGATGCTACTCCGCAGCGCTTCACCGAGTGCTATCTCTTTGTCGGTGCCGATGGCAAGGGCTTTGTCCTGGTTTCAGCTGACGACTGTGTACGGCCTGTGCTGGGCTATTCGCCGGATGGCACTTTCGATACCGATAACATGCCTGACCATATAGCTGCTTGGATTGACGGTTACCGCCTTGAGATTGCCTCCGTGAAGGCTGCCCGCAGAGCTCCGTCACCCAAAGTGACGGAAGAATGGAAACGCTGGAGCAAAGGTATCTCTGCCAGCAAAGAAGGCTCGGTGGCCCCGCTGTTGACCTCCGTATGGAACCAGTCCAATCCTTATAACATGTACTGTCCCTACAACAACAGCTTTAACGAACGTGCTGTCACGGGTTGTGTAGCCACGGCTATGGCCCAGATTATGCGTTATTGGCATTGGCCTGATGTGGGCTACGGTGTCCATATTTACGATTGGCCTCCCTTTGGCACTCTTGGAGCTGACTTCGGTTCGACAAATTACAATTGGGATATGATGCCAGACACGCTAAAAGCCACTTGCAGCAGTCTGGAGAAAGATGCCGTTGCTACCCTGATGTACCATGCGGGGGTAGCAGTAAACATGATGTATGGTACCCCCTCCACAGGTGGTAGCGCCGCATACAGCTTTTCCACCGGCAATTTCGATTTTGCCTGTGCCGAGAATGCTTACAAAACCTATTTCAGATACAACCCTATGCTTGTCAGCCGTTTTAAGGGGGCCTATAGCGAAGCCGAGTGGGAGGCTCTGATGCATGCCGAATTGGATGCCGGTCGCCCGGTGCAATACGCTGCTGTGGAGCCTGGTGGAGGTGGACATGCTTTTGTTATCGATGGCTATGACAACATGGGCATGTATCATGTCAACTGGGGATGGGGTGGCCGTTGCGACGGCTGGTACACCATCGATTCGCTGGCGCCCGCCGAAGGAGGCGCTCTTTACTATTGTTTCAACGGTATCGCCGAAGCCATTATGGGGATTTATCCTCATATCCAGCCGGCTACCAGCGCTGTTACTGTTAACATCGTCAGTAACGACCCCTCGCTGGGAACAGTCACCGGAAGCGGTGTATATCAACCCTACGACACGGTGAATGTCCAGGTTCAACCTGCCGAAGGATGCCGCTATGTGGGCATGGCCTCAGGTTTGCGCAATGTGCCCTTCTCTTTCCTGGCCGTGGGTGAAGATTACACCGATACGGCTATTTTCGAGCGCATCACTGGCGATCCTATCGGCTATTGCGATGACTACTATATCGAGGATCAGCCTTGGAAAGAAAGTGGTACTTTCGAATGGGGCATCCGTATCCCCGCTAGCATGTGGCAAGGCCGTCCACTTTCAGCTGTGCAGATGTTTCTCCTTGTTGATGGCTACTATATGCTGAATATCTATCGTGATGAGACCACACTTGACGGTGCTATACCCGTATATACCAAAATTTTTGAACTCACTGGACCACAATGCTGGCATACGTTGGCACTTGACAGCATGCTGTCGTTCGGTCCTGACCAGTCCTTGTGGATCACGCTCAGCTTTACCAGCAATTCAATAGGAGTCGCTCCTATAGCTGCCAGTCCCTACTGTGGCAATCCTGACGGCTCATGGTATCATTTCCCGGAGGGTTGGGAACTCTACCATCCTATTGGTGGCTACTACACCTGGCAGATCCGCGCCGTAATGGAAAACCCTGTCGGCGTCGCTGAGGTACAGAACGACAACTTAACCTACCGTTTGCAGGGACTTGCCCTTACCGTGGAGAATCCTGACGGAGCCATTGTGAGAATTTACGACATGCTGGGCCGACAACTGGCTACCAGCAGACTCTCGGCTTTCACTTTCCAATTCCCGACTTCCGGTATCTATTTGCTGCAGGCTGATGGTCATTCCGCCCGTCGCATCGCCGTTGTGAAATAAGATGAAAAAATACAAAACCGCTATCATCCTGTTTGCCGTGTTTGAGGTTCTCGCCGTGTCATTATGGCTGGCTACAGGCAATTTATTCTTTTTCCTCAATTTCACATACATAGGTATCTGTATCGTGGTTGGCATGGCACTGTCGGCCGCTGGAAAGAAATATGCCCGCGAGTTTGTCCAGTTCGGCGTGGGACTCTATATGTTCGTTTTCCTCGGTCTGCTTTGCCGGGAGAATATGCAGATTGAGGGCTTTTGGTATTACCTGTTTTCAGGCTTTTTTGGGGCTGGCGTGTTGCATTATGCCGTCGCCAAGATTTTCGGTCCGCTGCTGTTCGGCAGGGGCTGGTGCGGCTATTGCTGCTGGACAGCCATGATTCTCGACTTGTTGCCTTACAAGCAGCCGCAAGGGCCACGAAAGAAGTTGGGCTTCATCCGTTACATCGTGTTTGCGCTGTCGTTAATCCTTATCCTCCTGTTGTTCCATTTCGGCAAAGCCACCAAACACACCCTATTCGTGCTCTTCCTCATCGGCAATTTGGTCTATTACGTGGTCGGCATCACTTTGGCTGTGCTGTTCAAGGACAACCGCGCATTTTGCAAGTACATCTGTCCCATCACGGTCTTCCTCAAGCCGATGAGCTACTTCTCCTTGCTCCGCATTCGCTGCGACGAAGAGAAATGCATCCATTGTGGCAAGTGTCTAAAAGTCTGCCCGATGGATGTCGAGGTGAACAGCGATTCACGCCAACGCAAAAATGCCACGGAGTGTATTCTATGTAATAAATGCAAGAAGGAATGCCCCGTAAAGGCGCTGAAATAGAATATATAGAAGTTCCTGATAACAAAAGAAACATGAATAAATCAAAGCTCATAGCAATTATTTTTTTCTTGGCTCTCATAGCAGGTGCTTGTAAACCAAAAGATGAGGACAGTGGCCCAAGGATGAAGGAATTGGCTGACCAATTTTTTCTCCTTGAAGATACCGTATGGATTAATGACGCTGTCTTTATAAGCCCAATCTCAACTCTTGAAATGATAGGGGCGGTTAAATACCAGGGCTTTTATTTCTGTATTTTCCGAGAGGTACAAATCTATGAGCATTGGGTATCTAAGAATCGTTTATTGGTCTTTCCCGAAGATGGAAAGGAGGTTAAAGAAGTTGATTTGCCCTATGAGTTGAAATACGATTATTATAGAGACCTTTTTGTACGACATGATACGCTTTTCTTAAAGCCCTACCATTGTGAACATGGTTATTATTTTAACATGGAACAATGGAAATGGCAGCCTTTAGAGCTGATTCCTGATGTGATTTATGAGGATAATCAATACAACGTAGCCTATGTAGATATGGGAGAATGGGGAGCCTATACTTGGTTTATGGAAAAGCCTTCTGAAACAAAAGCGCAAGTGAATCAATATATCATGGCTCAATACCTATCTCGCATTATCAAAAAGGACAATGTCTATTATTTCATTCATGGCCATAAGGTGGACACCTTGATTTCTTTGAAAGGAAAGGCAAAATTATGTGAAAACGATCATACCTACGAGGCTGTTGTCCGTGATGGTTATAAATATCTATATAGCCTTGGTAGTTGGAAAAGCGAAGACTCTTTAACCACTACTCCTGTTCCCACTCTCTTTCAATTCGAAGGTGTTGACGAAGACAATTGGTGGGACGAGAAGGTCTATGATACGCTCTTCCATAATGCTTTTTTGACGGATAATCAGTTATACTATGTGGTGAACACGAAGGGAAACACCTATATTGCGCAATTAGTAGGAGACAAATTGAATAATGTTATTGATTTTGGACACAGGTATGATTTCTTCAAATGGTATGGTAATGGGCATAATCTGGCACCAAACCAGTGCTTTCTACAATTCAAGGAGAATGATAATTCTTATGGTGTGATGGAAATTCAGGACAAACTGATTCACATTCTTCATTTTATACTTAAGCAGGACACCTTGCCCTATACTGGGACAGACAATATTGAACCATTGTTGAACTATCTTTTTAATCAATTCGACCATCTGACTTATGCTCAGGTAGATAAAATGGAGAAATCCCTACAGGCTACTTGTTATGGACGGTTTAAGGAGCTGGCCAATGACTATTTTCCAGCTGAATATCAAACGGGGAAATATAAGCGAATCAATTATTATACGGTAATTGATGATAAACAAATGTTCACAGTGTCATACTGCGTGAATGAAAGCAATTCCATGGTCAAAGGGGCTTTTTTCGATTGGGATAAAAATCCGAAAAGTGATATAAGTTATAATGACTACTATGAACTTGGTTTAGAGAAGCAGAAGACGGAGGAAGTACGGCGGATTCTGACCCGGCTGACAGGCAAGGATCCTGTGAGAAAAGTCGGTGAAAGCACGTATTTACTATGGGAATACCGTAATCTCACCATAAAATTGTATAAAGAAGGCCGGATGGTGATGTATTTAACCGGTAGAAAAGACATGGAGGCGTGCCGTTTGCAGCATACCCCACATTGCGCTACGCTTATGCGGGGTTAATAGGATTGCGTGCTTTCAGCACGACTAATCGCCTGTATTGCATACTACTATATACATTTATCACCATCCTAAATAAAAAGATTATTGCAGCATCATTAATACAATAAACAATGAATACAAAAACAAAAGAGATATACTTGGCGGGAGGCTGCTTCTGGGGAACGGAGCACTTCTTCAAGCAGATTGAGGGCGTTGTGGAAACCGAAGTGGGTTTCGCCAACGGACATACGGAAAATCCAACCTATAAGGAAGTTTACACCGACGAAACGGGCTATGCCGAAACTGTACGTGTGGGCTATAATCCAGAGGTGGTGAGTCTGGAATTTCTGCTGCGGATGTTCTTCAAGGCCATCGACCCTGTGAGCTTGAACAAGCAGGGCCATGACGAGGGGACACGCTACCGTACCGGCATCTACTACACCGATGACGAAGACCTGCCTGTAATCAACAAGGTATATGCCGAGGAACAGCAGCATTACGACCTTCCGTTAGCCGTGGAGAAACAGCCACTGGAGCGCTTCTATACCGCTGAGGAGTACCATCAGGACTACCTTGACAAGAATCCCACCGGCTACTGCCACCTGCCCCAATCGCTCTTTGAGTTTGCGAAGACAGCGAAAGATAAAATGAAATGAAGACGAATATAAATCGCGATTAATCCTATGAAATCACCTTTTATATCCTTTCGTATTAAGTTTTGTTTCCGCATTATGACGGTACTGTTATTCTTAGCAATAGCAATTCCAGTGCGGGCACAACAGTTCAAGGTGGTGGAAGATACCATACGGATTAACGCTGCCGATTACATAAGTCCTATTTCGGAGTTTACAATGAAATGGTCGGCAAAATACCATGGTTTTTACTTCTGCATTTTCGAGGATCAACAAATCTATGACTTTTGGGTATCGAGGAACCGTTTATTGGTCATTTCTGAAGATGGGAAAGATATTGTGGAGGTGAGTTTGCCCAAAGATTTTCAAGGGAGCTCTTATGGCGACCTTTTTGTTCGTCACGATACCCTTTACCTAAGTCCCTATCATCTTCGTAATGAACAGGGCGGCTATTATTTTGATATGGATACATGGCAATGGGAGCCCGTTGAAGTGGTTTCCAATGTGATATATGATGACGACCAGTATAGTGTCGCTGTTGTTGATGTGGGCGAATGGGGGGCATACACTTGGTTTATGGAAAAGAAAATGTCGTATGTTGACACACGATATAGCACGCCCCAAATAAGCAGTGATATTTGGGAAAGTTCTACGTCAGTTACGGTTAAGCCCGCCTATCCTGAATTCAAAGAAACTGTGCGCCAATACATTATGTCCGGAAAATTGTCACGTATCATCAAAAAAGACAGTGTCTATTATTTTATTCGGGGCAGTAAAGTGGATACATTGATTTCTTTGAAAGGGAAGGCACAATTATGTGAAGACAATCATACCTATGAGGCTGTTGTCCGTGATGGTTATAAATATCTATATATCCTTGGTAGTTGGGGAAGCGAAGAATCTCTAAGCACCACCCCTGTTCCTACTTTATTCCATTTCACTGGCAGAGAAGACAAGTACAATTTGTGGGACGAAAAAACTTATGACTCCGTGTTTTCAGACGCATTTTTGACTAATGGGGATATTTACTATTTGGTGAATACAAAGGAAAAAACATACATAGCCCAACTTGAAGACGGGAAACTGCTTAATAGGTTTGACTTTGGACATCGGTATCTTTTTTTTCAATGGCACGATTGCTTTAGAGGTGATAATCCTGCTCCGAACCAATGTTTTGAGCAATTTGAAGAGAACAAGAATTCGTATGGAGTGTTGGAAATCAAGGATACACTCATTCACATTTGTCATATTATCCATAATCAAGATTCACTGCCCCATATCGGCACGGACAATATTGAGCCGTTGCTCCAATTCCTTTTGAATAATCTTGAACATCTGCCCCTTTCTTCTCTTGACAGTGTCGAGAAGGCATTACAGGCCACTTGTCAAGGGGAGTTTAAGGATTTAGCCAACGGTTATTATCCTGATGAATATCAAACGGGCGTGTATGAAAGATATAGTTATTATACCGTAGTAGATAGTAAGAAAACATTGTCTGTGGATTATTGCGTTCATAGAAGCGATTCAGTGGTTAGAGGAGCTTTCTTTGAGTGGTTGAAAACCAACTGTTACAATTCCGACACCCGCAGCTCCGGGACAATGGCCAATGTGAAACAAAAGCATACGCAAGTCCGCCAAATCCTGACACGACTGACAGGCAAGGAACCTGTTCAAGCAGGCAAAGAGAGCAAATATTTGATGTGGACATATCACAACATCACGGTTGAACTATACGACAACGGAAGAATGGTTATGTATTTGACGGGAGAATAGAATTCCTTGGTCTTAATGTGCCGAAGGCACAATATCCTATTAACCCCGCACAAGCACGATAGTGCGTGGTGTGGGGTAGTGATAATGAATGTGTGATATGCGTGCGGAAGGCACGCTACAATGATTCCCATAGTAGCGTACCTTTGGCACGTTGTATTACACCATGTGCATCGCCACCCCAAACTGCGGCCTTCGGCCTTGTTAGGGGTTAATAGGATTGCGTGCTTTCAGCACGACTAATCGCTTACATTATTTATAACACACTTATCTCACCAGCCTAAATATCTCAACTATGGCGGTTTGCCAGGTTTGCGCCAAATCGGAATTGACAATGAAGAACACGTTCACGACTATCTACAAGGTGTTTTGAATACAGTGGTTCTCAAAGATATCATAGAGCGTCACAATATCCGCAATGTGGCTTTTCTGAACAAACTATTGCAATATCTTGCCGACAATATAGGTAAACCGACCTCTGCAAACAATATCAGCAACTACATGAAAAACATTGGAACAACAGTTTCCACCAATGTGGTTGTTGATTATAGCTCATATTTTGAAGAAGCCTATTTGATGAAATGCGTTCAGCGATATGATATTCATGGTAAGAAAATTCTTGAGACAAACGGAAAATACTATTTCGAGGATGTTGGCATCAGAAATCTGCTGTCGGGGTTGAACAGGCGGGAAAAAGACATTGAAAAGGTTCTTGAAAATGTAGTATATCAACATCTTACACAACTTGATTTCGATGTAAGAATCGGACAGCTTCAAGCCGGCGAGGTTGATTTTGTTTGCTAAAAAACGACATAAAGGTATATGTACAGGTGAGTTATTTAATTGCGACGGAAGAAACCACGGAAAGAGAGTTCGGGACTTTGAGTAAAATCAAGGACAACTATCCTAAATATGTCATTTCGTTATCACCTTTAGTCACTCGAAGCAATTATAATGGTATAATTCATCTTGGTCTCAGAGAGTTCTTGAAGAATGGTTTATAACACATCCCCCTAGCGCCTTATGCCAAAGAAATCTTTGGTCCGGACGCATCGTTTTAAAAAAAAATTTTTTTCAGGCATGGAAAGAAAGCAAAAGATAAGAAAAATCATTATCTTTGCAGAATCATTAAATTATATGGAGTTGTATCAATCAATTAATTTTATAAGCTTATGAAAAAAATTTTACTGGCTATGGTACTCTGCGTTGTATGTACCTTCGGTGCTTTCGCACAAAATTATTCAACAGTCCAAATCACTCCGCAAAGCGGCAATTTGATTGTGAACGGAATCCCTCAATTCTCCATCCCGGATTATGATCCCAGCGAAGTTCAGTTGGAGCCTATTTCCGGATCTGTAGCTGTCCCCAGCGCTGACCAGATGTACACGGTTGCCGAATACGCTACCTTGGACAATGTATGGACCTCTTGCAATACGTCCGCAGTATGGTCAAACAATCTGGTCACTCTGGACACCTATTCTGGCCAAGGGTTGAACACCGGCTACGTGGCCTTGAAATTTGCCGGCAGTCCCAACACTTACGGTTATGCCAAATTTGACAAAAGCGTTTCTGGCGGTTGGATAGAGTTCGGTTATTTCACCAGCGGCAGTAACATCGAGGATGTAGCAAGCAGCATCTCCATCTATCCTAATCCTGTTGCGGAAGAGCTTGTCATTAACAATGTTGAAGGTGCTCAGATTGCCATTTATTCCGTGAATGGACAAGAGGTGAAGCATATTGAGAATGCCAATGCTAATGAGCAGATACATGTTGCTGACTTATCCGCAGGAACCTACATTGTGCGGATCAGCAACCACGACAAAGTGACCACGATGAAATTTGTGAAGGAATAGGCTAAATAATCCGGCACATTCTTTTAATGGGTAGAAAATAGTATCTTTACGAATACAAAATCAATAAAATTATGAAAAGAATATACCTTCTTCTCGCTGCGGCGCTGATGTTTGCGGCTTGTGGAACAAAAGAAAAACAGACCAATATGAAATTCCGCCCATTGGGCAACACCGGCCTGATGGTCAGTGAAATCAGCATCGGCTGCGGCGGCTTCGAGAAAATTGACAGTGCGGCTTCGTTGGAGCTGATGACCATGGCGCTTGACAGCGGCATGAACTACATCGACCTTTACGATGCCAGTCCCGTGACCCGCAGCAATATCGGCTACGCCTTGAAGGGTCGTCGCGACGAGATGATCATCCAGGGACATATCGGCAACACTTTCAAGAATGGGCAGCATAGCCGCACCCGTGACCTGGAGGAAACCAAGGCCAGCTTCGAGGATATGCTGACGCGTCTTGGTACCGACCATATCGAGGTGGGTATGATTCATATCGCCGACAGTCCTGAAGAATGGGAGGAAATCCAGAACTCACCTTTCCTCGATTATGTGTTCCAGCTGAAGAAAGAGGGAAAAATCCAACATATCGGTCTCAGCAGCCACAATGCCGAAGTGGCACTGATGGCTGCCAAAAGCGGTTGGGTAGAGGTTATCATGTTCTCTCTTAATCCTGCTTTCGACCGCTTGAAAGGTGGGGCTATTCCTTGGGAAGAAGGAGCTATGGAAAACCTGCAGGCTGGCATCGACCCTGTGCGTGTGGAGCTTTACGACTATTGCGCCTCACATCATATCGGTGTGACGGTGATGAAGACTTTCGGTGGCGGCGGACGATTACTTGACGCCAAAACCTCTCCCGTCGGTGTGGCTTACACTCCCGAGCAGTGTATCGCTTACTGCCTTGCAAAACCTTGCATCAGCACCTGTATCCTTGGCATCGATAACCTCGATGAGTTAAAGGCTGACCTGCATTGGATGCATGCCACGGAAGCCGAAAAGGACTATACCGCTGTTGAAAAGCGAGAGCAAGCCCAAGCTGATGGTAGTTGCACCTATTGCAACCACTGCTCACCTTGCAGCATGGGTATTCCTATTGCTAAGGTTAACGAACTGCTGGACAAGGCGGAGACCGAAGGCATGACTCCGGAGCTTCAGAAACAATACGATGCCCTGCCTCATCACGCTGGCGAGTGCACCCATTGCGACGCCTGCATGAGCCGTTGTCCCTTCGGCGTGGACATTCCTGCGAGAATGGACAAAGCGAAAGAGGTTTTCGGAAAATAACATAAATTATCGCCGAGATTATCACAGCGAGTTTATGAGACTTAAAAAAATATCCCTAACTGCCCAAATTGGTATTGCTTTGGTATTGGCGGTGATTGCCGGTGTGCTGCTGAGCAACCACGCCGACTTTGTCAATACCTACATCAAGCCTTTCGGCATCATCTTCCTGAACTTGCTGAAGTTCATTGTGGTGCCGCTGGTACTCTTCTCCATCATGGCAGGCATCCTTTCGATGAACGATGTTTCGAAAGTGGGCAAATTGGGACTTCGCGCCTTGCTGTATTTTATGACGACAACCCTTTTCGCAGTAGCATTGGGTCTTTTCGTACCTAACTTGTTGAAAGGCAAATTGCCGCTCATCCATATTAGCATGGAAGCGACGTCAGAGACCATTGAAACGCCACATTTGTCTGTGATGGACCAGCTGGTGAACATGTTCCCGAACAACATTCTCGAACCCGTAAGTTCCATGGCGATGATGCAAATCATCGTGATTGCCCTGTTTTTCGGCATTGCCATGGTGCATGTGAAAGAGAAAGGAGAGATGGCCCGGAAGGTGACGCTCAGCTTTAACGATGTGGTGGGCAAAATCTTAGAGTACATCATGGCATTGGCACCCATTGGTGTGTTTTGTATGCTGACCCCCGTGGTAGTTGAAAATGGCCCGTCGGTATTGGGTTCCTACGCAGCCCTGTTGGTTTTAGCCTATTTCTGCTTTATCGTACATGCAGGAGTTGTTTATACCTCGGCGGTGGGACTCTTGGGTAGAATCTCCCCGTTGAAGTTCTTCAAGGAGATGCAGCCGGCCATGCTTTTCGCTTTCTCCAGCGATTCGTCTGTGGCGACGCTGCCCTATACGATGCAATGTACTGAGAAGATGGGTGTTAACAAAGACATCGGACGTTTTGTGCTGTCGTTGGGCGCGACCATCAACATGGACGGAGTTGCCATCTATCTGGGTGTGGCCTCGGTGTTTATGGCGGCATGTTGTGGTATTGACCTTACCATGAGCCAATATTTGGCCATTGCCTTTGCTTCTACCGTTGCCTCTATCGGCACTCCAGGCATTCCTGGTGGCAGTTTGGCTCTGATGGCAATGGTCTTCGCATCGGCAGGTATTCCCGTAGAATGCGTGGCTGTGGCCGCTGGCATCGACCGTATCATCGACATGGGTCGAACTGTCATGTCAATCACCGGTGATGCTTCCTGCGCCATTGTGATGCAGCGGATTGTAGGAAATAAATTGTGAATGTGGATTTAATCAGAATGATCATTGAATGAAGACTATCCGTCAAGCTATACAATCCTATATTGAACGAGAGATTCTGCCGCAATACGATAATTTTGACGCGGCGCACCGGCGTGACCATGTGGAAATGGTTATCCGTCAGAGTTTGGAACTGGCTGAACAAACGGGTGCGGATAAGGAGATGGCATATGTCATTGCCGCCTACCATGATACAGGCTTGTGTGAAGGTCGTGAGCTGCATCATCTGGTTTCCGGAAGAATTATCCGTGCCGACCAGAACTTGTTGCAGTGGTTCTCTCCTGAACAGATTGAGACGATGGCTTGTGCGGCGGAAGACCATCGCGCCTCGGCTGACCATGCCCCACGCACGTTGTATGGGCGCATCGTGGCAGAAGCCGACCGCTTTATCGACCCCGAGACGATTGTTCGCCGTACCGTGCAATTTGGCTTGGAACACTATCCCGAATTGGACAGAGCGGGGCACTATGAGCGGACGGTGCAGCATCTTCACGAAAAATACGGCCGCAACGGCTATCTCAAACTCTGGTTCACCGACTCACCCAATGCCAAACGCTTGGAACTCCTGCGCCAAATCATCGATGACGAACTCCAACTCCGCCAATTATTCAATGAGTATTGGGGAAAACTGAAAAACGGTTAAAAATCTTGCTTATTTATCCACAGGTAGTCTGCTACCTGCAAGAGGAAACGTGCGTTATCGAAGCATTCTTTGCCGTTAAATTTCTTCGGGAGGCAGTCCGACACCCAGTGTGACAACGCAATATTGTAACAACGGAACGGCATTCCGTTGTATTTTGCCATCCAAGGAAGGTACCATGCATATTCATTGTCGAAATTGTAATGGTCGAATCGGAGTGTATCACCGTTGCCGTTAACGAGTTGAATATTAAACCAGTAGGCACCCCCAGTACTATGCAAGTTTTCGTTTTTGTATAGAATTTGTCGTAACGTATTGGCACTCAAAGTGTCCATTTGGTCGGGCACCTTTCGGTAGAAGTCCTCTATAATGTCATCATCAAAACTGGGATCTTTGGCTTTGGGATTCATGAATTTTCTTTCGAACAGGAAATCAAATGTCCCCAGCAACTCGTAGTATTTTTGTCGGTCTTGTTCGGTGATTTGCATTTCATCGGGTGTGGGCATTCTGGAATAATCCCGGTTGATGTCACGGAGAATGCTATCCAATTCATTCCGACTGGCTTCATGTTGGAATTTCTGTTTCTTTCTATTGATTTTAATAGGACAAGTCGGACAATGATGTTTTCTTTGAGTTTTCGTCGAAAAGGCATGTGTTGTCTGCAATTGTCCGTTAGGATTGACACGATAATGGACAGAGGCTATGTGGGAAGTTGTGTATCCTCCAAAAAGCAGGACTTCTGTAATCGGTGCAGCCAAAAAATCCTCCAAGGGTACCAGAAGCACATAGTCTCGCAGTTGTTTTTCGGCGAGGGAGTAGGTATAATGCTGTTGTCCGTCCCAAATCAAGGCTACGCTGTCGCTTAAAAGCCAGAAATCCTTTACTTTCATTGGGAAACGCTGTTGGCGATACCACTTGCCGTCTGATTTGTCAGCGAGGTAAAGGACATTACGGAAGTCAATACCCCATAGATGAAGGTTCCCTTCCCTCACCATGTTAGGTGTCTCGATAGGTATTTCAGTGGTGTAAAAATTTGAAACAGAGATTATTCTGTGTTCATCCGCTTTGCAGAGAATTCGTCCTACCGACCACACATACAGTGTCCCACGGTGCATGGCGGCCATTACTGGTTTTGCAGGCAGAGGTTCGGGAGTGAATAAACGATAATTCGTCGGAGATGTGAAAACCATCACTTCGTTCTTGTCGGTGATGGCCATAAGATTGTTTGTCTCCCTATCGAGATAAAAATCCGTCACTTTTATCGGAAAATGTTGCCACTGAATATTTTGTGAGGAGGAAAAAAAGACCTCTTTCCCTTGTCGAATTATCCATAAATCATTCCATAACAGCACTTTGTCGATTTTCTTGCCATTTCCCATTGGTGTGGAAATCTGCTTGGTAGTGCGCCAGTTGTCCTCAGTCAAAAGAAGTGGGAAAGTGTCGTGCTTTATGTTCAGTCCCGCCAAACCATACTGTCCGTCACGCATGTCCAGTGCGGTGACAAGTGCCCAATCAGTGTTAGCAACAGGCAGTTTCAGTGGCATAAAAGTTTTACCTTTGTCATCGGAATAAAAGAGAATATGGTCATATCCTGACCCTGTCAACCATGCATGCCCTTGCGTATCCATGCAAATTTGACTTAATGCAAGGTTTTTGTCCATTGGAAGTTGAGACCAACTTTTGCCCTGGTCTTCAGTGAGGTAGCAATGGTTCTGTTGACCCCAATTGTCGTATGTAATCGCAATGGCGGTGGTAGAGTCAAAAAAGGAAAAATCGTTAATTTCTGTCCATGTTCGATTATCGGCAGGGTAGAGTGGTGTGGCACAGTGCCAGTCCGACTGGATGTCCTCAGTGTAATAGGCATGACCATTATTTCCGGACAACAGCCAGCAATCCCCGTTCG
>LXOW01391954.1_pt1 | contig 21024 bp, 20 predicted proteins | sample 1368591 | NCBI WGS metagenome assembly LXOW01 (sample SAMN04884650, study PRJNA319009) | bovine gut metagenome | isolation source: Cow rumen | host: Bos taurus | place: Italy: Legnaro (PD) | collected 2014-07-09
TCTTTAGAAATATGATAAATTACAACTATGTGTGATAAATTTATTACAAAATTTTGTGCTATGTATTTCATAGAATGATGGGGAGTAATAATGAAAGCACGAAATAAATAATTAAGTAGGAGGCTTTATGCTATGAAAGGAACAGTAAAGTGGTTTAACGCGAAGAAGGGATTTGGTTTTATTTCAAACGCTGATGGAAAAGATGTATTCGTTCATTTTTCAGCTCTTAACATGGAAGGGTTCAAAGTATTAGAAGATGGCGACAGCGTTGAGTTTGATGTAATCGATGGAGAAAAAGGTCCACAGGCAGCAAACGTTACAAAGTTGTAATTTGATATAACCTTATTGTTTACATAAAGCATTGCTTTGAGTAACTGATCAAGCGTAGAAAAAGGCTGACACAAATGATTTCATATCATTTATGTTCAGCCTTTTTTCTTTCATATTTTCTTGCAGTCTTTTTAATCTCCAATCACATTTACTGCCTTATATGGTGTTCGATAGTTCCAACTTCCGGTTGTGATACCGTCTGCTTTTGACTTCGCATGAACAATCTTTCCATCACCCATATAAATAGCAACATGGCCAATTCTTTGTAATTCCTTATCAAAATAGAACAATAAATCTCCGGCTCTCAATTGCTCAAAGGAAATTTCTGTACCATTTTCTGCCTGCTGATAAGAACAACGATCAAGTGTCACACCATATTTTTTGAAAATCTGCTGTGTAAAACCAGAACAATCTGCTCCTTTTGTAAGGCTTGTTCCACCCCAAACATAAGGANNAGTTGAGATACATTTTCATTTGATGTATTTAATGTAACTTTAGCTTTTGCTTCTTCCATTTTTTTCTTCTCTTTTGCGATTATCGCCTGATCAAGTTCAATATTCGAACTTACAACATTTGCCTCTATCAAGGATGATTGAATATATCCCTTTGTTCCGTCTGTCAAATCTACCAATGTAACTTCTTTTCCCACACGATTCACAAGACAAGTCACATTATTTTCCATAAAACCTGATACTTTTGTCTGTTCCTCAGTTTCAAGGTTTGACGCTTTCACAGCACATGTTTTTCTTTTTACAAAACAACTTACACCGTCTCTTTTTACTGTGATCCAGTTTTTCTCAACATTAACAACTTCCACGATATCATCTTTATAGAGTAGCTCCTTAATATTGCTTTTATTAACTTTTACAAGAATATTTGAAAGATATTCACCATAAACATATCCTTTTTTCCCACCAACTTGAACCTTTACCCATTTATGATTTGTCTGGGAGATGCGTTTTACAATGGTTCCTTTTGCTAACACTGTTTTGATATCGGAATCTAGATTTGGTTGCTTACGTAAACGCAATCCCGATACAGAAACCGCTGTTTCTTCCACCAAATCATATTCGTTTGCAATGGTTTTCTTTGTTGATTTTGTAAAATAAACCTTTGCGTTTTTCTTCATCGCTCCAGTCATTGTATAACATGCTGTATTATCAATAGCTGCCTTCTTATCACTATATATAGGTGAAAATGCATCCATAACCTGAATTGCACTAATATCATAATTTTTAAAATTCTTTTTTATGTATTTTTTGGCTGCATTTCCACTAAGAAGATATTTGCTGTATACATAACCTTCCTGTCCGTTCACATCAATTTTTGTCCAATCACCAACGCTGTCCGTCTTCTTCACGGCATCTCCTTTTTTTAACTTTCCAATTACCGCTGAATTAACACTTGGTTGAAATCTGATGTTTAGGTATGTATCCACATCTGCAATCACAAGCTGTTTTGGCACAGTAACCGTCAAATTACCTTTCTTAAACTGCATATTTTCTGCCTCTGTAAATAAAGTATTTTTAACCGCAACAAATGCTATTGTCATTGATACAACAGTAGCACAAATCAATATTTTTTTTCGAATGCTCCCCATCTTATTCACTCCCTATCTCTAAAATGTTCTCTCGGAGTCTTTTTATACAAGAATTTCGAGATAGATTTTTCTTGGATAACGACATTCCCGTTACATCATTTGGCGGTCAACGTCATCCACTCACTTTGTTCGTGGGACGTTTTCGCATGGCAGGTTCCAAGTCGCTAAAGCGACGGAAGCCTGCTCAAGGAAATGGAGAANNACCATGCGGTTTTCACCCATTTTTTTTAGTCCAAAGGACCTATTTTTCAATAAAATTTTATATTATTTCAAAGTTATCCACATCGTTTTTGTTGATATGTGGACAAAGTACACATTTTTCAAAACACAAGCAAGTTATTCACAAAACATATACTTCTTATTGCTAATACTTATTTTTCTTCTTTCCATTCCTTTATGATTACAGTATACTGTTAGTGAGCCCACTTGTTAGTTTTTTCTGACAACAGCATAAATTGCGGGCTTAGTTTAAAACAAGAAGCAACGAGGGGAATACAAATGAGGATACTACTATATACCTGGGGTGCATTTAATATGCGCGACTTAGAAGAAAACCTATTGTTAAAAGGACACGAGGTAGACACTTTTTCTTATATCTTTGATGATTTCGAAAAAAGTCCGGATTGTTTTCAGGAACTTACATCATTACTAAAAAATGAACCTTATGATTTTGTTATGTCAATCAACTATTTTCCGGTAATATCCGATGCATGTAACTCCTGTAACATAAAATACCTTTTTTGGACTTGTGACAGTCCATTACTTACCTTATACACAAAGTCCATATTTAACCCGTGTAATTACTTATTCAGCTTTGATAAATGGGTGTATTACACCTTTAAATCCTATGGTTGCAAACACGTTTACTATCTTCCACTAGCAGTAGATACAAGTCGCATTGAGGCATTATTACAAAAGACAGAAGATGTTTCTTCTTATGAGAGCGATATTTCTTTTGTTGGAAGTCTATATGAGAAAAATGACTATGACCTACTGACAAATTTACCGGATTATCTTCGTGGATATCTGGATGCAACTATGCAGGCACAGACACTTTTATATGATCACAGCATTTTAGAAGACATGATTACGGATGATGTGGAAACACAATTTTCCGATCACGCGATTGATATCAAGGGTGAAAACTATTTTGGCGGAATACCACTGATTGTTGCTACTACATTTTTAGGATTTAAAACAACGGATACAGAGCGTCGAATGTTTCTCAATATGCTATCAAAAAAACATAAAGTAGACTTGTATACAAGAAGTGACAGCAGTGACCTTATTCTTGTCAATAACAAAGGTCCTGTAAATTACCAGACACAAATGCCTTTGGTATTTCACAACAGTAAAATCAATTTAAACATTACTGTTCGTACGATTCGAACCGGATTGTCCCTTCGTATTTTTGATATACTTGGTGCAGGAGGTTTTCTATTAACCAACTATCAACCGGAACTGGACTATTTTTTTGAAAATGGAAAAGATCTCGTTTATTTTACAGATGCGAATGACATGTGCCAAAAAGCAGATTATTATCTGACTCATGAGGAGGAACGCATGGAAATTGCCAGAAACGGATTAAAAAAGGCGAAGTCATTTCACACGTATGACATCCGCCTTGATCAAATGTTCCAATATTTAAAATTAGATTCTTAATGAAACCATTTATCTATGTATGTTAAAAGCATATCTGTGCGTTGTTTCCAGGTATGCTTTTCTTTTGCGTGCACATATGCCGCTTCTGCAATTTCCTCTCTTCGAATGGAATTTAATAATATTGCCTGAATTCGCTCCGGCAAATCACTATAATCCTCCAAAGAAAAGAACAATACCTCTTCCCCCTCTTTCAAATCTTCTCTCAAAAAATTGCTATCGTCGGTAAAACAAACCGCATGATTTAACATGGCACTGTAAATCCTGTCATGCGCTCCATCTTTAAACCAAGGCATTACATTGAGTGCTACTTTAGATTTTGCAAGCGCAAGCAAACATCCGGCAGAGTCTGTTGCTCCTTCCATTATAATGTTTTCCGGACATTTACAATCCATAAGATCAAAACCGGAGCCCCAGATATGAACCGGTATGCCAGCCTCAGCCAAAGTCTTAACCACATCTCCCCGAAAATGATATCTTACATATAAATCAATAAAAATCATATTTCCCATACAGGTTCTTAAATCGGTATCACTTATCTCTCCCATTTCGCGCTTCAGATGCTTTTCAAAAGCTTCTTCCATTGTTGTACCTGGATGCTCTATCAAATCTTTAATAATCCCCTCATAAAACGCTGTATACTCATCATCAATTCGTTCAATATACTCGCGAAACCGCTCCGGCGGTGTGTAATTTCCAACAAAAGTTACGCCATATTCCTTTTTACTCACAGGAATGACAGTTTCTGTACCTGCCAATGGTAAAAATTCCACATGCCCCTTTAGTTTTGGATAAAAACGTTCCATAAATTTCAAATGATCTTTATCAATAGCAATCTGATAATAAAGCTCTGTTCCCAACTCTTCCAATACATAGTCTAGAAGTTTTGGATAATAAAATGGGTGATCTACCATGATATTTATCATCGGAACCTGATATTTTTTCCATATCAGCTGACCATCTTCTTCGAATTCTTCTTCTCCTCGAATACCGTTAAAATTAAAGGTAATCACAAAACAGTCCCCATCTTTACAAAATGTTTTAAGCTGTTCCACTTGCGTATAATCTTTTACTCTTTCAAGTTCATATACAAAAATCTCATATCCTAATTCTTTCAAGTAATCCGCAATACGCAGAGAAAAAAACGTAACACTTTCTATTCCTTTCTCAAAAACTACTACTTTTTTCNNAGAACAAAGAGTTTTGCTTGCAAAACTCTAGCGCGACCGCGGTATTGCGCAGCAATTAACTCCATCTCCGCGGTCTGCGCATCCTCGCGGAACGTTCAAGAAGGACATTGAAGATTAAAGCAAACCCACATATCAATCTGTTTCAATAAACAGAAAAGGCATGAAGAAAACTTCATGCCTAAAGTAGCAGGGGAAGAGGGATTCGAACCCCCGTGAACGGTTTTGGAGACCGTCATACTGCCACTGTATGATTCCCCTATCCAATTAACAGCCACGCTGCTTCTATATGTTACTAAATTGTTTTCTTTTTGTCAAGACTTTTTTGAAAATTTATCAAACCATTTCTTCAACACCTGATATAAAGCATCTGCTTCAATTGGTTTTCCAATATAATCGTCCATTCCATACTTTCTTGCCAAAAAGACATTTTCAAAAATAGGATTTGCTGTTACCGAAATAATCGGAATATTCATAGCATCCTGTTTATGTAAATTACGAATTACCTTGGATGCTTCCACACCACTCATTACAGGCATCTCAATATCCATCAAAATAGCATCATAATATCCCGGTGCCGCTTTTTCAAAACAATCCACTGCTCCCTCTCCATCATGTACAATCTCAACCATAATTTCCTTTGCTTCTAACATTGCCTGAACAACTTCAGCATTAATATCATTATCCTCCACGAGCAAAACTCGTTTTCCCCTTAAACTAACATCTAAACCTTCGCTCATACCTTTATCTCTCCATACCTTTATAATTTCATATTCGGCGTCATCATATCCAAATTTTTCCTGCTATTACATTTTTCATGTAACCTGTAACCACCATACTTCTATTGTACCAATCCACTTCACACTTGTCAATACAACCGCGTATTTTCTAGTTTTTGTGAATAAACAATATAACCATACAGATAACAACAACATCTTAAATAGTTTCTATAGCAACATCAATCTAAGCATAGTATATGTTTCTGTAGTTATTTCTAATTAAACAATGTCTGTTGTAACACCTCATATAATTTATTAACATCAATCGGTTTTGTCAAATGTCCATTCATACCACTATCAATGGATTTCTTCATATCCTGGTCAAATGCATTTGCAGTCATTGCAATAATTGGTATCGTACGTGAATCTTCCTTTTCCAATGTACGAATTCGCTTTGTTGCTTCCAAACCATCCATAACAGGCATACGAATATCCATCAAAATGCCATCATAATACCCAACCGTCGCCTGTTCAAACATCCGAACCGCCTCTAATCCATCCGCTGCACGTTCAGCTACTATACCGACCATATCAAGTAAGGTTTGGGCAATCTCAGCATTTAAGTCATTGTCTTCTACCACAAGCAGACGCTTTCCTTCAAAATTGTATTCCTCGGTGTTCTTTTTCGTAATTTCATGGTGTTCTGCCACAGTTTTTTCAGCAGAAATAGGAAATACAAGTGTAAAATAAAACTCAGAACCTTTATCTTCTTCACTTTTCACATCTAACTGACCACCCATCAGCTTCACCAAATTGCTACTAATAGCAAGTCCCAGACCTGTACCACCAAATCTTCTTGCAGTATTTGACTCAGCCTGCTCAAAGGCGTTAAAAATACGTATCAGGTTTTCCTGACTAATTCCAATTCCCGTATCCGATACACTAAACCGGATTGTGATAGCATCATCTTCCTGTGCGACCTGTTTTACCGAAATCGAAATAGTTCCTCTTTCCGGCGTAAACTTCAAAGCATTTCCGATAATATTTATTAAAACCTGATTTAAACGAAGCTCATCACCAAGTAAATTGACCTTGCTATATGATTGTTCAACTTCTAAATTGATGTTTTTATTCTCCGCCTGAGGTGACATAAGTACAACAATTTCATTAATCAACTTATCCAATTCAAAGCTTTCCTGACATACTGTCATACTTCCACTTTCAATTCTGGACATATCAAGAATATCATTTATAAGCGACAATAAATATTGTGTCGATGTACTAATCTTCTCTAAACAATCTGCCACCTGCTTCTCGTCACCAACTACATTTTGCGCAATGTTTGTCATACCCATAATGGCATTCATCGGAGTACGAATTTCATGAGACATACGAGATAAAAATTCAGTTTTTGCTTTACTGGCAATATCCGCATTTGCCTTTGTAATGTGAGTAGAAATAATCTTAGATACTTCTTTTAGTTTCGTACGCACATCATTTGGCCACACGTAAAGGTAATCAGAATGTTCGAAAACAACGGCACCTTTAAATTCACCTTCTTCGTAAATAGCACAATACAGCTGATTTCTCTTTCTAGGTTCATTTTCTTCCAAACGGACTGCATTTGTAAAATTCGGACGCATATCTTCTTCCATATTGAATACACCCTCTAATCCAAATGCACTTTTCCAAACCTTAAGCTCATCTTCTGAGATATTATATTTACAGATAGAATCATGATATTCCTTTTTTGCAACCCATTCGTAAGTAACAATGTTACAAAGGAAATTTGCATCATTTTCCAAAACACTAATCTTATTTAAAGCCAACTGTCGACCAATTTTACCAATCAACAGATTTATAGCACTTCGAATATCTTTGGTCTGCTCCAAAATAGAAAATGCAAATGCAACGATGTCTTCATTGTCTTTGTCTGAAGATATTTCCTCAACCAAATTTAAATCCATGTTCTCCATATACATAGTGCCCTTCATTTCAAGCACAGCCTTTGAATTTGGAGAATAGCAAACAGCATCGCTCTTTCCATGTTTTTTAACATAGGCAAGCATGGCATCTGCACATTTGAACAACGTCTGATAATCTTCACTATATTCTGTAGATGTCATACCAACACTACATGAAATCTTAATATTTTCATCTTCGCCGGCGTACAACTGACAGATTTTCTCGTAAATACGCTTACCATACACGTCTGTTCTACCCGGTTCCGTATTTTTCATAAGGATTAAGAATTCGTCACCACCGTAACGAACAGAAATATCATTCTGACGGGTGGCAGCTTTAATTACTTCCGCAACTTCCTCTAAAATAGCATCTCCAAAAGTATATCCATAAGTATCATTAATTAACTGGAAATTGTCCAAATCAATCAAAAGGAATGATCCTATCTCATCTTCTGCTTTTTCTTCTAAATATTCTTTTACAAGTTTCTCTCCAACATTTCTGGTATATAGCTTTGTCAGACGGTCTCTTTGCACTACTTCCAATGCTTGTTTTTCTTTTTCTTTCTGTTCATTAATGTTTGACTTTTTACCAATGATTTTCACTAAAATACCATGTTCATAAATAGGCGTTCCTTCAATGCTCACCCACAAATGCTTTTCTTTACCGTTGTCATTTACTTTTTCCTTAACTTCTATCGGATCCATAGAATCCCCAACTATAAAATCTGAATATACTTTTATAAATTCTGAGGCACATATTTTTCCTTTTAAAAGTTTTTTCTTAAAGCCACTGATTGTAATAGGCTGAGACTTTGGAATACTACTGTCAATAAATGAACCGTAGGAAATATATTCATCACTCATTAAATCATACTCAAAAATCACGTCTGATGAACTGTCCAAAGCCAGACGGTAACGTTCTTTTTCTCTCTCCAAGTCAGACTCTAACTGTTTTGAATGCGTAATATCTGCAAAAATCAACTGTATGATTTCCTCATTTTGATCATTTGCCATCTTCAACGCATTTACACGCATCCAACGCATCTGTCCAAAATAATTGATAAATCTATGCTCATATTCCGCCACTTCATCCCCCGCCTGAAGTTTTTCCAAATGAGTTTTTACCATAGGCCAGTCTTCAACAAAGACAAAACGTTCCATACTCTTTCCATAGATTTTTTCATACCACTCTCTTGAACAGCCATAAATATGAAATGTTGCATCATTTGCCCAAACCATGCGTATCTTTTCATCTTCCATCACACATTGTATGAGTCCTGTCTGCATTTTGCTGTACAACGTCTGTAAAAACAAATTTTGCTTTCGTAAATCCTCTATGTTTCGATAAGTTCCGTATTCCTCAGCAATAATATAGAATAATAGTCCCACTTCCTCTAAGATTTCTTTCGGAAACTCTTCTCTATTCTCTATAATGACAACACCAAGAACTTCATCAAATCGTTTTATAATATAGCGATAATATACATTTTCCTGTGGAATATCATCACTTATATTTAAAATCGACTTAATAAAGGCAGAATCCGACACTTTTGACAAAAGGTTACTTGCATCCCCATCTTTTGACACGCCAAAAACAGGTTTTTCAACCCTTTTGTGAAATAAACTATTCTCCTCCTGCAGTGATGCCGACCACTCATATTTTTTTTCAAAAGTATCCTGATATTTGTGATAGTCAAACAATGCAATCCGGACACATCCAAATGTTTCTCCCATCAAACTGATTGCATCTTTTATCCCACTACCATCTCTATCTTTTTTCACTTTTTCTATGATATTGACCAACATATTTTTTTCATTTGCCATTCTCATACTCTATCAGCCCTTATCTACCTAAATTCAAGACTCGTTCGCGAGTCTTGAGCATCGGATTTGAGTCTGCCTTTGCAGATATCTTCCAATCCGATGCCTTACACTTCCGCATTTTTTCTGTTTTTTACTTCTTTCGAAACCATAATATTAATTGCAACACCCATACCGATTACTGTCCAAAATACTGGTGCAACTGTAATACTAGAATCATTTGTCAATCCGGCAATCATATATCCTATCGTACCAAGGAAAATTGCAACTCCAACTTTAGCCATATACGAATCATATACTTTCTTGCTGTATAATATAACACTCTGTCCAAAATACATAATATAAAATACAATAATTGCAAGCAGCGAAATCACACCCGTCTGCACTCCAGCCTGCAAATACCAGCAGTGTGGTTTTGAAATCAACTGATCATAATATCCTGAATTATATGCATCCACATAGTCATGCTGTGGGAATTCAATAATAAAAGTATCTGCTCCTGAACCTAAGAAAAAGTTTTTCTTCAACAATGGAATTGTCTTTCCCCAAATATATCCACGATTGCTGGCAAATCCTTCATATCCATCAAATATTGCCGATTCAGCTTTTTCAATCTTTGTTTCTTTTCCATAGTAATTATAATATTTTAGTCCATCCTCACGCTGAACAAAATTCCAATTATGTCCGTCAATTGTCATAATCCAATAAAAACTTCCCGAATTATACATGCTAATATTAGCCAAAGCTGGATCCTCAAAACGTGTAACACAATCTTCTCCAACTATCAAATTCATAGTTGTACCATCTTCCTTTGTAGCAGCAAAATTGCCATAAGTAATAGCGCTACCATCCTCACTTGTTGAAAGAACTTCCACTGAAACTGTATATTTTACATCATTATATGTAAAATCCAACGATTTATCTCCTAATTTAATATCAGAAAGTGCTGCTTGTGGATATTTTTCAACTTTAAATGCACGCTGAATACTTGTTGAATACACATGATCGTTTACATTATCTACTGTAACAAACATTCCCACCGCTACTAAAATTGCTGGCAAGACGATAAACCATTTCTTTAGTAATGCTTTTCTTAACAGTACAATTGAAATTAATGCAACGACACCTAAAGAAACAATACCAGCCTTAAACTGTGCAGCAAACATACTAATCAATAAAGTTAGCACATCAGCAATATATAATATTCTTTCTTTGTAATTCTTTGCAAAAGCAACCATAACAGCAAACAAAGGAATTAACAAAATACAATAAACACCAACATAGTTAGGATTATAAAGAGTTACATATGTTCTTCCTAATTCAAAGGTAAAGGTCAAATTTTCTGCTGGCACATCCGAAGATGCAATTAAACTTTTACCTAAACCAGTGCGGAAGAAATCAAGTTTAAATCCCTGGAACATTCCAATAACACCTATCACCAACGCTCCCACTGCAAGAACATTAATCAAAATATGGATATCTTTATCCGTTTTAATATAAAAATATACAAAGAAAACTACTGCAACGTATCCAATCAAGCAAAATACATTTTCAAATTGTTCAAAAATACCAGAAAAACCAAAGCTACTATACTTAGAAGCAAGAGTAGATAACAGACTGAAGCCTGCATATACCCACAATGGCACAAAAATTGGATGGAACTCAAATGACAGTTCATCCTTATACAACGAATAGATAACTGCTGCAATCATAATAAATAGAAATGAAGCAAAAAAGAACTGTTTATAATACAAAAACACATCTATAGATGATTTTGCTCCCGAAAACCAGTCAAATGTTTCCAATCCTGTATTATATGATTTACACTTTGTAATCAATGGTAAGATACCTAATATAAATCCCAAAATACACAAGGCAAATGTACTATCAACTTTCTTCGTATATCCACCTTTATAATTTACTTTCTTCTTCCCATTACTCTGAGTTTTTGAAAATCTCCCCTGATTAGCATTTTTCCCAGAGTTTTGAAAACGACTATTTGTATTTTTCCCTTCCATTTTACTTCTCCTTTAGCTAACAAAATATTTAACAGTTTCACTGAATACACTGATAAGATTAAATACTGCTCAATCCTATACATAATTTAAGCTAATCCGTTATCAAAATAATACATACTCTTTATTTTACCATGTTTTCTTCCCTTTTCATAGTTAAAATTAACAAATAGTTAAACTTCGGTTAATAATTTGCATTTTCGAAACTGTATAATTGCATCGCAATTTCCTATTACATAAAAAAAGTCATAAAATAACACTACCATCCACTACAATGTGTTATTTTATGACTTTCTAACTAATGATTATAGAAGCCCTGTCCTATATAATTTACACAATATCCTATATTTAATAGTTTCTGAATCTACGATATCTTTCTTCCACAATATCTTCTTTTTTCATTCCTTTATACTTTTTCAAAAAAGCAATCATTTCTTTCCTTAACATTTCACAAGTATCTTCGCAATTTTCGGCAGTGACAGGTAATGGTTCTTCGATGACCCTTTCAACTACCTGCAATTCTTTCAATTCTTCTGCGGTAATCTTCATGGTATCCGCAGCTTCCGAAGCACGTTTGCTGTCTTTCCACAAAATACTGGCAAATCCTTCCGGAGACAAAATAGAATATGTGGCATTTTCAAGCATCCACACTTCATTTGCAACCCCAAGTGCCAAAGCGCCACCGCTACCACCTTCTCCAATCACAATGGAAAGAATAGGTACAGTAATGCCAGCCATTTCATATAAGTTTCTCGCAATTGCTTCTCCCTGACCACGTTCCTCTGCTTCCATCCCACAAAAAGCCCCGGGAGTATCAATAAAGCAAATGATTGGTCGGTTAAACTTTTCTGCCTGCTTCATCAATCGAAGTGCTTTACGATATCCTTCCGGGTTTGGCATTCCAAAATGACACACTTCGTTTTCTTTTAAATTTCTTCCCTTTTGCTGTCCAATTACGGTTACAAACTGTCCATCTATGGATGCAATTCCACCAACCATGGCTCCGTCATCCCCATATAAACGGTCCCCATGAAGTTTCATGAAGTTATCAAAAATTCCATTGATATAATCCATAGTGTACGCTCTATCATTACTTCTGGCAATCAATACACGATCCCATGCCGTTGCCTTAGGAAGTTCCACATCAAATTCATTAATATCCATTGTTTCCATCTCAAATTCGTCCATGCAAATCCACCTTTCGTTAATGTGCTTTATTTGCCCCAGAACTAAGCAGCAAATAATGTAGTACTTTTCGCATTTTTTTTCTGGAAACAATCTTATCAATCATTCCATGCTCCAACAAAAATTCTGCACTCTGAAATCCTTCCGGCAACTTTTGATGTATCGTCTGCTCAATAACACGGGGTCCTGCAAATCCAATTAACGCCTTTGGCTCTGCTAAGATTACATCCCCTAGCATGGCAAAACTAGCCGTAACACCACCGGTAGTAGGATCCGTAAGAACGGATATATACATAAGTCCAGCCTGATCGTGCTTTTTCAATGCCTGTGAAGTCTTAGCCATCTGCATAAGTGACATAATTCCCTCCTGCATTCTTGCACCACCGGAACAACAGAACAAAATCACAGGGAGCTTTTCTTTTGTTGCTCTCTCCACCATATTTGTGATTTTTTCACCTACAATCATTCCCATACTACCCATGAGAAATTTCGATGACATAACGCCGATTGCTGTTTCCACACCACCGATTTTTCCCTTTCCGGTAACTACTGCTTCCGAAAGCCCGGTGTTTTGCTTCATCTTTGCAACCTTTTTTTCATAATCAGGAAAGTCTAGCGGATTTTTTGTCTCCAAATCCTTATCCCACTCTTCAAAACTTCCCTGATCAAGTACCATCGCCAATCTCTCCATCGGCGCAACACGAAAATAATGGCCACAACTTGGACAGATATGATAATCTTCAATGACATCCTCTGTATATACGATGCGGTTGCAGGCTTCACATTTTTGGAATAACCCTTCACTTAGTTGCTCTTTATGATAGTTTTCCAACATTTTTTTCGATTGTCTCTCTTGTTTACGAAATAACATAAAATCTGCTCCTAACTAAAATACGTGTGATTAATCCAGTTAACATCACCTTTACGGAAGGCTTCCTCCCCAATTAACTGATATTGAAAATCTGCATTTGTTTTTACACCTTCAATTACCAATTCACTCAATGCACTTTTTAGCTTTTGAATAGCAATCTCACGACTGCTGGCATGTACGATTAATTTTGCAATCATTGAATCATAGCATGACGGAATTTTATATCCCTGATAAATGGCAGAGTCAATTCGAATTCCATTTCCACCAGGTAAATGTAGTTCTTTGATTGTTCCCGGACATGGTGCAAAGTTATCCTCAGGACTTTCTGCGTTGATACGGCACTCTATGGAATGTCCTGAAATAATGACATCTTCCTGTGTAAATCCTAGTGTTTCACCCTCTGCAATCTTAATCATCTCTTTAATCAAATCCACACCGGTAACTTCCTCTGTTACGGGATGCTCCACCTGAATTCTTGTATTCATTTCCATGAAATAAAACTCGCCACTTGGTGTAAGCAAAAATTCAATGGTTCCTGCAGAATGATACTTTGCCGCTTTTGCAGCTTTCACTGCAGTTTCACCAAGTTTTTTACGTAACTCATCAGAAACAGCCACCGATGGTGTTTCTTCGATAATTTTTTGATGTTTTCTCTGAATAGAGCAATCTCTTTCTCCTAAATGCACCACATTTCCATGTTTATCTGCCAAAATCTGCACTTCAATATGTCTGCAGTTTGACAAATACTTTTCAAGGTACATATTCCGGTCACCAAATGCATTTTCAGATTCTTTTTGTGCTGTCTGGAAAAGTTCAAGGAAATCATCTCCTGATTCCACAATTCTCATACCTTTTCCACCACCGCCGGACACAGCTTTAATAATCACCGGATATCCCATGGCATCTGCTTCTTTTTGTGCTTCATAAGCATCGTCATACGGAGTATCTCCACCAGGAATTACTGGGATTCCAGCCTCAATCATAACACGTCTTGCCTCTGACTTATTTCCCATCTTTTCCATACTTTCCATGCTTGGTCCGATGAAATTAAAATTACACTCCTGACACATTTTCACAAACTTAGAATTTTCAGAAAGGAAACCAAAGCCCGGATGAATCGCATCCACATCAGCAGCAATGGCTGCACTTAAAATACGCTCCATATTCAGATAACTGTCTTTTAACTTATAAGAACCGATACAGATACATTCATCTGCTAACTGAGCATGCATAGCTTCCTTATCAATATCCGAGCAAATGGCAACGCTTGTAATTCCCATTTCTCTACATGCACGAATAATACGTACCGCAATTTCTCCACGGTTTGCAATCAGAATTTTTTTAATTTTACTGGTTTCCATTTCCGCCATCCTCTTTCACTAAATCAATGCAAAAGTTAATTCTGCTTCTGTTGCGACTTTGTCACCCTTGTATGCTGTCGCTTTTCCAATTCCAATCGGTCCCTTTACCTTAATCATTTCAACTTCTAGTTTCAAACAATCTCCAGGAATTACTTTATCTCTAAACTTTGCTTTGTTGATTCCACCAAATACAGGAGTCTTTCCTTTGTACTCCTCAGAAGATAAAATAGCAACTGCGCCAACCTGTGCAAGTGCCTCAATAATCAAAACTCCCGGCATAATAGGTTCCTGTGGATAATGACCTCTGAAAAAATCTTCGTGATAAGTCACACACTTTACACCTACCGCACGTTTTCCCGGTTCCAATTCATCGATACGGTCCACCAATAAAAATGGATGACGATGTGGGATTAACTCTTCAATTTCCTTAATTCCTAACATTTTTTGCTCTCCTATACCAAACGAACCAATGGCTGTCCATACTCAACCAATTGCTCATTTTCAACCATAATTTCAGCAACGGTTCCGTCACTCTCTGCCTGAATTTCATTCATCAGCTTCATAGCTTCAATGATTCCAATGGTCTGTCCCTTTGTTACTTTATCACCAACAGAAACAAATGGCTTTTCACCTTCTGCCTTTGCTGCATAGAAAGTTCCTACCAATGGTGAAGTCACAACGGTTCCTTCTTCTTTTGCAGGCTGTGAGTCGTTTGCCTGATTTGTATTTGTCTGTACTACACTTGTATCTACTGTCTGGATGGCACTTGCAGCAACCTGTATCTTCTCAGCTTCCAATATCAGCTTGCATCCATCCACTTCATATTCAAATTTGGTCATCTGACTACGGTCAAAACGATCCATAATCTTCAAAATACTATCCAATTCCATGATTTGACCTTCTTCCTACTGATATTTCTTAACCATCAATGTGGCATTATGTCCACCAAAACCTAATGAATTGCTAAGTGCATAGTTTACTGTCTTGTTGCACTCAGGTTCTTTTGTATAATTCAAATCACACTCTTCGTCTGCCACTTGTAATCCAACTGTTGCATGAATATAATCATCCATTACTGTCTTTACACAGGCAATAAATTCAATGGCTCCTGCAGCTCCTAAACAATGTCCAATCATAGATTTTGTAGAACTGATATTCACATTGTAAGCATGCTCTCCAAGTGCTTTCTTGATTGCCATAGTTTCAAACAAATCATTATGATGTGTACTTGTTCCATGGGCATTGATGTAATCTACCTTGTCAGGTGTTACACCAGCTTCTTCAATAGCCAATGTCATGGCTCTTGCAGCACCTTCTCCATCTTCTGCTGGAGAAGTGATATGGAATGCATCACTAGTTGCACCATATCCTACAACTTCTGCTAAAATCTTAGCTCCTCTTTTCTTTGCATGCTCATACTCCTCAAGTACAACCACACCGGCACCTTCACCCATAACAAATCCATTTCTCTCTTTGTCAAATGGAATCGATGCACGTTTTGGATCCTCACTCTCAGACAATGCAGTGAGTGATGCGAAACCACTGACACCAATTGGACAAACAGCAGCTTCCGTACCACCTGCTACCATCATATCCGCATCTCCATACTGAATATATCTTGTTGCTTCACCGATAGAATGTGTACCGGTTGCACATGCAGTTACGATGTTGGTACATTTTCCTTTTAATCCAAATTGGATAGAAACATTACCTGCTGCCATATTTGAAATCATCATTGGCACAAGCATTGGAGGCACTCTTCTAGGCCCCTTATTTACAAGTTTGTCATGCGCCTGTTCCATAGCCATCAAACTTCCGGTTCCGGAACCTACACACACTCCAAAACGAGTTAAATCCTCTTTTTCTAAATTCAATCCACTCTCATCAATTGCCTGTTTTGTTGCTGCAACGGCGTACTGTGAAAATAATTCCATACGTCTGGCAATTTTTCCATCCATATAATCCTTTGGATCAAAATCTTTTACTTCAGCCGCCAATTTTACTTTGTATTCTGTAGTATCAAAACGGTCAATCGGTGCAATACCTACGGTCTGTGATTTAATGTTTGACCAGAATTCCTCCACGGAATTTCCGATTGGAGAAATCACTCCCATTCCTGTCACTACTACTCTTCTTTTACTCATAATATCCTCCTTATGCGTACATTCCGCCATCGACAGAAATGGTCTGTCCTGTAATATAAGAAGCACGATCTGATGCTAAAAATGCAACTGCTTCTGCAATATCTTTTGTAGTTCCTACTCGTTTCATTGGTATCTGTGTAAGCATCTGCTCTTTTACTTCCTCCGATAACACCTGTGTCATCTCTGTATCAATACATCCAGGTGCTACTGCATTTACGGTAATTCCTTTTGCAGCTACTTCTTTTGCCAATGATTTTGTCATACCAATAAGTCCAGCCTTTGATGCGCTGTAATTGATCTGTCCGGCATTTCCTGTCAAACCAACGATAGAAGAAATATTGATAATCTTACCACCTTTTTGCTTTAACATCTGTCTTACCACATGTCTCATGCAGTTAAATGTGCCTTTCAGATTCGTATTGATGACTGCATCAAATTCTTCCTCTTTCATAACCATTGCAAGATTATCTTTTGTGATTCCTGCATTGTTTACTAAAATATCAATACTTCCGTATTCTTTTGCAACCTGCTTCATCATATCTGCAACCTGCGAAAAATCAGCTACGTCACAACCATACACACCGGCTTTTCCGCCTGCGTTATTTATTTCCTCAGCTATTTTTGCAGCAGCAGCTTCCGAATGAGCATAATTTAAAACAACCGTTGCACCATAGGAAGCCAAAGTTTTTGCTACTTCAGCACCGATACCTCTCCCCGCACCGGTTACTAATGCTACTTTTCCTGTCAACATTTTTGCTGTCTCCTTCTTTTTATTATAGTTTTTCTAAATCTTGTACTGTCTCAATATTTAAAATCGTAACGTCACGATCTATTTTCTTAATCAAACTACTCAAAGTATGTCCGGGTCCGATTTCCACAAAAGTGTCTACTCCGTCTGCAATCATATTTCTAACGCTGTCCTCCCACAACACTGAAGAAGATACCTGTTTTTCAAGCAAAGACTTCACAACATCTTTGTTTGTAACATAAGAAGCATCCACATTTGTTACGTAAGGAATACAAGGTGTGCTAATTTCCACAGTTTCAAGTTCTTTTTTCAACTTTTCCCCTGCGCCAACTAACATTCCGGAATGGAATGGTCCGCTTACCTTTAATGGCATCACACGTTTTACGCCCTTACTTGTCAACTCTTCTTTTGCTTTTTCCAAAGCTTCCATAGTTCCGGAAATAATAATCTGTCCCGGGCAATTAAAGTTTGCAACATAAGCACCCTCAATTCCGCCACAAACTTCCTCTACCAATTCTCTCTCAGCACCAAGTACAGCGTTCATTCCTCCCACACCGACAGGCACTTCATTTTGCATGTAAATACCACGTTTTCTTGTTACCGAAACTGCATCTTCAAACTTCATGGCGTCACATGCAACCAATGCTGAATACTCACCCAGACTTAAACCTGCAACAACATCCGGTTTCATTTTTTCAAGTACCGGCTGTAAAATTGCAACACAGGCTGTAAGCAATGCCGGCTGTGTATATTCTGTTAAATTGATTTTATCTTCATCCTGAAAACACAAAGACACCATATCTAAATCCGTGTGTTTTGTAGCTTCTTCAAAAATTCTCTTACTACTTTCAAAGGTTTCATAAAAATCCTTTGCCATTCCTAATTTCTGTGCTCCCTGACCTGGAAACACAAATGCTGTTTTTCCCATGATTTCCTCCAACAACTAATAACGATTCATCAAATACGTCCTACTATTCAGTGAATGTTGCCACTCGCTCTTTCATAACAACCTTTGTCTCCTCAACGATTTCCTGAATGATTTCTGCAACTGTCTGCTCTTTTGAAATCAATCCTGCAATCTGACCTGCCATGAAAGAACCTCCTGCTTTGTCACCGTCAAATACAGCTTTTCTAAGAGAACCAAGGGTTAATTTTTCCATTTCTTCTAAACTTTTACCTTCTTTTTCAAGTTTTAAATACTCTCTTGTCATGGCATTTCTAAGCACTCGAACCGGATGTCCTGTCGTACGGCTTGTTACGACAGAATCAATATCCTTTGCTTTCAAAACTAATTCTTTATAGTTTTGATGAACGATACATTCCTTTGACACCAAAAATCTGGTACCAATCTGAACTGCCTGTGCACCAAGCATAAATGCTGCTGCCATTCCTCTGCCATCACCAATACCACCGGCTGCGATTACCGGAATATCAAGCGCATCTACTACCTGTGGAACCAATGCCATTGTAGTCAGTTCACCAATGTGTCCACCTGACTCACATCCTTCTGCTACCACTGCAGCTGCTCCGCATCTTTGCATTCTCTTTGCAAGTGCAACAGATGCAACAACAGGAATCACTTTTACTCCTGCTTCTAACCATTCTTTCATGTATGGTTCTGGTGTTCCGGCTCCTGTTGTAACAACAGTAACTCCTTCTTCCACAATGACTTTTGCAATTTGTGGTGCTTCCGGATTTAATAACATGATATTTACACCAAATGGTTTATCTGTTAATTCCTTTGTCTTTTTAATCTCGGCTCTCACCTGTTCAGCATTCATTCCTCCTGCCGCAATAATACCTAATCCACCGGCATTTGACACTGCTGCTACAAGATTATGTTCTGCAATGTTTGCCATTCCTCCCTGAAGCACAGGATATGTAATATTTAATAGCTTTGTTATCTGCGTTTGCATATTCCGCTCCTTCTTTCAATCCAATGATCTGTTAATTACAGTTCAGAGAATGCATCACCATCATCCATACCTGACACACGCCCTGACAAATAACAGTTTAATACATTCTCTGAACCCTCAAGCACACGTTTGTACTATTCTCCCTGTAATCCCTGTAAATAATCAGCAACCTGCTGTAAGTTTGTAAATTCAGATACAACATCTGTATCGATTTCAACATCAAACTCTTCCTCACAAGCCATGATAAACTCAAAAATATCAAGGGAATCTACACCTAAATCATCCTTTAAGTTTGTTTCTGGCTGAATTTCACTCACATCCATCTTTAACTGATCTGCTAACATTTCTGTCAATTTTTCTAACATAATTTCATTCTCCTTATAAAAAAAATTTTAATTTCGCATTGCGAAGTTTTATATTAAAATTGAAAGTGTGCCTTCGCTATCAATTCATGCTGTCCATCTACAATCGCAGTTTTCATCTGCCTTGCCCTCAATAACGTCCAACACACTATTTTCAATTCATATATCACATCACCTGCTTCGCAGGTATATCTGTTTTATCATTATGCAACTCTTCTACGATATCTTCTCACCCGAATAACTATCACAAGTATTCCTGTTATGGTCAGTCCAATAGCTGCAATCATTCTTGCTATATTGATATGTCCCCTTGCAAATAACTTCCGAATAAGGTTCTGCTGTCTTTTTAAATCCTTTTCTAAATGTAAGTCTTCCAACACAGCAGCGTCTAGCTTATCAAACATGTCAATCAATTTATAGTTTTCCATGCAATCAAACCATCCTTTCTTCACCGGTTAGTATTTCGTATTGCTGTTTCATCTGTTTGCGCAAACGGCTAAGTTTACTGTCCACCGCATTTACGCTCATACCCATTTGAAATGCAATCTCTTTGGAGCTTTGCATATAATAATATCTGCGAAGCACCATTTCCTTATCTTTCTTTTTCAACCCTTCTATTACCTTAGTCAGAGCCTGCATATTTTCTTTACTCTCAAGAGCTGCTTCCACGTTTTGGCGCTGGTCAACATAGTCAGCCGCCAGTTCAGACAACTCTTCCTTTTGGGAAACACCTTCCATTCGACTGATTTTTCGCAATCGATTGATTGATGTATTACGCACAATAACTGATAAGTAAGTTTTAAATGAAGCTTTTTCTAAATCGAATTCATGAATATGATTCCATATCTTTAAATAGGTATCATTGACACACTCTTCGATATCTTCAACATTACTTCCAAGAATACCTGTAGCAATATAGGTCAATAATTTTTCATATTTTTCCGATAAGGCCTCCAGCCCTTTCTCGTCTCTCTTCTCTATCAGCTTGATAATCTTCCGGTCACGCAATCATCTCACCTCCACGGCAAAAACAGACACCACTTACTCTTTCCCCATAAGCAATGACAAATGCATTCCGTATTTATTTCTGACTTCGGTATTTTAACACCCTAATCATATATACCTGTCTCTTATACACATCT
>LXOW01448471.1_pt1 | contig 21023 bp, 18 predicted proteins | sample 1368591 | NCBI WGS metagenome assembly LXOW01 (sample SAMN04884650, study PRJNA319009) | bovine gut metagenome | isolation source: Cow rumen | host: Bos taurus | place: Italy: Legnaro (PD) | collected 2014-07-09
ACGGTCCTGGCCGTCGTGGGGGCGGTGCTCATTCGGAATGAGATCGTCTCCGCCCAGATGTTCAGGGAGGACAAGCAGATATGGCAGCTCCAGAACCGGGTCCGCCTGTCCCTGTGCTTCACCCTGTTCCTCCTCAGCGCGGCTCTGTCGCTAAAACCCCTCCGCTGGCTCTTCTCCAACCCCGTGTGTCGGTTCCTGGGCGCCATCTCCTATAACCTGTACCTCTACCACCAGCGGCTCATGGTCCTGCTCCGGATGAGCCTGGGCTTCAACAGCGGGGCGGACGCGGCGGCGGCGGGGGCGAAGATGCAGATCTTCCTGACGGCGGAGGCCCTGGGCCTGTCCCTGTTGCTGGCGGCGGCCCTCACCTACCTTTGGGAGAAGCCCTGGCACAGGTGGATCCTGAGCTGGGGAAAGAAGAACGAACAACAGCCGGCGCCCGAAGCCCCGGCGGATATCGAATCTGTTACAGAATCAGAAGAAAGGATATAGACCCATGCATTATCGCTACAGGACCCAGAACGTCTGCTCCTCCGAGATCAACTTCGACCTGGAGGACAACAAGCTCCACAACGTCGTCTTCACCGGCGGCTGCAACGGCAATTTGAAGGCCATCGGCAAGCTGGTGGAGGGCATGGACGCGGACCAGGTGGTGGCCCTTCTCCAGGGCAATACCTGCGGCCGCAGCGCCACCTCCTGCGCCGACCAGCTGACGCGAGCCATCGTGGCCGCCAAGACCGCCTAAAACCCAGGCAAACGAAAAAGACCGGTTTTCCGGTCTTTTTATACATATTCTATTTCGATCCCCTTTTCCCTCGCGAACCCCACGGTCTGGGCGGTGCCGCTGGGGGCTCGGGTGAGGTAGGCGATGCACAGGTCCGCGTCCTCCACCAGCTGCCGGTTCCTGAGAGCCATGCAGCCGGGGAAGTAGTGGGTGGACAGGAACACCACCTCCTCAGCGGCCTTCTTCTGCCGCTCCAGCTCCGCCCGGTCCCGGGCCGCGAACCGCTCCCCGAAGCCCGTGTAGGGAAGGAGCAGCACCAGGTGGATATCGAGATGCCGTTCCTGCTCCGCCAGCACCAGCTGCCCGCACAGCAGATCGAAGCCCTCCGCCCCACCGCAGCAGAAGGTCCGGGCGCCTCGCTCGAAAGCGCGGCGGATGGCCGCCTCCGTGCCGTTGACCAGCTTGCGGTAGGCGGCGGAGGCCCGGGGGGGCAGATCCCTATGGCCGGTGAAGCAGACGGACCGGATGGGGGTGGCGTTGGCGTCTTCCATATCAGGAAAACTATACCACATTTTCCCTGTCCTGTCTCCAAAACTCGTTTTTATTTTATCTTTTTTGTTAACCTTTTCTTTTTCGACACACAGGACCCGGACAAGATGATACAATGGCACCATCCCAAATCAAAGGAAAACGAGCCATGAAGCAGATCAAAAAGAGAAGGCGCTTCCTCCGCATCGGCAACCCCATCGGGTTCAGCCTGTTCTGCCTGGTGTGCCTGGCGCTGCTGGCCGGGCTGTATCTGGGCATCTCCTGGGCCATCAAGAACGGGCCCGGGCTGGTGAAGGCTATGCGCACCGCCGTCCAGGAGGAGGTCATGGCCACGCCCACCGTGGAGCCTTCCAACGAGCCCAAGGACGCGCTGCTCCCCACCCCCACGCCGGAGCTGAAGGAGACCCCCGCCCTGGGCACTCCCGGCTATGAGGACACCACCCCCGAGCCCACGGTCTATGTGAGCCCCGTGCCGGAGAGCACCCCCGTGTCCCTCCTGGGCCAGATCATCGGCATCGACGCCACCCGGGACGACACCTACAAGAGCAAGGAGGAGGCGGACTACAACCTGCAGCTGGCCTACCGGGTGAAGCGGTATCTGGAGAGCAAAGGCGCCACCGTGGTCCTGAGCCGCACGGAGGATACCGAAGGGAAGCTGGATTCCAAGGATCGCGGCCCCATCTTCAAGCAGGCCAACTGCACCTACGTGGTCCGGCTCATGTGCAATCACATCAACGCCAACACCTCCGCCTGCTTCGCCTTCGGCGCCAAGGAGAACAAGGCCCTGGCTCAGACTATGATCGACACCTACGTGGCCGCCACGGGCATGAAGAAGCAGGCCGGCAAGAAGAACGGCGTGGAGGTCAAGGCCGAGGACGTGACCCCCGGCTGCGGCTGCCCCTGCGTGACGCTGGTCCTGGGCAACTGGGACAACAAGTCGGATCGGGAACGGCTGCAAAACGAGGATTACATGGATACCATATGCGAAGCCATCTACGACGGCCTCATCGCCCATATCTACCGGTAAACCTGAAACCTTCTCACACAGCAAAAAACAGGGCTCCCGCGAGCCCTGTTTTTCTATGCTTCTTTCAGATATCGTCCCGCACCAGGGGCATGCTCATGCACCTGGGGCCGCCCCGGCCCCGGGACAGCTCCGAGGAGGGGATCTCGTGGACGGTGATGCCGTGGTCCCGCAGGATGCTGTTGGTCACGTGGTTCCGGACGTAGGTGATGACCTCGCCGGGGGCCACCGCCAGGGTGTTGGCGCCGTCGTTCCACTGCTCCCGGGCCGCGTCGATGGTGCTGGCGCCGCCGCAGCGGATCAGGGTGATCCGATCGAGCCCCATGACCTCCCGGAGGGCCTCGTCGATGGGCAGCCCGGTCTCGGCGATACTCACCTTCCGCTTCCCGTCGCCGGGGGTCATCAGGAAGGAGCCCATGGACCGCTGGATGTTGGGATGCACCACGAACTTGTCCGCGTCCACCATGGTCATCACCGTGTCGAGGTGCATGAAGGTGCGGAACTTGGGGAGGTCGATGACCAGGAGCTTCTCCACGCCCATCCTTGCCGCGAACAACATCTCGGCCATGTCCTCCACGGCCTGGGGGCTGGTCCGTTCGCTCAAGCCCACGGCCATGGTGCCCTCGTTCAGCACCAGCACGTCCCCGCCCTCCATGGGCCAGCTCCGGGTCCGCTCGTACCAGCGGGGCACGTTCTTGTAGACGGGGTGGTAGCGGAAGATGTAGTCCGCGAACAGGGTCTCCCGCTGCCGGATGTCGTTGGCCATGCGGGAGAGGATGACCCCGCTGCCGAGGCACGCGAAGGGGTCCCGGGTGAAGTACAGGTTGGGCATGGACTCGGCGTAGAAGGGGAAGTCCTCCTGGGCGTAGTCCACCAGATGATACTTGGTGAGCTTCTCGATCTGGCTCTTGCGGACGCCCCCCACCATGGCGTCGAACATTTTGTCCGTGGGCAGGGCCAGCAGATACTCCTTCACCGCCGCCTGCATGTAGGACCCGTAGAGCCGGGCCTCCCCCACGTAGTCCGCCGCCAGCTCCTCCCGGACGCCGCCCCGGTCCACCGCCTCGCACAGCAGGTCCTTCAGGTACATCACGTTCACCCCGCACTGCCGCAGGATGCAGGCGAAGGTGTCGTGCTCCTGCTGGGCGTAGACCAGATAGGGGATATCGTCGAAGAGCTGATGGGAGAGATAGTCGGGCATCAGGTTCTCCAGCTCCACACCCGGCCGGTGCAGCAGCACTGTCTTCAGTTTCCCGACTTCGGAACGGACGCTGATGGGGGAATCCATGATCGAACCTCCTTGCCGCCCTGGGGCGCCTCTTTATACATCTATAGTATCAGCAAAACCCCCGGGATTCAACCGAAAACCGAAAATGGAAGAATATTCGCCGTTTTGCATAAACATGATTCTATGCAATCAAAAAAGGGGTGGGCAAGCCCGTTCCCTACAATGGTATTCATGCCTACAATCGTAGGGGCTATGGCTTGCCCGGTCCGCCTCGTCGGGTTGTGCATATCCCCGTAGGGGCTATTCATGAATCGCCCGTTACACAGGCAAAACGGCGGGAACATAAGAAAAAAGGAGGGGGCGGGCCCTCCTTCGTATGGGGTTCGGTTCAGTTTTCCAGCAGGGTCAGCTGCTCTGCGAAGGACATGTCCAGCATGCGCTTGCTGATGCGCTGGTCGAAGAGGGTGGACATGGGGGCCTTGTCGTGGATGATCTTCACGGCCTGGGCGAACATGGGCGCGGCGGAGATGATCTTGATCTTGGGGTGCTTGCGGGCCTCGGGGCACTCCACCGTGTCCGTGGTGACCACGAACTCGTAGGGGCTCTCGTCGAAGCGGTTCAGGGCCTTCTCGTTCATGCAGTTGTGGGACAGGGCCCCGAAGATGCGCTGAGCGCCCTTCTCCTTGAGACCCCGTGCTACGTCGATCATGGTGCCGCCGGAGATGGAGAAGTCGTCCACCACCAGACAGTTCTTGCCCTTCACCTCGCCGATGACTTCCAGGACCTTGGCGTTCTCGGAATGATCCGTCCGGGTCTTGTCGCCGATGGCCACGGGGCAGCCCAGGATCTTGGCGAAGTCCCGGGCCCGCTTGGCGGAGCCGGCGTCGGGGGAGACCACCACCAGGTCCTCGTTCACGATGCCCGCCCGGCGCACGTACTCGGTGAGCAGGGGCTGGGCCAGCAGATGGTCCACCGGCTTCTTGAAGAAGCCCTGGATCTGGGCGGCGTGCAGGTCCATGAAGATGACCCGGTCCACGCCCGCCACCTCGATGCAGTCGGCGCAGACCCGGGCCCGGATGGACACCCGGGGCTCGTCCTTCTTGTCGCCCTTGGCGTAGGAGAAGTAGGGGATGATGGCGGTGACGGAGTTGGCGGAGGAGCGCTTGAAGGCGTCGATCCAGAACAGGAGCTCGGTGAACTCGTCGTTGGGATGGCGGGCGATGGGCTGGACCAGGAACACGTCCTTATCCCGGATGGATTCGTTGACGCGGACGAACAGGTTGCCCTCGGAGAACATGATGGTCTCGGAATCGCCCAACTGGGCGCCCAGATATGCGCACATGCGCTTGGCAAAGGGACGGCCGGACTGGCCGGCATAGACTCGGATGATGCCTGATCCGCTGAACATATATCCCTCCCGCAAAAATGAAAATACATACGGAAACACGTACAGTATACCACGCCCGTTTTGGAAGGGCAACCACTAATCTGCATATATTCCTGCAATTTCCAAATAATTCGACAAGGGGGGAGGACCCCCTTCAGTCGCTTCGCGCCAGCTCCCCCATTTTGCCTGCGGGCAAAACAGAGGAGCCTTTTTTATGTGTGCCCAAAAGCCTGCCCTGTCCTGCCGAATGGCAGGATGGGGAAGGTGGCGCGCAGCGCCGGAAGGGGTCGTCGTCCGCTCAACGCCTTTTATTTGACTTGTGACCGAGAAAAAGGTACAATACAAGCAGTATGGACAAACGGGACACACAACCGAAAAAGAAGCGACGGCGGCCCCTGCCCCTCGTCGGCACCCGGCTGTGGCCCCTGCTGCAGGCGCTGGTGACGCTCCTGCTGCTGGGGGGCGGCCTCTACGCCGCCGTGCGCTACGGCTGGCCCTTTTTAAAGGAGGCGTCGGAGCGGCCCATGGACCTGAGCTGCCTGGGCTTCGCCACGCCCCTGCCCAGTCCGTCTCCTGCGCCCACCCCCATGCCCACGCCTACGCCTCTGCCCGGCACCGAGCGGAGCATCTACGGCCTGGACCTGGGTCGGGTCCAGCATGAGATCCTGATCCCCGAATACCAGTACGCCAGCGACTTCTCCGTCTGGGGCGACACCATCTACTTCGTGGTGGGCAACTATACCACCGACGGTACCGCCGCCTTCACCCGGGTCATCCTCTACGACACCGTGGCTCAGCACGCCACCTATCTGCCCCTGGCCATCCAGTATAAATCCATCCGCCATCCCCAGATGAACGATAAGTGGATCGTCTACCTGGACGTGCTGGCTTCCGGCGGCGGCCAGGTCCGGGTCTACGACCGGGAGACGGGGGAGAACCGCATCCTGAAGACCGTCCACCTGGGCATGCCCGTCCTGTCCCTGTGGGGGGACACGGCCCTCTGGGTGGAGCGCACAGGCTCCAGCCGGGACAAGCTCTTCGGCTGCGACCTCAGGACCGGCGAGAGCGTGACCCTGGATATCTTCGATTCCGTCGACGCCGGCGTCTCCGCCGCCTCGGTGGGGGGCGACAAGCTGGTCTACGTCTCCGGCGCCGGGACCCTGAAGACCCTGGATCTCGTTACCGGCGAGACCAGGGAGGACACCTTCGGCCTCACCGTCCACGACCCCAGGACCGACGGGAAGAACGTGGTCTTTCTCACGGGCTTCCACGGGGAGGACAGCGATCTCGTGCTGATGGACCAGAAGGGGAAGCTGACCACCGTGGCCCGGGGCCCGGCGGACTTCACGTTGGCCGACGGCGCCATCGTCTACGGCACTCTGGACAGGACTTACGTCTACTTCCTGGACGACGGGGCCACCTTCTGCCTGACCCGGCCCAGCGAGAGCGCCATGTTCCTGGGGGCCGGCGGCGACTACGCCATCTGGATGGACGTGACCTGGCGGGACAGGGACATCATCGAATATATGCACCTGAACGATTTTTCGGCGGAGCAGCTGGAGGGGGAGGAGCCATGAAGCAAAAGAGCGTTTTCGTCTGCGGGGAATGCGGCTACGAGACCCCCCGCTGGATGGGCCGGTGCCCCCAGTGCGGCAGCTGGAACACCATCGTGGAGGAGGAGCGGGTGAGCCTGAAGGCTCCCGCCGCCCCCGGCAAGGCCGTGCCCCTGAAGGAGGTCTCCGCTCAGGCAGGGCAGCGGACCTCCACAGGCATAGGCGAGCTGGACCGCGTCCTGGGCGGCGGCCTCACCTCGGGCATGACCGTCCTCATCGGCGGCAGCCCCGGCATCGGCAAGTCCACTCTGCTGCTGCAGTGCGCCGACCACCTTTCGAAGGTGGGCCCCGTGCTCTACGCCTCCGGGGAGGAGAGCCGCCACCAGATCCGCCTTCGGGCGGACCGGCTGGGTCTCGGCGGCGAGGTGCTGCTGCTCTGCGAGAACTCCGTGGAGAGCATCCTCTCCGAGGCCCAGGGCTGCAAGGCCGCCTTCCTCATCGTGGACTCCATACAGACCATGTTCACCGAGGACGCCCCTTCGTCCCCCGGCAGCGTCACCCAGATCCGGGGCTCCGCGGCCAAATTCACTCGCTTCGCCAAGGAGACCGGCGTGCCGGTATTTCTGGTGGGCCACGTGACCAAGGAGGGGGCCCTGGCGGGCCCCAAGGTCCTGGAGCACATCGTGGACACGGTGCTCTACTTCGAGGGGGACCGGCAGGAGGGGCTGCGGCTGCTGCGATCGGAAAAGAACCGCTTCGGCTCCACCAACGAGCTGGGGGTCTTCGAGATGACGGACAAGGGCATGGCGCCCGTGCCAGACCCCAGCGGCCTGTTTCTCTCTGCGGCCCGGACGGCCCCCGGCTGCGCGGTGAGCTGCGTGCTGGAGGGGTCCCGGCCCCTTCTTGCAGAGGTCCAAGCTCTGCTGTGTCCTTCGGTCTACGGCTCCCCCCGGCGGACCGCCGTGGGCATGGACGTGCCAAGGTTCAACATGCTCCTGGCCGTCCTGGAGCGCCGAGCGGGGCTCCGGCTGTCGGACAAGGACGCCTATTTGAGCGTGGCGGGAAGTTTGCGGCTCCAGGATCGGGGCGCGGACCTGGCGGCGGCGCTGTGCGTGGCCTCCGCCTGCTATGACAAGCCCGTGCCGCCCCACACGGCGGCTGTGGGCGAGGTGGGCCTCACCGGCGACGTGCGGCCCGTGGGCCAGATGAGCGCCCGGTTGAAGGAGTGCCTGCGCCTCGGGTATACCGACGTGCTGGTCCCCGCGGGGACCAAGACGGACCTCCCCGGCCTCCGTCTCATTCCCATTCACAACGTGCTGGAGGCCGCTTCCCTGGTGGCCTACCCGGCGGAATAAAACACTCTTTCACGACCGCTTCAGGGTCCCTGCGGCGGCCTTTTTTTATTTCCCCGGGATCAGGTTCAACAGGTCGTCCTCGTTGGCCACGTTGGTGTAGGCGTCGGGCACGTCCCCCACGATGACGTTCTCCGCCACGGGGGCCTGGGCCGTGACGGTGACGGAGCAGGATCGCCCCGGTAGCACGATCCGCACGGTGCCGGTGAGTTCCAGAGTGATCCGATGCAGGGTCTGGTTGATGCCCGCCGAGCGGAATTCGCTGTGGAAGGCGGACTGGACCATGCCCACCGGCGTGAACCGGAAGCTGAGCCGGGGACCGAGGCCCGACAGGATGGGCACGCCGCTGAGGGTGCCCAACGCCACGGACACCCCCTGCTCCCCCAGGTCCATGATCCGGTTTTGAGCCAACGCCGCGCAGTCCGCCGCCAGCAGGTTCAGCTTCCCCGCGTCCGCCGTCAGCAGGGAGATGTGGCCCTGATTGGACTCCCGGGCGCTGAGGAGCTCATCGGTGGCGGCGCTGCCCAGCACCTCCAATATGGCTTCGTTCATGGCCCGAGCCGCGGCGTTCTCCACCCGGGCCGTGGCCATGCCCTCCAGCACCGGCCGCAGGCTGGCATTCATATACCACAGGGCTGCCCCTGCCGCCAGCAGCACCGCCGCCAGGCACAGGAGCACCCGCCGCTTTCGTCTACGCATAACAAAACCCTCCCGCACAGTCTATGCGGGAGGGTGGCAGGTCTTGTCGAGTTTTAGCTCATCCAATTGATCTGTTCGACGATGAACATGTTGCACCGGCGGGTCAGGCGCAGGTCCTCCTTGGTGAGCAGGAGGGATTCCGTCAGTTCCTCCTTCTCGGGCAGGATGTCCTCAGAGAGGATGCACTTGGCGGACACGGGCAGCAGCATCCGGGAGGAGATGCCGGAGATAAGGCCCGTGCTCTCCGTGGGCCGGTCCAGCGAGCGCATGACGCAGAGGAAGGCGTGCTCCACACCGTTGGACTGGTTCTCCAGCAGATAGTTGGTGACGAAGTCGTGTTTCTGCCGCCGGCCGTAGTAGAGGGCCCGGCACCGCTGGGGCTCGTTGAAGGAGGGGATGTCGTAGAACAATGTCACGGCGTCGTCCCCCTCGTCCTTGCCCGAGATCAGCAGGCTCCGGACGATGCGGCTGGCCCGCCCGTCGTAGAGGTATAGATACCGCCGCTCCCCCTGGAGCCGGGGCTCGCCCTGCTCCTTCTTCTCCGAGGCCAGGGACACCATCAGCTGGAAGGGGCTGACCCCCAGAGCTTCGGCGATGTCGTACAGGGTGTCCATATCGAGGGCGATGGCGCCCTGCTCGTATTTGCCCACGGTGGCCTTGCTCTTGTTGATCTTTTCCGCCAGCTCCGAGAGGGTCATCCGGTTGGCCCGCCGAAAGACGCGGATGTTCTCTCCGATGCGCGCGCCCAATTCACTCATGTAAATACTCCTTCTTCTCACAAACGGCGATGCCCGTATGATCATCCCAGTATATCGCCTAAAAATGATATTGTAAAGAGACAAATCGATGCAAAATCTCATATTGATACGCGGGCGGCCGTTTGCCCCAGGGCGCCCTTTCCGCATATACTAAACATGCAGATACAGGACACAGGATGGGAGGTAGTCCATGAACGACAAGCTTTCCTTCGGAAAAGTCTTCGTCCTCGGGTTCGCCCTGTTCGCCATGTTCTTCGGCGCGGGCAACCTGATCTTCCCGCCGACCCTGGGCATCGTCACCGGCACCAATTGGATGATCAGCTTCCTGGCGTTCATCCTGGCGGACGCGGGGCTGGCCATCCTGGCGCTGCTTTCCTTCTTTCGCTGTCACGAAGGCTTCCAGAACAGCATCTCCATCCAGCTGGACAAGGTCACCTCCTTTCTGCTGATCCTGTTCAACACCCTGTGTATCGGCCCCTTCATCGCCATCCCCCGGACCGCCGCCACCACCTTCGACATCGCCGTGAAGCCCCTGCTGGGCGTCTCCTTCCCGGCCTGGGCTTCCTGGGCGGCGGGAGCCGTCTATTTTGCCCTGGTGCTGATCCTGTGCCTGCGCCCCGGCAAGGTGGTGGACATCATCGGTAAGGTCCTGTCTCCTGCCATGTTCGTGGGGCTGCTGGTGCTCATCGCTTTAGGCGTCCTGCATCCTATGGGCCAGGCGGCGCCCGGCGCCTCCTCCATGGGCGCGGTAAAGCTGGGGCTGGAGTCCGGGTATCAGACCATGGACATGCTGGGGGCCCTGCTCTTTGCCGTGGTCACCCTGACCTCCGTTCGGGAGATCGGCATCACCAGCCCCAAAAAGCAGTTCCGCCTGGTGGCTCTCGCCGGCCTGGTGGCGGCCTTCGCCCTGTTCCTGGTCTACGGCGGCCTCACCTATCTTGGCGCGTCCATCTCCGGGGAGCGGGGCCTGGCCGCCAACGCCCTCAACGACAGGGCGGGCCTGCTGGTGCACATCGTCCAGCGGCTGGTGGGTCCGGCGGGGACGCTGCTGCTGGGCTTCATCGTGACGGCAGCCTGTCTCACCACCTCCATCGGCCTTGCCTCCGCCTGCGCCCAGAACATCCAGGAACTGACCCGCGGCAAGCTCTCCTATCGGCCCGTGCTCATCGGCATCATCCTCTTCAGCTACGTCATGTCGAACCTGGGCACCACCGCCATTCTGAATATCGCCGGTCCCATCCTCAACGTGATCTTTCCCGTGTTCATCATGCTGGTGGTCCTGTCCTTCCTGCCCAAACGCATCAACCAGGAGACCTACAGCGCCCCCTACGGCGCCCTGTGCGCCTTTATCGTCACGGTGCTCACGGAGATCGGCAGCTACATCCAGCCCCTGAAACTCCTCATGGCCAGGCTCCCCCTCGCTTCCGTGGGGCTAGGCTGGCTCGTGCCTTCCCTGATCGCCGCGGCCGTCGGCGCCTTCGTAGGCGCTTTCGTCCCGCGCAGGCACCGATCGCTCCACAGGGAGAAGAAATAATATACTGCCCTCGTCCCATAGCGGGGGCGAAGTCGATGTGATATACTGTATCCATACGAAGATCGAAAGGGAGGCGAACAGCGTATGACCCAACGAATGATGGATGCCATCGTCAAGCCCGCGGCGGCCGTGGGCCTGGAGCTTCGGCAGGTGCCCGTGCCCGTGCCCGGCCCCGGCGAAGTGCTCATCAAGATCCACAAGACCGCCATCTGCGGCACCGACGTCCATATCTACGACTGGACCCCCTGGTCCGCCGAGCACGTGAAGCCCCCTATGGTCATCGGCCACGAGTACGTGGGCGAGATCGCGGAGCTGGGCGCCGGCGTCACCGGCCTTGCCGTGGGCATGCGGGTCAGCGGCGAGGGCCACATCACCTGCGGCCACTGCCGCAACTGCCACAACGGCAACATCCAGTGGTGCAAGAACACCCACAGCGTGGGCGTGGACCGGGACGGGGCCTTCGCGGAGTACGTGTGCATCCCCGCCAGCAACGTCATCATCATCGACCCCGGGCTGGACGAGGACGTGGTCTCCTTCTTCGACGCCATCGGCAACGCCACCCACACGGCCCTCATGTTCAATCTGGTGGGGGAGGACGTGCTCATCACAGGAGCGGGCCCCATCGGCGTCATCGCCGCCGGCATCTGCAAGTACGCCGGGGCCCGCCGGGTGGTCATCACGGACATGAACGAGTACCGGCTGGATCTTGCACGCAAGATGGGCGCGGACGCGGCGGTGAACGTGGGGAAGACGGACCTCATCGAAATCATGCACCAGCAGGGCCTGGTGGAGGGCTTCGACGTGGGTCTCGAGATGTCCGGCAGCGGCGCCGCCCTGAAGCAGATGCTGTCCGTCATGCGCAACGGCGGCAAGATCTCCCTGCTGGGCCTCGGCAACGGCCCCATCAGCCTCGATATGAACTTGATCATCGGCAAGGGGCTGACCCTCCAGGGCATCTACGGCCGGAAGATGGACAACTGGCACCAGATGAGTTACATGGTCCAAGGTGGCCTGGATCTGACGCCGGTCATCACCCACCGGTTCCACTACACCGATTTTGAAAAGGGATTCGCGGCGATGCACTCCGGCAACTCTGGGAAAGTAGTATTGGATTGGACTAAATAATCGAGGAGGCAAAACATGAAGCAGGCATACGGATTCTATCGGAACGAGCTTTCCGCCATCCGGGAAGCGGGCACCTACAAGGACGAGCGGATCATCGTCACCCCCCAGAAGAGCCGCATCGATACCACCCTCGCCAAGGGCGTGGTGAACATGTGCGCCAACAACTACCTGGGCCTGTCCGACGATCCGGACCTCATCGCCGCCGCCAAAGCCTCCTATGACGAGTGGGGCTTCGGCCTTTCCTCCGTCCGGTTCATCTGCGGCACCCAGGACATCCATAAGCAGCTGGAGGCGCGGATCGCCCGGTTCGTGGGCATGGAGGACGCCATCCTCTATTCCTCCTGCTTCGACGCCAACGGGGGCCTCTTCGAGACCATCCTGGGGCCGGAGGACGCCATCATCTCGGACGAGCTCAATCACGCCTCCATCATCGACGGCATCCGCCTCTGCAAGGCGAAGCGGTTCCGGTATAGGAACAACGACATGGACGACCTCCACGCCAAGCTGGAGGAGGCAAAGGACTGCCGCATCAAGCTCATCGCCACCGACGGCGTGTTCTCCATGGACGGGTATATCGCCAATTTGAAGGGCATCTGCGACCTCGCCGACCGGTACGACGCCCTGGTCATGGTGGACGACTCCCACGCCGTGGGCTTCATGGGCGAGCACGGCCGGGGCACCAGCGAATACTGCGGCGTCATGGGCCGGGTGGACATCATCACCGGCACCTTCGGCAAGGCCCTGGGCGGCGCCTCCGGCGGCTACACCGCGGCGAAGAAGGAGATCGTGGACCTGCTCCGGCAGAAGTCCCGGCCCTACCTCTTCTCCAACGCTCTTGCGCCCGCCATCTGCGCCGCCAGCATCCGGACGCTCGATAAGTTGGAAGCCTCTACGGAGCTCAGGGACCGGGTCCACGAGAACGCCAATTACTTCCGGGCGGAGCTTTCCAAGCTGGGTTTCGACCTCTTGCCCGGGGAGCACCCCATCGTGCCCATCATGCTCTACGACGCCAAGGTGGCCCAGGAGTTCGCCCGGCGGATGCTGGAGAAGGGCGTCTACGTCACGGGCTTCTGTTACCCCGTGGTGCCCATGGGCAAGGCTCGCATCCGCACCCAGATCTCCGCCGGCCACACGAAAGCCGACCTGGACTTCGCCGTGAAATGCTTCGGCGAAGTGAAGGCTGAAATGGGGTTATAAACAGGATTTGTTGAGAGCCTGATCCTTTTTCATGAAAGAGAAAGGACCAAAATGAACTATAAGAAGGGGAAGATGGCTCTGCATGAATCATCGACCCCTTCTTAAGCTTAAAAGGTTATAATCCCAGCGGCTCCCGTATGAGCACCACTTCCATCTCGATGCCCCGCATCTTCCGGTAGTGGACGACGAGGGCGTTGCAGATCCTATCCTTTGCCGAGCAGTCGTAGCACCGGTCGCCCTTCATGGCGCAAGGATTGTTGAACCCGTGCCGGGCGGCGTTCAGAGGCGCGGCCACGTTCCGAGCCCGGAAGACGGCGTCGTCCAGGGTGGGGCAGAGCTTGTTGAGGCTCACCACGAAGTACACCTTTTCGTGGCCGAACAGGGACCCGGCCACCCGGTTCCCCGTGCCGTCGATGTTCACCAGCTCCCCGGTCTCCGCCATGGCGTTGAGAGAGGTGAGGAACACGTCGGTCAGCAGCGTCTTCCTCGCCGTCTCCCGGAAGCTCTCGCCCTCGGGCCGGTGCATGGGGTCATGGACCTCATTGTGGGCCGCCAGCTTGTCGTAGAGCCCCATGGAGAGCATGGTCTCCGAGTCCCCGAAACCCACGGTCTTCCCGTCGATGGCCCTGTCGAGATACGCCGCCGCCTGGGCCCCCGTGTCGAAAACGGACACCTCATACCCGCGGCGGATCAGGTTGTCCATGAACCGCTGCTCGTCCATAGCTTACTCTTCCGTGAAGAAGGCGCTGACCAGGTCGTTCATGGTCTGCTGGTCATGGGCGCCCATGAGCTCCCGGGCGGAGTGCATGGCCAGGATCGGCACGCCGATGTCCGCGGACCGCATGCTGAGGTTGGTGGCGGTGAACTTGCCCAACGTGCCGCCGCCGGCGCTGCCGGCCTTGTTCATGAACTGCTGGAAGGGGATGCCCTTCGCCTTGCAAAGGCCCTCCACGATCCCCACGCCCACGGCGTCCGTGGCGTATTTCTGGGAGTAGTTCATCTTGATGGTCACGCCTTTGTTGAGCAGGGAGCAGACCCCGTTGTCATACATCTCCATCTTGTTGGGGTGCAGGGCGTGGGCCACGTCGCAGCTGAGCAGGAACCCGGACAGCAGGGCGTTGAGATACCCCGCCCTGTCAAGGCCCAAAGCGCAGGCGATCTTTTCGGTGATGAAGGTCAGTGTGTCGCTGTCGGCGCCGGTCTTGGTGCGGCTGCCCACCTCCTCGTTGTCGAAGAAGGCGGCGATGTTCACGCCCCCTTTGCGCTGGGGGCCGGTGATGCCGGCGAGACACGCGAAGGCGGAGGTCAGGTTGTCGAGCCTGGGCGCGGAGAGCAGTTCGCCGTCAAACCCCACCAGCTGGGGCGCTTCCGCGTTGTAGAGCACCAGATCGAAGGAGAGGATGTCCTCCGGCGACACGTCCATGGCCTCGGCCACCTTCCTGAGGAAGAACCCGTCCTTGTTGAACTCCTTTTCCACGGTGGCGCAGAGGGGCAGCAGATCCTTGGCCGGATCCAGGGCCACGCCCTTGTTGACCTCCCGGTTCATGTGGATGGCCAGATTTGGGATCGTGAACAGGGGACGACCGAAGTCGAACAGCCGCCGCTCCGGCTCCATGGCCTTCTCGCCCTTCAGCGTCACGAGACCTGCGCAGGACAGGGGCCGGTCCATCCAGGTGCTGTGGATGAGGCCGCCGTAGGGCTCCACGGACAGCTTCAGACACCCTGCCGCCACCTGCTCCGGATCGGGCTTGACGTAGAAGCAGGGCCAGTCCATATGGTTGGCCGCCACCCGGAACCCGTCCTGGGGCGCGAAGGTATCGCCCACAGTGAAGGCCACGGCCATGGTGCCCCGGCAGTCGATCCGATATTTGCCTCCGGGGACCAACGCCCAGTCGCCGGTCAGGGGCAGATCCTCGAAGCCCTCTTCCGCCAAAATGCGCAGCACCTCCGCCACCCCGTGATAGGGGGACACGGACTTCTCCAAAAATGCCATCAACGCCTGAACGTCCTGCTGCATAGACACCTCCGACAAAAATAGTTGCGGGTCCATTATAACAGGTTTTCCCAAAGATACAACCCACCTTTCCTTTACATCAGCCCTTCAAAATGATATACTTTCTGCCATGGAACAGAAGATAAACGGAAACATCAGCGGCATCCGCGACGTGCTGCTGGACGAAATGAAGACCCTGTACGACATGGAACAGCCCGCGGGTACTTTCGCCTCTCAGGAGCTGCTCTCAGCCATGTGCGCCTTTACTGGCCGGATCAACCGGGAGATCAGCGTGTACATCTCCCGGGCGGGCCTTATCAAGGACGTGTCCGTGGGGGACGACCGCACGGTATCCATGCCCGAGATGCGCCTGGTGCGAAACGCCGACCGGCTCTGCGGCGTCCGCTGCATCCACACTCACCCCAACGGCAGCGGGTATCTCTCCGACGTGGACCTGGGCACCTTGAACGCCATGCGCCTGGACGCCATGTGCGCCGTGGGCGTGAAGGAGGGCAGGCCCACCAGCTTCTACGCCGCCTTCGTGGGCGAGGTGGTGAACGAGGAGCGAAAGCCCCTCATCTACGGCCCCCTCCGGTGGGACCGGCTCCCCCAGCGGGGGCTGCTGGACGCCGTCATGGAGGCGGACCAGCGCCTCAAGGCCCCCGCCGTGGACGTGGCCGCCGCGAGACCCGAGCGGGCCATCCTGGTGGGCATCGAAAACAACGAGGGCTACGACACCCTGGGCGAATTGGAGGAATTGGCGAAGACCGCCGGCGTAGAGGTGATCCGCCGGGAGAGCCAGAAGAAGCGGTCCATCGACAGCGCCACCTACATCGGCTCCGGCAAGGCGGACGAGCTGCGGCTCCTCGCAAGCGCCACGGAGGCGGACCTGTTCATCTTCGACGACGAGCTCTCCGCCATCCAGATCCGCAACCTGGAGGACATCCTCTGCACCCCGGTCATCGACCGGACCATGCTCATATTGGACATCTTCGCCACCCGGGCCACCAGCCGGGAGGGGCGGCTGCAGGTGGAGCTGGCCCAACTCCAATACAGATTGCCGCGGCTCCTGGGCACTGGCCTGGCTCTCAGTCGCCAGGGCGCGGGGGTGGGGGCCCGAGGCCCCGGCGAAAAGAAACTGGAGATCGACCGCCGGCGCATCCGCCGCCGGATCTATGAGCTGAAGGAGGAGCTGAAGGAGGTGGAGGACCAGCGGTCCCTCCGCCGCACCGCCAGGAAGAAGACCGGCGTGCCCCTTATCGCCCTGGTGGGCTATACCAACGCGGGCAAGAGCACCCTGCTGAACGCCCTCACCAACGCGGCGGTCCTGGCCGAGGACAAGCTCTTTGCCACATTGGACCCGGTGGTCCGCCAGATCACCCTGCCCCAGGGCACCGCCTGTATCCTTTCCGATACCGTGGGTTTCATCAACAAGCTCCCCACGGACCTCATCGAGGCCTTCCGCTCCACGCTGGAGGAGGTCCGGGACGCGGATCTCATCCTCCACGTCATCGACAGCAGCTGCCCCCACTACGAGGTCCAGATGCAGGTGGTCAGCGAGGTCCTCACCTCCCTGGGCGCCGGCAGCACCCCCCGCATCGACGTCTACAACAAGGTGGACAAGGAGGGGGCCCTGCCCGCCCATCGGGGCGACTTCGTCCACATCTCCGCCCTCACGGGCCAGGGCCTCGATGAGCTCCTCACCAAGGCCGAGGCCGCCCTCAACCGGGGCCAGCGGCTCATGGAGCTGTTCATCCCCTACGAGAAGTACGACGCCATGCAATCGCTCCGGGCCGCGGGCATCATCCTGGAGGAATCCCACGAGGAGACCGGCACCCGGGTCAAGGTCCTCATCGGCGAGGACAAGCTCTGGAAGGTGAAAAGGAGCTTGGAGCCGTGAGCGACCTGTTTATCCGCGCGGCCTGCGTCGACTGGGACTGGGTAGCAAAGGACAGCTACCTGTGGACCATTCCTGCCATCGCCGGGGTGGAACGGGTGGACTTCGAAAAGCCCGTCACCTGCTTCGTGGGGGAGAACGGCAGCGGCAAATCCACCCTTCTGGAGGCCATGGCCATCAACTGCGGCTTCAACCCCGAGGGCGGCACCAAGAACTATTCCTTCTCCACCTACGATTCCCATTCCGAGCTAAATAGGTGTATGCGGCTGATTCGAGGTCCCAGGAAGCCCCGGTGGGGATACTTCCTCCGGGCGGAGAGCTTCTACAACGTGGCTACGGCGGAGGCGGAGTACAGCGAGAGCGGCGGCGTGCCCCAGCATCTCCACGAGAAGTCCCACGGGGAGAGCTTCCTGACCACGGCCCAAAACAACTTCCGGGGCGGCGGGGTATACCTGCTGGACGAGCCTGAGGCGGCCCTGTCCCCCCAGCGGCAGCTGACCCTGCTTCGGGAGATCCATACCTGCGCCCAGGCCGGGGCCCAGTTCTTTATCGTCACCCATTCGCCCATCCTGCTGGGCCTGCCCGACGCCGCCATCCTGTCCTTCGACGACGGGCCCATCCATCCCGTCGCTTACGAGGACACGGACAGCTACCAGATCACCAGCCTGTTCCTCTCCGATCGCAGGCGGGTCCTGCACAGTCTGTTGGATGAGTAGAGGCGTTCCACGGATCGCCCGTCCTTTTCCGACGCGAAAGGTAAAGTTCCCATTCCCGCCACAATTCCCCCATTGACATTTGAACAGGCAGGTCTATAATAGTTAACTGATTAACAGTTAACTATTTAATTTTATGCAGAAAGGAATCGTTTATGCAAAACGAGGAGCTGTCCAAGAAGATGGCCATGGTCCAGGCCCTTCGGCGCACGGCCCTGAACCGGGAGCGGGAGCGGCTGGGGCAGAAGGTGATCCCCGTGCCCCTCATGGCCTACGTGCTGGAGCATCCCGGCTGCACCCAGGGGGAGGTGGCCGAATGGCTCTGCATCTCCCCGGCCTCCGTGGCCACCAGCTGCAAGCGGCTGGAGCAGGAGGGCCTGCTGGAACGGCGGGTGGATCCGGTGAACCGGCGGAAGAACCAGCTGTACGTCACAGGCGAGGGGGAGGCGCTGACCCGGGAAAAGTGGGCCATGCTCAAGCGGATCGACCAGCAGGCCTTCGACGGCATCGGCGAGGAGGATAAAGGGGCCTTCTCCCGGGTGCTGGACAGGATGCTGGACAACCTGGGGGGCCGGGGCCTTGCTCCCAACCAGGTCTTCGGGCCCCTGATGGAAGCGGATAAGCGGAAGGAGAAGAAATGAAGTACACCATCAAACGACTCTTGGGCTTCGTGGGGAAATACAAGTACCCCGCGTTTTTCACCATCGCCTGCATGATCGGCGAGGTGGTCTTCGAGGTGCTGATCCCCAGGTATATGGCCCTGCTCATCGACAACGGCATCAGTCTGGGGGACACGGCCTACGTGTACCGCATGGGCTTCGTCATGATATTGCTGACCCTGGGGGCCATGGCTCTCGGCATGATGGGCGTGGTCTTCGGCGCCCGGTCCTCTACGGGCTTCGCCATGAACCTGCAGAACGGGGTCTTCGGGGCGGTGGAGGATTTCTCCTTCCGGAATACGGACCGATTCACCACCCCGTCCCTCATCACCCGCATGACCAACGACATCACCAATGTGCAGCAGGCCTTCCAGATGACCATCCGTCTCGCCATGCGGTCCCCGGCTCAGCTGATCCTGGCCACCTTCATGGCCATCCGCATCTCGGGGCGGCTCTCCCTGGTGATCCTCTGCGCCATTCCGTTCCTCGCCGTCTGCCTCGCCCTCATCGCCAAGTTCACCTACCCCCGATTCATCGAGATGCTCCACCGGTACGACGACATGAACGCCTCCACCCAGGAGAACCTCATCGGCATCCGGGTGGTGAAGGCCTTCGTCCGGGGCGATCATGAGACGATGAAGTTCAAGAAGAGCGCCGCCGACGTGCGGGACACCCAGTTCAACGCGGAGAAGATCCTGATCCTCAACGGCCCCCTCATGATGCTGACCATGTACGCCTGCATCCTGGCGGTGGTGGGCATCGGCGGCGTCCACGTGGCCACGGGCCAGCTGACCTCCGGCGAGCTCATCAGCTTCATCTCCTACATCAGCTCCATCCTCATCTCCCTCATGATGCTCAGCATGTACTTCATGATGCTCATCATGTCCTCCGCCTCGGCAAAGCGTCTGGTGGAGGTGCTGGACGAGGTCCCCGACATCGACGAGAACCGGTCCTCCACCCTGACGGTGAAGGACGGCTCCGTGGACTTTGACCACGTAAACTTCTCCTACTCCGGCAGCGAAGAGAACCCCACGTTGGCGGATATCGACCTGCACATCAGAAGCGGCGAGACCATCGGCGTCATCGGCGGCTCCGGCAGCGGCAAGACCAGTTTGGTCCAGCTGATCCCCCGGCTCTATGACGCCACCTCCGGCGTCGTGAAGGTTGGCGGGGAGGACGTGAAGGACTACTCCACCGATGCCCTTCGGGGCGCCATCGGCATGGTGCTCCAAAAGAACGTGCTCTTTTCCGGCACCATTCGGGACAACCTGAAGTGGGGCGATCCGGACGCCACGGATGAAAGGATTGAGGCCGCCTGCAAGGCCGCCTGCGCCCACGACTTCATCATGTCCTTCCCCAAGGGCTACGACACGGATCTGGGCCAGGGCGGCGTGAACGTGTCCGGCGGTCAGAAGCAGCGGCTGTGCATCGCCCGGGCCCTGCTGAAAGAGCCCAAGATCCTCATCATGGACGACTCCACCAGCGCCGTGGACACCGCCACCGATGCGGCCATCCGGGAGGCGTTTCGGAACATCTGCCCCGAGACCACCAAGATCATCATCGCCCAGCGGCTCAACTCCGTCATGGACGCGGATCGGATCGTGGTCCTGGACGAGGGCCAGATCAACGACGTGGGCACCCATGAGGAGCTCCTCGGGCGGAACCGCATCTATCAGGAAGTCTACGAATCCCAGACCCAAAAGGAGGTGGCATAATGAAAAAACAGGATTTTTCATTATGCGCAGTTTGTGACTTTGCCGCAGATCGGCGCGGCAATTTCGCAAGCGAAACCGTCAAAACTGCTGACAGGGAGGGATGATAGATATGGCTAAAGGCTTCTCCAAACCCCAAAACGTGGGCAAGACTTTCGCCCGTCTGTTCGGCTATCTTCGTCCTCACGTGGGGAAACTGGCCTTCGTGGCCGTCTTTCTGCTGATCAGCAGCCTCAGCGGCGTCATCGGCACGTACCTCTTAAAGCCCATCTTCAACATCGCCGCCGAGATGTTTAAGACCGGCAGCCGGGACTTTGGCCCCATCATTCGGAACATCGTCCTGCTGGGGCTCGTATATCTTGCCGGCGTGGTGGCCAACTACGGCACCAACCGCCTGCTCATGCGGACCAACACCCAGGTGCTCTGCGAGATCCGTTCAGAGATGTTCGAGTATCTGGAAAAGCTGCCTCTCAGGTACTTTGACAGCCGCACCCACGGCGAGATCATGTCCCGCTTCACCAACGACACCGACGCCCTGCGGGAGATGCTCAGCAACGCCCTCCCCAACATGATCAGCAACTCCGTGACGCTGCTGGGCGTACTGGTGGCCATGCTCCTGATGAACTGGAAGCTGACGCTGCTGGTATTGGCCATCCTGTTCGTCATGACCGGGCTTGTGGGCCGTCTCACCAAGCTCAGCGCCAAATACTTCCGGGACCGCCAGGCCGCCATCGCCGCCGCCAGCGGCTACGTGGAGGAGCACTTCGAGGGCCAGCGGGAGGTGAAGGTGTTCTGCCATGAGAAGAAGGTCAAGGCCGAGTTTGCCGCTCTCGCTCAAAACCTCAGGTCCGCCGCCTCCAAGGCCAACTCCTACGGCATGATCCTCATGCCCATCATGGGCAACACCAGCTACATCCTC
>LXOW01181728.1_pt1 | contig 21012 bp, 25 predicted proteins | sample 1368591 | NCBI WGS metagenome assembly LXOW01 (sample SAMN04884650, study PRJNA319009) | bovine gut metagenome | isolation source: Cow rumen | host: Bos taurus | place: Italy: Legnaro (PD) | collected 2014-07-09
CCCGGATTTCCGCGATGGTCTCCTTTCCGCTGCAGGTGATTTTTACCAGGGACTCCGGCGCGTCGAGGTCAAGGCTCTTCTTGACGACGAAGGAAATCTGGATGTGGTTGTGCTCGTAGATGCGTCCGTTCATCACGAAGCGGTTCAGCGCAGGATAGAGGGCCAGACCGCGGACCATCGCCGCGATGAGGATGTGCATATAATTGTACTGTACCCCCTGTTCCGCCTGTTTATGGATGAAGGCGTCAAATCCGCTGCAGTCAATATTATAGGTGGTAGAGTTCAGGGCATCGTGCCGCGCACTCATGATGTGCGGGACGATTTTGCTTATCGGGTCCAGGTCCTTGACCTTCTTCCCGTCGGGTCGGTATCCAAACATCAACCTCAAAGGTAAGGATTTTTTTTGTAACTTTGCCGCCGTTGCGGGTGTGTTGTAATTGGTAGCCAAGCCAGACTTAGGATCTGGTGCCGCAAGGCGTAAGGGTTCGAGTCCCTTCACCCGCACTTCACTCCAAGGCCGCCTTTTCAGGCGGCTCTTTTCGTTCCGTGCGGATGAAGGGACCCGGACACGTTACCCTCTCCCCAAACCCCTCCCCTCGGGGAAGGGGCTTAGTCGGCCCTCCGGGCCTCCGAAGGGTCAGTTGTTGATTTCGAGTATTCTGCAGTTTCTGAAAATTAGACTTTCCCTGGCTTCTCCACAATAATCAAAGAGCGCAAAGAGTTTAATTTTTTGATTGGGCTTAAGCGTGGCCACTACTTCTTTCTGAGAGGGGTTCATGTAGAAAAAGAACCAATTCCCACTTTTGTATTTTTTTTCAAGTTTGATATCTTGTCCAGCCATCTGGATTTCAAAGCCGCTAAGTTCAATTATCATTGCAGTATTTGCATAAATCCCAGTTGCGGCGACTGGATTCTCCCGGAATTTTTCCCTATATTTGCACAAAAGTGGATATATGAGCCCGTCCATAACAGCCAAGATTAGTGACTATTTCTCGACAAAACCTGTCGTGAAAGCCTTTGTTTTTGGCTCATTCGCAAGGGGAGAAAATGGGCCGGACAGTGATATTGATATTCTGGTTACATTTGATCCGGAAGCCGGGGTTAGCCTCTTTGATCATATGGAGATGACTTATGAATTGGAGGATATCCTTGGGGTGGATGTGGATTTGGTAACAGAGGGGACACTTCTTCCCCGAATCGCGAAATCGGCTGATAAAGAGAAGATTCTTGTCTATGAGAGAGCCAGTTAGAGATCCAGCTCGCCTTGAGCATATGATTCAGGCGATTGAACGCATCAATAGTTTCGTTAGTGGAAAGACGCAAGATGAGATTCATCGGGATGCGGCATTTCCTTGTACATGGGTATTATGAAGTGGACCCTGTAGAAGTCTGGAATGTGATAGGGAAGGATCTTCAGCCCTTAAAGATTCAACTTGAACAGTATCTAAAGGAGTTTTAGCATTTATCTGAAATCCAAATAGATATAAGGCCATCGGGGAAGGGGCTTAGTCGGCCCTTCGGGCCTCCGAATTATGGTTCGTACTGGCTTGATATTGCGGCCCCTGGAGGGAGAGCGATGCCGGGGCGCTGTTCAAATACGCCTCGGATCCTGCGGTGGGGCCGCGAGCCGTCTGTCCGCTCGGTCTAATGATAGAACAGGAAACCGAAATAGACGCGGGGGCCGTGGGGGAGGAGTTTCGCCGCACTGAGGGCGCATAGGTAATCCACCTTGAAGGTCAGGTGCAGGGGACCGGCGATGTGAATGTCGCAGCCCACGAAAGGGTCAATGGCCATAAAGCCCTGCCGATGATAACGGGTGCCGTCTACGGCTTCCCAGGCGGAAGCGGGCTCTTCGAACATCAGCAGCGTCGTCATGGCGCCGCCGCCGAGGGTAAGGCCGACATAAGGCCGGAAGCGTCCCCAAGTACCATAACAATCCGCCAGCAGGCCTCCCCAGCCATATTCCAGATAACTTCCGTTGCCCCGTTGGTTGAGTTTGGAAACATAGCCCTCGCCACCTACCCGGAAATGCTCTCCCAGGTGCAGGTGGATGACCCCGCCGATGCCCAGCGGCGCCCCTTTCGCCTCATAGCCGATGGCGTCCAGGTTCCCGCACAGGAAACCGCTGTGGACCATCATCCCGCCGTCAAAGCCGCGCAGGATTTTCTTTTTCTCCGGCTCCTGCGCCAGGGCCGTCACCGCGAACAGCAGGCCGAATGTTATCAAAAGAAAGCGTTTCATCGTTTCCCTTTCATTTTAATGCGACGGGCCTCATAATAATCGCGCCGGGCAGGGTTCTCCGGAAACCAGCCCCGGAGCACCCGCTTCTCCTGTAGAAACATCTCACCGATGCCCCAGAGACAGGAAAAAGCAAAGCCGCCGATGATGGTGGAGAGCGTATCGTTTTCCACAAACAGGGACAGGGCAGAGCATCCCAGTCCCGCCACCAGCCAGATCCACCAGCTTTGCTTCCCCCAATGATACTCCATCTTGATGACGGCCGGGTGACAGATACCTATACTTAGGAATACGGCTGCGCCGACGATGATTCCGCTGAAGTTCATGACCCGCTAGATTTTCGCAGGCAAAGTTCGCAATAAGCAACGGAAGATTTTAGGTCGATAAAGGCAGGAATTAGGATTATCCTTGCATCTTTTTCCGGAAAGCGGACGGCGTTATACCCGTTTCCTTCTTGAAAAGGCGCGAAAAATAGGACTGATCTTCCACCCCGACGGAAGCGGCGATGTCGATGACGGGAAGGTCGGTGGAGGAAAGCAGCCGCTTGGCGCGCTGGATGCGGACGATGTCGATCCAGGCGCCGACGCTACGGCCGGTAGCCTGCTTCACCAGCCGGCTCAGGTAATTCTCGCTGATGCCGGCCTCCCCGGCGTAAGAAGCAATGGTCCCCGGCATCCGCCCGGCATCGAATACCGATTCCAGGAAAGAACGGACCGCCGCAGGCAGAACTGCGGGCAGATTGGGCTTGAGCCGCGATAAAAGCAGGTCCAGGCCTTTCTCCACGAAAACGCTGTCTCCTTTCTCGAAGGAAGTGGCGATCATATTGAAGAGTTCCGCCATAAAGGCACCTTCATCGAACCAGAACCCCTGATGCAGGGGCGCGGACAGATAGCGCAGGGATTCCGAGTCCGCAAGCATCGACGGCGCGAATCCGCCGGTATACCCCAGGGCGCTCCGGTAATACCGGATGGCGAAGGGATGCTGCTGGGGAATCAGCAGGATCTGCCCCGGCTGGCACAGAAAAGGCGTACCGTCCACATCCACCAGCACCTCGCCGGAAGTGACATAAATGAAGCCGACGAGGGGGAGTCGCGCCACCGGCGCCTCGGCCGGCTTGAAATACCCCTCCGTGTCCATCCTCCTGATGAAGAAGGGGCACGACGAGTAGTCCGCATCCGGACTCCAGTGAGGCTTGTGGATGGCCATTGGGTAAGCGTCTATTTTACGGAGACCAAATTAGGTAAAAAACAGGGTAATTCCAAAATCCGCGGAATCTGATTATCTTTGTACTGTCATAGTACTGTCATATGCATACAGAACATCATCATCACCATCATCATCACCACGAGGCACCCCGGCTCGGTGATGACCGCGGCCTGCGCCGTGTCTATATCCTTTCCATTGTCCTGAATCTGGGCTTTGTCGTCGTCGAGGCGCTTGCCGGCATCCTCTACAAGTCCCTCGGCCTGGTCTCCGATGCCGGGCACAACTTGAGCGATGTGGCCGCGCTGCTGCTGGCGCTCGTCGCCCTGCGCCTGATGCACAGCCATTCCAGCAAAGGCTATACCTACGGTTACCGGAAAAGCAGCGTGCTGATTTCCCTGGCGAACGCGGTGCTGCTGCTCGTCGCAGTAGGCGCCATCATCATCGAAAGTATCCGGAAATTCAGCCATCCCGAACCCCTGGACGGCGCCGTCATCTCCTGGACGGCCGGCATCGGAATACTCATCAACGGCTTTACCGCCCTGCTCCTGATGAAGGCGCAGCATCACGACCTCAATGCCAAGGGCGCCTATCTGCATATGCTCGCCGATACGCTCGTTTCCGTCGGCGTGGTGATTTCGGGCATCGTCATCAGCCTGACGGGCTGGTATGTCATCGACCCGCTGATCGGCCTGGCGATTGCCGTCGTCATCCTGGCGGGAACCTGGGGACTGTTAAAGGAAAGCGTGCGCCTGAGCATCGATGCGGTGCCGGAAGGGATTGACGCCGAGGAAATCGCGGCCCTCATCCGGAGTTGCGACGGCGTGTTGGAGATGCATCATCTGCATATCTGGGCCCTCAGTACGACCGAGACGGCGCTGACGGCGCATCTGGTGGTGGAGAAACTGGACGGTGCGGACGCCATTGTGCACACCGTCAAGGACGCCCTCTCGGAGAAGGGCATCCGTCACAGTACGCTGGAGTTGGAAACGGCGGATTCTCCCTGTTCCGAACCTTCTTGCTGCTAGACGAGGGCCAAAGCGACCTCCATCATATTGGTGAAGGTGGTGCGCCGCTCTTCGGGCGTCGTTTCCTCACCGGTCAGCAGGTGGTCGGAAATCGTGCAGATGACGATGGCCTTCTTTCCGGCGCGTGCCGCGTTCATATAAAGCGCCGCCGCCTCCATTTCCACCGCCAGGACCTTCATTTTCCTCCATTTTTCGGTCGTCGGCGTATCGGGATAGAAAACGTCGGAGGAAAGCACGTTCCCCACTTTGTAGTTGACGCCCATCTGCTCGCAGGCGTCGGCCGCTTTCCTGAGCAGGGAAAAATCCGCAATCGGGGCGAAAGTGCCCGGAAGGCAGAACTGTGCGCCGTAATTGGAATCCGTGCAGGCGCCCTGCGCCAGGACGAGGTCTCCCAGGTGCAGGTCGTAACTGTAGGAGCCTGCGGATCCTACGCGGATGATGTTCTCTACATCATAGAAATTGTAGAGTTCATAGGTGTAGATGCCGATGGAAGGCATTCCCATTCCGTGTCCCATGATGCTCAGGCGCTTTCCTTTGTATGTGCCCGTATAGCCCAGCATGCCGCGGACCTCGTTGACAAGGACCGGATTTTCAAGATAACTTTCCGCCATGAATTTTGCGCGGAGCGGATCTCCGCCCATGATGACGGTCTTGGCAATTTCGCCGTATTGTGCCCCGATATGGGGTGAAGGTGCTGACATAAATATCTGTTTTTAGTAACTGATCAATCTGACTTTCTGGAGGTTTACCATTTCGGGGACGTCGATGTCCGTCGCCTTGTCCGTATAGAAGAAAACGCAGTCGCTGACGCGGATGCCGTGAACCGTCTTCAGGGTTCCTTTGGCGCGGATGGCGGTGTTGCAGCCGCGGCAGACGACATCCGAAATCACGATGTCCGTAAACTCCGGGACAAAGGAATTTTTGGTCGACGCCTTGTTCGATTCCCCGCCCGCAGGACGGTCGGCATAGTCGGTCTGGAAGACGATGGCCTCATCCTTGATGTCGGTCATGCTGATGCCGCTGATGCGGATGTTCTCCGTGAGGCCGCCGCGCTCGGGTGCGCTCTTGAAGCGCAGTCCCGTATCGGTGCCGCAGAAAACATTGTTCCGTACGGTAATGTTCTGCATCCCGCCGGAGAATTCGCTTCCGATGACAAAGCCGCCGTGGGCGTGGAAGACCGTGTTGTTTTCAATCAGGATATCCTTGCAGGGGCCTTCTTCGAGCCCTTTCTGCCCAACGCCGCCCTTGAGGCAGATGCCGTCGTCACCCACGTCCACGGTGCATCCGCTGATGAGCACGCGCACGCATTGCATAATGTCGATGCCGTCGCCGTTCTGGGCGTTCCAGGGGCAGCGGACAAAGACATCCCGGATGACGACGTCGCAGCAGCGCTGGGGGACCAGGTGGAACTTGGGCGCATTCTGGATGGTGACCCCGCTGACGGAAACCCGCTCGCAGTCGCTGATGCGGATCAGGTGGGTGCGCAGTTTTTCCTGCGCCATATAAGTGGGGGCGATGTTTTCGTAATGTTTCAGGCCGAAGGGATACCAGAGGCTCTCATCGGGGCTGAGGGTGCCGCCCATCTTCCGGAATACCTTCCATTCGGCGTCGCTGACCTTGCTGCGCTTTACGGGACGCCACCAGGCTCCGTTCCCGTCGATGATGCCCTCGCCGCTGATGCTCACGTCGTGCTTTTTCGATGCGCCGATGCAGGGCGGAACCCTTTTCCCGTCGAAGAAATCCTTTTTGTCCGGCGAGAACAGGAGAATGGCGCCTCGCTCCAGGTGCAGGTCGGTGTTGCCGGGCAGTTCGATCGGCCCGGTGAGGAAAATGCCCGCAGGCACGTCCAGATGCCCGCCGCCCTGTTTGCTCAGGGCCTCGAAAGCGCGGGCGAAAGCCTTGGTGTTGAGTTCGACGCCATCGGGAACGCCGCCGAAATCGAGAATGGAGATACGGGTCTCCGGGATGTTGACCGGAGCGGGGGAGACCTCCTGGGCACGCAGCGCAAAGGCGGCGGTCAGAAGGGTCAGTAGGGTTATCAGTTTTCGCATATCTCCAAATATAAGCATTTTTTTGCGCAATGGCAGAATTTTTGTTGTAAATTTGTAAAAGATATGAAAGATATCGTCACAAAGGTATTCGGTTGGCTGGTTTTGCTGTTCCTGACGGGGACGGCCTTGTCCGCGCAGTCTTTCACCTTGGAGGGGAGCGTGTTCTTCCGGGATTCGACGCTTACCCCGGCGGCGTATATCACGGTCTATTGCCCTTCGCTCGGGACGGGCACGCTGACGGACGAGCAGGGCGGCTTTTCCCTGCGGCTCCCCGTCAAGGGGACCTATCGCGTGGAATTTTCCCGGATGGGCTACAAGACGGTGGAGTACGAAGCGGCGTACGGCGGCGACGGCGTGCAGCAGATTCCCCCCGTGTATCTGGAACTGCAGCCGATTTTCCTGGCATCGGCGTACGTGACGCCCAACGGACAATCCCCCGCGGAGTATATCCTTTCCCAGGTCTGGAAGACGGCTGCCGCGAACCGGAAACGTCTGGGCGATTACGGCGCGTATGTCAATTATAACCTGGCGACGCACCAGATGCCCCTGGTCTCGCAACTGGCCTCCGGCTTCTCGCGCAGCATGGCCAGGCCTGCGGTGTACCTGACCGGCTACGGTCCGCTCATCAACTATATCTTCCAAAACGACGACGTGGCGGTCAAGGCCTCGCTTACGCGGACCGTCATCGACGGGAAGACCAAAGATACGAACCAGCGCCTGCTCAACAGCAACAAGGCCCTGCCCGACGCCGTTCGCAAGAACGTGCTGTCGCTTTTCAGCCTGGTGGACCTTTACGGGATGCTCTACGGCGAGAAAAAGGAATGGGGAAAGGACTTCGCCAAAAAGCACACCTTCACGCTGACGGGGACCTATGAATACAACGGCCACCTGGTGGACGTGCTGTACTGGAAGCATAAATACAGCGGGGTGACGGCGACCGTCCACATCGTGGAGGACGTGTGGGGCATCCTGCGCATCGAGGTCGGCCGCGGGAGAGAAGTGCTGCGCTGCGAGGCCCGGGATATCGGCGGGGAAATCTATATGCCGGTGACGCTGGTGTTCAAGCCCAGCCTTTCGCTCATCAAGGAAGAAAATCTCCCCAAGGTCGTGGACGACCTGGAGAAATCCAAGGACTTCAGCAAGGGAACGGCCCGGCGGGCCCGGAAAATCATCGAAGAGAACAAGGGGAACCTCAATCCCTCGATTACCATTGGTTATAACGTAAAATACTTCAAGCCGTAATGACTACCCAGCAATTCCGCCTGCCCTGTTATATGACGGATCTCCGTTCCCGTCTGCGCCCCACCGCGTTCATGGACCTTGCCCAGCAGATCGGCGAGGATGACGCCGAAGCGGGCGGATTCGGATTTTCCTTTTTGCGGGAGAGGGGACTGGCCTGGGTGCTGGCCCGGCAGTGCGTGGAATTTTACAACCTGCCCTGTTTCAAGGACGAACTGGAGATGCAGACCTGGCACCGGGACGTGAGCGGCCCGTTCTATGTGCGCGACTACCGGCTCCTTGCGAAGGATGGCTCCGTGGCGGTGGCTTCCACGAGTTCGTGGGTGCTGCTGGACCTCAAGGCCCGGACGATGGTCCTGCCCGGCAAGGTGGACTTCAAGGCCGTGGAGGAGGCCGCTCCCGGGCGGAAGGCCATCGAAGGCCTTGCGCCCAAGGTGTCGCCGCCGCGCGGCGCCACCCCCGCCCTGGCGGGGGAGCGGACGGCTGTCTTCTCCGACATCGACTACAACCACCACGTCAACAACGTGCGTTATATCGGCTGGGCCCTGGACGTCCTGCCCCTGGACCTGTTGGAGGAAAAACCGCTGAAAAGCCTGGCCATCAACTTCAATCACGAAGTCCATCCCGGCGAGAAAGTGGAACTCTATGTACAAGAAAACCCCTCCGGCGAGTTCTTCGTGGAGGGGCGTATGGAAAGCCGACAGGCTTTTATTGTTCGTCTTCAAGTCTGAGGTGCTGCACGTAGATGGCCTTCATCTTGGCGGCACGGCGCTTGACAGAGGGTTTCTCGAAGTTCTTGCGCGCACGCATCTCACGGACAGCCCCCGTCTTCTCGAACTTACGCTTGAACTTTTTTAAAGCGCGTTCGATATTGTCGCCTTCTTTAACCGGTACGATAATCATTCTTTAAATCACCCCCTTTTTCTTTAGCGGGTGCAAAGGTAGTTATATTTTTCTATTTTCCAAACTCAGAGATAATTCGCGATGAAGGTCTGCATTCCCTCCGTCGCTTTCTCCCGGATATGGACGATGCGCTTTTCCCGCACGGAGACGGGCGCCGGGTCGATCAGGTAGATGGGGCAGTCCGGCTTGGCGAAGGTATAGAGGCTGGCGGCCGGGTACACCTGCATCGACGTACCGACGATCAGCAGGATGTCCGCCTGTGCGACGATGCCCGCCGCTTCCTCGATTTTGGGGACCTGCTCCCCGAAGAACACGATGTGCGGGCGCAACTGCACGCCGCGGGGGGATTTGTCGCCCAGCGAGACTTTGCCGTAGCCCACGTCGATGACCTGTTTCTCGGAATAGCCGTCCTCCCAGGTGCAACTGTCCTGCGGACGGACCTTCGTGACCTCGCCGTGCAGGTGGATGACCCGCGTGCTGCCCGCCCGTTCGTGCAGGTCGTCCACGTTCTGGGTAATCACGTGCACGACATACTCCTTTTCCAGCCCGGCGATGGCCTTGTGCGCCGCATTCGGCGCGCAGTCCTTCAACTTCTCGCGCTGCATGTTGTAGAAATCGAGCACGAGTCCCGGATTGCGCCGCCACCCCTCGGCGGAAGCCACCTCCATCGGGTCGTACCGGTCCCAGAGCCCGCCGTTGTCGCGATAGGTCCCGAGTCCGCTTTCGGCGCTGACCCCCGCGCCGGTGAGTACTGCAATGCGTTGTTTCATATTTCTTTGCGTTCGATTTTGAAATAATCCCGCCGGGCCCAGAACTCGAAGAGCGGGTCCAGGACTTCGGGCTTGTCGTTCTCGTCGAAAGTGATGATTTCCTTCTTGCAGAGCGCGTCTTTCACCCGGCAGACATTGGCCGAGGAATGCAGCCCGTACTTGCGGATGACGGAAACGCTGCTGAACTGTTCGTGCCCTTCGAGCAGCGCGCGCAGCAGATTGACCTGGAAGCCGGTCAGGTCCGCCATCATGGCGCGGAAATGCGGCTCGTGCAGGGAAATCAGCGCATCGAGCGCCGCATTCATCGCCGGCGCCATCAGGTAGCCGCGCGTGGCGGAATCGCAGATGGCGCAATACTGGTTCAGGTAGCCCAGGTGGCAGCGCAGCAGGCGGCAGACGGCCAGCAGCAGGTTGCGGTCGGGCACCTTTCCGCCGGTCAGGAAATTCCGGTTCATATAATCGGAAATTTCGCGTTCGTCCACCGGAGGCATCGGCAAAAGCACCGCGCTCTTCCGGAAGAAACGCAATTTGCGCAGGATATGCTTCATCGCATTGACCGCCGATGCGCAGAGCAGGTAACTGACCCCCGCGCCGCTGCCCTCCCGGACAAAGCACGCTTCGAGCTGTTCGCAGATCAGCGGTCCGTCGCCGGTCAGCAGCACGTTCTGGAATTCATCGAGTACGACGATGATTTGGATTCCGCGCTCCCGCGCGACAGCGTAAGGCAGCGCGATCACCGCCTGCAGGTCGCGTTCGTCCGCATCCCAGTTCAGGGAGAGGATTTCGCTGCCGCCACGGTAATTTTCGGGGTCGAAGACCAGGTGCGAGGCGTCCAGGTACTTTTCCGCCATCGCGGCATACTCGACCGGGGTGGACCCGGTGGCCGCCAGAACGGAAGAACCGAGCCGCAGGACGAAGGCGGAAACGCTGCGCACGTCCAGTAGGGAACAGGATACGGCGATGCATTTGCGCGAACCGAGGCGCTGCTGGAAGACGGCCTGGTCGATGAGCGAGGTCTTTCCGGTCTTCGGCGGAGCGGAGAGGATGATGTTCTCGCCCTGCGCGAGCAGATTGCCCAGCGCGGCGGTCTCCTGTTTCCTCCCGATAAAGTTCTTGCCCGATGCCGGGCGGCTGTAATTAAACTCCATACCACAAAAATAGCGACAAAATATTGTAGAAAAAATTAATCGGAAAGAAATTTTGGAATAATTCAAAACAGTTCCTATATTTGCGGGCTTAAAAAATCAGATGACCGTCAAGCCATTGACAAAGAGCTGTCCCGGAGGCAGCCGCTTGCGGCCGGAACTTTAAAAAGAATAAAGTTTTTATGTACGCAATCGTAGACATTGCAGGCCAGCAGTTCAAAGTGGAAGCTGGAAATGAAATCTTTGTCCCCAGGCTCCCTGAGGCCAAGGATGCCGATGTAGCGTTCGACAAAGTGCTGCTCGTCGAGGACGGCGGCGCCGTGAAGGTCGGTACGCCCTATGTGGAAGGTGCGGTGGTGAAAGCCACGGTTCTGGATGATTCCGTGAAAGCGGACAAGGTGTTGGTGTTCAAGAAGATCCGTCGCAAGGGCTTCCAGAAACTCAACGGCCATCGCCAGAAACTCACCAAGATTAAGATCAACGAAATCGCTTAAAGAAAGAAGACTATGGCACACAAGAAAGGTCAATCCAGTTCAAAGAACGGTCGTGAGTCACAAAGCAAGCGCTTGGGTCTTAAGAAATTCGGCGGCGAGGTCGTAAAGGCCGGAAACATCATCGTCCGTCAGCGCGGTACGGTGCACAATCCCGCCCGCAACGTGGGTATGGGCAAGGATCACACCCTGTATGCCCTGATCGACGGTACCGTGAAATTTACCCGGAAGAAGGACGACAAGTCCTATGTTTCCGTCATTCCGTTCGAAAGTTAATTCGAAGGGAGTCCCGTTTTAAGAAAGACTTGCGCTTCGAAGGGAGTGTAGGTCTTTTTTGTTTGAAATAAATCGAAAAGCATCATGCTTACACTGAAAATGCTCCGCGATGAAAAGCGGAAGGTGATTGAAAAACTGGGCGTAAAGAATTTCGATGCCGCCCCCATCGTGGAAAAAGTGCTGGAACTGGACGCGCTGCGCCGTTCCATGCAGACGGAAAGCGACGCATTGCTCGCCGCGCAGAAGCAGAAGGCGGCGGCCATCGGCGCACTGATGAAGCAGGGACTGAAGGACGAAGCGGAAAAGGCGAAGGCGGAAGTGGCCGCGCTCAAGCAGAAATCCTCGGAACTGATTGCGAAAGGGGAGGCGGCTGCGCGCGAGATGGAAGCCCAGCTCGTGCTTCTTCCGAATCTTCCCTGCGACCTGGTTCCTCCCGGAAAGGGCGCGGAGGACAATCTCGTCGTAAAGATGGGCGGCCCGGAGGTGCAACTTCCGGAAAATGCGCTTCCGCATTGGGAACTGGCCAAGAAGTACGACATCATCGACTTCGACCTCGGCGTGAAGATTACCGGCGCCGGATTCCCCGTCTATAAGGGCAAGGGCGCGAAACTCCAGCGGGCGCTCATCAACTTCTTCCTGGACTGCAATACGGCCGCCGGGTACAAGGAAGTGGAGCCGCCGGTGATGGTGAACGCCGCTTCGGGCTTCGGCACCGGCCAGTTGCCTGACAAGGAAGGGCAGATGTACCACGCCAACCTGGACGATTTCTATATGGTTCCCACCGCCGAGGTGCCCGTCACCAACATTTTCCGGGACGAAATCCTCTCCCAGGCGGAACTGCCGCAGAAACTGACCGCCTACACCCCCTGTTTCCGCCGCGAAGCGGGTTCCTACGGAAAGGACGTGCGCGGGCTCAACCGTCTGCACCAGTTCGACAAGGTGGAAATCGTCCGCGTCGAAAAACCCGAAGACAGTTACGCCGCACTGGACGAAATGGTCGCCCACGTGGAAGGCATCGTCAACAAACTCGGCCTGCGTTACCGCATCCTGCGGCTCTGCGGCGGGGATATGTCCTTCACTTCGGCCATTACCTATGATTTTGAACTTTGGACCGCCGCCCAGGGCCGCTGGCTGGAGATTTCTTCGGTCTCCAACTTCGAGTCCTACCAGGCGAACCGCCTGCACCTCCGCTATCGTGATGACGACGGCAAGCCCCAGCTCTGCCACACCCTGAACGGCAGTTCCCTGGCGCTTCCGCGCGTGGTCGCCGCCCTGCTGGAAGACAACCAGACGCCGGAAGGCATCGTCATCCCGGAAGTCCTGAGGCCCTATACCGGTTTCGACATTATTGATTAAGGACTGCACCATACTCGGCATCGACCCCGGAACCAATCTCCTTGGTTTCGGGATCGTGCGTGTTGTAGGCGGGCGCCCGCAGTTTATCGACATGGGGGTCCTCGACCTTCGGAAACTCAAGGACTCCTATGCCAAACTGGACTGCATCAGCAAGAAGATCGACGCGCTCTGCACCCTCCATCATCCCGACGAACTGGCCATCGAATCGCCTTTCTACGGCAAGAACGCCCAGGTCATCCTGAAACTGGGCCGGGCACAGGGGGCGGTGATGTGCGCGGCGCTCGCGCACGGGGCCTCCGTCACCGAATATGCGCCGAGAAGGGCCAAGGAGGTTATCTGCGGGAACGGCGCTGCTTCCAAGGAGCAGGTCAGCCTGATGGTACAGAATACGTTAGGCATAAAATTTGAAGGGAAGTACCTTGACGCGACCGATGCCCTGGCTATCGCGATGTGTCATTTTTATCAGCTTTCAAGCCCGCTTTCCGTAAAAGGGGGAGGGGGTTCTTGGGAGAAGTTTATTAAGGAAAACCCTGACAGAATTCAATGAAATCCCTGCTCCGCGGCCTGCTTCCGCTTGTCTGCCTCCTGCTTTCCGGTACTGCGGCATTCGCGCAGCCCATCAGTATAAAAGCAATCCTGAAAGACGCTTCCAGTGGCGATCCGGTCAGTTTCGCCACCGTTTCCCTCACCCCTGAAGGTGCGCCCAAGGCGGACAAATACTCCCTGTCTTCCGAAACCGGTGCCGTCCGTGTGGACGGCGTGCGCCCGGGCAAATACACCCTGAAGGCAGAGTTGATGGGGTATAAGCCCCTGTCGATGCAGATTGCTCCTTCCGCCGGGGAACTGAATCTCGGGGAACTGAAAATGACGCCGGACACCGAAGTCCTGGATGCGGCGACGGTGACCGCCGTCGGCAATCCCATCGTCGTGAAGAAGGATACGGTCGAATACAACGCCAATGCCTACAAGACCACGGACAACGACGTGCTCGAGGACCTGCTGAAGAAACTCCCGGGCGTGGAGGTGTCCGAAAGCGGTGCCATCACCTGGAACGGGGAAGCCATCAAGAAAATTACCATCGACGGCAAGACCTTCTTCCTGGACGACCCGCAACTGGCCTCCAAGAACATCCCTGCCAAGGCCATCAACAAACTGAAAGTCATCGAGAAAAAGTCCGAGCAGGCGCAGTTTACCGGCATTGACGACGGAGAGGAGGAGATGGTCATCGACCTGAGCCTCAAGAAGGGAATGATGAAGGGCCTCTTCGGCAACCTGATGGCGGGCGCGGGACACGACATTCCCTCCGCCACCAACACGATGAACGACTGGCGTTTCCAGGGGGCCGGCTTTTTGGGCCGCTTCAAGGACAAATCGCAGATCAGCGTGATTCTCAACGCCAACAATACCAACAACCGTGCGTTCAACGACTTGGCGGGTTCGATGATGCAGGGGATGCGCGGCGGCGGTGGCGGTATGGGCCGCGGCGAGGGCGGCTGGGGCCGCTCCAACGGCATTACCACCTCCTATATGGCCGGCGTGAACGGCGTCTGGGACCTGCTGGACGACAGGATGGAACTCGGAGGCAACTACCTCTTCAACCGTACGGAGCAGAATGTGAAGGAAGCGCAGAGAAAGACCACCTATCTGGATTCCGGCAATATGTTTAACAGTTCCGACGGTGCAAGCAGTACGGTCAGCAACGGTCACCGCTTCGGCGTGCGTCTGGAGCATAAATTCTCCGAAAACACCTCCATCCTCTTTGAACCGCAGGTGAACTTCGGTGACGGTTTCTATGTCCAGAACAAGGCGGACACCACCCGTCTTGGCGATGACCGCGGAAAGGAAGTCAACTCTGCCCTGACGGAAAATTCGGGGCGCAACCGCAATGTTTCCACCAGCGGCTGGTTCCTGCTGCGCCAGCGCCTCGGGGCGCCGGGACGCACCCTTACCGCCTTCGCCCGCTACAACTTCTCGGACAACCGGATCTTCGACGGAATCAACAAGAGTGAGACCAAGACCTACGGCGATGAGGGTACCACGGAAGTCGTGGACCAGCGCTTTACCAACTGGGCCCAGAGCGCCAGCGTCGGCGGCCGCGTCACCTACACGCAGCCCATCGTCCAGAATTTCTTCATCGAAGCGAATTACGGCTACAACTGGTCGCAGTCCGTTTCGGAAAAGGAAACCTTCGATTATGACAAGGGGGGAGCGTCCAAGAAGAACCCCGATTATTCCAACAATATCCTCAACCGGAGCCACAATCACGAAATCGGCGCCAACGCCCTTTTCCAGACGGAAAAGTTCCGTGCCCAACTGGGCGTCGCGGCCTTGCCTACGACCACGTACAACAGCACGACGCGTTATGACAGCGAGACGGGCGAAGCCATCCCGATGGTCTATGATCCCGGCACCAAGTGGTTCTGGTCTCCCCAGGCCATGCTCTGGTGGGAGATGGGGGACAACTCCAACGCCCGGCTCTTCTACCGCGGCCGCGCCAGCCAGCCCTCGACCTCGCAGTTGATGCCCGTGCCGGACAATACCAACCCCCTGTTCGTGAGTTTCGGTAACCCGACGCTGCTGCCTTATTTCACCCACTCGATACGCGGCGGCGTGCGTTACAACAACAAAAAGACTTTTGCATCGTTCAATCTGCGCTTCAACGCCGGCGTGGTGCAGGATCCGGTGGTCAATGTCAGTTGGTACGACGCGTCGGGTACGCAGTACTCGATGCCGTTCAACGGCCCCCTTTCGGCCAATGCCGGCATCAACGCCTTTATGAATTTCCCGATTGCCAGGTCCGGCTTTACCATCGAGAACTTCCTGCGGGCCAACTGGTCCATGGCTTCCAACTATATCGGCAACGGCATCGATATGACCACCTACGTGGAGAAAGGCTACTACGCCTTTATGGACGAGTTCATCAAGAACTTTGAGAAAGAGCCGTACCGTGAGGCCCACATCACGCAGAACGATATCCATAACCTCAGCGCTTTTGACCGTCTGACCCTGACCTGGCGCAACGACGCCCTTGAGATTTCGGCATCCGGCCGCACCCGGGTGAACCACTCCTGGTACACGGTGTCCCGGGCCGGTTCGGAGGGCACCACCTGGAACAACCAGGTCCGCGCCGGCATCAACTGGACCTGGGACCTGGCGGGCCTGACCTTCAAGAGCCAGTTCAGTTACAACTGGTACAACGGCTATTCCACTCCGCAGAGCGATGAATATATCCTCGACGCGGAAATCCAGAAACTCCTCTTCAAAAAGCAGTTCACCCTTGCCTTGAAGGGCTACGACATCCTCGGACAGGCCAAGAACCTGAACGTGGCCGACAGCGCCAACTACCATTCCGAGACCGTGAACAACACCCTCGGCCGATACATCGTCCTTTCGCTGACCTGGCGCTTCGGCAGTTTCGGCGGCCAGCGAGGCAATATGATGGGTGGTCCCGGCGGTCCCGGCGGCCGACGTCTTCCCCGCTTCTAAATTCAAGAATTTTTTGTAAATTTGTAGGCTGACTATGGTTTACGATTTACTGAAAGCGTTTTTGATAGGGATTTGTGCGTCTGCGCCGATAGGCCCCGTGGTCATCTATGTCATGCAGATTACGCTCACGAGAAATCTCCGTGCCGGATTTGCCACCGGAATCGGTTCTGCCGTCATCGATACCTTATACGCCGCGCTGGCGCTTTTTGCCGTTGCGATGGTACAGGATATCATCATTGCCCACCAGGCCTTGATTATGCTGCTGGGCGGTCTGCTGATTATCTATGTCGGTGCGGGTATGTTCTTCAAGGACCCGATGCGCAATGCCGGAAAACCCATCTCCGCGAGCAGTTATTTCGGATATGCGATTCAATCGGCGGGCTGTGCGCTGGCCAATCCCGGCGCCCTGGCCTTTATGATTGCACTGGTGGCCATCTTCGCGGTGGATATGGGAGAGACCAAGGCCCCGGTCTGGATGATGGTGCTGATGGTGTTCTCAGGCGCCCTTACCTTCTGGTTCTGCTTCTCCTGGTACATCAACAAACTGCGTAAGAAGATTGACAAGAGCCTCATATACAAATTGAGCAAGGTTACCGGTTGTGTCGTGATGGTGATTGGCGTGGTGCTGGTGGCCAGGGGCATAATCCTTTTCCTGCGATGAACCGTTTTCTGGACAACTGGGTGGTGAAGATGCTGCTCCGCGGCGCAGTGGCCGTAGGGCTTCTCCTGCTGCTGGTCGGCCTGCTGCTCAATATCGGCACCCGGCATAACCGGGAACTCTCCGTCCCCGATTTTACGAACATGACCTGGTTCGAAGCCCTGGGCGAAGCCTCGCTCTCCGGGGTACGGGTGCAGGTGTCCGACTCCGTCTATGTCCGCAAGGCCAAGCCCGGCGTCGTGTTGAGCCAAAGTCCGGCGCCCGGCGACCACGTCAAAAAAGGCCGCCGCATTTTCCTGACGGTCAACGCCCTCACGCCGATGAAGGTGACGATGCCCGACGTGCGGAAAATCACCCTGCGTCAGGCCAAGTCGGAACTTGCCGCAGCCAATCTCACCCTCGCGAGCATCCAGTATGTGAACGATATTTCCTCGAACCGCGTATTGGAGCAGTTGTACCACGGGCGTCCCGTCCGTCCCGGTGCCAAGTTGAATGCCGGGTCGCCCATTTCCTTACGGGTGACGACCAACGGCTCCGAACAGGCCTGGATGCCCGACGTCATCGGCCGCAAGTATCTCAATGCCGTCGATCTCGTACAGGAGAATTACCTGAATCCCGTCCGCCTGCGTTTCGACGCTTCCGTCCATACGTATGCGGATTCCCTGAATTCCATCGTCTATGCCCAGTACCCCGGTCCTTCCGAAGGGCCGTTCTCCCTGGGCGAAGAAGTCACCCTCTACCTTTCCCCTGATGCCGGAAAACGGACTGGAAGATAGCGCGCTGGACTTGATGTTCGAGCATTTCCGCCTGGAGGTGGATCCCGGACAGGCGCCGCTGCGCCTGGACAAGTATATGGCGGCGCATCTGGAAGACACTTCCCGCCACCGTATCCAGTTGGCCATCAAGGAAGGCTATGTCTTCGTGGGGGAGAAGACCGTCAAGGCGAATTTCATCGTCCGCCCCGGGGATGTCATCCGTTTTATGATGCCTTACCGGCGTCGTGGCGTGGAAATCATTCCCCAGGACATTCCGCTGGATATCTGTTATGAGGACGACGAGGTGCTGGTGCTGAACAAACCGGCCGGTATGGTGGTCCATCCCGGGCACGGGCATTACGACGGTACGCTTGTCAACGCCCTGGCCTTCCACCTGGGCATTACCCCCGGCGCGGAGGGGGATGAGCGGATGGGGATGCTGGTGCACCGCATCGACAAGGATACTTCCGGGCTGCTGGCGGTCGCCAAGACGGACGAGGCGCAACTGCGGCTGGNNACCATAGCATCGACCGCCGTTACCGTGCCATCGTCTGGGGCGATCTCCGCGACGACGAGGGGACGATCGACGCTCCGCTGGCCCGCGACCCCGCCGACCGCCTGCGATTCAAGGTGCAGTCCGATCCGGACAAGGGCAAACGCGCGGTGACGCATTACAAGGTGCTGGAGCGCTTCGGCTTCGTCACCTTCATCGAATGCAAGCTCGAAACCGGTCGCACGCATCAGATCCGCGTGCATATGAGCAGCATCGGCCATCCCATTTTCGGCGATGAACGCTACGGCGGGATGGAAATCCGCAAAGGCACCATCTATGCGAAGTACCGGCAGTTCATTGCCAATTGCTTTACGCTCTGTCCCCGGCAGGCGCTTCACGCGCAGACCCTGGGCTTCGTGCATCCTTCCAGCGGGAAATGGCTGCAGTTCAGTGCGCCGCTTCCCGCCGATATGACCGCCCTCCTGGATAAATGGCGCCGCTACTGCGCCCAAATGCCCGAAGAAGGATGAAACGGGAGATTTGGGGATACTCGCTGCTGTCGGGCGTGCTGCTGTCACTGCCCTGGCTGGTGCCGCACAGCGCTCCGGTGGCGCTTTTCGCCCTGGTGCCGCTGCTGCTCGCCGAACGGAGAGCCCGGCTTTCGGGGATGCGTGGCTTTTTCTTCTGCCACTTTGCCTGTTTCCTGCTGTGGAATGCGCTGACGACCTTCTGGGTGTGCAACGCGACGCTCGGCGGCGGCATTTTCGCCATCGTCGCCAATGCGTTCAAGATGTCCCTGATCTTCGAGATCTTCCGCCTGGCGCGCAAGAAATGGTCCGGTATGCTGCCGTACCTGCTGCTGGCCTGCGTCTGGATGGCCTGGGAGCATCTGTACTTCGACGTGCAGATTTCCTGGCCCTGGCTGGTGCTGGGCAATGCCCTTGCCGGCAGCACGGAACTGGCGCAGTGGTACGAATTTACCGGCACGATGGGCGGTTCGCTCTGGATCTGGGCGTCGAACCTGTTCCTTTTCGCCCTGGCCGTGCGTCTGCCGTCCCGCCTGCCGCGGCGTCCCCGTCTGGCACTCCGCATCGCCGGATGGGGGATCCTGCTGCTGCCTCCCGCCCTTTCGCTGGGGATGTATGCGGGTTTCAGCGAGCAGGAGGAGGGGAGTGTGTCCGTCGTCATCGGGCAGCCGAATTTCGACCCTTACCATAAGTTTGAAAGTATGTCCCAGCGCGAACAGGACGAGGTGCTGCTGCGCCTGTTCGCTTCTGCGGAAGGCGCGGATACGGCGGCCGCGACGCTGTTCCTCGCCCCGGAGACCTTTACCGGCTCCTATATCCTGAAAGGCGCGACGGAGCCCAATCCCACGACGCAGCGCTTCTCGGTATTTTTACAGCGGCATCCGCACAGTGCGGTGCTCTTCGGCGCTTCTACCTATGATATTTATAAGGGAGGGAAGGCGCCGTCCCCGGTGGCGCGGAATTTCGGCGACGGCTGGCTGGACAGCCATAACAGCGCCCTGTTGCAGGATGCGTCGGGACGGGTACAGGTCTATCATAAGTCCCGGCTGGTGGTGGGTACCGAACTGACGCCCTTCCCGAAGATTTTCGTTCCGCTGGACGACCGGCTCGGCGGCGTGATGGGCCGCTGTACCGGGCAGCCGGAGGCCAGTCTGCTGCAATTCGGAGACGTGCCCCTGGGCTGTGCCGTGTGCTACGAATCGATTTTCCCCGAATATTGTGCGGAATATGTGCGGAAAGGGGCGCAGGCGATAACGGTGATTACCAATGACGCCTGGTGGGGGAATACCCCGGGCTACCGGCAGCATTTCAGTTATTCGCGCCTGCGGGCCATCGAACTGCGCCGCGATATCGCACGCTGCGGCAATACGGGCATCAGTGCCTTTATCAATCAGCGCGGCGACGTGCTCTCCCGCGGTCCCTGGTGGCAGGAAGCGACGCTCCGGGGCAGCATCAACCTCAGCCGCAGCCAGACCCTTTTCGTCCGCTACGGCGACGTGGTCGGCCGCGCCTCCTGCTTCGCCGCCTTGCTTTTGCTGCTGTTGCTGCTTATTTCGTTACGTAATCCTTCGGAAACTTTGCAGTGAGGTGCATCTCCTCGTAGATGGCCTGGATGCGCTTCATATCGGCGCGCGCATCTTCGGTCAGTTCTACCTTCTGCCCCCTTCCGATGCGCTTGGTCCCCCAGTCGAAATAGCCCAGATAGACGGGCACGTTCGCTTTCGTCGCAATCATATGGAAGCCGGTCTTCCAGTTCTTGACGGGCTTGCGGGTGCCTTCCGGCGCGATGGCCAGGTGGAAGTGGTCCGCCTTCTCCATTTCGTGGATGACGCTCATCACCAGTTTCGTGGCATTGGAGCGGTCCACCGGCACGGCGCCCATCGCGCGCAGCAGCCAGCTGAGGGGAGGAACGAACATCTCTTTCTTGACAAGGCATTTCGCCTCTCCGCCGATGGACTTATAATATAGGTAAGAGATGAAGAAGTCCCAGATGGAGGTATGGGGGACGCCCAGGATGATACATTTGTCCTCTTCCGGAAGGGGATCCGCCGCAGTCCAGCCCAACAGCCTGAGCAGCCAGCCACAAAATTTCTGATGCATAAAACGTATGTTTTTGTCGGTTTTACTGCAAAAAACATACCCTAAATACTTGTTTTTGCGCGCAAAACCCCTTATTTTTGAAGGCTTATCCATAAATTTTTGAATGATGAAAGATTTTATCCCGGCGATTGATGGCTACTTCGGGCGTCTTCGCGAAGCACTCGCCCTGGTAGACCGGCAGCAACTCAACGAGGTGATGAACGTGCTCGAAGCGGCGCGGCTCGAGGGTCGTGGGGTCTTCGTGATGGGCAACGGCGGTTCCGCCGCCACCGCCTCCCACTTCGTCTGCGATT
>LXOW01114116.1_pt1 | contig 21002 bp, 8 predicted proteins | sample 1368591 | NCBI WGS metagenome assembly LXOW01 (sample SAMN04884650, study PRJNA319009) | bovine gut metagenome | isolation source: Cow rumen | host: Bos taurus | place: Italy: Legnaro (PD) | collected 2014-07-09
ACTATCTTTGAACCAACTTTGATTAAATCTGCAGCCTTTTCGCACTTCGTAACCAGTTTTACTCCGGTTCCCACCGCACTACCTACTAGCGGTATTGCTGAAACTGCAGAAATAACCGCGTTTTCATAGTCACCTTCTGCAAGATAAATTCCTGCATTTATTAAGTCTGCACCTTCCCAGAATACACCAACTATGTCTAGGGCAGTGTGTAAAAATGCAAATTTGCTTGGTGCCTCGTTTGTTTCCGGACACAATCCGAATGGATCCGTCAACTTGATTGGGTTACCCTGAACGTAGGCAAACTTATTAAGACTCTTACTGTTGTCAATTGTTCCGGTAACTACATCCTGATTGATAAATCTCTTGATACTTACATTATAGTATCTCGTTCTCATATAGTAAAGACCGTTAGCATCTGTTGCTACTCCGTACTGTCCGTTGTATAAATATGCTGTCTTTGATGCGTCTCCACTTAACAACTCACCGTATGGTCCATAAGAATACTCTTCGTTTACATTTCCATTTTCATCTGTCAGCATCATTGTACTTCCGATGTTATTGTAATGGAATGTGAGGTATCCGTTTGTTTCGTTGTACTGTGATATTAATCCTTTACCATAAGTATATGTCGTTACCTGTGTTGTTCCGTTCTGTGTTTCTGTTGCCGTAAGGGTATTTGAATTGTCATCTACCACATATTCTGTACGTTTTCCTGTTGCTGTGTCAATCTGTGCCGTACGGTTTCCTTCCGGATCATACTCATACTGTACTCCGTCTGCTTCGATCAACATGTTTCTGCAGTTGTATGTATAATGTGTCATTACCCCTTCTGCNNGGGTATAAGACGATGTTTTATTCGTAACATTTCCGGCTTCGTCATACTCATACTCAATATAACTTAATGCATCTCCGGCTTTATCGGATACGGTCTGCTTTATCAGCTGTCCCATATCATCATATTCATAACCGTCTACCGTACCGTTTGCATTTATCTGCTTTAATACTTTTCCATTTTTGTCATATTCGTATGAAGTAATATTTCTATTTTTGTCTGTAACTGTCTTAAGATTTCCGTTGTCATAGTAACTGTACTTTACAACTCCTCCTGCCGGAAATCTCTCTTCGTCAAGATATCCTAAACAGTTGTAATGATAGATAATTGTGTTACCGTTGTAATCAACCTTTGAGATTACTCGATTAAGCGCATCGTATGTTCTTTCAATTGTGCCTTTGCTATCTTTCACCTTAAGGATGTTGCTGTTAGCATCGTACTCATATGTGATTGTGCCTGCCTCGTCGGTCTTGCTTACAATACGTCCTATGTTGTCATACTTATATGTCGTAGTTCTATTGTTTGCGTCCTTGTATTCTTCCAACAGGTCATCTGCATTGTACGTATAACTGTGAACAGCATCAATTGCATTTTTTTCTTCTATTACCTTGTTGTCCGAATCATATTTGTACTGTGTTATTCCTTCGTTTGGATCAATAATTTGTGTAATGTTTCCGTTTTTATCATATTTGTATTCACTTACACCTTCTTCTGCATCTACAACGGATTTCAATGCTCCATTCTTTGTATAAGCAAACTTTGTAGTCTGTTCAACAGCAGTACCTGCCTGACGGATTTCTTTTTCCACTTTTCCATCTGCATTATAACTATACTTATCAACAACATTATTTGCATCAGTTGTACTGATTAGCTGATTATATTTGTTGTAAGTATTGGTCTGAATTGTTTTACCTTCTGCATCTACGACAGTTTTTATGTTATCCATTTTGTCATAAGTAACCTTAGTCGTATTTCCACATGGATCCGTCACTTTAATTTTTCTTCCGTACAAATCGTACTCAGTTTTAGAACTAAGTATTTTTCTGTTTTCATCTTTTCTGGATACGCTTGTTATATTTCCCAACTGATCATATTCATAACATGTGGTTTCTTCAAGAGCATTTTTAACAGAAGTTAATCTTCCTTCTTCATCAAATGTATTCTCTGTTACATTTCCATTTGGATCTGTTGTTTTAATCAAACGTCCATATACATCATATTCATATAATGTATCAATGTTCTGAATCTTTCCATCCGGTAATTCTACAGCACTGTGTTCCTTAGTCATATTTCCTACGCTGTCATATTCGTATGATGTCTTTAATTTTCCATTTACGAAAATATTTGCTACATTCCAACGGTTGTCGTATGTATATCTGGTAACTGTATTCTTTGTCTTGTCTTCTTTATTTACACGAGTTACTTCATATAATTTTCCGTTTAAGAAATATGTATTCTTAGTCACATTTCCGTTTGGATCTGTAATTGTTTTTAAATTTCCAATTTTATCATATGTGTATGAAGTAGTATTTCCTTCCTCATCAGTTTCAGATACTAATTGTCCAATTTTGTCATATGTATATGTTCTTTCAGTCTCTGTTGTTTCGTTTCCACTTGTGAATTTCTGTGAAAGGATTCTTCCTTCATTATCTTTCGTGTATGTTACTGTATTTGTAGGCGACTTAATGGAAACCAGTTCTCCATTTTCGTCATATACATACTTTGTAACTGAATCAGTTTCCTTTGTAACACTATTTTGGTCTTCGTCATCCTCCTCTATTTCCATAGCATCTACAACAATAACACTGGTCTGATTTCCGTCAACGTCATAAGTATATTTAACCTTTTTGTATACTTTTCCGTTTTCATCCAACGTAGACTCAGATGTTACTCGATTTAATTTGTCGTACTTGTATTTTGTCACAAGGCCATTAGAACCTGTTAGTTTTACAGTGTTTCCTCTTGAATCATACTCATAACTGTTCGTATTTCCTACCATATCTTTTACGTACTCTAAAAACGAATTGTCATCATAATGATATTCCTTAACACCTAAAGTTTTACCATTGCTGTCTCCGACTGTCTCTGTCAACACCTGATTATTCTTGTTGTATGTGTATTTCAACACTTCTCCACTACTGTATTTAATTTCGGTCACAAGATTCTTTTCGTTGTATGTTGTTTTCGTTATCTTTCCATTTGTATCAATTACTTTTACAACATTTCCTTTTTTGTCATATTCCATTTTTGTGTCAATAGCTTCAATGTCGTTATTAATAGAAACATCTTCCGGATCCATCTCGCCTTCCGTATATCCACTATACATTTCATGTACATTTGTCATGTTTCCGCTATCATCATACGTATATGTTGTAACATATCCATTACCCTGACGCAATGATAACATTTCATTTTTCTCATTATACATAAACACGGTTGAAACGCCATATGCATCTGTTTTATTAACGATATTTCCCTGTTTATCACTTGTTACATATACAACATTTCCACATCTGTCTGTAATTTCTACTGTCAGGTAATCCGTTTCCATATCCGTTGTGTAACTATACTTTGTAACATGATTCTTGGCATCCTTCTGTTCAATAACCCTTCCGTAATTTGCACTGTCCCTATGTGTCTCATATTTGTTTGTAATCTTAACTTTTTTATCATGATTTTTTCTTGTTAATAATAGACCATTTTCATCATATGTATAATAAGTTATTTCACCTAATGGATTTTTAATTTCTGTCAGGAAGTCATTTTCATATTTCAATTCTGTTGTTCTATCATCATCGTCATATACTTTCTTTAATCTTCCATTCTCATAATAAAGATAAATACATGCACCTGTTGCTTTTTCTGTAACAGTCTTAATAACTGACTTCTCTTCCTTGTTTTCATCATAAGAAATGGTAACTACGTTTGTATTTCTGTCTGTAATCTTTACTAACTTTCCTGCAGCGTTGTAATGATATACAGAATCGTTTGCCAATGTCAAATCATAAGTCATGTCTTCGTTTCTGACAAGTTTTGTATTTTCTGTTCCTTTGGCAAGAGATACATAGTCCGCTTTTCCTTCACCTGCTTTTTCATTTATAACAATCTGATAGCCATTGATTACAGTTCCTGCCAACACACCTTTATTTGCACATACACTATTGGCATAAGCAGAGTTAGAACCTGCTCCCCAATGAACAGATGCTATGCCATTTTTTTCCGTAATATAACTTTCTAAATTATTACTCCAGCCATAACCACTTTCACTGATTTCTGACGCCATCAAAGAATTGTAATTTAAGTCTAGTGAAACTTCACTCATTCCATTTACGGACAATGCATTACAACTTTCTTTAAAAGCACCGGTTGTTGTATCTACCGGATCGCCATACTCTGACTCTTCTGAAGTTGATGTAGCATCTGCACTTTCTTCATATTTTTTTGTAAGATTCGCATGCAATTCGGCATGACCCGAAATTGGTAAAATTTTAACATTAACATGTGTATTTTCGCCTTCTAATATTTTTCCATAAGTGTCAATTAATCTATANNACCCGGAATTGATAAAATTTTAACATTAACATGTGTATTTTTGCCTTCTAATATTTTTCCATAAGTTTTAATTAATCTATAATAACTGTATCCGCTGTAGTTTTCGCCCCAATCATGTCCAGATTTTGGCTCCGGTAAAACTGACATACCAGAAATGCAGGCTCCCGGAGCAAATACCCCTATACGGAGCTTATCACCTTCATTCATATCCGGTAAACAAGTCTTTGTATCTGCTTCCGTCACTGTATATGTATATCCGACATTATTTCTACCAAATGAAACCGTAACATTGTAAATATAACGATCCGAGGTATTTTCCAACTCATATTTTACATAGTATTCATTGCCTGTTATTGTATAGTCCTCAGGCATAATTCTTAATGTTAATCCTTCTCCTGTCTGTACTTCAAAATTCTCTTCAGTTGTAAAAGTTGCATTTACAGCCTTATTGAAAGGCATCAATGTACCGTTAAAGTCTGCTGACAAACTATATGAACCAGACACATCACCACTGACAACCCAATTTACGCTAGATGACGATTGCGCCTCAATCACTCCTTTGTTAGGGAATCCCTGTGTCAGACATTGTGTTCTGTCTAATTTTGCAAGAGACAATCCATTTGGTAAATCTAAAGTTGCTGTACAGTCTTTTAATACAAACTTAGAAGCATCAGCCGCGTTAATAACACCCAATTCTACATTATACATTTCTTTTAGCCAAGAAATAGTTGCAGTGTCATGTAGATATGCCAATACATGTGTTTCTCCTTCTCCTCCTACTCCGTTTGGAATAGAAAATTTTGCTCCCTTTGGTTCGTTTTCATGCTGGGTTGCACCCTCTTTTGGTTTTTTACGCTCAACACTAACTATTTTTGCTGACGAACCAATAATTTCATATTTAATCGGAATTGGTGTTTCTTCAAACACCATGGTAACTTCATACTTAAATGTATGATAGTTAGTTGGATCTGACAAGTCGATACCTGATCGAATCAAGTCTGCTAATTCCAATTTTTCTACTTTTAATTCTCCGACAACAACCTGACCTTCCTGCAATTTCAATGTTGCTGTCACATTTTTTCCGGCTTTCATATCAACATAAGTCTCTGCCGGTAAATAATCCTTTTTATAAGCTGCAATATTATATGTTCCACTCTTTCCGGACAAAGTTACATATCCGTTGGAATTTGTCTCACCATGTTTCATACCATTTGTGCTGTTATCATTTACGTAAACAGCAGCCAAATCAATCGGTCTGTTTTGTTCATCTACTACACGAAGTGTAATAGTTCCTGATGTTGTTGGTTCATAAACAACTACTGTAACTGTAATTGAATTTTCGTTTCCTGCAGCATCCGCAACTGTCAATACAGCCGTATAGGTACCTGCATTTTTATAAATATGTCCAATCTGCGAACCATTTTCTTTTGCTGAACCATCACCAAAATCCCATGTATATTTTACAATTCTGTTATTGTCTGTTGATGCTGTTCCATCAAAATTAATTTCTTTTCCTGCAACACCTGCAAGCATTTCAGATGTATAGGCAACCGGACTGATAACATCCTCAACCCCTGGTCTCTGTGCTTCTACCGTATTACTCTGGCTTGCATTTTTTACATTGTCGCAAGCAATCACATAATATGAATATGTAGAATACGGGTTTACGTCTTTATCCTTATAAGTTTTTTCAGTTGTATTACCAATTAATTTAAATGTTTGTTCATCATATGCTTTACGATAAATTTCGTATCCCTGCATATCTGTCTCTTTATTTTCTGTCCAACTCAAATCAAGTTCCCAATTCTTTTCTTCAACAGTGAGAACCGGTGTTGCTGGTGCATCATTGTCCAAAGTAAATGTTGATGTTAACGGTTCTGAAACATATCCACTGACATCTGTTGCATATACATTGACAGAATATGTGCCTGACTCTAAACCGGTTGTATCCCAGTCAAAAGAAACTAATGCATCTTTCTTGTTTATTTCTTTTTCACCAATCACATTCCCAACGCCAGAGGAATCTTTCTTGCTTATAATCTCTGCAGTTACTGTTGCAACTTTAACATTGTCATAAACCAAAGCCTGGATTTTCGTATTTGCGCCTACTGTATCCTTATCTGAAGGAGATATCGAACATACCGTAGGTTTTGTTGCATCTTTCTTAATGGATGATGACGATTCATTTGAGCATTCACTCTCATTTCCTGCCTGATCTACAGAGGTAATCTTGTAACTGTATTCTTTGCCGTATTTCGCTGTTGTGTCGTAGTAATTTGAGTTTCTCCAATTGTTTCGTAATTTGTCATAATCACCTGTTTCTTTTGGTGCTCTGTAAATTACATAATGATCCACATCATCAGCTTTCGGCTGTGTCCATGTAAGAGCTACATATCCGTCTTCCGGTGTAGCCTTTAAGTCATTAATCTTATCCGGAGCCGTCTTATCCAAACAGTATTTATTTGTTAATATACCTTCTTCGTTTGTTGTTGAATTTACATAGTAATTCTCATTTCCAGCCGCATCCCATGCCTGTACACGAACGTATACCATGTCCTTTGTTATACCTGATACATCCCATGTATAAGAAAATGTATTGTTTTCCTTTGCAGGCTTATTAATTGTTGTAATCTCTTTCCATGTTTTCTCATCCGTAGAATACGAGAAAGTTGCTTTTACTGCACCGACATCATCCTTTACGCTGATTGAAAGCTTGATTTCGTTGCTATATGAAAGATTTGCAGGTCCAAACTGATTGATTACCGGTGAAACGGTATCTTTCTTTGTTACAACACTGTATACATCCGATGGAATACCACGATTTCCTAATGTATCGTAACCAACCACCTGGAATTTATATGTTTCATTTGGATTAAGGTTCTTTACATGATATCCTAATGTATTCGAAACAGTACCGATTTTCTTAATAGTACCATCTTCAAGCACCTGCTCAACCTGAAAACATGAAAAATCATTTTCAGCCACGTCTTTCCATCTTAAGCTTACATAAGAAGAATCTGCCGTAACATCTGTTAATTCTATCTTTGAAATTCCAGTGTTATCTGTAACATATGTTGTTGTAAAAGGTTCACTTTCATTACCATTTTTATCAATAGCAACAAATTTCACTTTATAACTTCCGTCTTTTAGATTTTTGCTATCCCAGTTAATTACTGCTGTTCCCTGTGAATTCGCAGTCTGCTCACTGATTTTAACCCAGTTATCCTGCTCTTTTTCGTAGAACATCTGGATTTTATTTATTCCCGATTTATCATATGCACTTACTGTGATATTGCTTAAGCCATTGATTCTAGTCTTATTTCCTGGTGTAACATTTTCAACAACAGGTGCAACCGTATCTTTTTCCACGGTGATTTCATAAATATTGGATTCGTTACTCTCATGTCCAAAATTGTCTGTTGCTGTAATATAGTATTCATAAGTTGCACCTTGCTGTACCGAACAATCATCAAAAAAGTTAATGATACTTTGTATATCTGTTTTCTTTGCTGTAATTGTTTTGATTTTTGTAAATTTTACTTCTAATGCCTGTTTTCTATAGATTGAGTAATATGAAACATCTGCACTTAAAGAATCGAGAAATTCTACAGTAACAGCTCCGCCCTGTGAAAAACAAATAAGATCTTTTGGTGCTTCCGGTGCATCTTTGTCTAACTGATATGTCGCATAACTTACATTTTTATTATTATCAGCATCGTATAAAGTTGCACGCAATTTATACTCTCCGGACCCTAAATTTTTAGTATTCCAGATGATGCTTGAATACAGCGTATTTGAATTATATGTATTCTGTCCCATCAAAGTTTCATTTACTTTGTTCCACGTTTTTTCGTTATCGTTAGAATATTCTAACTGTACTTTATTCCCCGTGCTGTTTCCTACGTTCTCATAATATACGTTTACAATAATTGTATCCGTACCTAATGTAGAACCATTTGAAGGATTGAAGCCGGTAATCTTAGGCATTTTTGCATATCCGCTTACAGTAGCACTCTTTTTGGATTCGTTTCCACTTCCGTCACATGCTGCTACTGCATACTTGTATGTAATACCATTCTCCACATCAAAATCTTTGTATGTATTTACATTTCCTAATTCTGCTACTAATTCGTTATTTCTGTATACCTTGTATCCTGTTACTCCTACGTTATCAAATGCAGAATTCCAACCAATCGTTACAGAATTACCTGTTCTTGTGATACATCTAACGTTGGAAGGTATGGATGGAGCCTCAGTATCCTCCAGGGTTACCTTTTTAATAGTTGCAACAGATGCTGAAATATTGCCATATTTATCAACAGCATACAAAGTATATGTATATTCTGTAGATGGAGTTAATCCGCTATCCGTATAACTCATATTTTCTAATGTTGCAATTTTCACATCATTTCTATACAGTTCAAAATAAACTTTTTCATCTTCTTCGTTTATGATATTCCATGCCAATTCAATGTTTGATGCACCAATATCCATTGTATACAAGTCTGTAATTTTGCACTTGTTGGCTTTTACCAGTTTTTTACAAATATCTTTTAAATCAAACTTACAACNNATTTATTTCTAAAATATTAAAGTATAAGCTCTTACTTGAATAAGGAATAATCTTTTGAAGATTATTTTCATCAGCCTTTCCTGAAAGTTTTACTCTGTGGTTAGCTGTTGGTCTAAAGTTTGTACTATTTCCTGCTTGTGTAAAATCACCTTTTACTTCTAACACACCATTTGTAAGCTCATTTTCGCTATCAATGTTTGAATTTACAGCAAAGTTTCCATTCACAAGAATATTATCCTTAGCATTTAACATCTTTAAATGTGAGTAACCTGCAAAAGAACAATTTCCACCAATAACAACATTTCCACCATTAACATCAAAAATGGCGTTTCTTTCATTATCATCAAAAGTGTAGCTTCCTTCTACATTCATAGAGTCAGAAACTTCTAAATTTCCCCCATTTACGTCAAAGATTCCATTCAATATTTCTAATGATCCAGTCTTAAGATATTTTCCGTTCAAATCAAAATCACTTTGTATTGTCAATTTGCCGCCAATATTCGTATTTGAATTTACCTTACAATTGACTGGTTTCAAATAAACATTTCCACTATAGTTATTTTCAATTTGATCCAAGCTATTTAATAATACATTTCCATTTCCTGATATATTATTTCCTGTATCTGAGATTTTATTTGTAACCTGGATATCATTAACAATTTCTACATCTTCTTTAGATGTGTTTCTGTTTATTAGCGATGCCAATGATGAACCTTGGATGAATTTCACGCTTTGCTTTTTGTCACCACATAATATCAGTTTATGTTCTCCGGATGTTACAAATTTAGTTTTATTATTAATATCACCTTTAATAAATATCGATCCTGTTTTTAAGTTTTCAGAAGAATATTGCGTTGCCCCAAATGTTGCATCACCATCAATAAAAAACTGATCGTCTTCAGAATTCATTATAATTTGATTATAATCTCCACTTTGAGTGTAATTTCCATGGCATTTAATTGTACCACCATTAAAGATAATATTTCTATAAAATTTATAGCTTTGTGATTTACTTAATTCAGGATTAATATGGTTTAAATCTCCACTTATCTCCAATAAAGCGTCTTTATTAACATATACATTACATGCAGTAGTTGTGGATGTCGAAGAAAACTCAAAATCACCTTCTACTTTACATGTTCCATTTACTTCTACTTTTTTGCTATCTACTTGAATTGTCTTTGCATTTATTTTTCCGTTTAAAAGTAATTCACTACCCTTTACAACGATGTTTTCTGCAATTACTTCTCCATTAATAACCGATTCTCCGCCATAAACATCAAGTTCTTTAACATTTAATTTAGCATCTATCGTAACTTTTTTTCCACGAAGTATAAGCTCTCCATCAATAATAGTATCATTATTTAATGTAATTACTTCGTCTGATACACACACATTTCCATGATAACTATCATTTTGGAATGTTGTATTTTCAGAAATATATAACGTTCCACCTACATTAATTCCATTATCATTGATTTTTCCTTTTCCCTTGACACCAATTAATGTAATTCCTGCTTCACTTTTATTTTTAAATTCAATATCATTAAAATAATTATAGATATGATACAAATAATCAGAATAACTTAAACGCTGCTCAACGGTAAGCGTTTGAGCAATATTTCCGTCAATCACAAATTTATTGTTTCCTGATGCTTGTAATGTTGCATATTCATCTACAAATAAATCTCCACGTAAATAAACAGTTCCGGTAGCAAATTTTCCAGCTCCATCAATTGACATTTTTCCATCAATATATAATTCAGAATTATTTTCTTCCATTTCAAAGACTGTCCTCTTTGCTATATTCAAATTTCCAGAACACTGAATTTTTCCACTATTGGTCATATTTCCAACTTCAATGTTTACATCTCCGGAACACTGAATTTTTCCCTCATTATATATATTACCATTTTTAATGGTTATATTATTAACACAAAAATCTTTTTCAATTGTTAAATCACTAGAGACAACAACGTCTTTTTCAACTGTGAGTTTTTCTGAAATTGTCAATGGTTCGCAAATTTTAATACTACCACTAAAATGATTATCAGAAAAACAGGTTGAAGAATTGATTGTAACAAATCCACTTATACTATTGCCATTATCGTTAATGTTGCCATTAACTAACACTTCAATAACTTCAATACCTTCTTCACTTGTATTTGCAAATTCAATATCATTGATATAAGACGAAGTATTCACATCAATAGTTTGCTTATTATTGCCATTAAAAACAATTTTATGAGTTCCAGCCATTGCAAATGATTCGTTTTTACAAACATAATCACCTTTTATCTTTATAATACCAGCTGTTAATAAATTATCATGTTCTTTATTATTTTGAACTTTGAAATCGCCTCCAACGATTACTTTGTCCAAATCATTCGACATATATAAATGACCTTCACGAACTGATACATCATCGTTTAAATCGATTGTATAATTTCCCATAACATTTAATGTTCCATTATTAACAATCAAATTACCGCCAGATTGTAAGAAGTCACCTTCAATTGTAAGAGTTTTTCCATTCAAGTCCAAACTTCCTTCTGATAATTCATAATCACCTTCTATGACTTTATCATCAGTTAATTTCACTGTATTTGGTTCTTCGCCTATTGTTACTTTGTTACCATTCGTTTCTAATTTACCATTCTCATGTAAATTTAATCCGTTTGGTGCATATACTCCTTCACTACTTTGATTTGTAATTTCAACATCATAAAAATAAGATTTTGGTGATGAAAAAATTACAGTCTGTTTTTTACTTCCACAAAATACAGTTTTAATATTTTTACCAAGAGTAAAATTATCCGGTAACTCTGTAACATTTTGTGTAAAGTCTCCACCTATATAAAGCGTTCCTTTCCCATAAAAACTATTAGAATAATCAGCACTAAATATAAAATTTCCATCTACATATAATTTCGATGATTCACCATACATTTTAACCTTGCTTGATGAACAACCATTTTCATAATCAGTTACTGTCTTTCCTTTTTCTTCCTTTTGAATAAAGTTTCCATGACATTTTAAAACAGCATCTTCAAGTGTTAAAAAACGAGTTGCAGGCTTATTAAATCCTTTTTTTCCAAAAACAATATCTCCATTCACATCAAGTGTACAATGATCCAAACGGCAATCTGCAGCACTATATGTTGATGTTGCATCAAGGAAAATACTACCATTAATTGTAGAATTATTTGAACGACAAAAAAATTCCGAATCTTCAAGATATAAATCACCATTTAAAACAAAATCTTCTTCTAAACGCCACCTATTCCATGCCTTCAAATTACCATTATATGAATTACCGGCAAAAGTTGTATCATAGTCAACTCCAAGTATACCCGATATAAACTTTCCATGAGAATCAATATTACCAGCAGCCACTACTAACAGACCATCTTCAATATTAATTCCCTTATCACTTTTATTCACAAAATCAACATTTTTAAAACCAATTCCTTTTTGTGACCATGATTTTGTTTCTCGATAACTGGCAATGTTTTGTTTTGTATCACCATTAAATACAACTGTATGATTATCTGTTGCCATAAAATTGTTTGAATCCATTACAATTTCATTCGTAAAATCACCTGAAACATACATTGTTCCATCCGTCAAACAATCTTCACTAGAATTAATTCCACTATTGAAAAAATCCCCACGAATATAAACTTTATCATCTTTGTTGTTCATCTTTAAAATACCAGATGAAGGATTATATTCCAAACCACTCTCTGTTTGAGATGGTGTCTGAATACGGTAATTTCCCTTTATATCCAGAGTTCCACCATTTACATTAATAGTACCTCCAAGCTGAGTCAAATTTCCTGATACCGTCAGCTTATGACCGTTTAAATCTAATTCATCACATAATAATGTCAAATCACCATCTATTACCTGATCTTTTTCCAATTTCCAGCCATATATTCCGTCAATTATTTCTCCACTATTGTCAATAACAGAAACCTTTGAAAAGTTTTTTTCAAGTTTTCCTACAGGTATATATCCATGAAATACAACACCTTCATCAGAAGTATTTTTTAATACTAGATTTTGAAGTTTACCTTTATTGTTTGCCAAACTGACATCTTGTCTCTTCTTCCCTGACAAAATGACATTCAAATCATTATTTAAATAAAATGGATGTTCTTCATCTGTATTAGAAAAATCCCCATGTACTTCAATTGTACCACTTTTCAAATCCCTCGAATAATCTATAATGTCATCCCAGTTCTTTTCACAATTCGAATAACTGTCACAAATAAAATCGCCGCCTATGAAAAAATAATCGCTTTCATAATACATATGTATATAGGCATCTTTTCCAAATTCTGCATTTCCATAGCAAATTAGTTGTCCTTCATCAATTTTTATACATCCGTCTTCAGCAATAAACGTACCATAAACGGTTAATGTATGGCCATTCAAATCTAAAGATACATCCTCCTGAAGTGTCAAATCTCCTACTTCTGCATCATCCGTTAATGTCCACCTATCTGTTAATACTTTATCTTCTCTTGTTGTTACTGACAATTCATTGCTTTTCGAAATAATATTTTCGTCTTTGTCCACAGCTTCAACATAATAGACATAATTAGTATTTACCTGCAAAGTATCATCACAAAAGACTGTTTCCTTAGTTTCTTTTATTATTTCTCCATCACGGTAAACGTTAAATTTACCACAAAATTCCGCATTTTCCTCTGTCCAATCCAATGTAACAGAACCTGATTTCTGTCCTGATTGAACCAATACAATATTTTCATAAGAATTTGTTTTGCTTTCTTTTGCTACAGCATTAATTTTTAATGTTCTTGCATAGGTGAAAACTTCAGAAAATTCTCCACTTTCTAAAACTAAAATCACCATCAAAAACATTGCAAATAATCTTGCAGCTATTTTTTGAATTCTTGTTAAATGTTCCATATTACTCTCCATTCTTTTATAATGTTCTCTCGAAATCTCATTTATTTATGCCAGTATTTCGAAAAAACAATCTATTTTTCATCTTTAGCATCAATGCAAAACATCATAGTTTAGCTGAAAATCCATCATTAAATATATGTGTATTTCACAACGCAGCCAATCTGTTATTTCTTTGACTTTGGTGTTGCCGTCTTCTTTGGTTTTGGTGTTGCCGTCTTCTTTGGTTTTGGCGTCGCCGTCTTTGATGGCTTCGGTGTTGCCGTCTTCTTTGGCTTTGGTGTTGCCGTCTTCTTTGGCTTCGGTGTTGCCGTCTTCTTTGGCTTTGGTGTTGCCGTCTTCTTTGGCTTTGGCGTCGCCGTCTTCTTTGGCTTTGGTGTTGCCGTCTTCTTTGGCTTTGGTGTTGCCGTCTTCTTTGGCTTTGGTGTCGGTGTCGCCGGCTTTGGCGTTTTGGTTGGTTTCACTGTTGGAGTTGGTGTAACTTTCATTTTTGAAACCGTTTTCTTTGTCTGATCTACCAGCCAGCTTCCTTCGTCTGAAATTGAATAATACTTATTACTATTACTGTCCCAGGAACCACTTCCATTGTTAAAGCTTAACAACACTTCTTCTGAATTGCCTATATCTATCGTAATCTTCCAATATCCGGCACTGACTTTATCCATACTAACACCGGGTACAGTGGTCCAAACACCATTCACACGATAATGAATATATGCATTTTTCCAACCGGTACTTGATGATCTTTTATAAAAAATCGTAGCAAATCTTTGTACCGGTACCTCTGTTGGAATTGGAGTCGGTATCGTCGTTGGTTCTACCGTTGGAATCAGAGTCGGTATAGTTGTTGGTTTTACCGTTGGAATCGGAGTCGGTGTTAAAACCGCATCAACCTTGCTCTCCTTTATATTTCCATTTTTATCATATACATAAGTAATCTTACTTCCATCTGCGTAAATTACTTCAGTTACACGATTTAATTTATCGTATTTGTACTGAACGCCAGACGAAGCATTTGTCTGTTCTTTCGTGTCAGAATTGACACTTTTTGCTTCATTATTTGGAGTAATCTGCGCATAAATCTGATTATCACCACATATGACGACCAGAAATGCAGTTATTCCAATTAAGAGTTTTGAAAATATTTTCTTCATTGTTTTTCCGCGCAAATAACTTTTCATTTGCATTTTCCTTTCTTGTTTTTTGTTGCGTAACTTTCTAGATTTTACCAAATTTCGCCCCTCTTTGTCAATAAAATTTAATATTTTTGCAATATTTTTGATATATTTTACAACACTTTATTATCATTTATAATTAACCATATCAACCAATTAAACAAAAAGAAATGCCATAGAAATTTTAACCATTAAATCAAGTAGGAGGAATACTGTGTCAAAGAATTTTTCCAAATCCATGTCTACCACATATACATATCCGTCGTTAACATTCTTTTGGCATTGTCTGAGGGCATCATGCCAAGAAAGCACACCCTATCGGATGTGCTTTCTTGTATTTCGTATAAAAATAATCTCTTTATCCTCTATTTTTTCTTTAGAATATCTGCTCTTTTCCCCCAGTAACAATGCCTTTTGGAGTTCAAACTCCGTTACTCCGTTTATTTTTTTCATTACATCTGACAGCCACAAAGAATAGGGCAATGTAATATCTGCCCCTCTTTTTTTCAGCTTTCTTAGTAACTTTTTATACTCTTTTTCTATCACCGGTATATTTCTTTTAAATATCATCCAATATCCTAAAATTCCAGACATAATCACACCAAATAAGAGAAACCCCAAAATACAATACAAAGAACCATTTCTCCCTTTTGTTTTTTGATTATTTTTTTCTCTGGTTACTTTTCCTGGTGCAACTTTTTTTATCTGTTGTTGTTGCGTTTTTTTCATTGGTTCTAGTTTTATCCGATCATGTTTTCCTTCCGCGGATTGTTCCGGCCGATCCATTTTATTTTTCCAGCTTGGATCAAACTCCATGGGCAAAAATCCCACCCCATCATAGTATACTTCCACCCAGGCGTGAGCGTCCTGCTCCTTCACGAAAATAGTTTCATATGGCTTTTTATCCGCTGCATTTTCTTTTGTTACACAGTACCCTTCCACGTATCTTGCCGGTATTCCCAAATAACGATAAATTACTGCTGCCAGTGTGGCATAATGAACATCTCTTCCCTTTTTCTTTACAGAAATCAACCAAAGCGCCAAATCCGTACTTCCATCATACTCCAAACATTCCTCACTGTAGGAAAAATGCTGCTGCAAATAATCACTGACGATAGCATTTGCCTCCTCATAACTTATATGCTCTTTTCCTTTTTCATAGTCTCCTATTTCTTCTTTCAAATAGTTCTCCACTTCTTTTGGAATTGCCGTATACGCCTCGTAGACATAGGTATTAAAAAGTGCTTCCATTTCTTTATAAAAATTGCTTGCCTTTGCTACATTGGATGAAAGATATGGATACTTTGTAACCACCTCTGTAGCTACAGAAAATGTATAAGCATTCTCTCCATGTAAGCCGGTGGCATACATTCCCGTCATTCGCTCATTACACATGGTATCGGCACTACATTTCGTCATTCCATATGGACAATAAATAAATTTTGTGCCGGCATTTTTTACGGACACTGCAATTTGCTGTTCCTTTTCGTTCATTTCCTTGGCTAAATTTCCTGTCTGTCTTCTTGCAAACTGCTCTTTGCCTAGCTTACTTAACACATTCCGCTTTGCATACAAAGAATCTCCGTCCCATCCATTCCAACCAACAGATGCATAGGTACCACCAATAAATCCAGCCAGATACATACTTTGTGGATGTTCCATCATAACTTGTAAGGCAACTTTTTCTCCAGTTTTACTGTCTGATTTTTCTTCTTTATCGCTGATAAATGTTCCTTCCTGATATAAATGGTTGGTTGGGTGAAATCTTACCTCCTCCAATGTTTCAACAGCTTGCTGTTTTAATCGATGCATTTCGTTTGCGAAGGAGAATGGCTGTAACATCACCCACACAAAAAGCACTGTTGCCAATCCCAGTGTGATAAACATCTGCAACCTGCGTTTCATAAACAAAATGCCAATCACCACTCCGCATACACACCATGCAAATGCTACTGCCATCCACATTTGTTTATGCACCTCATTTACTACATATTCCCTGCAAAGAAATCCAAAGGATTTTTGGATGTATGTTAATCCCTCATTCATCCATAACAAAAATCCATTTTTCAAAAGAAAAGCAACTATCATCCAAACAAAAAGAAATAGGTAGAAACCTCTGTTTTTCTTTGCTGATGCTAGTTTTTCCTTTCCTCTTGTTTCTCTCAGATTTTCTGTTTGATTTTTTACCTTTCGTTTTTCTATCTTTTGGTTTTTTATTTTTTGTTTTCCACAACTATTTTGTGCTTTATTTGAGGTATCTTCTTCCGTTTCTTCCTTTTCAAACTGTTTTACCATAAGTTTCCCGTACTTTACCGTCATTTTATGATGTATCAATTTTTTAGGATCCCCCACTTGAAATTCCCGCACACCGCTTAACTCACCAAAATTCCAATCCTTTTGATTAAATAAAGTTTTCTCTTTGATATTTCTAGATACTTCTTTTTCCTTTGCATATTTCGAATCCGGAAATTTTTTCTTTACCAAATACCAAAGAAACGGAAGCAACATCCATACCAAAAAAAATGCTTCCATGACTTTTTCCTCAAAAAGAAGGAACGCCAGAAAAAAAAGTAAAAGTACCATAAGCCATACTAGAAGGAAGACCCATCCAAAACTCCATTTCAAAGCAGAATCCGTCTTTTTCTTATCCTTTGATTTTCGGAACTGGAACACTTCTTAGTACCTCCTCCATAATATCCTCGTTTTTTCTTTCAAAGCCATCTTCTTTTACTATGATTCTGTGTCCACAAACGGCACCAAATACCGCTGCCACATCATTTGGTATCACATAGTTTCTCTGTTCCATAAATGCATGTGCTCTAGACATTTGAAACAATGACCATACGCCTCTTGGACTGACTCCAATTTCCACATTTTCATGCTTTCTGGTCTTTTCAGCCAGTTCAATCATATATGCCATTACGCTGTCGTGGACTTCGATTTTTTGTATTTGCTGTTGCATTTGTGCTAATTCTTCTACCGTGCATACAGTTTTTATCTGTTCCATAGGATTTCCCTTTGCTTTCGCTTTCAAAATCTCCATCTGACTTTCTTTATCTGGATATCCCAATGATAATTTAAGCATAAAACGATCCAGCTGAGACTGTGGAAGCATTTGGGTACCTACGGCTCCATAAGGATTTTGGGTGGCAATTACACAAAAAGCCTTTGGTAGTTGTCTCGTCTTTTTTTCCACCGTAACCTGCCGTTCTTCCATAGCTTCCAATAAAGCAGCCTGCGTTTTTCCGGAAGCTCGGTTTAGCTCGTCCGCAAGAAATAAATTGCAAAAAACTGCCCCTTCCTCGTAAATCATTTCACCTGTATTAGGTCGAAAACTTACGTACCCCACAATATCCGAAGGAAGAATTTCCGGTGTAAACTGTACTCTTTGATAAGTTCCTCCCACCGTTTTACACATTGCCACCGCAAGAGTTGTTTTTCCCACTCCCGGTATATCTTCCAATAAAATGTGTCCCCCGGCAAGCCAGGCACATAAAATCAACCGTATTTGCTCTTTTTTTCCCATCAATACTTTCTCAATTTCTTGCTCTATTTTGTAAATCATGTTTTCTTCTTCCTTTCCATAATGCTCCGACACAAATCACTCCCCCAATTACGATAGGCACTATAATCCACCAATATGAATTCTCATTCGTAACATCATTTTCCTCTAGGGATAGCATTTCATTTTGAAATACCTGGGTACAGTCATACTCTCCCAAGGTTTCATAAATTTCTACGATTTCTTTCCATTTTTCAGGATTGTTTTCTTTTCCATTTTTAAAATCCGGATAAAAGTATTTCATAATAACTTCATTGATTTTTGTTATTTTCTTTTTCGTGTTCACGATTCTTTCTTTCCGATTCTTCAACACTTTAAAACATTCCTCATATTCTTTTCTTCCTTTGGAGTTTTCCAAATGTTCCCATAACACAAGAATTCGCCCTTCATCTTTGGTTGTAACTTCAGTAGGAAGATGTTTTATTTCCTCAATTTCTGATTGGGTTATTTCATAATGCACTTTTATTTCTTCCTTTGATTGAAAAACAGACACGATATGCTCTAATCTTGTATTCGTTTCGTCGCTACAATTTTTTTCTTCCCTCAAATCAAAAAGTGCCCTTTTACCTTCCATCATCCGCACATAAGCGGTAATTGCTTCAAACACCTGCTGCCCTGCCATGGGATCCGAATTCTCACTTTCAAACTCGTGGGCAAATCCCCCATCAGGCCGAGAATACTTAAAAATTGCATCCAGCAGATGATTTCCGTTTTTTATAAACATTTTTTCTTTCGTACAATTTTTACCAAGCATACAAAGTGCCATTAAAACCTGACAACTGCTCTCTACATTTTCTTTGTCCCAACTTTCAAATCCTCCCGATTTTGTCTGCTTTTTACTAAGCCAGGTAAGAGCTTTTTCTACACTTTTTTCTGCCTCTTTATGGTCCATACATCCAGAAAACGCCTGTACTGCCATGGCTGTCAAATCTACATCTCCAGCTTCCCCAGTTTCCATAGAAAAACTTCCATCCTTATTCTGGTGTTTTATCAAACTTTCCTGCAACCATTGTTTCGTAACCGTGGCATTTTCTGGTTCCGGTATTTCAAATGCATTCATGGTAAGAAGTGCCCAAATCTTTGCATTTACCCCCTGCTTTTCTAGATTTTCTTTCCTCTGTCCGTAGGTTGCCATATGAAAAATATCAATCTTTTTCTCACCAACGCTGCAAACATCCCCACCTAAAGAAGCGATAGTTAACGTCATTCGCTGCAAATCCGTGGGCTGAAAGTTAACTAATGTCTTGTCTCGGTCATATTCCTGGGTTATCATTTCTGAAACTGCGTTCAAATACGCGCCGTAATCTCCTTTATATCCGCTTCTTCCCATACTGAATGCATACCAGTCAGTGGAAGATTGCCCTGCTTCTTCCACAAACTCATATAAAAACAGGTCATCCCTTTCCCCAAGTTGCAGTTGCACTTTTTCCCATGTAACAATTTGATTTAAGTATGTCAAATATCCGTTTTCCTCTGCTTTTAAATATGCGGATTTCACATGCATTCCCATAAAAAGCATCATTAAACAAAGAAACCACCCCTGAAGCATTTTACTGATTTTTTTTACTTCTACCATTCTTTTTCCCAATTTCCACTATCTCCTTCGTTTCCACCATTTCCTTTTGCCACGGCACCACCAATATCCGCCCCATAATGCAAAGTAAAACGAACTCTCACATTGTCCCCATTCTGCAAATAGCAATCTGAAAATCCATAGTTTGGATAAATTCCGTTTACCTGATACATCCAACCGGAACCGTAGGAAAAATCAAATTCTCCTAAACTGTCCTCGTAATAATCCCCTGGAAAATCTTCATCTACTGCCTTTAAATGTTCCTCCAAATCTTTCGGAATATCCGGTGACATAAAATTTTCTTTCTTACTGATTCTTGCTAAATAAAAACCACTTTCCATTTTTCCGTTATACTCTACAATAAATCCATTTTCTTCCAGTAACTGACAAAGAATCTGTGCCAGATTGGTATTTTCTTTTATGGTAACATTCGTTTTCGGAATAAAATAACCGCATCCTATGGTAGTTGCTTCCACCGTAATGGTTGCAGTTCCAACAACTCCGTTTTCCAGTTTTTTATATATGATGGTGTAAACTTTTTTTGCAACATGACCGTCATTATCTTCAACTTTAACAAAGACCGCATTATACCCTTCCACAAGATACCCGCGGAAACTTATTTGATCTTCATTGGCATAAATCAATGTTGCTTTTTTCCCGTTGCAGGTCACCTCAAAATGAGTCTGATCCAACCATTTTCCGTGTTTATCCTTTGCATTTACCTGAAAATTAAGCTTTTCATTATTAACAGTTTTTCCGTCCTCCAATGTACAGGTAAGAGCTGTCTCTTATACACATCT
>LXOW01054012.1_pt1 | contig 20995 bp, 22 predicted proteins | sample 1368591 | NCBI WGS metagenome assembly LXOW01 (sample SAMN04884650, study PRJNA319009) | bovine gut metagenome | isolation source: Cow rumen | host: Bos taurus | place: Italy: Legnaro (PD) | collected 2014-07-09
AGGTGGCTTCGTCGGCATCGGCGAGGTGGTGCAGTTCCTCCAGCTGCGCGTCGCTCACCTCCACACTGACAGGAGCCTGCTCGTTGAAAGGACAGGCCAGCTGGCAGCGGTCGCAGCCAAAGGCATAGCCGCCACGCCGGAGGTTCTCTGGCAACCGCTCGTCACGATTCTCGATGGTGTGATAAGCGGTACACCGACGGGCATCGAGCCGAAATCCGTCGCCCTCGGCATGCAGCGCCCGGTTGAGACAAGCGTCAATACAACGGCGACAGTCGCCGCACCGGTTTTCTATCGGGTGGTCGTAACTATCACAAGCCGACGGCGTGACCAACTCAGCGATGTTGCACAGCGACCCCAGCTGCGGACTGACAAAGAGCGTGTTGTGACCAATCCAGCCTAGTCCGGCGCGCACCGCCCAGTGCTTGTCGGCAATGGGCACCGTGTCGACACAAGGCTTGGCGGTGAAATCGGGATATTCCTTCTGAATGGCCGCTATCAGTTGGAACAACATCTGTTTAATGCGGGTATGGTAGTCTTCACCATAGGCGTACATGGCGATGCGGTGATTGCCTTGCATCATGCGTGACGGCTTGTAGCCGAGCAACAGCGACACTACCGAACGTGCGCCAGGCACCAACAGCGAGGGGTCGTGGCGCATGTCGACATGCTCTTCCATATAGTGCATATCGGCCTGGTCACCATCGGAAAGCCACCGGCGAAAGCCCAATTCCTCGTCGGATAGCGGCGTCGCCTCGGCAATGCCGCAGGCGTGGAAACCGACATCAAGCGCAAGACGCTTGATGAATTGAGAGTTGAGAATTGAGAATTGAGAATTAGTAGGCTTGTATAACAATTTTAACGGCAATAATAACAGGTTGAGCGTTGAATTTCAATCTTCAGGCAACCACTAAAAAGTTATAAATAGAACACGGATTGCACGGATAAAACGGATAATCCGTGTGAATCAGTGCAATCCGTGGTCGGAAAACAATTATTGGAGGTTCTCTTCAGCTTCCATATTCTTTCTCGCCTTCTTGCTTCCCTCGTAGAGCTCGAAGTTCAGCAGGCGGCAGTCGAGGGAGCCGTTGAGCAGGGCTATCTTGCGCGAGGGCTTCAGTCCGATGTGTTTCATGGCCTCAAAATCAGAGGTGATAAGCCACACCTCGCAACGCTCGCCGTAGAGACGCTTGAAGGTGTCGCCCAGCTTGGTGTAGAGAGCATTAAGGTCCTCGACTTTGATGCGCTCGCCATAGGGCGGATTGGTGACGATAAGCGTTCGACCCTCCGGCGGTTCCTGGTCCTCAAAGGAGCCGTGGAACAGCATCACATCCTTGTGCAACTTGGTGTATTCGAGATTCTTCTCTGCCTGCTGCAGCACCGCCATATCGATATCGTTGCCCCAGATTTCGCAGTCGAAATCACCCTGTCCAATCTTGCGGTTCTCGGACTCCTTGACACTCTTCCACTCGAGGATATTGAACTCCTTCCAGCGTTTGAAAGCGAAATTGTCGCCACGGTAGTATTGGGCGGGGATGTGGTTGGCCAACATCGCCGCCTCAATGAGCAACGTGCCCGAGCCACACATGGGGTCGTAGAAATTGCAGTCGCATTTCCATCCCGCCAGTTTGATAAGTCCAGCCGCCAACACCTCGTTCATCGGCGCCACACCCACACCCTGACGGTAGCCGCGCTTGTGGAGCGACTCACCGCTGGAGTTCATCAGCAGCGTAACATGGGTAACGTTGATATGCAGGTTGAACTTGTAGTCCGCATTCTCGGTGTCGATGGAGGGACGCTTGCCGAAATTGCGACGGAAGCGGTCGACGATAGCATCCTTCGTCTTGAGGGCAGCATAGTAGGAATGGGTGAACACCTCGCCAGAGGTGGTGCTGTCAATCATAAAGGTGCAATCGACATCCATGATCTTCTCCCAGCGAATCTGATAGACCTTGTCGTAGAGATCCTGATCGGAGACCGCATCGAACTCGGCAAAAGGCTTGAGGATGGCGAGGGCGGTGCGACAGGTGTAGTTAGCACGGTAGAGCACCTTCATGTCGCCCATAAAAGCGACGGCACGGTTGAGCAGTTCGATATCAGTGGCACCGCATTCGCGCAGCTCGTCGGCCAGCACCTCTTCCAGGCCCATCATGGTCTTGGCAATCATCTTGAACTTAGCCTGCGAGGTCGACTCGGTCGGCAGCACTTTCCCATTTTCTTTCTGAATAATCATATTTTGAATGTGTTATTGTATCAATACATGGTCGTGGAACAAACGCGGATTTGTTCCTATCACTTAATTTTCTATTTTGTAGATTGTTTGAAACTTTTGTCGGAGTTCGCGGCGCGAGCGACGATTTTCGGCGGTAATGAGACCGTCGTAGACGCTGTTGTTGAGCTTGTAGCCCACCAACAGCACGGCGCAGTTGAGATACATCCACAGCATGAGGATGAGCAGCGTACCGATGGAGCCGTAAACCAGGTTATAATTATTGAAATGGTTGAAATAGACACCCAGTCCCCAGTTCAACACCAAGAACATGCCCATAGAGAGCAACGCCCCCGGCGAGAAGAAGCCCACACGGCGACGTTTCACCGGTGCCCAGTAATAGATGAAGGAGATGGTCACCAGGATGGAGAATGTAATCAAGAGCCAGCGCACAATATGGAACAGCAGGGTGTTGAAACGGGTCTCTGTAAGCCAACCACGGCTGTAGATGTATTGCAACAACCATTTGTTGCCCATCATCAGACTGATGGTCAGAATAACCATGATGTAGAGCACAAAGACCAGCGCCACACTCAACAGATAGCGTTGCAGCAGGGGACGCTTCTCGTTGTCGCGGTTCACAAAGTTGATGGAGGTGATGACCCCCATGATACCGTTGGCCGCAAAGAGAATCGAGACGATGAAACCGATGGAGAGCAAGGTGCTGTGGCGGTGCCCCATGATATCGTTGACCGTGTCGGACAAAGGACCCATGACCTTCTCGGGGACAATATCCGAAAGATTGGCAAGCAACTCGTCCTGCACACCGTCGACCGGGAAATAGGCCACCAACGAGAAGAAGAAAATCATCAGCGGTGGCAATGCCGTCAAGAAAGAGAACGCCAGACCTTTGGCGCACTGTGAGATGCTGCCGTCGAAGAGTCCCACCAGGAAATAGCGCAACACATCGTAGATGGGAGCGCCACGAAAGCCAGGGAGGGAAAAATGCTGCAGCTTGTAGATGGTGGTACGAACCCACCGCTTGTAGAGCAACAAGCGCAAGCCTCGTTTCAGCTTATTGAGGAACAGACGGATATAAGCCTTGACTTTCAAATCGCACTTTATTTAATGGGGCAAACAATGATTTGCCCCCACAAACTATTCAAATCACACTACCAACGACAAATCCAGACTCTTGATATGATGCGTCAGCGCGCCCACCGAGATAAAATCGACACCGGTCTCGGCATAGCTGCGCAAGGTTTCTTCCGTAATGCCGCCGCTGGCTTCGGTCTCGTAGCGGTGGTCGATGCGTCGCACCGCCTCACGCAGAGTGGGGATGTCGAAGTTGTCGAGCATGATGCGGTCCACGCCGCCATGTTGCAACACACGATCCAGCTCGTCGAGCGAACGAACCTCGATCTCGATGCGCAACTGGCGACCCGTACGGGTCAGGTAGTCATGGGTACGATCGATAGCCGCCTCAATGCCACCGGCGAAATCAATGTGATTATCTTTCAACATAATCATGTCGTACAGACCGATGCGGTGGTTGGTGCCGCCGCCGCAGTGTACGGCATATTTCTCCAGCAATCGCATGTTGGGGGTCGTCTTGCGTGTGTCGAGCAGCTGGGTGGATAGACCTTCGAGCAGCGACACCATGTGGCGGGTCTGGGTGGCCACACCGCTGAGGCGCTGCATATAGTTGAGCACCGTGCGCTCGGCAGTCAGTATCGAGGCCGAGGAGCCTGTTACGCGCATCACCTCGTCGCCCTTGTGCACCATGTCGCCATCTTTGACCAGGGCTTCCACCTGCAAGGCGGGGTCGACCAGATGAAACACCTTCTCCCCTACCTCCATACCACAAATCACGCCGTCCTGCTTGGCGACCATGCGGGCTGTGCCCTGCGCCTGCGGCGGAATACAAGCCAAGGTGCTGTGGTCGCCGTCGCCCACATCCTCGCGCAAAGCCATGCGAATGAGTTCGTCTATCATAATTTCAAAATACTAAACCATTTTATTTAGAAGCTGTTTAAGTNNTTTAGAAGCTGTTTAAGTTTGATTGATGAGTTTTATTATGGACATGGGCGAGCAGATTTTTTGCCTTTCCGATGGAACAATGGTGTGAACAAGTCCTGTGGACTTGTGAGCCGAGCCTCGAAAAGTTCCCACTTTTCGAAGAAGGCGAGGAACTTGTGACTGAGGAAAGGTGAAAAAGATGCCGTTCATGTACTTTAAGAAAAACATTGAATTAAATTTAAACAGCTTCTTATGAACGTCGCCAACTCAGCGACCTATGTCCGATAAATAAATGGCAAAGATACGAAAAAAATATCTTTCAACGATATAGGACCTCCCCGCCAACAACAAAAAGGGTCGCGTTGATAAGTTCATTCGTTCAAAAATGAAAAAAAATCGAATCTTTGCAAATAGAAATGAAACTGTCCTATATCGCCTTCGCTCCGCTACAGGGGTACACGGATTGCGTGTACCGGAGAGCCCATTGGCAGTGTGCCGGCGGGGTGGATGAATACCATACCCCCTTTGTAAGACTGGAAGGCGGCACGCCGCGGGCGAAGGATTTGCGGGACATCGACCCCGAGCGCAACGCGGGGGTGCCGACGGTGCCACAGGTGATTGCCCGCGACGCGGAGGAATTCGCCCGATTGTGCGACGCGGTGCAGGCGCTCGGTTGGCGGCGCATCGACCTCAACATGGGCTGTCCGTTTCCCATGCAGGTGAAAGCGGGCCGAGGCTGCGGACTGATGCAGCACCCCGACCGCGTGGAACAAATCGCACAAGAGATGCTGCGCCGCCCGGAAGTGGCGTTCTCCGTCAAGATGCGGCTGGGACAGGAGCACACGCAAGAAGGGCTTGCACTGCTGTCCATCATCAATACGATGCCACTGGTACATGTCACACTACATCCCCGCCTGGGACGGCAACAGTACAAAGGATTGGTCGACAGGGATGCCTTCCTGCAATTCTTCCATGGTTGCCGACACCCGATGATATACAACGGGGATATTACCGAGAGTGACGGCTACGGTCGGCACCCCTATGTAGTCAATGGAGAATTGGTGGTTGAGGGTTTACTTGACGAAGCCGATACTGCTAAACTCAAGGGGGTGATGATTGGGCGCGGGCTGCTGGCTCGACCGTGGATGCTGACGGACAAGCAGCCGACAGCGGTGCTGACGGCGATGCATGCAGAACTGTACCGCCACGCCACACAGAACCTCTGCGGCGACAGCCAAATCCTTGCCCGGCTGCACGCCTTCTGGGAATACATGGACAGCCACCTCGACAAAAAGAGCTACAAGGGTATCATGAAAAGCACCACCCTCTCTCGCTACAACGAGGCGGTGCGAGCGGCGCTCACTGCATCGACAGAACGACGTCTTGCATCATCCACAACGAAATAGTTGCAGATAGATGCAGGGATGATGCAATGGGTTTCGTATCTTTGCAAACTTAAACTGCTTCCCCGACTATGACGACGACAATCATCAATATCGGTGACGAACTGCTTATCGGGCAGGTTGTCAACACCAATGCCTCGACCATGAGCCGCCTGCTGACCGAGGCCGGCATCGCAGTGCGCCGCACCGTGGTGGTGGGCGATGTATACCAAGACATCTGGACCGCCGTAGACGAGGCGCTGCGCGAGAGCGACGCCGTGCTGGTCACCGGCGGACTCGGTCCCACGAAAGACGACATCACCAAAAAGTTGCTGTGCGACTATTACGGCAGCGAGTTAGTGGAGAACGCGACGGCTCTGGACAACGTGAAACGCATCTTTACCGCCCGCGGCTACGAGCTGACACCCGTGAACCGTGCCCAGGCATTGGTGCCCCGCTGCTGCGAGGTGCTCAACAACGACCTTGGAACGGCGCCCTGCATGTGGTTTGCGCGCGACGGCCATGTATTGGTATCCATGCCCGGCGTGCCGTTCGAGATGGAATGGCTCATGCGCAACCGCGTCGTCCCCAAACTACAAGAGACCTTCCAAACGGAGACCATCATATTGAAAAACATCTTGGTGCAGGGCATCGGCGAATCGTTCCTGAGCGACCTTATCGAGCCCTGGGAGACCGCGCTGCCCGACAATGTCAAACTGGCCTACCTGCCGGTGGCCGGCATGGTGAAACTGCGTCTGACCTGTCGGACCAATCCAAGCTGTCCGACCGACCTGACAAGCCTGACAGAAGGACTGTACGCCCTTGCTGGACAATATATTGTGGGTGAGGACTGCGAGACGCTGCCCGAACTGCTGCACAAGACACTGATTGAGCGTGGCGTCACCCTTGCCACCGCCGAGAGCTGCACCGGAGGCACGCTGGCCTCACGGCTGACGGCGCTGGCTGGCGCTTCCGCCTACTTCCGCGGTGGCGTGGTGGCCTATAGCAACGAAGTGAAGGAGTGTGCCCTCGGCGTGAAACACGCCACCCTCGAGGCGCACGGTGCCGTGAGCGAAGAGACGGTGCGCGAGATGGCCGAAGGCGTGCGCCAGCGGCTGGGAGCAGACTATGGCGTCGCCACCACCGGCGTTGCCGGCCCCGGCGGCGGCAGCCCCGCAAAACCCGTTGGCACAGTGTGGATGGCCATCGCATCGGCAGAAGGCACCGAGGCCAAACTGCTGCACTACGGCGACCGCCGCCAGCAGACCATCGACCGCACCTGCAACCAAGTATACAGCGACTTGGTGAGGAAAGTGAAAAGTAAAAAGTAAAAAGTAAAAAGTAAAAACTAAAAACTAAAATACTCGGATTACTCTGAATACTCGGATTACTCTGAATACCCAGAAAACCAACTCTCAATTCTCAACTCTCAATTCTCAACTCCCATTATGCCCAGAGGACTTATCACCATATTATTGCTCGTTTGTTCCAATGTGTTTATGACGTTTGCCTGGTATGGCAACCTGAAACTGCAGGAGATGAAAATCTCTACAGATTGGCCACTGATCGTCATCATATTGGCCTCGTGGGGACTGGCGCTACTGGAATACTGCGCCATGATTCCCGCCAATCGCATCGGGTCGCAAATTACAGGCGGCCCATTCACACTCATGCAGCTGAAAATCATTCAGGAAGCGCTCTCCCTGATGGTCTNNCCCTGATGGTCTTCACAATCATTGTCAGCCTGGTGTTTAAGAACGAGCCCATCCGCTGGAACCACTTTGTTTCGTTTGGGTTCATCATTTTGGCGGTGGTATTCGCCTTTATCGAGAAGAAATAAAAAGCATTCTCCCCTGATTCAATCAAAGCGGAAGATAGACCACTTTTTTGGTCTCGAAGAACGGCTCTTCGTAGAAGTCTACAATGTCGTAGACCTTGGCCTTTTTGCCAAAAGGTTTCAGCTCAGTTTCCAGGTCGCCGCCTTTAAGGCAGATTAGGCCATTGTGCAGCGTATGGTATTGCGACGGGGAGACCAATTTCCGCACCCATCCCACCAATTCCGGCATGGCCGTCACCGCACGCGAAACGATGAAATCGAACTCGCCCTGCAACTGCTCGGCGCGACACTGCATGGCCTTCACATTGCCAAGTGCCAGCGCCTCTTTCACCGCCTCGACAACTTTTATCTTTTTGCCGATAGAGTCGACCAAAAGGAAATGTGTCTCGGGAAACAGAATGGACAACGGTATGCCCGGGAAACCGCCACCGGTGCCCACATCGAGCACTTCGGCCATGGGCTTGAACGACACCAGTCGGGCTATGGCCAGCGAATGCAGCACATGGTGCTCGTAGAAGGCATCCATGTCCTTGCGTGAGATGACGTTGATTTTGGCGTTCCAGTCCTCATAAAGCGGACGCAACGCGGCAAACTGCTCGCGTTGCTGTTCCGTAAGGTCGGGAAAATATTTCAGGATGATGTCCAAGTGTCCTAATATTGAGAAGGTGAGAAGGTGAGAAGGTGTGAAAGTGTGAAGGTGTAAAGGTGTGAACTTAACATCTTAACATCTTCTCATCTTCACATCTTACCTCTTACATCCTACAGGTATGATATCAGGTGTTTACTCTTGGAACTGGCTTTGAGGCGCTTGATGCCCTTCTCCTTGATTTGACGCACACGCTCGCGGGTGAGGTTGTATTTCTGCGCAATCTCGTCGAGACTGAGAGCGTGCGACATACCGATGCCGAAGAACATCTTGATGATGCCACGTTCCACATCGGTGAGCGTCGACAGCGAGCGTTCGATCTCCATCGACAGCGACTCACGCATCAGCGAATCGTCGGTATCGGGGGTATCCTCGTTGACCATCACGTCGACATAGTTGACATCCTCGTCGGCACCCAGCGGCGCATCGATGGAGATGTGGCGGCCCGAGATGCCCAAGATGCTCTTGATTTTATCCTCGGGGATATCCAGCATATCAGCCAGCTCCTCCTCTGACGGCGGACGCTCCAGCTCCTGTTCGAGACGGTTGATTTCCTTCTTCAGCTTGTTGAGCGCACCCAACTGGTTGGACGGCAGTCGCACAATACGCGAGTTCTCGGCGATAGCCTGCAGGATAGACTGACGAATCCACCACACCGCATAGGAGATAAACTTGAAGCCACGCGTTTCATCGAAACGTTTGGCGGCTTTGATAAGACCCACATTGCCCTCGTTGATAAGGTCGGAGAGACTCAAACCTTGGTTCTGATACTGCTTGGCCACGGAGACCACGAAACGCAGGTTGGCTTTGGTCAATCTCTCCAGTGCCGCCTGATCGCCAGCCTTGATACGCTGTGCCAGTTCCACCTCCTCGTCGGGGGTAAGCAGCTCGACGCTGCAGATATCCTGCAAATACTTGTCCAGCGTGCGGTCTTCACGGTTGGTAATCGAATGGGTAATTTTCAGTTGTCTCATAATTTCTCCTGTTGCGAAAAAAACTGTTAAGATGTTAAAATGTCAAGATGTTAAGAAATGCACAACTTCATATTTTCATGTTTTCACAACTTAACAACTTCACAACTTAACAAATTAAATTATGTGAATAGATTAACGCCAAATTGTGTAAAATGTTACATGAATTGGCAAAAAAAACGTAATTTTGCATTCAATATTATAGGGACGTACCCCGTGTACGCCCAATTTTAAATTTTTCCTCATGTTTGAGAATCTCAGCAACAAGATAGAAAAAGCCCTCCACACGCTGCGCGGTAAAGGTTCCATCACCGACATCAACGTGGCGGAGACCGTGAAAGAGGTGCGCAAAGCGCTGCTGGACGCCGACGTCAGCTATCCGATAGCCAAAGCCTTCACCGACAAGGTGAAGAACGAGGCGATTGGCCGCAACGTGATCCACAGCATCGAGCCGGGACAGTTGATGGTGAAGATTGTGCACGAAGAGTTGACCACTCTCATGGGTGGCGCCTCGGTAGACATTAACATCAAGGGAGCGCCTGCCATCATCCTTATCGCGGGTTTGCAAGGTTCCGGTAAGACCACCTTCAGTGCCAAGCTGGCCCATCACCTGAAGAACAAGCGTGGCAAACGCGTCATGCTGGCCGCTTGCGACGTATACCGTCCGGCTGCTATCAGCCAGTTGCAGACGCTGGGTGAGCAAATCAATGTGCCCGTCTTTGCCGAGATAGGCAACCAGAACCCCGTCGACATCGCCAACAAAGCGGTGCACGAATGCAAGAGCAAGGGCTTCGATGTGCTGATTGTCGATACCGCCGGCCGTCTGGCCGTCGACGAAGAGATGATGAGCGAGATTGCCCGTCTGAAGACTGAACTGAACCCGCAGGAGACCCTCTTCGTGGTGGACTCGATGACCGGTCAGGATGCCGTCAATACCGCCAAGGCTTTCAACGAGCGCATCGACTACGACGGCGTGGTGCTGACCAAGCTGGACGGCGACACCCGCGGCGGTGCCGCCCTGACCATCCGCTACACGGTGGACAAACCCATCAAGTTTGTGGGTGTCGGCGAGAAGATGGACGCGCTGGACGTGTTCCACCCCGACCGTATGGCCAGCCGCATCCTGGGTATGGGCGACGTGGTGTCGCTGGTCGAACGCGCCCAGGAGCAGTACGACGAGGAAGAGGCACGCCGACTCCAAAAGAAAATCATCCATAACGAATACAACTTTGACGACTTCCTGGGTCAGATTGCCCAAATCAAGAAGATGGGCAGCATGAAAGATCTGATGGGGATGATTCCCGGCATGGGCAAGTTGACCAAGAACCTGGAGATTAGCGACGACGCCTTTGTGCCCATCGAGGCGATGATTGGCTCCATGACGCCCTACGAGCGCCAGCACCCCAGTTGCCTGAACGGCAGCCGCAAGCAGCGCATCGCCAACGGCAGCGGTCGCAGCATCCAAGAGTTGAACCGCTTTCTCAAACAGTTTGACGACACCCGCAAAATGATGAAGATGGTGTCCACCAAAGGCGCCAAACTGCCGAAGATGCCAATAAAGAAAAGATAGGACAGATTGAAGGATAGGTCCTATAGGTCAAATAAGTCCTATAGGTCCAATAAGTTCAATAACCAATAACCAATAACCGATAACCGATAACCGAAAACCCATACTTCCCCATGTTCCAACTATTAGACGGAAAAAATACTGCCATAGAAATCAAGAATCAGATTGCCAATGAGGTGCGCGGATACACCCAGCGCGGCCTGCGGGCACCGCATCTGGCAGCCATCTTGGTGGGCGACGACGGCGCCAGCCAGACCTATGTGGCCAACAAGGAAAAATCGAGCCACGAGGTGGGTTTCACCTCGTCGGTATACCGTTATTCCGCTGGCATCAGCGAGCAGCAACTGTTGGAGACCATTGACTTTTTGAACAAAGATGACGAGGTCGACGGTTTTATCGTGCAACTGCCGCTGCCCAAAGGCATCAACGAGCAACACGTCATCAATGCCATCAGTCCGGCGAAAGACGTGGACGGCTTTACCCCCATCAACTTGGGCAACATGGTTTTGGGCGAAGAATGCTTTGTGCCCGCCACACCCAAAGGCATCTGCACACTGCTGACACAATACAATATCGAGACCTGCGGACAGCACTGCGTGGTGGTGGGTCGCAGCAACATTGTGGGTACGCCCGTCGCCAACCTGCTGTCGCGCAAAGGCACGGACTGCACCGTGACCATGTGTCACAGCCGCACGAAGAACCTGGCCGAATTGACGCGCCAGGCCGACATACTGGTTGTAGCCATCGGCAAGCCCGAGTTTATCACCGCCGACATGGTGAAAGAGGGTGCCGTGGTCATCGACGTGGGCATCCACCGCATCGAAGACGCCACCCGCAAAAGCGGCTACCGACTGCTGGGCGACGTGAAGCACAGCGAGGTGGACGAGAAATGCAGCTGGGTGACGCCCGTGCCGGGCGGTGTGGGTCCATTGACCATCGTATCGCTGCTGCAAAACACGCTGCAATCCTACAAGCGCACCATGGGGCTGTGATTGCACATTGACAATTGCGAAGAGGAAACCACGAATTGAGAAAACACAACGTCTTCCCTATCATCACATTCCTGTTCTTCGCTGGATTTATCACAGCCAGTGGAAACGGTCAGAATGTGCCGAAGGATAACGTTGCCACAATGCCCGACACAGTCGAAGCGCCCCTGCGCTTTGTGGTGGAAGGGAAAGCCTTTTTTATCGACAACGAACACTCCGGCTCGAGCCGTGTCAACGGCTACACGCTGCCCGGATTCTATCTGCGCCCGCATGTGGCATGGCGTTTCGCACCGCATGCCGAGTTGGAGGCAGGCGTACACTGGCTGCACTTCTGGGGCAACCACTCGCCACACGACGCCAACGAGCAGGGGCTCATTAACACCGACTTCGACAGTCTGAAGCCCCCCATGGTGGTGCCGTGGATGCGGCTGCGCATCGACCCCAGCCCCACGCTGACACTTGTGCTGGGCAGCCTCGTCAACAACGAAGGTCACCGCCTTCCCCTACCCCTCTACAATCCGGAACGCGCCTTTGCCACCAACCCCGAGACGGGCTTGCAGCTGCTGTGGCGGACTACATGGATGAACCTTGACACCTGGGTCGACTGGCAGCAGTTCTCCTGGAACGAGAGCTCGCACCGCGAGGTGTTCATCGCCGGATTGAGTGCCGAGCCCAGTGTCGGCCTCGGCAAGATGCGGATGCACCTGCCGCTGCATGTGGTGGTGCAACACCTGGGAGGAGAGAACCGCGCCGACACCTCACACATCGTGGAGACCCACTGCAACGCTGCCGTGGGACTGGGTGCCAGCCGCCAATTGGGCGAATGGACACTGCGCGCCGACTGCATGGCCATGATCTATTCGCGCACCGGCGCCCCCGAAGGCGAAGCCCTCTACGTACCCAACTGGGAGGACTGGTGGTATCTGACCAGTCCGCGGCGCAATTTCAAACACGGCTGGGGACTCTATCCCCGACTGACGGCACAGTGGCGCGACCTGCACCTGGAAGCCTCCTACTGGACCAGCGAGAAATTTGTGCCCCTGATGGGCTGCTACCACTACTCCAACGTGTCGGTCAACACGTCGGACATGACCCACGACCGCATCCAGGTGGCGGCGCTGCGCGGCAGCTGGAAATGGGACGCCGCGCCGCACTGCTCGCTGCGTCTCTATGCCGCCTGGTTCCACTACTTCCCCTACTTGGCCGACCGCACCGGCTACGCCAAAGTGCACGGCAAAGCCGCCAATATGTTCTCGTTCGGTATGCTGGTGGCCTTCAAGCCCAGCCTGCCACTGCGGTTTTAGAATTTCCCGAGACATGGACAACGCAGCCATAGAACACCACCCACTGCAGCCTTTCCTGCCCGGAGGGGCGCGGCTGCTGATGCTGGGCAGCTTTCCGCCGCCCAGGCGTCGCTGGGCGATGGACTTTTTCTATCCCAACCGCAGCAACATGATGTGGGAAATTTTCGGGCTGGTGTTCTTCGGCGAGCCGCAGCGGCTGGTGGACGCTGAGAACAAGAGTTTCCGCCTGGAGGAGATAAAAAAACTGCTGGAGGAACGGGGAATAGCGATCTACGACACGGCCTGTGCTGTGCGGAGACTCAGCGGCAACGCCTCCGACAAAGACCTCGAAATCGTCGAGAAGACCGATATACCTTGGCTGCTCTCGCAGCTGCCGCAGTGCCACGACATCGTCTGCACGGGGCAGAAGAGTTTCTCGGTGCTGACCGAGGACTACGGCGTGCCGGTGCCCAAGATGGGAACCTATAATGAGTTTATGATTGGTAATTCTCAATTCGAGCAACGGAAGTTGCGTCTTTGGCGCATGCCCTCCTCCTCCCGCGCCTACCCAATGAAGTTGGAGGAGAAAGCCGAATACTACCGTAAGATGATGCAGCACATCGGGCTCATTACGCCTTAAGCGGATTCCTTGCAAACATCCTTATTCATCAGCTCATACAGATAGGCAGGGCTTTGCACGTACAACTCACCATCTTCATCCTGCAATAGTTGTATCAGGGGGGAGTTGTATACCTTTTCCATCGCTTGCTCGATGTCACAGCCGGTGTCCTCTATCACATAACGAACCAACTCGCTCAACGCATGGTCGGTGAGGTAGGTGGCTATCTGGTGATGTGTGGGCTGGGTCATACTGTTTCAACGTTTGTTTTGTGTAGATACTTGAGCGCCCGCTCAGTTCCAAAGTAGTACTGTTGGTCGAGGTATTTGTCTTGCAAAAGTTGGGCGGCCTGTTCGGGAGAGTAGATACCCTCGCGATAGTTGGTCAGCTGCAGCACCACGCCGTCATTGGCTATAGGTCCGATGACAATGTCATAGTCGTGGATAGGCTTGTAGTTCTTGCGGTCGCGGTTGGCATCAACGAAGAGAAACCATTCCACAGTGGCCGACTCGGGGAAACGTTTTATCTTCAGGTCAGAGCACAGGGCGGCCTCGTCCAACTCGTAGGTGATGAGCGTGGGTGTGCCGCCAAAAAGCCGTGCCTTCTTTTGTGCCATACGGACAGCCGTCTTACGGTCAGGTGTCACATAAAAACCCCAGCCGAAATCTTTATGTCTCAATCCTATGCTAAGGCTGATGCCATCGAAGTCTGCGTTTGTGCCGTGATACAGTATCATGCAAGAAGCCCTCCGTTCTTTTGGCAAATGATGAGCAGGTCGTCGATGGTTTCATCCATCGACTGCAAGTGTTCCACATCATAGAACTCAATCAGAAACGCCAACCCTTTATGCTTGTGCAAATAGTTGAAAGCAGCCTGTCGCGTCATTGCGAAACGCTGACCAAAAGCCTGCACAGCAGCCGTTAGGAAAGGTATTTCATACTTGCTCATAATTGAATAATATATATGCAAAAATACAAACTTATTTTGGATTAGCCAACAACAAACATCATAGATTGCTGATTTCCTGTTTATTTACACAACACTAAACCCATTTTGAGTTAATCGTACCATGCAAAGTAACAATGTCGGAAAAGTCGTACTTTTGCAAAGCAAAAAATCTAAATTCCCCGTTCCGCAGGAGGAGAAAGAATATTTTTACAGCAAAATGATGAAAACCATTGGGATAGTATGACCCGACGCACACGTATACTATGGCTGATGGGCGCTGTGGTGGCAGTTGCCGCGGTTGTATTCACACTGTCCCGTACCACAATTGTGGAGGAGGTGAAGCGTGGCAGCGCACGACTGTTTGAATACGAGTACATTCCCAATCAGAATGTGGCGATTGAGGGCACGGAGGCGGCCGGGGCGGCGGACTCGATTTATAAGGATTTTCGCAAAAAGTTCCGGTTCCACTACCAGACCATTGGAATGGCATCGTTTGCCGACAGCAGCCGTATGATACTGCTCGCCGACCTGCCGCCGCACTTCGAGACGGACTCCGTTGCACCCATCTTCGCCAAATTCACCCATACGGCAGAATTGCACAAACACACCATCGGCTACAACGGTTACACCACCGACATGGTCATCCTGCTGGGCAACGCCACGCGGGAGAACTGCGACCGACTGATAAAACGGCTGAACCGGGAGCTGTTTTTCAGCGAATACAAACCGACCGTGATGGCGCTGCCCGCGGAAGAGAAACGCCAGTATTTCGCCAAGGAGAACATTGATTATCAGATCACTCTCGAGGAATTCAACACCTGGTTCATCGAGGAGGGCGAAGGTTTCATACACCTCGACGACACCGCTACGGTGCTGACCGTCGCCGACCTCTTCGCACAGAAAGCACACGGCGTCTACTTCAGCCTGCAGCCGGGCTTCGTGGCATGGGCGCTGCCCAAAAACACCGACCTTGCCGACACACTGACACCATCCATCCAGGATATCCGTCAGTTCACGCTGGATGCCGACCTGATACTGGGGGCCCTGGCCGACAGCAGCACGCTGGTTATCATCGGTCGCGAGCGGCAGTCGCCACTTTACGAGCTGCCACCGTTGCAGGTGGAGAGCATCCTGCTGCTGGCCTCCACCACCGAGAAGGAGCTGTCGCAGAGTCTGGACATCAACGACCTGATGGCCGGCAAGATGGTGAACGGCAAGGACTGGTGTCCCACCTACCTGAGTCGCGAGCTGGAGAACACCGAATTCGGCGACCTGATGACCATCACCGACGTGCTGCTGAAAGACTGGTCGGAAAAAGGAACCATCCAAGAAGGCTACTACCGCTACCCCGAGCCAGGCTATTACCCCTTCGACAAACCTCTTTTTCGCAAACTGGGACTGAACGAGCTGGTATACAACTGGAACACCGCTGGTGCCATGTACGCCATCGACTGTGAAAAAGAAGACACACTCAATTATACCATTTATACGCTGGGGCGGACGGGTTCGCTGCCCGTCAGCTATTTCAACTCACAGGAGCGCAGCCAGTCCATCGGCTACCGCTACGAGAGCCAGGCCTACCACTATTTCGCCACACTGGGCAATACCGACCTCGCCCGTGTGGTACAATATACGGCACTCTATCAGCTTTTTATCGACAATGACATCAGCTATTCGGGCAACACCTACCCTTCCTTCCCCAAAAACAAGCCATTCCTGCTGTACAAGCCCACCAGCGAACTACTTGACAAGATTCGCGGACTCAGCGGCGACGAGATTGCACTGCTGGCCGACAGCCTGGCAAAACGCAGTTTCCGCAATTATCAGAAAGAGCGTGTCGACAAGCAGTTGCGCGAGAATGAGCAGCAACACAACATGAAGTATAGCGACGAGAGGATTGATGCCATCTATCAGAAGGTCCATCAAGAAACCCAATCGGACTATATCGGCAGTCTCCACGAAGTGAAGAATATGCTCAACACCTTGACAGCAGAGCAATTCAAGCAGTTGGCACGTTATCTGGCCTATCCGCGTGGCGTAAAATTGCGCGACCGTGAAGGCTACAATACCTATGTGCGGGCCAGGCGTGTCAACCAGCTGATGCGCGAGATGGGCAAGAATAACCTCGACCTGTTGGGCATGGATCTGAGTCGTGTGAAAAACTGGTTTGCCGCCAACCTGTCGGGCAATGCCGGTCGCTATTTGAAGACATCATCCCTCATCATCACCTACAACGACCTGCTGACCACCGGCGGACACAACCTCTCGTCGCGCATCAGCCGAGTGAAGTCGATGACCAACTACAAGCGATCCCGCGGCAACTACACCCCGACAGACTATGAGCAACCGGCACAAACCGAACCGGTAACACGCGACGACAGCCCATCGGCGACGACGCCTGTCGGCAACACACCCGCCACCGGCAAACCCACGGCAAAGAAGAGCGGCCCATCACAGAAAAAAACAGCCACACCGACCAGCAAGCCCGCAGCCCAGAAGGCCAAAGGCAACTCCCCTATCCGTCCTCGCAACACTGTCATCTCCAACGCACCCCGTTCAAAAAGAGGACTCTAAGATGCTTTACTACCTGCTCATCGTCAACACACTGACCTTCATACTGTATGGCCTTGACAAACACAAAGCACGCCACAACCGCCAACGTATACCCGAAGCCACCCTGCTGATGCTCGCCATCGTCGGAGGGTCGCCTGCGGCCTGGATAGCCATGCACCTCTTCCACCACAAAACACTGCACAAAAAGTTCCGTTATGGTGTGCCCCTCATTTTTCTGATTCAAACAGCCGTTATCCTCTACTTCTGGCTTTCAGATAACACTTTAATTTAAGGTTACATGTATAAAAGAGACTATACTCCCGAAAGAATCTCGGAGCTGAAAGACAACGAGATATTTGTTTTTGGAAGCAACCTGGCTGGCTCGCACGGCGGCGGTGCCGCCTGGCTGGCCTACGAGCGCTTCGGTGCCGTATGGGGACAGGGCGTCGGCCTGCAGGGCCAAAGCTACGGCATTCCCACCATGCAGGGCGGCGTGGAGACGATACGGCCCTATGTGGACGAGTTCATCGCCTTCGCCGCGGAACACCCGGAATACCTGTTCCTCGTGACGCGCATCGGCTGTGGCATCGCCGGTTTCACCCCACAGGAGATGGCACCGCTGTTCGCCAAAGCCATCGACATGGAGAACGTCCTCCTGCCCAAGGCATTTGTAGATATTATTCAGAAATAGTGCGTTATGGCAAGTAAAATCAATAAGACCAACGCAGCACGGCAGCTGGACCAGCTGAAGATTGCCTATGAGCTCATCCCCTACGAGGTGGACGAGAACAATCTGGGGGCCGATCATATCGCCTCACAACTGGGGCTGCCCATCGCGCAACTGTTAAAGACTCTGGTGTTGCGTGGCGACAAGACGGGGCTGTTCGTCTGCGTCATCCCCGGCGCCGAGGAGGTGGACCTGAAGAAGGCCGCCAAAGTGACCGGCAACAAGAAGGTGGAGATGATACACGTCAAAGAGCTGCTGCCGCTGACGGGCTATATCCGTGGCGGCTGCTCGCCCATCGGCATGAAGAAGCCGCTGCCCACCTGGTTCCACCAGACGCTCACGGACTACGACACCGTCTATTGCAGCGCCGGCCAGCGCGGTCTGCAGTTCCACATCGCACCGCAGGATTTATTGCGCGCCGCCCACGGCACCCTCGCCGACCTGATTGTTTGATCGAAGCGCCAACGACATGAAAAAGAAAACCCGTCCCCTACTGACTTCGGCAATGCTGCTGGCAGCGATGCTGCCGCTGGCCGTCCATGCCGACACTCCTGTCAAGAGTATTGTGATACTCTACGACAACGACGTGCACTGCGCCATCGACGGCTATGCCCAAATGGCTGGACTGCGCGACGCCATTGACGATACGGCATACGTGGCGTTGGTCTCCTCTGGCGACTACCTGCAGGGCGGCAATGTCGGAGCCATCTCGCGCGGCGGCTACATCGTGGACATCCTACGCCAGATGCACTACGACGCGATGACGTTGGGCAACCACGAATTCGACTACGGAGTGCCACGACAGATAGAGCTGACACAACAACTCAATGCGCCGACAGTCTGCGTCAACCTGTTCGACAAAGACGGGCAACGGGTTTATGCGCCTTACGTCATCCGTACCTATGGCGACCGCAAGGTGGCCTTTGTCGGCGTGGTGACCGGCGAGACGGAAAAGTCGGAATCGTATGCCTTCCGCACCGACGGACAAAAGAGCTATACGATGCACACGCCGCAGATGGTCGCGCTGGTGCAGCATGCGGTTGATGAAGTACGGGAACAAGGTGCGGACTACGTCATACTGCTGTCGCACATGGGCGAGGAACCTGTGGAGGGCTACCCCACTTCGCACGACATGGTGGCGGCAACCAACGGCATCGATGTGGTGCTCGACGGCCATTCGCACAACGTCATACGCTGCGACACGGTGCTGAACCGCAACGGAAAGCCCGTATATGTCACCCAGACGGGTTCCCGTTTTGCCAATGTCGGGAAATTAGTGCTGATGCGCAACGGGCATATCGCGCTGGAGCTCATCCCAACCAATCAGATAGCCTACACCAATGCCGATGTGAAGCGTGTCATTGACAGCATCCATACGAATGTGGATGCCGTCACCGACAAGGTAATCTTTCATTCTGACTATAAACTGGTTGCATTAAACGAGAAAGACCAATACGAGGTGCGAATGGCCGAGACCAACGCCGGCGACCTCCTGGCCGACGCCCTGCGCTATTTTGTGGATGCCGAGCTAGGATTTGCCAACGGCGGCAGCATCCGAAACGACATTGCTACGGGCGACGTCACCTATGGCCAAGTCATCGACATGCTGCCCTACGAGAACCATATCGTCAAGATTGAAGCCACGGGTGCCCAGGTGCTGGAGATGCTGCAGCAATGTACGAAAGAACTCCCTGCCGAGAGTGGCGATTTCCCGCAGGTGTCAGGAATCCGATTCACCACCCACGTTGCCGACCACACCGTCACCGATGTCGAGGTGTTGCAAACCGACGGCAGCTACAAACCCATCGACCCTACGGCCACCTACACCATCGGCACCATCGACTACTGCGCCTTCAACGGCGGCTTCCACAACATTTTTGCCAACTGCAAAGTACTGCAGTCGTCACTGGTCTACTATCGCGACGTGCTGGCCCCCTACATCGATGAGGTCCACAAAGGAACCCTCCCCACCGCCTACGCCCAACCCCAAGGAAGGATAAGCATTAAATAGCGGGTGTATTCTGGAGACTGGGCAAATCCCAGTGGGCATCTAAGTGTCTATCTGGAGCAACCCAATCACAGACAACAGAACATCGTAATATTCAGCGTTTTATCATTGGTGAATAAAATACATTTCACCAATTCACCAAGTTTTCGTATTTTTATAAATTCGCATATAATATTATATGCGATGTATGAGTGTCGTTATTAGCGAATTAGGAAGAAACCACCATGGAGAAAGTCCAAATATTCCAAAATAAAAAGGTGCGCACACATTGGGATGCGGAGCGTGAGGAGTGGTATTTCTCGGTGGTGGATGTGGTGTCGGTATTGACAGACAGCGACTATCAAACGGCTCGAAAGTATTGGAAGGTCTTGAAAGGCCGATTGGCAAAGGAAGGCAACCAGTCGGTAACAAATTGTTACCAACTGAAAATGCCATCTACCGACGGCAAGAAGTATCTTACTGATGTGGCTGATACTGAACAGCTATTCAGACTTATACAATCTATACCATCACCGAAGGCCGAGCCGTTCAAACAATGGATGGCGCAGGTGGCGGCACAGCGTATCGACCAGATGCAAGATCCCGAACTCTCCATCGAGCAGGCTGTGGCCGACTACCGCCGTCTCGGTTACTCGGAGGCTTGGATCAACCAGCGTATGCGCTCCATCGAGGTGCGCAAGCACCTGACCGACGAATGGAAGCGTGCAGGATTGGAGGAAGGGCAACAGTTTGCCTCGCTGACGGACATCATCTATCGTGGCTGGAGCGGTTTGTCAACAAAAGAATACAAGCAGCTGAAGGGTTTGAAGAAGGAAAACCTGCGAGACAATATGACCGACCTTGAGATTGCCATCAATATGCTGGCTGAAGCTACCACAACGCAAATATCTAAGAACGAAAGTCCAAAAGGCATGATAGAAAGTGCAAAAGTGGCTCGGCGCGGTGGTGCGACAGCAAGAGTGGCTCGTGAAGCCGCTGAAAAAGAGATTGGCGAATCGGTCGTTTCGGCAATGAATGCTAAACAGATAGAACAAGGGGAAACCATTCTAATAGAAGACAACAATAAAACAAATTAATTCACCAAATTATATTAATCCTTTAAACACTAAAAAAAATGGCAAAAGAAAAAAAGTTTATGACATGCGACGGTAACTGCGCTGCAGCGCATGTTGCCTACATGTTCAGCGAGGTAGCAGCTATCTACCCCATCACCCCCTCCAGCCCCATGGCCGAGTATATC
>LXOW01113926.1_pt6 | contig 20979 bp, 25 predicted proteins | sample 1368591 | NCBI WGS metagenome assembly LXOW01 (sample SAMN04884650, study PRJNA319009) | bovine gut metagenome | isolation source: Cow rumen | host: Bos taurus | place: Italy: Legnaro (PD) | collected 2014-07-09
TTAAATTATAAGCTAAAAATAGTTACAAATAAAAATGATAAAAACAATAAAACCGAACTATAAAAATAAAGGTTTTACCATAGTTGAAATACTTTTAGTATTAGTATTAGCAAGTATGGTTGCTATTTCTTTTAGTAATATGTTTATCTTTGGCGTAAAAGGCAGCAATGAAAATNNTAATCTGGCAAGAGAAAAAATAGAAGAAATTAAAGGGCTTCCTTTCGAACTTGTGCAATCAGATTATGAAATATTCAGAGATGTTTTTCAAGACAGATTTCAGTTTGATGAAGCTTATTATAACGAAGATGCCTTTGAAAAATATTTTTCCGATGTATTCTCTGAATCAGATTTATCAACAGATGAAGAAAAACGCACTACGCATAAAAAACTAGCGGAATTGTATCCAAAATACTATTTAAAAGACCTTCCCCTTTATCCGTATTCATACAGTAAATTTCGAAGAGTCGTTAAAATGGAATTAATAAGCAATCCGCCAGCGCCTCCAAAATTGAAAAAAGTGACAGTTATGGTTTTCGATCAAAAGAATGCCCGTATGGCGATATTAACAACATTAATAGGACTTCACAAATGAAACAAACCAAATCAGCTTTTACTCTTGTTGAAGTTTTAGTAGCAATGTCGCTAATGGTATTGGTCGGCGGCGTTTTATATCTAATGCAATCTACTGGCATGTCTACCGTAAAAAAAGGTTCAACTAAATTGTTGCTAACCTCAGAATTACGAAATAAAGTAGAATATTTAGTTAAAGATCTCCGAAATTCAAAAGAAATTCTTGAAATTTCAGGTGATTCTGTAAAAATGCGAACTTATTCCAACAATGTAGCAGGTATTGGCGAAGATGCACTTGTAACAGTGCAATATGAAGTTGAANNATTTAATAACTGTAGAAAAAATTGGAGAAAATATTTTTATTCCATATTATCAACGGCCAGATGAGAACTCTGTTACAGGTTGGATTTATGCGCCATACGATATGAAATCCAACGATTCTGGCTTGAGACCACATATAACCTTAGTAAAACTTAATCTTGAATTTGAAAATGCAGGTGAAAAAGTAGAACTTATAACATCAGCTTTGATGCGTTCAGCTAGAAGCAGATTACAACAACCTAATTGGAAAATAAGATGAGTTCTTCCTTTTATTTAGCCTCAATATCAGCTATAATTCAAGCTTCATTAGCAATTATAGTTATTATCAAAAACCATAAAAAAAAAGAAAATAGAATATTTAGTTTACTTCTTTTTTNNCTTACACCAGTAATATTACTTTTATACGGTCTAAATATATTTTCTGCATACTTCCCAACAACTCAATCAGATGCTTATATTTTAAAAAATCCTAAGAACCCGTATTATTTTTTCATTCCAGCTATAATCTTTTTGATATTGCTTTGGACAAACAATATATATACAATTTCGGACTGGCAGCAAGGTGGATTTATATNNATTATATTCTATCTGATTCTTTCTCTAATAACTCTTAATAAATCAATGAAAAAAGCAGATACGCAAATAATGGCAAGAAGATTCAGATATACCTTTATAGCAATGCTTCTTCCTGTTGCCATGGGTCCTATAATAATTGCTTTAAGCAAATACTTCTTTAGCGATGGAACAATGTATCTTTATGGTATGTTTCCTATATTAGGAATTATTATGAGTTTCATTCTAACATACACAATGCTTAAATATAATCTAATGGATATTGATTTAATCTTTTCCAAAGGCTTACTTTATACATTAACTTCAGTAATTATCGCAGGTTGCATGGAGCTCATACAAGAACTAATACAAAATATATTTGAAGCAGATAGCACAGCAGGGAAAATACTAATAAACATATTTTTTGGAAGAAAAAGTTTTGATTCCGCCCAAATTATACAAAAAACCTTAGATAAACTAAGAGACCAGCAAAATACAGAAGAATTGTTAAATTGTTTTAATTCCGAACTTCAATACATTTGCGGAGCTGAAAAAATAGACTTTATAAAAGCTGGTTCAATACCAGAAAAAGAACTTACAAACATTTCAAATGACATAAACGACATAGATGCTATTATTTTTAATTATAGCGAGAAAGGCGACAATGAAAACGAAATAAAAGCAAATAAATTAAAATCTGAAGATATTAGATTATATTATACCTTTGAGGTATCAAAAAAACATTATGGGAATATACTTATAAGTTCAAAAAAAGCAAAAGTTCCTTATACTGAAAGCGAAATCAATCTTATAAAAAGCCTAATAAACGAGTTGCCTCATATAATTGAAAACATAGAAATGATTCAAACTATTTTAAAACAGCAAAAGTCAGCACAACAAACTTTAATTGCAAGGAATATGCTTAATGATATTGCAACAAAGCCTGGTATAGATGAAGTAAATAATCTTAGAGTAGCCTCTTTTACCTCTCTTGCTTCAGACATAAAAGGCGACATGCTAGATATATGCAAAGATCCAGTGAACACTTACATATCCATATATGATGCATTTCACAGTGGAATCAAAGCTGTTTTAACATTAAATATAATTTATACAGTATTTCGTTCAGTTACNNACTTTTACAGACCAAAACTTGAACTATGCTTTTACCACAATTCAGACTAACGATAAAGAAATAAAAATTGTAAATTTTGGAAATCCAAATCCTATTTTAATTACAAAAGAATGTATCAAACGTTTAGAAATGGAGCCAAGAAAGCAAATAGGCATAGAAACAAAATTAGAAAGTAACGAAATAAAAATAAATTTAAGTAAAAATGAATTTTTATTATGTTTTACAAGTGGACTTGAACAAATTTTCAAAGAAACATTAAATATAAGTATAGATGAATTTCTTAGTAAAAATTCATTTATATCAGAAATAGACTGTAAAAATAAAATAACAAACGCAATAAATTCAAAAATATCAGAAGGTTTTTCTGAAGATACATCATTCATAGTAGTAGGTTTAAAATGATTAGACGTAAAAGCAAAGAAATACGATTTCGCGACGTATTAGTTGGTGGAAATTCACCGATTACAGTACAGACAATGACAAAAACAGATACAAGAGATGCTAAAACTACTCTTGCAGAAATAAAGCGCTTAGCCTTAGCTGGCTGCGATATAATCAGGCTTGCTGTTCCAGATATATGCGCTGCAAACGCTATGAATGAAATTTGTTCTAATTCACCTATTCCAGTAATAGCAGATATACATTTTGACCATAATTTAGCTTTAAAATGCATAGCTAATGGGGTTCATGGTTTAAGACTCAATCCAGGAAACATACGATCCGAAGAAAAAATTGCCGAGGTAGCCGCTGCAGCCAAAGATAAGGGAATACCTATAAGAGTAGGAGTAAATGCAGGCTCCTTAGACCCAGATTTAAAAGCCAAATACCATGGAGTTACCGGACAAGCTCTTGCAGAATCTGCACTAAAAGAAGCTGCATTACTTGAAAAACATGGATNNCCTAAATACAATGTCAGAAGCCGTAAAAATAGTAGCAAGAGAATGTGAATATCCGCTTCACTTAGGAGTAACAGAATCAGGACTTCCAGAAGAAGGTATAATAAGATCTTCAATAGGTATAGGAAGTTTACTTATGCAAGGTATCGGAGATACAATCAGAGTTTCTTTAACAGGCGACTCAGCAGAAGAAGTTAAAACAGGAATACAGATTCTTAAATCCCTGAAATTAAGAGCTCCTGGAGTAACTATTGTTTCATGCCCCACCTGTGGAAGAACAGAAATTCCTCTCATAGAAATGGCAAAAGCAGTAAAAGAGAGATTGTCAGCTATTAAGGAAGATTTACATATAGCTGTTATGGGTTGCGTTGTTAATGGTCCAGGAGAAGCAGAACAAGCTGATTTTGGAATTGCTGGAGGGAAAAACAGTGGTATAATATTCCGACATGGAAATGTATTAAGAACCTTACCAGCAAACCAACTAGTAGATGGTTTAACAGAAGAAGTTTTCAAATACTTAGAATCAAAATAATAAGGAATTAAAACCATGAAAAGGCTGATAATATTTNNGCACAAAGCTTTTACACATCAAACATAGAAATAATATATCAGCCTCCACTGCAAAAAAGTTTTAATTCACCATATCAGCCTTACAAAGAAGTTCCCAAAATAAATAGAATTATAAATATTTTTAACGGTTATATACAATATTTAAAGAAACAGGGAAAAATAGCTCAGGATATAAGACTATTGCTTTTATATTCTCCAGAACTAAACAATGAAGAATATGACGAAAATCCTCGACTAATCAAGATACAAAGCCTTGAATTAAATGGCATATTAGAAAAAATTAATGAATTTTTAAGTAAAAATAAAGATACAGACATTAAATTTCTAGCCACAAACTATGAGAAATTAACTGCATTTGCTGAAAGTATGAATGAAAAAGCAAATGATTTAACCACAAAATTAGGCTTACACAAAATAGAAGAATCAAATAATCCCATAATAACAGATAATGAATTTTGCATAGTAGATGAAAAACGAATAGCAGTAATCAGACCAACAGATAAAAATAATATGATTTATCTGTTAACAAATACAGATAATGGGTATTACACTTCTGTATTAGCAATGGAAGGCGATGGATGCTATAAAAATCTTTCCTCATCGCCTAGTGGTCAATATTTAGCATATTCAAACGATCTTAAACCACAAATATCCGTCATATCAACTTCTGCAATAATAAAACCTTTCGATGCAAACAAAATAATCCTAGAAATGAAATGGGCTCCTAAAAACAATATATTAGCCGGTATTGTTTTAGATAGAATAACTCAGGAACGAACATGTTTTATTTATGATGCAGATAAACAAAAGCATTTACTTCCAGATTTAAACAACAAACAGCTACCAGAAAATAATCTTTATTCTTACCCATATTGGGCACCAAACGCTGAAAAATTATTTTTCGCTTCTTCTCAAGCAATACATTTAATTGATTTAACTTCAAATAAAGTTGTACCATACCTAGTAAGGCTAAAAGATTCTTTTGCTGAACTTATCTGGTCAGATGACAGCAAATCTTTTGCAATAACTGAATTAGTAGGTCAAACAAGGAATCATGCAGAATTTGACGATATGGATTTCAGAAAAACGATACTTCATCGATATAAACTTTCAGAACAATTAGAAGCAATAGAAGACCAGGCACAAAAAGTTGAATCTCGAAGAACATTGCGTCCCATAGGCTTTTCTCCTAATGACAGAGTAATCTATATAGAAGGCAAAATGTCAGGAAAACGCATGGATAATTCATTATGGGATCTGAGCTCTAATTGCAAAGCATATCTAACCCCGTTACCATCTATCAGTAAAGAAAGAGAACAAACAAATGATGATTCATATAACAAAATAACAGAGTTGCCTATGCAATATTTGTATGTTTACAGAAATATGAATGGAAAACAAAAAAACATATTCGATGCTGGCTTCCAACATTCAAACTATCTTTATATTGATAAACAAGAAAACACATGGTTCGTAGGACTTCCAGGTAAAGGAGATTTACAATCCACTGGAGAGACATTCAACCAAAGAATTTATCCATATCCTTTTTTAGAAACCAATCATACAATACTAACAACAATCCCCTCAAACAAATTAAAAAAATTTTTAAGTTTTCTAGAAAATTATAATTTAAAAACAGTTANNGACTATGGGAAAGCAAACTAGATGACTTCATAAATGGTATAATACAAAACGACAAACAAGAAGTTAAAGTTGAAAAATAACATTATTATGTACGAAAAAAAAGTTGATACCTGCATTTTTTCTGATATACTTTCAGTATGTTACTTCGCCGGAAGGAGAAAATAATGAAACTGCCTCATATCGTAACAGCCTTTTTATTAACTGTTATATGTTGTACTAGTCTTTTAGCCGACAAATACATTTTATATGATGATACTCACGGCCAAACAGCAGAAAACGCTGACTGGATAATAACAGGCGCTTATTCCGATATGGCAGATATGTTAGGAAACAACGGTTTCAAGTTAACTAATCTTAGCGATGTATCTTTAAGTAAAAAGTTTACCAAAAATGTTTTATCCCAGTATGATGCAATTATATTAGCCGAACCTAATGATCCATATTCAGAAGAAGAGTGCAAACTCTTTAAAGAATATGTAAAAAATGGTGGTGGAATTTTTATAATAGGCGATCATGGAAACGCCGACAGAAATAAAAATGGTTGGGATGCTGTAAGAGCATTTAATGAATTTTGTCCAACATTTGGTTTTAAATTTAAAGGCGATATAATTTATGAAGCTCCTATTGCTGGAACAGCCTTTACTAAGCATCCTGCTATGTTTGGTTTCAGAGGTGTAGGAGTTTGGGCAGGTTCTTCGTTTGAAATAATCGATGCTCCAAATGCAAAAGCTACAGGTTTAATAAACAGTCGTAAAGCAAAAGCGCCATATATGGTTGTTTCAGAATATGGTAAAGGCAGAGTATTTGCTATAGGTGATAGTTCACCTTTTGATGATGGCGTAGGAAGCGGAGATGCAAAAAAGCTCCATGACAGTTATGACTCATTTATGTATTCACACCCTCAAATAGCTTACAACGCTATGACCTGGGTTACACATCAAAATCCAACAAAAAGAATAGCCTCTCGAAAGGTAGCTTTTTATAACGAAGCCAAAGAAAAAGACAAAAAAATTAATATACTCATAGACGCCGCACATGGAAATGCGTCTTCCGATAAAATGAAAACATTTGAGCGTCATATGGTAGAAAACGGCTTAAAAGTTTTTTATACGCAAAATTTAATTAGCACAAACACTTTAAAGAATTTTGGTATATTCATCATTCCTGATACCAGCTTCAAATTTTTTGAAAATGAATCAGATACCATAGCTCAATGGGTTAAAGACGGTGGAAAACTTATTATTGGCTGTTCATGGGATTCTTCAAGTTTAAGAGGTACAAAAACTCTTAATTCCATATTAAACAAAATAGGTGCCGAAACACGTTTTAATGACGATCAAATTCATGACCCAACAAATAAAACAAATAAGCCTTGGGGCGTTATCGCTCATGAATTTAANNGTAATATGTTGGGGTTCATGTTCTCTAATAAATAAAGATAATACAGCATTAAAAGAAAACGAAAACATAGAAATAATTATAAAAGGCGATGAAGATACATTTAACAAAGATGGCGACAAGCAAAATCCTGCTTATATATATGAAACAGATTGTGGTATTCCAATAATGGCAATAGAAAAAGCTGGTAAAGGACAATTAGTTCTTATTGGCTGCTGTAACTTTACCGATTATCAATATCCAGACAGTGACATAAATTTGGCTCAACCAGGGCCTCCACCATTTAAACATGACACTGCCAGATTTTACGATAATTTAATGCTTATGCTTGCTGATAAGTAAGCTAAGAAAGGAAAACGGGGCTGAAGTTAAGCTCTTTTTATAAAGGATTGTTTTATGCCAAGTATAAATAAAAAGGATTGGGGTGCATATTTGTATTTAATGCCAGTTATTATTATACTGGTTGTATTTCATGTGTTTCCCATATTCATGTCTTTAGGTGTAAGCTTTTTCGAGTGGGACCTTATAGGTGACGCAAACTATGTAGGTATAGGCAACTATACACGTCTATTTGATGACCCAATGTTTTGGAAATCTATATGGAACACAATATATTATGCAGCATTAAGCATACCTTTAACGATTCTCCTTTCTATGGGAATAGCAATATTGCTTAATAATCCAATAAAAGGGCTTGGTTTCTACAGAACTGCTTACTTTATACCTGTTGTTACTTCCATAAACGCAGTAGCTATTGTTTGGAACTTCATTTATCATCCAGATTTTGGTTTATTAAACAAAATATTGGGAATATTTGGAATCTCTCCTATAGCTTGGTTACAAGACCCAAACTGGGCAATGCCGGCCATTATATTAATGAGCGTATGGAAAGGTCTTGGAAACAATATTATAATTTTCCTGACAGGATTACAAAATATTCCAAAACATCTTTATGAAGCAGCTAGAATAGATGGCGCAAACCGCTGGCAACAGTTTATTCATATAACATGGCCATTGCTTTCGCCAACCACATTCTTCATTTTCACAATGTCTGTTATAGGTTCTTTCCAAGTTTTCTCCCAAGTCTATATGATGACTCCTCGTGGAGGTCCATTAAAGAGCACTATGGTTGTTGTTTATTACCTCTACCGCAAAGCTTTCGATCAATTTGAGTTCGGCTACGCATTAGCAATGGCATTCGTTCTCTTCTTAATCATCTTTGCCTGCACTCTATTCAACAAACTTTATGTTGAAAAGAAAGTTCATTATTCATGAGGATAATAAATCATGCGTGAAATTAAACACCCTGAATATATACCAGTTCATATATTATTAATTCTTGGTTCGATATTTATGTTGTTTCCGTTTGTTTGGATGATTTGTGCTTCATTTAAAAGCAACCAGGAAATAATAAAAAGCTCAACAGAAAAAATAGTCGTTTTACCAGATTCTATAAGACCATCGTTTTTAAATGACGCAGATGATAAAAAGCGTATTCAAGAACAAGCTGAAAAAGATAAAGATTGGTATGAAAAAGAGATGAAGAAACCCGAAAACGAAAGGGATTACAGAAAGAAACCCTTTGAATGGTGGGATAACTACAGAAACGCTCTTAAAGCTCAACCATTTTATCGCTTCTTTTTGAATACTTTATTCGTAAGCATAACCGTTACAGTTGTTTCATTATTCTTTGCTTCATTAGCAGCATACGCTTTTGCATTTTTCAGGTTTCCTGGTCAAAATCTTGTATTTATGATGATTTTAGGAACAATGATGTTACCTCAACAAGCATTGTTAATTCCTAACTACATAATGCTATCTAAGATGCATTGGATAAATACATACATGGCATTAACTGTTCCCTGGCTTGCTTCAGCATATGCAGTGTTCTTTTTAAGACAATTCTTTATGCAGTTGCCAAAAGATTTATTTGAAGCAGCTATTCTTGACGGTTGTTCAAGATTTGGTTTTTACTGGAGAGTAGCATTACCACTTTGTAAACCTTCAATGGTTACAATGGGCGTCTTTTCATTCCTATCAAACTGGAATGCATTTGTATGGCCTCTCATTGTTACTAACGATACCAATCTAAGAGTTATTCAAGTTGGTTTAAGTTATTTCTCTTCTGATGCTGGAAACGAATGGGGACAATTAATGGCTGCCTCCACCATGACCATACTTCCACTGGTTATAATGTATTTCTTCGCCCAGAAACAGTTCGTAGAATCCTCTGCGACTTCAGGCATGAAGGAGTAAAAAAATGAAAAATAAAATAAAAGTTAGTGGTATGGAAGTATTTCTGACTATAGTTTTTATAGTTTGGATATTAGTTACATATCAAATATTCTTTGTTGATACTGGCGATTCAAAATCTAAATCTCAATCAAATGAAAGCGGAAAAACAGAGATTGTTTTCTGGCATGCTATGGGTGGTCCTCTTGGCGAAGCCATGGATAAATTAATAGATGAATATAACTCAAACCCAAATAGTAAATGTTATGTNNGCTAAAGAAGCTCCAGATATAGCACAAAACTTTGAAACACTAACAAAAAAATTCATTAAACATAAAAAAATAGTTTGTATTGATGATTTAATAAATGCAGATATAGAAGAAGCTAAAAAAGAAGGTAAGGAAATTGAAGATATAAGAAAAGATATTATTCCTGCTTTACTTATTAACAATACATTTAGCGGCAAACTGTATTCATTCCCGTTTAATAAGAGTGTTCAAGTTCTTTATTATAATAAAACCATGTTCAAAAAAGTTGGCTTAGACCCAGAAAAGCCTCCAAGAACATTCAAAGAACTTAGAGAATACTGTCAAAAAATTGTTGATTATTACAAAAACGATGGAATAGAAAGGAAACTTCATATTTATGGTTATGGTTGTGCAAAATCCAATAACTGGAGTTTCTTAAATAGAATAAAAGCAAACAAAGGCTATATAGTAAAACGTGATAAAGACGGCGTTTTAAAATGTGGTTTTAATGAAAAAGCCGCAATAGATTCATTGAACTTTTTACAAGATATGCTTAAAGATTCAGACCCCGAAGGCAAAGGTTATCCTTTAGCCAAAGAAGGTCAAGGTTTCGACCATCAAAACGATTTTACTGCAGGCCTTTGCGGAATTATAGAATCCAGTGTTACAAGCAAAAAGTTCATGAATATAACAGATTTTGAGTTAGGCATGGCTCCTGTTCCTGGCATCGAAGATGAAAGCCTTCCTGGCGGAGTTTATAGAAGCACAATTCTTTCAGGAACAAATATTTGTATATTCAACAATGAAGATAAAGCCAAAATCGAAGGCGCATGGGATTTTATTAAATGGTTTACTAGTACAGAAAACGGCGTAAAATGGAGCTTAGGCACAACATATATGCCAGTAAGACAATCTTCTGTAAATTCTCAACAAATGCAACAAGCAATAGCCAAAGACCCAAATTTGAAAGCTATTTACGGTTATCTAGATAACCTTGCTTTTGAACCTCGTATTACTGCTTGGTTTGAAATAAGAGACTTAATTGCCGATTATCTTGAAAGATGCACCTTAGAAAAAAAAGAACCCAAAATATATTGTGCAGAAATGGAAAAAGATATCAACGGCATGTTAAAGCACGTTACAGACAACGATGATAATAAAGAACTAGGAAATTATAAATAAGCAAAAGGGTTTAAAATGATTCCAGAAAATCTGCAAAAAACAGCAAATAAAATATTTGAAATCATAAAAAAAAGCCAAAACATTCTTATAATAGCTCATATTAGACCAGACGGAGACGCAATAGGATCTGTATCAGGTTTATATCAAGCATTAAAAACTTTAAATGCAAAACAAATTGAAACAGCTCTTCTTGACGGCGTTCCAGAACGATTTAGTTTTGCATGGCCTAAAGACGTTACTCCAANNATATTAGATTCTGGTGATGAAGAACGCATAGGATTTAAAATAAATCGCGATATTTCAAAGACATGTGTTGTAAATATAGACCACCATGCAAGCAACACTAATTTTGGAGATATAAACTACGTTGATTCAACAGCATGTTCTACTTGCGAAATAGTAACTCAACTTGTAGATTATTTTGGCATAGCCATATCTCAGAACATTGCCACAAGTTTAATGATGGGGCTAATAACCGATTCAAGATGCTTCCAAAACGAAGGGATACGTCCAGAAAGCTATGAAGCTGCAGCAATTTTAGCTCGTTCAGGCGCAAAAACAGCTCCTATATTTAATANNTGCTTTAAACAACTTCAGATTAGCTTGCAACAACAAACTTGGCATGTTAGTCATTAAGCAATCAGATTTAAAGAAAATTAATGCTAATGTTGGCAATATATATGCCAGCGGTGCATTTAATATAATGGTTTCAATGAAAGATACTTTTGCAAGCGTTGTTACTTTCGAACGTGAAGATGGCACCTCTTCATGTGAATTTCGTTCCAGAGGTGGAATAAACGTTAAAGATGTAGCCGTTTCGTTAGGTGGAGGAGGTCATTTAGCCGCATCAGGTTGCAGCCAACAAATACCAGTAGAAGAGCTTGCAGAAAAAGCTGAAAATCTAATGAAAAATCAAGTAGAGACCTACTTTAAAAGTAATCTGCCATGAGCGAATTAAAAATTCCAAATGAATTTTCAACCAAGCAGCCAAAAAACAAAAAAACCTGGCAACCAAAACAGATTATATCAAAAAGACAAATGCTTGGTTTATTTCTTGGATTTTTATTTATTCCAATATTTATTTATATAATATTGCCAATCATGGCAAGAAGGCACTTTTGTAATTATTTAAAATTACCGCAAGAGGTTTTTTTAAGTGAACCTAAACATATTAACCTGATAAAACAAACAGAAAAAAACAACGGGTATGTAATTAATTTGAATGGTTATGAGTTTAATATACCAGAAAATTTTACTCCCACTTCAATATATGAAAACAAAGTAGATTTTTCTAATTCATCAAGATCGAATGCAAGATTAATACATATATACACTGATTTAGACGATAAGAAATTTAAGTTTTCCAGTTTTGGACTTAGCAAATGGTTTATGCCATCTAATCCTGCTTCTTACATGCAACTAATACTTCATGCGACATGGCACCCAATCAGGTTAATGTATAAATCAAACTTTTATGCTAACGAAGGATTAAATACAAGAGTTTACGAAACTGATTTTGAAAATTACCACAGAGGATTTGTTTACGCTCTGCCAGGACAAAATGGATATACTTCAAGAATTTATAATTTATATGGTGCTGGTTTTGTTGAATTTTCCATAAAAGATACAGTAAAACCGCCTACATTAGCTGAATGGGTTAAGTCAGCTTCTTATATTAAAACAATAAAAAGCATTAAAGATGTTCCAGATAGTAAAGAAAAATCCAGTTACAAATTGGATAAGCTAATAGAGCAAGCACAATTAAGAAAAAAAGAAACAGATATACNNTGGATTATACCTATAGCATATATAATGAAAAACAGAGAATATTATATCGACTTAAACGATTTATATAAAGAGCACGTTAACAAATTCCCTAAAAATAGCAAAGAGAAAGCATTATGGGATTCTATAATGGAAGAAGCAGTTAGTAAAATAATAAAAATAGAGATAGATCCTACAAACANNAAAGAAACAAGCTTTATAGCTTCTTTAGTAGAAGAATCTGGAAAAATTTTGCCTATGCTTGAAAAAAGCATACATATAAAGCCACCAGAAGATATAAATCTTTCCAACGCTCAAAAAATTAGTTGCAAAGTCGTTAAAATAGACTTTTTAAGGTAAATTAATATAAGCTATATTTTTGTTAAATAGCCTAATACAACAGATTTACTTGCTCCTGTAGCGACAGTAACATTAGACGGTTCTTTAATTAAATATGAATAACCCAATATGGCAAAAGCCAAAGCTTCACGTGCCATTACAGGAATTCCAAAGTAATCTGAAGTAACACAGTTTATACCATTTTTTTTACATAAATTTGTTAATCTGTTCATAAATTCAAGATTAAGAGCACCACCACCTGCAACGCATATAGTATCAGTTAATTTCAAATAATTCTCACAAGATTTTATTATTGAAAAAATGCTTAAATCTAGTAAAGTTGAAACAATATCGCTATGTGTCATATTTTTAAAATATTTTGAAAAATTCTTATAAGTAAAATATTCTCTGCCTGTTGATTTTGGCGGTTTTTTCGAAAAATAAGGATCTTTTAATAATTCATTTAATACAGTGTAATTAGTTTTACCTGATTTAGCAAGTTCACCGTTATAATCGTAGTTTCCTAAATTGTTAAGCTGCATATATTCATCTATAAGAGCATTTCCTGGCCCCGTATCAAATGCGCTAATAACTTCTGCATCAGATACATTTCCTTTTAACACTGTTACATTAGCCATTCCACCAACATTTAAAGCAATAAATATTCTATTTGGTTTACAATACTTTTGAAATATCTTTTTATCAGCAAATGGCACAAGTGGNNCCATATCAGCCTTTCTAAAATCACAAATTACTGGCAAACCTGTTTTATATGATAATAAAGTGGGGTCTAATAATTGTAAAGTTCCTCTAACAGGTATTTTTCCCCACATATTTATACTAGGCTCATGCCATACTGTTTGCCCATGGGCAGCAATATAATCAGGCAAATCTTTTTCGTTTTCAAAAAAGTTTTTACATGCTAAGTAATATAATTCTGAAATATAAGAGTGCCCAAGAGTAATATCTTGAGCACTCGCATTTTTGATAAGTTGTTTAACGCGTTTGAAAATATCTTCAGAATAATGATATGACTTATGCCATAAAATTTTTATATCTCCATTATGAGCAAACTCTGCGGTAACCCCGTCTATTCCGTCACCGCTAGTGCCACTCATAAGGCCTAATATTTTCATTATGTTTATTTAGAAGCTTCTTCTGCTTTTTCTGCTTTTTTAGCAGTTTTCTTCTTTTCTTCTTCTGCTGGAGGTTCTGCAATCATGCCAAGCTTAGTTTTAACTTTTAACATAATTTCGCCAAAGATATCTGGGTTTTCTTTAAGGAATTGTTTTGAATTTTCTTTTCCCTGCCCCATTCTAATATCACCGTAAGAATACCATGCACCAGATTTATCTATGACTTTATTTGCTTCAGCAAGTTCGATTAATTCGCCTTCTGCGGATATTCCTTTTCCAAACATCATATCGAATTTAGCAACTTTAAAAGGTGGAGCAACTTTATTCTTAACTACTTTTACTTCTGTGTTGTAGCCTATTGGTTCTCCGCCTTCTTTAATAGCATCTTTTCTGCGAATATCAAGTCTTACGGAAGAGAAAAACTTAAGAGCGCGTCCACCAGGAGTTGTTTCTGGATTACCAAACATAATACCAACTTTTTCTCTTATTTGGTTAATAAAAATGCAAACACATCTTGATTTACTTACAACAGGAGTAAGTTTTCTCATAGCCTGAGACATTAATCTAGCTTGCATACCAACAGTAGTATCGCCCATATCGCCATCAATTTCAGCTTTACTTGTTAAAGCGGCAACAGAGTCTAAAACTATAATATCAACAGCATTGCTTCTTACAAGCATTTCTGTGATTTCAAGAGCTTCTTCACCACTACTTGGTTGAGCAATTAAAAGATTATCTATATCAACTCCAAGAGCTTTTGCATATTGTGGGTCTAAGGCATGTTCTACATCTATAAAAGCTGCTTGTCCGCCTGCCTTTTGTGCCTGAGCAACGCAATGTAAAGTTACCGTTGTTTTACCAGATGATTCTGGACCAAAAATTTCTATTATTCTTCCACGAGGTAAACCACCTACGCCTAATGCGTAGTCTAATGAAAGCGAACCTGTAGAAATAGTTTCAACTTGTAAATGTCTTGAAGTTCCTAAGCGCATTACTGCGCCTTTTCCAAACTGTTTTTCGATACTGGAAATAGCTGTTTCTAATGATTTTTGTCTTTCTTGAGCTGTTGGAACTGTTGGTTTTGGATCTGCCACAAAAATGCCTCCATTTTTAATTTGATAGTAAATTAACACAATAAGTTAAACATTTCAATACCTTGAAAAGTGAGAAATATTTTTTATAATTTGCCGAATACTTAGTTATATAGTTAGAAATTTCTATTAAAAATTTTACTTATAAACAATATTACAATAAGGAATTTTTATGGGTTTTATAAAAAAAATATATGATTGGGTACTTTCATGGGCAGAAAGCAAATACGCCATACCTGCCCTTTTTATTATAGCGTTTGCTGAATCAAGCTTTTTTCCAATTCCGCCTGATGTTCTTCTTATCGCAATGGCATTAGCTAAGCCACTATCATCTATTTGGTATTCCACNNGTTAGCGAATATTTCTTTAAATATATTCCTGGATTTACACCAGAATTGTTTAAAGATATTTGCTTAAGATATGAACAGTATTCTTATGTAATCATTTTTACAGCAGCGTTCACGCCTATTCCATATAAAGTTTTCACTATTGCCGCAGGCGTTTCTCATATATCTGTTCTGCCATTTATTTTTGCTTCAATTATAGGAAGGGGCGGAAGATTTTATCTAGTAGGTTTGCTATTTAGATTTTTCGGAGCCTCTGCTAAAAAATTCATAGATAAATATTTGAATTTACTTACAATATTAGTAGTGATAATCTATTTTGTTGCGTTTTATCTTATACCAAAGCTTATTTAGCAAACCAAATATGTCGGTATTCAACTACCGATTCACCCATGGGGCCTACTTTAAGCCCCATAACATTGGGTTGTTTAAGTATGCTTACCGAATAATAATGTAAGAAAACACAAGGTGCATCGCTAACAATTAATTTAGCAGCATCTTTATAGTATTGAACACGCTTTGTTGTTTCGGTTTCATAACGGGCTAATTCAAGCAATTTATCAACTTCATCATTCTTATATCTTGTAAAATTAGATGAACCATTTGAATTAGAAGAATGAAACAAAGAATAAACTATTGCGTCAGGGTCTGGATAATCTGAAGTCCAGCCTAATCTGAACATACCACTTTCGCCTTTTTCTATTGCAGTTAAATGTGTGCCGAAATCGCTTTTTTGCAAACCGCAATCAAAGCCAACATCACATAAGTTAGCCTGAACAAATTCTGCTGTTCTGGTGTTCATAGCATCCTGATTGTAGCACATACAAATAGGCGGAAGCCCTTTACCATTAGGATATCCTGCTTTTTCAAGACATTCCTTTGCTTTTTCGATACTGTATTCATACCCCTGTAATTGCTCATCATAGCCAATTATACCAGGAGGCAAAGGTCCTTGAGCTAATTTATCTCTGTCATTTAATACAAGTTTAATAATGCTTTCTCTATCTATTGCATAAGCTGCTGCTCTACGTATCCAAACGTTATCGAATGGCTTAATAGTCGTATTAAAACCAAGATAATTTATACCCCATAAATTAGCTTCAATTAGATTAGGCACTAATGCACCATCTTGTTTTACACTTTTATAAACAGCATCAGGAACATCTACCTGTGATAGTTTTCCTTCATTAAACTGATTATATCTTTCTTTTCCATCTTCTATGAATGGAAATTCAATGCGGTCCAACCAAGGTCTGCCTAAATAATATTCATTATTGGCAACTAAATGTATAGTTTTTTCTTTATTCTTATCTCTATTATCCCAAACAAATGGACCAGAACCAACTGGCAATTCCTCAAGAGGCGTGCTTTCCGCATCTTCCTGAGGAACAATAAAAGCATTGCACATTGCTAGCAAAGAAAGGAAAGGTGCAAAAGGTTTTTCCAAGGTAAATTCTACAGTATGATCATCAATAACTTTTAGGCCTGATATTTCATCAGCTTTCCCTTCATTGTATTCCTTAGCGCCTTTTATAACAGTAAAATACAGTCCCTGAAATTCAGGATTAGGTTGCAAAAGCCTTTTAAATGTATAAACAATGTCTTTTGCTACAATGTTTCTACCGCCATTTTTTGTTGGTATTCCGCAAACTCTTGAGTGAAAAGTAACATCTTCTCTAAGATAAAAAGTATAAGTAATTTTATCTTCGCTTATCATGTAATTACGGGCTATAGAAGGCGAAATATTACCTTTTTCATCAAATCCAACCAAGCCATCGTAAATTTGTCTAGCTACCTCATGGGAGTTATTGTCTTTTATTTTAGCTGGATCTAGAACAATATACTCATAGCTTAACGCTCTTCTGTATGTTCCGCCATAAACAGGACGATTAGTTTTTGGCTTAACTATTTTTTTCTTTTTTTCTTCTTGCTCAAAACAGCCACATAACGCTGTTACAAAAGCAAATAAAGTAAATATAACNNCCAACTACCACATTAAAAATTAATTGTATCTTTTTATGATATCACTATATAATCAAAATCGCAAATAATAGGACTTTTAATTCATATATTATTTTATTTTATTTATAAAGCAACTACCGTATGTATCTAATTGTCTATAACCTTGAATAGATTTTGCTTCTGTTCGTGCTTTAGTGATATCTAACTTTATTTTTTCCTGCAACAAATTTATTTTTTTAGTCACAAGTTTATCTGTATCCATAAGTTCTTTAAAAACGTTGCTTATTTCCTGCATTGCTAATGCTAATTCAGGGTCTTTATTCGCTACAACCATCAGCATATTTACAAGATTTTTATTTTTAAAATTACATTCTGGAAATCTATCATTAAATATTGAACGCAATTCATTTATTATTGTTTCAGATTGATTTATAACATCTTTTCTATNNATACAGCTTTTTTAAAATTTCTAATCTATCTAGAATTTGTTTCATATTGTCTCCATTTATAGACTATCAAACAATATTTGAGAAAACAGTATAGTTTCACGATGTTCTGCATATACAGATACACCAGAGCGATCTACTCCTCTAAACTTTTCGACCACTCCTAAACCTGTCCAACCAAATTTCTGTATTATGCGCAAAAACTCTTTAGGCCAGACAAAACAATCCATACCTTGAGGAGCAACAAAATCAGCATCATTAGCTACTATTACGTTAACTGGAAATTCCCTTTCTTCATATGCTCCAACATACCAGTTTGTCCCCGACCAGGAAGAGCGTTCAGAGCTTAATTTATTTATAGAAAAATATTTTTTTGCACGTTCGCTTAAATTAATTTTTCCAACAGAAATATCTTCACCATCAGGGTTCACTATTTTTTGTTCAATAGTGTTTATAGAAAAAGGAACACCTCTTTTTTCGTATGCTATTANNATCCAAGAGCCATTTGAATTTGTTCATTTAATCGTTCATAATCCTTCTGAAGCATAGTGCAAAGTTCTTGCAAAGACGAAATTCTATCTTGGTCTGCATCTCGTTTTAAGGATTCCATACGAAGCTTTTGTCTTGCATCAAGCAACTCGGTTCTGATTTTCTTTATCATGCTTTGTTCTTCTGCAATAGTAAGCTTTTTAAAACCTTTTTTAGCAACAAAAGCGCCTCTTATATCGTCTATAATAGGCGTAATGCTAAGACCTTCTCTACATTGTCTTAAAATTTCTATGATTCTGTCTAAATCGCTTATTATTAGTTCAGCGGAAGCATATCTTTCACTTGGGTCTTTAGAAAGTAGAGATAAAATAATGTCTTCAAGTTTTTTAGGAATTTTAGAATTGAGCTGACGAGGCGGCGGAAAATTCCATTTTGTTTGAGCAACAAAAACTTCCATAGAACGTTTTCCTGGAAATGGAAGTTTACCTGTTAATTTTTCATACATTAAAACCCCAAAGGAAAATAAATCTGAAAGGTGATCAACAGGTTTGTTTGTAAGTTGTTCCGGGCTAGCGTAAGCAACCGTAAACATTTGATCAGGATTTAAATTTAAATCATCATCTGCCGAAACAAATTTGGATATTCCAAAGTCTATAAGACAGGGGTTGTCAAAATTTTCCCCTCTTAAAATAATATTCATAGGCTTTATATCACGATGAATAAGCCCTTTTGAATGTATGTAACCTAGTGCACTAAAACAACTTCTAAAAATTTTAAGATAGGTTTCCATAGGAAGTATTTTTTGCTCTTCGTTAAAAGCAGAAGAACCACCTAAAGGTATCCTATCTAATGAAACGCCAACAGCTAGTTCCATAACCAAATAATGATATTTTTGGACTTCGCCGCTTGCTTTATACGCACAAATATTTGGATGATTTAAAAGTCGTAAAACATCACATTCCTGCTTAAACTGCGCAAGAATAGCTGGGATTTCTGCGGACTCCGGATTTAAAAACTTAACAGCGACTTTTTCGCCATTTTGTTTGGAAGATGCCATATAAACATCTCCCATCCCTCCGGAACCAATCTTTCTTAAAATTATATAATTGGGTATTTCCGGTGGCATATTTTAGTATAAATAAATTATTTACCTATAGATTTTAAATAATTTATTCTTTCTTGGGCGTTTTTAGCTATTTTTGATGAAGGTTTAAGTCTTATAACTTCACTCCAGCACTTTTTAGCTTCTAAGAACATGTTCTTTTTATAGTAACTGTTACCAAGGTAATAATGCTGATTTTCATTATCTGGTTTATTAGCAAGAGCTCTTTTATAGGTATTTATAGCTTTATCAATATCACCATTGCTATAATACATAAAGGCTAACCAATCCAACAAATCAACATTGTTAGGATCGCCTTCTAGAAGTTTTTCTACTTCTTGTATACCATCGCTATTACCAGCTGTATACTTAGTAAGCAATTCTTCCATTTTGGCTTGTTTTTCAGTATCCATATCATCATCACCGCCAAAGACATCGCTATTTTGTCTTGCTCCGGCGTTTCTTTGTGCAGAGACAGTTGATACTTCATTGCTTGCCTGTTCGTTTTCTTCTGGTTTATCTTTAGAGCCAATCAATAAGAATGCTATTATGGCTACAACTAGTATTACACCAATTATCATTACTATACTAAGAACATCCATTTTATTTCCTCCGAGCGTTTCAACATTATATATACCTGAAAATCACAATAAAATCTACTTTTTTATTAAAAAATAACAAATTATATCAAGCCAGCCATCCCCCTATGTTTAAGGTGATCTGAAAGACGTTTTATAGATAATACACCTGGATATTTTACAGGAAATGTCTTTAATTTTAAGGCTATAACAGTTTCGTTATCTTTTCCGCCAGCTTTATTAGCAGCTTCTATTAATTTTTGAGGCAAAAAATTAACTTCATTTTCACAAATAATTTTGTTCAAATCTGCTGGTTCTATCATGCCATAAATACCATCGCTAAACATCACAAACTCATCATTAACCTTTACGTCTATAAAAAATACGTCAGGTTTTATAAATTGTCTTGCACCCATTACTCTGCTTAGAATATGTCTAGTTGGATGCACTCTTGCCTGTTCGGGAGTAAGTAAACCTTTTTTAACCTGTTCTGCAACTAAAGAATGGTCGCTGGTTATTTGTTCAAGATTATTATCTCTTAATCGATAAAGTCTGGAATCACCAATATGTCCAACTATTGCCTTATCATTTTTAATAAGAAGAAATGTTAAAGTTGTACCCATACCCTGTGTTTCAGAATGTTTTTGTGCATAATCCCAAATTTCTGAATTTACCGTATTGTACATTTCTTCTACATCTGAGATTTGAATTTCATCTGAGTTATATTTTATTAACCAGTTTTTTACTCCTGTTACCGCTAACTGTGAAGCAACCTCTCCACTGCTTTCTCCACCCATGCCATCGGCTATAGCAAAAGCNNATTAAACAGGAATCCTCATTATTATTCCTAACCATTCCTACATTTGTAAGACTTGAAACTAACACAAAAAATTAGTCCTTCTTTTTAGCAGTTTATCTTTTAATTTATAACAAATATAATTTTTGTCAATTTATATTTAACAAAAAACAGCACATTAAAT
>LXOW01403088.1_pt1 | contig 20967 bp, 10 predicted proteins | sample 1368591 | NCBI WGS metagenome assembly LXOW01 (sample SAMN04884650, study PRJNA319009) | bovine gut metagenome | isolation source: Cow rumen | host: Bos taurus | place: Italy: Legnaro (PD) | collected 2014-07-09
CCGCTCGTGCCATCAAACATACCAACCAGCAGGTTGCTCGTGCCATCATACTCAAACGGAGTGTCGAGGTCGATGGTGATCCAACCAGCGGAGGCGCCGGAGAGGGTACCGCTCCAGACAATGTCGGAAAGGCTCATGGCCTCCATATCAGTTGTGCTGGCGAACTCGCTCTTATCCGTGTTCTTCATGTACAGCGTCACGTTGTCCATGCTGAACGAAGAAGTGTAGTTGTAGTAGAAGCTGATCGAGTTGATAGTACCAGCCATTCCAATCTCGTCGGCAGTGTAGATCTGCTCGCCGAAGGAATAGTGGAAGTACGTGTTGACGGGGTAGTAGTAATAGCTAGAACCAGTCTGGTCGCCAATCGTCACGATGTCGCGGTTGCCACCTTCGCGGTTACCACCCTTCATGATGATGTTAGGACGGTTGGTGGTAGTGGTCATGCTGTAAGAAGTGGTCTCCATGTTGTAGGGGCCTTCAGTGTCGGAATACTTGTAAGCACCGGCAGTGAAGTTCTGAGCAGCGCACTGCCAATTGGTACCCGAAGCCCAAGCGCCATTGTTGCGCTGGAAGAGAATCAGGATGTTGCTTGTGCCGTCCCAGGCGAAGCTGCCTTGGTTGAACACGAACTCATTCCAACCCACAGCGGGAGTCATGTTGCCTTCGTAAACCTTAGTCATCGTGCTGGCCAGAGGAGAGGCGGCAGTGACAGCAGTCTCTTCAACATTGGCCATCCAGATGGTCAGGTTGCTCTGGGGGTTGCCGTTGACGGCGGTTGCATACCAGCTCAAGCTAGTCATCGGGGCGCTGGTCACACCGGCTTCCGCAAGCTCGGCAGCGAGGAAGAGCTCCTGGCTGAGCGAGTAGTTATAGAAGCAGTAGAACGGGATGTAACCAGTGGTGCTGGTGCCTTCACCAATCTGAGCCTCAAAAGGCATGGCGGAAGCACCGCCACTCAGAGCCATACCAGTGTAGTTGTTGGTAGCCATCGGGCCGCCTTCACCGTTGAAGTCCTCGGTGTAGAGAGCTACTTTGCCGTTTTCGGCATTCTCGTCAACGTAGGCATTGAGGATCATGTCGGTAGCCACCTCGAACTTGTAGACGGCATCCTCACCCTCTTCGATTTCCGGGAAGGGCAGGGTGTAGTCGTTGTGCAGGGTGGTAGGCGTAATCTGTGAAGGAATGCCTTGATAGCTGAAGCCAGCGGCGATAGTGCCGAAGTCGTAGGCCATTTCCCACACATCCGGGATAGCGGGATCATAAGGCTCGGCAACGATTTCCCAAATGCGTGCCGTGCGGCCTTCACCGTAGATGGCCACCATCTGCCACAGCGTGTCAGCGCTGGTGCCAGTGGTCAACTGAACGTCGATTTCTTCGTTGTGGGCCATGCCAACAGGAAGTTCGGGAGCCACAACAGTGAAGTAATCCGTAGGAGTGAAGTCAATCAGGTTCAAGGTCGTGGCAGGACCGTCGTTGCGCAGTTGGAACGTGAAGGGTTCCATCCAAGCGCCGTTCGGGCGAGGACCAACCTCGATGGTTTCAACTTCAACACCGTCCTGCAGGGCGAAGAGCACGTTCTGGGTGCCGCCACCGCCACCAGCGGTGGTGATGCTGAGTCTCAAGACATTCTTGTAGGAATGCAGCGTACCACTACCAGGATTGGCAGGGTCGTACACTGTACCATCACGATAGGCATAAAGAGCTTGATAGACATCGGTTGTCATCTGGACACCGGCTGCGCCGCTGCTCCATGAACCAGTCACGTCCTGGACGCAAAGCACCAGATTGCCGTTGCCAGAGTAGTTGAAAGGAGTGCTGAGAGTGATTGTTGTCTCAACAGGGCTGGAAATGCCATTAGCCAAAGTGTACGAGGCGACCATGTCGCTCGATGTCATGCTCACCCATGAGTTACCGCTGGCAAATGTGCTTTCGCTCACTTCCTTCATGTAGATGTTGAGGTTACGAGCGTTGCTGGAGCTGTTCTTCAGCCACATCGTGAAAGAATTGATGGTACCGCCCACACCGATTTCGTCAGCAGTGTAAATCTGCTGCGTGAAAGAGTACTCGTACAGCGAGTACGTGGGCAGGTACGAATTCGTTGTAGTGGACGTGGGGTCACCAATCGTTACTTCAACAACTTGACCGCCTTGTCCACCGCCGCCAGCCGTGATTTCCAACTGGGCGTTACCAAGGTAGTTGCGTGTGTAAACGCTACCAGAGTAAGAACCCAAGTTGTACGGATCCGGGTTGAACGAATCGCTGTACCATTGAACAGAAGCGTTAGTCACCGAAGTATAGGTGAAATAACGCGTGCTGTAGCCAGAGGTATATTCATGCATGGCTACCATCAGATTACTCGTGCCGTCATAGGCGAAAGGCGTAGTCAGAGGGATGGACACCCAACCGGTATAGTTGGCAGGAATGGTCCACGAACCCGAGTACACGATGTCGCCTGTGGTGACAGTCTCGTAATCCGTCGTGCTCGAGAAGGAGCTTCTCGTCACGTTCTTCATGTACAGAGTAATGTCGTTCGTCTGAACGGTCGTATTACTCTGACCTAAATAGAAACTGATGGAGGTAATGTTTCCAGCAGTCCCAATGTCACTGGCGGAATAAACCTGCTCAGTGAACGAGTAACCATAGAGAGAGTTGAACGGGACATAGTACGAAGTACTCGTGCCAGTTCCAATCTCAATGGTCTCCGCCTTCGCCACGCCCACAAAGGCAAGCAAAAGCGTCATCATCAAAGAAAATACTTTCTTTTTCATAATGATTGTGAATTGGTTAATAATTGAGTGAATTGATTAATAGTACTATTAAAACAAGGTGCAGCCAAAAAGCCACATCCGCTTTTAATATTCGAAATATTTGTCGACAATTTCATTATTCGACAATTATCTTTTTGGGGACTTCTACAATACCTGTTTTCAGAGATTGAGAGGATGCCGAAGTCCCATCAAGGCAGTCTTCTCAAATTGGGTGCAAAAATAGTGTTTTTTCCGTATCAACGTATAAAAACTATGTTTTTATTTTATTCTGTTCGCTTTCAGCAACGTTGCCCCTCGTACTGTTGCACTTCGTCATATTTGTAAACCAATTCGATACCTACTTGGCGGAACATCTCCTCGGTTTCGGCACCGTCGTGATAGCGGCGTTCGCACACCACACGCACAATGCCGCAATTGATGATCAACATGGCACAGGTGCGGCAGGGCGTCATGCGGCAATAGAGGGTGCTGCCATCCAGGGCGATGCCGCGCCGTGCGGCCTGACAGATGGCGTTCTGCTCGGCGTGAACAGTGCGCACGCAATGCTGGGTCACCGTGCCGTCTTCATGGATGACCTTGCGGAAGAGGTGGCCCACATCGTCGCAATGGGGCAGTCCTTTAGGCGAGCCCACGTAACCCGTTACCAGAATCTGCCTGTCTTTCACGATGACACATCCGCTGCGTCCCCGGTTGCACGTGGCGCGCTCCGATACGGTATCAGCCAAGTTGAGGAAATAGTCGTCCCACGAAGGGCGCACATGCAGTTGGGTAAGCACCTTCTCCACTTGTTGTTGCAGCTGGGGGATGGACCCGTCGTTCATGAAAACGAAATCCGCCTCCTTGATGCAGGCACCCAAGTTTTGCTTGTTGGGGTCGGTGGCAGTCATCTCACGCTCCTCGTTAGCCACAAAAGTGTCGAAGCTGACGTGATCGGTCTCCGACCCGCGCTGGTAAATGCGTTCATAGCGGATTTTTCTGTCGGCATCAACGGCAAAGAGGTAAAACTCGCCCTTCTTGCGCAGTGAGTGAATCTCACCCGGGGTACGCACGCTCTCGATTACGGCGTTCTTGCCTTCAGCTTTGGCGCGTTCAAAAAGCTGGTCTGTGATGTAGCTGGGGCAATGCATGGCACGGAGGTCATTACCCACTTGGGTCAGCGTGTCACGGTTCACCTCAAGACCTCTGCGTCGGCATTCCTCAGCGATGTAAGACCTCACCGAATAATGCACAAACCCTTTCTCCTTGACGAGATAATCGACGATGGTGCCTTTGCCGGCGCCCAATGTCCCTGTGATTCCTATGATAATCATGATAAATTGTTGATGGTTTATCCTCTGAATTGTTGTTGTATTCCGTTATTTGCCGACCTGCTCTTTGATCTCGACCACCCACTTCCGCACATCGGCAGGCTCGAAATGAGCCATTTTCTCCAAAAGCACTGCAGGGTCGTCGCTGACGATAAGGTTCTCGGCGTGTTCCTTGCGCATGAAACCTTCGTGAGCCATCTTGCCGATGAAGTGCACGATGTCGTCGTAATAGCCATTCACATTGAACAGGGCCACGGGTTTGTCGAACACCCGCAGCTGACTGAGCACATACACCTCGAAGAACTCGTCCATCGTGCCAATACCACCCGGCATGGCAATAAAGCCGTCAGCCATATCTTCAAGGATTTTCTTGCGTTCAGCCATCGTCTCCACCACAAGCAGTTCATCAATCTCAGGATGACCCACACGCATGTCCAGAAGGTGCTGGGTGATGGTGCCAATCACCTTGCAGTGATGTTCCATCATTACATCGGCAATGACTTTCATCAAACCCACGCTACCACCGCCATAGAGCAGTTCGCAGTGATTGTTGGCCAAAACAAGGCCCAACTCGGCAGCCTTCTCCCGATAGACTGGGTCGAAGCCCATGCTGCTGCCGCAAAAAACACAGATTCTCTTCATTCGCTAATTTTTTGCAAAGATAGTGTTTTTTATGGTTCACAACGACAATTGGGGCAATAGTGCCTATTTTTCAGCGGCTCAAGTGGAAATCCGATGGCATAATGACGAAAAACAGGCTGTGGCGACAAGGGAGCGGGGCGGTGACAGACAGGGAGCGAGGCGGCACCGGAGNNCCGCCGCAACTACATGCTGCGACCGAGGACGATATTTGCGGCGGTTGCCGCGACCCCTTTTTTGAATGGAATGGAAATCTCGCACCAAAAAAGCACTCATGCGGTTTCCTTCAGAATAACGATGCAAAAGTAGTAAAAAAAACAGGCCAAACAGCAAAAAAAATTCCTATTTTTGCAACTCCAAACACAGTTGAAAACAAATCGAAATAGTATGACCAGAAATATTGGCATCCTTGGCGCGATGGCGCAGGAAATTGATGAGGTGAAAGCCCTGTTAACTGAAAAAACCATTGTGAGAATAGCAAACCGCGAGTTTGTCGTCGGCAAAATCGGCACAGTGCGCTGTGTGGTAGTCTTCTCCAAGTGGGGCAAGGTGGCTGCCACCATCACCGCCACCTTGTTAGTACAGGAATTTGCCGTAACCGACCTAATCTTCATCGGCACAGCAGGAGCATTAGCCAGCCAGCTGAAAATCGGCGACATCGTCATCGCAAAGCGTTTGGTGCAGCACGATTTGGACGCGCGCCCCATCATCCCGCGCTTCGAGCTTCCCTTGCTCAACCGGATTTATGTGGACACCGACCCCGAGCTCACCCGTCTGGCCGGAGCCGCCGTCGAGCGTCTATTAATAAAAGGTGTCGACAAGATGGTGGGAAGCGATGCGGTAGAAGAATTCAACCTGTCCCCTACCCTACATTTCGGCGATATCGCCAGCGGCGACCAGTTCATCAACAGCGAGGCCAAACGGCAGGAAATCCTAGACCTCCTTCCCGACATACAATGCGTTGAGATGGAAGGTGCCGCTGTCGCACAAGTCTGTCTTGAATTCAACGTGCCCTTCACCGTCATCCGCACCATCAGCGACACCGCCAATCACAATGCACAAGTCGACTTCGGACGCTTCATCGCCGAAGTGGCCAATGCCTATTCACGGGCCATCGTTTCCGAAATCATCCAGGAATTTTGACCACTTTGGTTGTGGTAAGAAAAAAAACACTACATTTGCGCCCAAATACATTATGAAGAATGTCAGAAAACAACGTTACCAACAACCAGCAGGCCAACTTCACCGACATCAAGCCATTCTTTGAGTCGCGATACGGAAACAGCCGCCTCTTCACCGCCAACTATAATGGCAGGAAGGTCATCATCAAAACCTTGAAAGAGCAATGCGCCAATGATCCGAAATGCAAAGCTGCCCTTCGCCAAGAGTGCGAAACCACCAGTATGCTGGACAACCGTTTCATCCGCAAAGTCATTGATTTTGTAGAGATTGAGAATTTTGGCAGTTGCATAATCTTCGAATATGTGGAAGGCAAATCATTGGCCGAGCATGTGCGCGTCGGAACCCTGTCGGAAAAGCAGGTGAAGAGCGTACTCGTCGATGTGTGCGATGCGCTCTCGTATATGCACCGCAACCAAGTGGTGCACTGCAACCTGAAGCCTGAAAACATCATCGTCACAGCCAACGACTGCCGCGTCAAACTCATTGACATCGGTGTGCCGAATACCGAACAAGACGCCGACCGCGAGCTTCTCATTAAGGAAATGGCTTTTGTTGCGCCCGAAATCATCAAAGGCGAAGACTACGATTCGCGCGCTGACGTGTTCTCGCTGGGTAAAATCATGGAATTCATCGGCGAACGTAACATCTCGAAGCAGTACAACGCCGTGGCCACCCACTGCACCCAGTTCTCAAAAGAGCAACGTTACGACACCATTTCGGAAGTGCGTACCGCCATCACCAAAGGGCATCCCGCAGTAAAAATCATCATCGCTGTGGCAGCTGCTCTGTTGGTCGTACTCCTCGCCATCCTCTACATCCCTAAAATCAAGTCCAACATCGACAAGGAACGTTCCGAACGTATGGCCAAAGACTTTGCCCACGAAGTGACTTTCATCAAAGGCGAGACACCTGACCTTTGCGAGAAATACAGGCTGAAGTCACTCAACGAAGAAACCACATTAGATTGGACCGAAGACAGCATGCGCTATGTCAACCGACTGATGCCTTACTTCGGGTCGCCAGACTACAAGGCTCAAGCCTTAAACGTCTTGTCGGAACAAAGGAAAAGCATCGAAGAAAGCCGCCGCAAGGACTTCGACAAACTGGTGGTCAACGAGTTCAAGCAAGCCACCGACAGCGTCGCCATGCAGATGAAGTCAAAACTGTCCAACCCTACCGACGACCAACTGCTCATCCTCGCCGACAAATGGTACAACCAAATGAAATAATTGCTGCAAAACAGAGTTATTGAAAAAAACACCCAGTGCGAAAAACCCTTAACCTCATATTATTCTGTGCAGCAAGCCTACTGTTGCTCGAAGGATGTTCCACCAAGAAGAACACCCTGACGAGACGGATGTTCCATAACCTGACCAGCCACTACAACATCTACTGGAACGGTGAGCAGAGCCTGAAAGAAGGCGACAAACAGCTGAAGGCCCAAGTAAAAGACGACTACACCAACGTGCTGCGCGTCTATAACTACGGCACCCAGCAAGACGGCATGGGCATGAACGCCAAGATGGACCGTGCCTTGGAAAAGACCTCCATCTGCGTGCAGAAACACTCCATGAAGTTCAACAGCCGCGAGCGAGTCAGATGGATTGACGACGCCTACTTAGTCATGGGCAAGGCCCACTTCTACAAGCATGACTACATCCCGGCGCGCCGTACTTTCGACTTTGTGGCTACGGAATACAGTTACAACGACATCGCACTCGTTGCCAACCTGTGGCTCATCAAGACCTATATACAGACCGAACAATACCCACGGGCTATCGCTTCCATCGAGCAGTTGCAAGCCAAGACCGCCGGTATCGCCAAACTGCCCAAGGAACTGATGCAAAACATGGACTTCACCATCGCAGACTACTACATCGCTGTGAAGGACTACAACAATGCCATGAAGTACCTCCAGAACGGTCTCTTGTATAATAAAGACCGCGACACCCAAACACGTGCCATGTTCATCATGGGGCAGATATACATGCAGCAAAACGACGCGGAACGTGCTATCGCCACGTTCAAAAAAGTTGTCAAGCGCAACCCAATCTACGAAATGTCGTTTGAAGCACGGATGAATATGGCCAAGATGGGTTCGACAGAAAACGCCGCGCAGATGTACAAGATGCTGAACAAGATGCTTCGCGACCCCAACAACGACGACTACCGTGACCGAATCTATTACGCTATGGCGGAACTTGCCCTGCGCGAAGGCGACGAAAGCAAAGCCCTGAACTACCTCCGCAAATCGGTGGCTGCTTTCAAGGACAACCGCATCCAACGGGCTATGTCGTCACTCAAAGCCGCCTCCATGTACTTTGAGAAAAGCAACTACGAGCTCTCACAAGCCTATTACGACACCGCTGTCAACAGCATGGAGCGCCAATATCCGGGTTATGACAGTATCCTCAACATCTCGCAAACCCTGAACGAGCTGGTCATGTACGCCAATGTCGTCCGCGAGCAAGACAGTCTGCTGCGTGTGGCCGCTATGGACTCGGTGCAACGCAACATCCTAATCGACCGCATCATAGCGCAGGTCATCGAGCAAGAAGAACGTGAAAAAGAGCAAAGGGAGTATGAGGAGCAACTCGCCCTGATGGGTGCCGCCACCGGTGATGCCCCCAAGACATCGGAACCCACCTTAAGCACAGGCTCCTCATGGTATTTCTACAACCAAACCGCTTTAACCAAAGGCTACACCGAATTCACCAGGAAATGGGGAATGCGTCGTAACGAGGACAACTGGCGCATCAGCGACAAGCAAAGCATGAGCGCCTTCCTCAACGGTGAAGACGACAACGAGGAGATGACCGAAAACAAAAACGCCAAAGCCAAGCAAGACTCGCTCAACGCCTCCTATACCAACCACGACAGGGGTTACTACCTTCGCGACCTGCCCTTTGAGCCTGAACAGAAAGAGGTGTGCGACTCATTGATAGCCGACGGACTCTACAACCTCGGCTTCCTCTATTTGGACCGTTTGAACGACTTGCCGCGTTCCATCGAGTCGTATACAAGCCTCGACACCCGCTATCCCAACAACAAGAAGGAACTGCCTTGTTGGTATGCGCTCTACAAAATGTACAAAGACCTCTCCGACGAGGACAACTCTTTGATTTACAAGAATAAGATTCTGGACAAATACCCCACTTCGAGTTATGCCCAGTTCATCAACGACCCCGATTATTTCAAGAAGCTTCAAGAACAGGAGAAAGAATCGTCCGAGTTCTATGCGAAGACATATGAAGCCTTTGAGCAGGGTCAATACTACCGTGTGAAGATGAATACCGAGCGAGCCATGGAACTCTATGAAGCCGATACCGCCATGATGCCGCGTTTCGCCTTCCTCCACGCGGTGGCAAGCGGACGCTTGGTGGCTGTCGACACGATGGCTTTTGAGTTATACCGCCTCGTACATAAATACCCTGGCCACAGCATCACCCCGTACGCCCAACAAGTCTTGCAGCACATCAACGACGAATACCAGCTCGGCCTGGTGCTGAACAACGGTAAGAGTGGCGACGAAGAGCCCGAAGTGAAGAAAGCCTCGCCATACACATACAAGCCCGACAGCGAGCACTTTGTGATGATTGTGTGCAACTCGAGACTCGTCAGAATCGACCCCTTGAAGGTCCGCATCAGCGACTTCAACAAACGGGAGTACAGCATCCGCAGCTTCAACGTCCGAAGCGTCATGCTTGACGATGACAACACCGTCATCACCATCGGCAACTTTGAAGACCAAAGCCAAGCCGATAACTATATCACTTCCATGTTCCTCACCGACTATGTATTTGGCGGCATCGACAGCAACTATTATACCGTCAAACCCATCTCTGGCACCAACTACCCCATTTTCTACCAATCGAAGAATCTGGAAGAATACATACAATTCTTGGAATCCAATAACAAGTAACACATAAAACAATGAAAGTCATGGAATCACCAGTACGTAATTTCATAGGTACAGGAACCGTCATCAAGGGCGACATCAACTCAAACGGCGACATTCGCATTGATGGTCAGTTAATAGGCTCCCTCAAATCAAACGGCAAGATTGTCGTCGGGCAGACTGGCTCAATCGAAGGCGATCTGACCTGCAAGCAGGCAGAAATAGCAGGTATCGTCAAAGGTAACATCAAGACCGAAGAACTCACCGCATTGAAGGCTACTTCAAAGGTTGAAGTCGACCTGGTCACGAAGCAGCTGCTCATCGAAGTGGGTGCCCAGTTCACCGGCAAATGCGTCATGGGTCAGCAATCAACCGTTTCAATGCCCAATCAAAAATTAGGCTGACAATGACAGAAGAGTCGCTGAAGCGTTACGGGTACAAGCTTACCGAAGAATACGACCCTGAAAAGCTGGCTAAACTGCAGGAGCACTACAAGGCCATCTTGGAGCTTTTGGACGAAGACCCAGAGCGCGAGGGATTGCAAAAAACCCCCTACCGTATGGCTCGGTCGATGCAATTCCTCACGCATGGATACCAACTGGATCCAATGGAAATCTTGTTGTCAGCCAAGTTCAAGGAAGACTACAAGCAGATGGTAATCGTGAAAGACATTGAGGTGTATTCACTCTGCGAGCATCACCTTATTCCGTTTGTCGGCAAAGCCCATGTGGGCTACATCCCCAACGGCTATATCACGGGATTGAGCAAAATAGCCCGTGTGGTGGAGGCTTATTCACGCCGTCTTCAGGTTCAGGAACGACTGACTACCCAAATCAAAAACGCTATCAACGATGCATTACATCCTCTGGGTGTAGCCGTCGTCATCGAAGCACGACATCTGTGTATGTCGATGCGCGGTGTGCAGAAGCAGAGTGCCGTAACCACTACCAGCGACTTTATCGGTGCCTTCGAGAGAGAGACCACCCGAGCCGAGTTCTTCAGGCTTATCGGATCCAATCTTCACTAATTACGATAACACACCTGTTTGTTGAATCAATAATCTTGAATCCAAAATGATAAAAGCATTCGTTTTCCCGGGACAAGGGGCGCAGTTTGTTGGAATGGGCAAAGACTTGTACGACAAATCGTCGAAAGCCAAAGACATGTTCAAGAAAGCCAACAACATCCTGAAGTTCAAAATCACCGATGTCATGTTTGAAGGCAGCGAAGATGACTTGCGCCAGACCAAGGTAACCCAACCCGCCATCTTTCTGCATTCCGTTATCCTTGCCTCGCTGCTTGAGGAATTCGACCCCACAATGGTGGCAGGTCATTCTTTGGGCGAGTTTTCGGCTTTAGTAGCCAACAAGGTGTTGGGCTTTGAGGACGGTCTCAGGCTGGTGAGCAAACGCGCTATGGCGATGCAGAAGGCCTGCGAAGCGCAACCCGGCACAATGGCTGCCGTCGTTGGTGCGGATGAAAAGATGGTGGAAAGCGTCTGTGCCTCCATCAACAAGAATAATATGGTAGTGGTCCCCGCCAACTACAACAGTCCCAATCAGATAGTAATCTCAGGGTCGGTAGAAGGCGTTGCCGCTGCTTCCGAGAAACTTAAAGAAGCCGGCATCAAGCGTGTGGTGCCCCTCAGCGTGGGTGGTGCCTTCCACAGTCCGCTGATGGAGCCAGCCCGCGTCGAACTGGCCGAAGCCATCAAAGACACTAATTTCAACCAAGGCATCTGCCCGATTTACCAGAATGTCACAGGTCAGTCCGTCAACGACCCCGAAATCATCAAGAAAAACCTGATTGCCCAGCTCACCTCACCCGTCCTCTGGACTCAAACCATGAGCAACATTTTGGCCAACGGTGTAAGNNTCGAGTGCCACTTTCTGACCTATTCTTCACCATTACATGGACAGCAACAGAAGCAACGGATTCAACCTATTCCTCTTGCTGGCGGCAGGGATATGCGTCGGCTTGTTCATCAACAAGACAGCCGGACATCTGAAACAGGAAAAGCCAGAAACAGCGTTCAGCAAGTTCGATGAGGTGATGTGGTATGTGCAACAGCACTATGTTGACACCATCAACAGCCAGCAGCTTGAGGACGAAGCCGTTGCCGCGATGATTGAGGAGCTTGACCCACACAGCATGTATGTCTCACAAGAAGAGTTCGACGCCGTCAACGACCCGCTTTTAGGCAGTTTTGAAGGCATCGGGGTGCAGTTCCGCATCGAGAGAGACACCATCGCTATCGTCAATGTCATCAAAGGAGGACCCTCCGAGAAAGTCGGCATCCTGGCGGGAGACCGTTTTGTGACTGTGGGCGACTCGCTCGTGGCAAGCAAAAAACTCAAGAACGAAGACGTCATGCGGATGCTGAAAGGTCCTAAAGGCACCAAGGTTAAGGTCGGTGTTTACCGTCGCGGCGTTGACGGGCTGATGGATTTCACCATCACACGCGACGTCATCCCCACCTACAGCATCGACATTGCCTATATGATTGACGACAAGATAGGATACCTGAAGCTCAGCAAATTCTCAGCCACTACCCACGACGAGTTCAAACGTGCCATACACAAACTGGAGTCGAAAGGCATGAAAAAACTCATCTTCGACTTAAGAGGCAACACAGGAGGCTATCTCAAAGCTGCTGTCGACGTGGCAGACGAATTTCTACCTAACGGATGCATGATTGTGTACACCGAAGGGCGCAACCGTCCCCGTCAGGAGATGAAAGCGACCCGACGCGGCGATTTGGACGACATCCCGGTTGTCGTTCTTATCGACAGCGAGTCGGCCAGCGCAAGCGAGATTGTGGCAGGAGCCTTGCAGGACAACGACAGGGGCATCCTCGTCGGAAGACGTTCATTCGGCAAAGGTTTGGTGCAGGAGCAAATCATGCTCAGCGACAATTCAGCCATCCGCCTCACCGTGGCTCGCTACTACACCCCAACAGGACGCTGCATTCAGAAGCCTTTTGACGGAGACCGCGAGAAATACCTCTACGAATCCTACGAACGCTACGAAAACGGCGAGTTGTTCAACGAGGACAGTATCCATTTTGCCGACTCATTGAAATACACTACTCCCCAAGGAAAAACTGTATACGGCGGTGGCGGCATCATGCCCGACATCTACGTGCCCCTTGTAGACGACAGCACAGAATACTACTTCAACCGCATCGTCAACCTCGGTCTTCTTTACCAATATGCTTTCGACTATACAGACCATCATCGTCAGGAGTTGGGGAGGTATAAGACCGTTGAATCCTTCAATGCCTCTTTCCGTGTTACCGACGCCATGTTTGACGAATTGGTGAAACAAGCCGATGCCAAAGGCATCAAAGGCACCGAAATACAGAAGCAGATGGCCCGCAAAAAAGCCAACACCCTCCTGAAAGCCTACATTGCCCGAAACCTGTTTGACGAAGAAGGTTTTTATCCCATATACGCCCCCATGGACGAAGTGCTGCAAAAAGCTTTGGAAGTGCTTCGCTGAAAAGACAGAAAAGAGACAAAGTCGTATTACATGCCTAACCTCCCAAAAAAAATAGAGATTTTCTATTTTTTTGTGAACTGAATTAGTTTTTATCCTATTTTTGTACACTTATAAACTGGGTAAGTGTATTTATATATTTCTTCAATATCCTGATTTTCAACACAACATAACACATAAGAACCATTTTTAAACAACATGAGAAAAACATTATCGTTCGAACTAAGGATTTTCGCTTTAGTTTCATTATTAGCCGGGTCGTTCGCTCTGCAGGGGCAAACAGAGTCGACAGCTGTTTGGCTTGCTTCGGGTCATGGGTATACAACTGGTTATCACCCGACCCACATTGAGATTGCTCCTGGTTTTGTGGAAGGCTTATTCAGTATCAATACCGGATCGAATGCGCCCGCATATTATCTCACCAATAACCAAGATGCCATCAGATTATATGCCAACAACACTTTCACCGTCTCCCCCGTCAACATGACCACCATCGCCCAAGTGGAATACACCTTCATGAAAACCAGCAAACCGTACGCCGGAGTCATCCCCCCTACCGAAGGTCAATATACTACGGGTGGAACCCCTTCCGGCGCCCAACAAGTGATTGACGTCTGGACCTGTCCAGAGGACCAGCCTACCGACAAACCTATCGTCATTACCTTAGGAGCTTCGGGACAGAGGGCCTTGGTGCAAGTTACGGTAACCTATATCGAGAACGAAGGTCAAACCGTCACAATCTCCTACAATCCCAACTGGCCTAACACCATCGGAACAGGCCAAATGGAACCTGAAAGCTATATATATGGAGCCACCGTGACAGTAGCCTCATGCAACTACTCCTGCCAGAATCACATCTTCGACAAATGGAACACCGCAGCCGACGGGTCGGGGTTGGATTACTATCCTGGTAGCACTTTCAACATCTACAGCGACATTACCCTATATGCCCAATGGTACGACCTCAATGATGGTCTGATTGATGTACTTAATCCTGAAAATGTCAACGCCGCTATCGGCACCAATATCGGTTACTGCGAATGGAGTGTCACCTGCCAGACAGGTGTGTCACCCAACATCTATGAAACCGTCTACAAAGGAAAATCTTTCCGTAACGAAAACTACATCCAAATCAACAGTCAACAGAGCACAGCATCCGGTATAGTGACCTCCCTCTCGCACGGTTTAGCCAAAAAAGTGGAAGTCATCTGGAACGAAAGCACAGAAACTGGACGCATCCTGAACGTATACGGCAAAAACATAGCCTACGACAACACCCCCGATTTGTATAACACCAGCCAAGGCACCCTCATCGGTACCATAGAGAAAACACAGGGAAGCCAAAGCGGTGTGCTGGTCATCAATGACGCCAGCATCAACCTTGGCGACTATGCTTTCATCGGCCTGCGCTCCGAATACGGTGCCCTTTATATGGATGAAATCAGAATCACCTGGACCGCTGAAACGCACCCCGTCATCCTCTTTACGCCTTCACTCATCGACTTGGACAACATAATCGTCCAGAACGAGACCAGCACGACCTTCACCGTCAGCCAGTCGAACCTTGAATACGACATCACACTGTCTGCTGACAAAGGTAGCCTTGAGCCCTCAACCATTAGCAGAAACTCAGACCCTGTCCAAGTCACCTGGACCTATACACCCGATGAATCCGACCTCGGATCGTTCCTTGCAACGGTGACGGCAACCAGCGGCGAACCTGGAGAATCCGGTTACTGCTCAAACTCCCTACCCATCAACGCCCTTGTTATAGACGATAGCGGCACCACCCTGACGGAAGCCAAAAATGCCTATCTCCAGAATGGCACCACCGCCGCCCTCATCAATCTTGCAGGTGACGGGACACCTGGCTCACAAGTCGAAGTGGTCGGACAATCCGGCAACTATCTTTGGTTACAAGACGGCCAAAGCGGCCTGCTCGTCTGGGGACCCAATGCTCCCGTCTTCGAAAAAGGCTACAAATTCACCGAAGGTACCCTGATGGGCACCTTCACCACCTATCAGAACGACATTGTCGAATTGGTCAACTTCAACTTCCAAAACGTAGAATACACTACTGGCAACACCTTGACCGCTGTCACAGCAAGCCTCTCCGACCTCCTCAGTGACGAGACACACCAATATGAATACCGCTTTGTGCAACTCAGCGACAGCGTTCTTGTTGACGCCACCGACCCTCTGCATTGGAAAGTGGGCATCAGCAGCGAGCTAACAATGTCCCTAACTGACCTGTACGGCACCGATTTCAACACCAAAACCGCACCCGACGCCGAAGATTGGTTTGCCGTGAAGGGCCTGTTCAACCGTTACTATTCTGGAGGAAGTATCCAAGTCGAACTTGCCCCTACCACCTTAAGCGATATAGCCACCAGCAAAAAAGCAACAGCTCCCTCGTTTAATCCCGTAGGCGGACTTGACGAGACCCATGCCGTTACCACCACCTCCGTCACCATCACGCCGGCTGAAAACACCACGTTCTATTACCTCATCAACGGAAGCGATATCAACCAAAGCAACACTGAGGTAGTTATCAACATCACAGAAACTCCAACCAATATACAGGCTATTGCCAAACGCGACTTCTATGCCAATTCCATCGAACGCACTTATTATTATAAGTTACCCGACCAAACCTACTCGGTAGCATTCTCTATCAACGGCGCCATCGACCCGGACAACACCGTGCTGGTTGCCGATGTTTTGCTTGCAGGACAATGTCCCAAAGTGGATGCTATCGGAAGCTACATCCTGCGTGGATGGTCGACTTCACCAAACAGCACAGAAGTAGTCACACTACCTATGCAAGGCATCAACAACAACATAACGCTATATGCCGTCTATGCCCTCCCCACCGCCTACTGTTACAACAAACTCACCGACCACACAGATATCGAAGCCGGACAGTATATCATCCTCAGCGATGACGGCAGAGGCCGGTATTACACCTTGAAGAACGCCTATACCCACTCAACGCCAGTCGCCTACCTCATCAACGATCTTGAGCTCTCCATCGTGGGCAACCAGTTGGTTGGCAACGATTACAGCGAAGTGGAATGGAACGTGTCAGGCGACAATTCAGCTGAATACACCATCACCTCGGCATCCAATCCCGACCTGTATCTCTACACGATCAACAGTTCAACAGGAGTGCGTATAGGCAACGACTCCGCCACCTGGACATTGACAGAAGACCTCTACACAAACGGCTTTTTCAACTTGGAGAGCAACACTACCAACCGTTTCCTTTCTCTCTATGTCAGCACAAACAACACCACAATAGACTGGAGATGCTACACAGCCTCCAATATATACAGCAACACTTCACATGCCCAGCTAACGCTGTTCAAGCGCACACCCGTATTTGAAGACAACGACCCACGATACACCCGCATCTTCGTCAACGAGACCGCCACAAACGGAATCACCATCACCGGTCCTTCCGTCATTCCGAGTGCCGCACACCTCAACGCCCCCGATGCCTCCCACCTCGTTATGGACAACTACCCCATTGTCAGTAACAATGAGACTTGGTTCCTCATCGAAGACGGTGCTTCCTTCATCCCATCTCCCAATAACCCCACTAGCATCAAAGCCCGCATCCAAAAAGAAATTATCGGTTATGGCTACGACAACTCCGTTCAGAACGGCTGGTATCTGATTGCATCTCCTGTCGGAACAGTCAACGCCAACGGATTGCAGCAACAATCAGGGAGCAAGGTTGAAGGATTGACCACAGACGGGAACGAGTCATTCGACCTGTATCTGTTCGACCAGACCCAAAGTCACGGAGAATGGCTCAACTATGAGGCCAACGGCAACTCTACCGTCTTCGGACAGTTTGAGAGCATCCTCTACGCCTCGCAACACAGCAGAACCATCACCTTCTCAGGCACGTTGACCCAAAGCTGCCAGGAACAACCCCTGATTTATTCCGAAGGAGCCACCTATGCCGGATGGAACCTTATCGGCAATCCTTTCACACATAATGCCTATTTCTACAGCGACAACGTGAGTGACTTCTACAAACTTGTAGAAACCGAAAGCAATGGAGCGATGATATCAGAGCTGCAACCCTTCTCAGCCTCCGATGTTGCCGTTAATCCTATTGAAGGTATCTTCGTGAAAGTTACCGAAAGCGACCAGACTTTCAGTTTCAGATCCAACAGAAGAAAGGAAAACACTGTTGAAAGCCTGATTAACATCAAGGTGCTCAACAGCGATGGAATGGTAATCGACCAGGCACGTGTGCGCTTCAACAATGGTTTCTCTCTTGAAAAGTATATGCTCAACCCATACAACACCAAAATCTGCATCCCGCAGGATGGCAAAAACTACGCCGTGGTTAACGTAAAGGGAGGCGATGAGACCCCCATCAACTTCAAGGCAGCCAAAAACGGCAGCTACTCCCTGTTGATTGAGGCCTCAGATGTCGACTTGACCTACTTACACCTGATTGACAACCTCACCGCTGCCGATGTCGACCTGCTACAAGAGCCGATTTACACGTTTGACGCCAAAAGAACCGATTATGCCAGCCGATTCCGTTTGGTGTACAAAACCAACGACAGCAATGCCGACAATGACTCCTTCGCCTATTACGATGGCAGCCGTTGGGTCGTCAGCAATGCAGGTAAATCCTCGCTGTTGGTCATCGACATGATGGGAAGAGTCGTGAGAAACGAGAGCATCAACGGGACAGTATTCCTCAACCTCGACAAGCTGAGCAGCGGTTTCTACCTGATGCGTTTAGAGAACGAAACTGAAACCAAGACACAGAAAATTGTAATTAGATAATAATGAGACTACATCTCAACAAACGTCTTAGCCTGCTGCTGACACTACTAGTGGCAGGCTATACTATGCAGGCACAAGCCCCAAGCGGCTATTATAACAATGCAACAGGATTGACAGGAACCGAATTGCGCGCAGCCTTGCATGAAATCATCAAAGACCACACCACCATTTCCTACCAACAAATCTGGAATGCCTTCTGGAGTACCGACAACAAAGGCAACAATGTAGTGTGGGATATGTATTCCGATGGTGCCAGCTATTCCTATAACTATTATCATAACAGCAACAGCCAATGTGGCCAATACACTCAGGAAGGCGACTGCTACAACCGCGAACATTCCTGGCCCAAAAGCTGGTTCAGCGGCGATGAGCAAACTGTACCCGGACGAGACCTGCACCACATCTTCCCCACTGACGGCTATGTCAATTACCGAAGGAGCAGTTATCCCTTCGGAGAAGTCAACCAAGCCTCATGGACTTCGCAAAACGGTTCAAAGCTGGGAACCTGCAAGTCCTCATTAGGCTATTCAGGGACCGTCTTTGAACCCATCGACGAATACAAAGGCGACTTGGCTCGCGCCCTCATGTATATGAGTGTACGCTACTATGGCGAGGACGACGAATGGGGTAACAGTGGAATGACTGTCAAAGCCGACCTTAAAGACTGGGCCATCAATATGCTTTTAGACTGGAGCGACAACGATCCCGTAAGCCAGAAGGAAATCGACCGCAACAACACCGTATATGGCATTCAAGGCAACCGCAATCCTTTCATCGACCATCCTGAGTTTGCCCATATCATCTGGGAAGAAGGCTGGACAGGAGTGACTTATAACCTCACATGCGCTGCTGTCCAACATGGTAGCATCTCAGCACCATCCACTGCAGTGGAAGGCACTATGGTAAACCTCACCGCCACTCCCCATCAAGGCTATATGCTCGGCAATTGGTCTGTGTATAAAACAGGTGACCCAAACTCTACCATCCCCGTAAGCAACAATGGCATCTTCACAATGCCTTCATTCAACGTCACCGTCAGTGCGACTTTCATACCCAACACAACTTATTATACGCTTACGCAAAGCACTGTTAGCCACGGAAGTTTGCAGATTAGTACCAATAGCGCACAATCAGGAACAACGATTACGCTCAGTTCCACTCCCGCGAACGGCTATTGCTTATACTCCTATTACGTCTATAAGACAGGGGACATCAGCACTATTGTCTATTCCGGTACTGACAACAGTTTCACCATGCCCGCTTACGATGTCACCGTAGCAGCCTCTTTTGCCCAAGGTAGCAATGGCGATTATGAAAAAGTCACCGCTGCACCTGAAAACTGGGACGGAGAATATCTGATTGTATATGAAAACGGCAGTAAAGCATTTGACGGAAGTCGGACCACTTTGGACGCAACCAACAATGGTATTCAGGTTTCGATTTCTAACAATGCCATTCCTGCAACTTCAGAAACAGATGCAGCAAAATTCACAATTGCCGCTTCTGGCAGCAACTACACCATCCAATCTGCAAGTGGATACTATATCGGCAGATCAGCCAACAGCAACGGACTTGATGCAAATCAAACCAATCCCCTTCCCAACACCATCACTTACAATAATTCAAGTCACAGCGTTGATATTATAGGTTCCGGTGGGGCATATCTGAGATTTAACAAAACCACTGGACAACTACGTTTCCGTTATTTTCAATCCACAACGTATTCAAACCAACAACCTGTTCAACTCTACAAGAAAACCGCTGCTACCGTTACTACCCCAACCCATACCATCCAGTTCCATTCCAATGGAGGAACCCCAACGAGCCACACACAGACCGTCAACGAGTTTGAACCTACACCATTGGATGCCAACATCTTTATCCGTGAGGGCTATGCCTTCGACAGTTGGAACACCGATGCCAATGGTGAAGGGATAACCTATTACGACGCAGCCACTGTTACTTTGCTCGATAATTTGACTCTTTATGCCCAGTGGAATCCTTTGTATACCATCACCCTTGACAACAACATCGGACATGGAAGCATCAGTGCCAGTGCCACACAAGCCGTTGAAGGCAGCCTCATCAGTCTGACAGCTGTGCCTGAAGCCAACTACGACCTTGATCACTGGATTGTTGTCGATGCCAACAACGAACCCGTCAACATTACTGGCAACCAATTCGTGATGCCTGCCAGCGCCGTCACCGTGAGTGCANNCAGCAAGAACAAAGCTATGGGGACACAGGGTGAGAACGACCGTTCCGCTGTATCGGTTAGTATCAACAACAGCAGCATCGCCAACCTGAACAACGCCTGCGAACTGACCTTAGGCATCGATGGCGACTACTGGACCCTCTACGATGCAGCTTTCAACAACAACGAAGGCGGCTTTCTCTACGCCTCCAGCAGTCAAAACAACCAACTCAAAACCAATGCCATCGTTGACGACAATGGGAAATGGAGCATCAGCATTGGAACTGATGGTGAAGCTTCAATCATTGCGAATGGAAACAACACACACAGAATCCTCAGATATGGATCAGGAGGCAATTATTATGGTTGTTTCCAAAGTAACACACAAGGAACCGCCGTCAGCCTCTTCATCCGCAGCGAAGAGTTCTCCTACGAGGAAAACACCACCCTTGCCTGCCTCAACTCATTTGACCTACACACCGTCCTCCCAGGTGTCACACTAACCGCCTCATCGGTGAAAGGAACCGAAATGTGCAACAACGCCTCGCAACTTATTTTAGAGGAAGGGGCACAATTCATACATGACGCGGATGGACTCAATGCCACCCTGAAGAAAAACATTTCAGCTTATTCAAGTAACGATGGCTGGTATACCCTTAGCGCTCC
>LXOW01281912.1_pt1 | contig 20966 bp, 23 predicted proteins | sample 1368591 | NCBI WGS metagenome assembly LXOW01 (sample SAMN04884650, study PRJNA319009) | bovine gut metagenome | isolation source: Cow rumen | host: Bos taurus | place: Italy: Legnaro (PD) | collected 2014-07-09
GAAAAGTAACAATCCGTTCATTTTATACATATTTAATTAATTATTGGTGATCATACTAATGTTGAGAACGAAACTCCGTCGGCGTGCAACCCATCAGACGCTTGAAATGACGATTGAAATTAGTCAGGGTACTAAAGCCGCACTCATAGGCAATGGTCTTTACCTCTGAAGGAGTCTCCCTGAGCAATCTCGCTGCCTGATTAATCCGGGTCTCCAAGATGTAGTCATAGACTCGCTGCCCTGTTACTTGCTTAAAGACATGACAAAGGGAGGTTGGAACTAAGTTCACTTGTTCTGCCAACAAAGACAACGTCAAATCCTGGCCATAGTGCTTACGGATATACTCCTGCACCTTCTGGGCTCTTGCCCTGTTCAATTCGTTTGTCGTTTCAAGTCTCTTCATAACGACTGCAAAAATAGACAAACTATCTGATAAGCATATACGAATATACTTATCAGATGTATGGAATCATAAATCTGAATGTTCGGAAGGATGATTCCAAACAGAAAAGGCAGATTTCATCGAATCTGCCTAGCCATATTTTGGAATTCTGAAGGTGTTAGTCCGGTTATCAGCTTGAACTGTGTGACAAAGGTGGAACGTGAGCCATAGCCTACACTATTACCTACCGCCTCAATGGTGTAATTACCGAAATTGGCAATATCATTGAAGCGTCGGCAAGCCTCCTGAATACGGTATTCGTTAAGTAGGGTATTGAAGTTCTTGCCTATCAGTTCATTGATGACCTGTGACACATTCTTATAATTGGAGCCGACCAAGGCAGCAAGTTTATTCATATTAAAGTCCTCAGCAAAGATCTCATCGGTATTCTCGAAGAGATTCATGATGCGGTTCTGCAACATGGTCTTGTCATCCTCTGCCAACGTACTGTTCTGATATTTCTGCTTTACCGTATCACCAGCCACACCATTCTGGATCATCTCCTTAATGGCAGCAAGTTCACTCTCGTAACGAGCTCTCAGCCGCTTCTCTTCATCGGCTGCTGTCAGCACATCCATATTACGGGCATACAGCTGCTGGTTAGCCTTTGACAGCTGCCGATTCTTCCAAATCAGAATACCCATCGCTACGAAAATGAGCAAGAGGATAATGCAGCCAGATATAATTAATATGGTACGTACGAGCTGGTCGTTGTGCTTGATCACCACCTTTTCAATGACATAATTAAAACCACGTACCTTCAAGCCAAACTGTTTCAACTCATTAAGCACTTCCTCATTTTTCACCACGAACTCATAGTCGCCTGTGATTGTCTGACCATTGATAATCCCGGGCAGTTCGCTCCAACGATGTCCTTGAAACGATCCTAACGAGGTTGAATCTACATGGCTAGTATAAACATAAATCGTGTCACCAACTTCCAAACTATGGAACTTAATACTTGAAATCTCCACCGTTCCCCAATCGTCAATGGCATAGGGGCCTTGATAGATCACCTCTTCTTCGTTGGCCATTAATATAGAAAACCAACACAGTGACAACAAACTGATTAATAAGCGTTTCATCAATATATATGTGGTTTATTGCTGCATTTCAACCTGCAAAGTTATCACTTTTCATTTAAATACACCAACATTATTTTGTTTATTTGATTACAAAGCATCATTCTATCCTCGCTTAATTACAGCTCGTACCTGTGACATGTTACTGCGTGAGACGGGAAGTGATTCGTGGCAGTGCTTAATTAGCAGCTGGGTGGAACCGGAATGCGAGACGATTTGCTCTACTTGGCCAAGATTGACTAAGAAAGCACGATGACAACGGACAATCATAGGATAGCCCTGCAACGTTTCCTCCATCTGTTTCATGGTGGCACGCAACATGTCGGTATGCACCTGTCCGTCACGTAGGTTGTTGACCTTTACATAATTGCCCACAGCCTCTATATATAATAGGTTGGAAATCTGGAGCGTCACTGATTCGTTAGTCGTGCCTGTGAGTGTGAGTTCTTGACTTTGACAAATTGTAGGTTCAGGTGTCTGCTGGAGAGGTTTCTCACTCGGCTTCTCCGATTGCATCTTCTTCAATTCCTCATTTAACTGTCTCGTCTCTTCCAATTCCATCGCCAGATACTTGCTGCGGAATTTGAAGCGCCAATAAAGTCCGATGGCGAAAGAACAGAAGGCGATGATGACAAGGGTTTCAAGGAAATTGACGACAGATAACTGATTACCCTCTACACGGTCGCTCAACACGAAGTGACGGTAGAGACAGATGCCCAGTGCCACAAGCGGTGTGTTGATCAACTGGAACCAGAGGTTGCGGCGAATGATGTATTCGGCACCCTTTTTGAACGACCTCGGCATCTTGACGACGTACTTCAGGATGACGTCGGTCATCATACAGATTGAGAAACCTATCACCCAGAAGGCAGCCAGATGCACGTAGGCCTGCCACTGCCACGCATCCAATCCGAAGGGTTTGAACACGGCCAACGCCACCACCATAAACGTGGTACTGATGATTCTCGTCGTTATCGTTTCTTTACGTCCCTGCTTCATACGGGGTACAAAAATAGTATATTTCCCTTAAACAGCCAAACCATTCATCACATTTCTGAGATTTGTCACGCCATCCGTCACATTTCCGTGCAGAATATCCCAGAAATTTGGAGGGATTAACATGACGTCGTACCTTTGCACTCGAGTTAAAAAATAAAAGTTATGAAACCAAGAACAATTATCGGACTCATTTTTATTGTAGCCAGCTTATTGAAACTGGCAACCATCTGGGGCTTTATCCNNGCTTTATCCATTGGAGTTGGTTTGCACAGGTAACCGAGCAGCCCTGGGCAACTTATTTCTGCATCTTTGTAGTGCTCTATGTGGGTGTAAATCTGATTATCGACAGCTATAGCCGTGACCCCGACCAATGGCTCCGGCGCTCGCTGCCCATTGGCGAGGACGGCAAGCGCATCTGCTGCTCTGTTCACTACGGCGGCGACGAATACGTCTATCGCGGTGAGGCGTTCCACGGTGCCCGTCTTGATGCTTTCTGCGGCGGCATCCGCATGGACCTGCGCGAGGCTGTCATCACCGAGGACGAGGAAATTGACATCCACACCTTCTGCGGCGGCATCGAGCTCTTCGTGCCCACGACGGTCAATGTAGAGGTAANNCATACCGCCCGCACTTCCGACCCGAAAGCTCCCACCCTCCACATCGTCGCCAGCAATTTCCTCGGCGGCGTGGATATCAAGAACTAAATATTTGGTAGTTCCTGCAATTATTCGTATCTTTGCGGTCGAAAACCGCGAGCACTCGGCTTCTTAAGACCCTTCGGGAATAAGCGACCAGAGGTCGAGCGGCAACGTCCTTGCAACCTCAAATATATAGAAATGAATAAGAAGCGACTTTTATATCTGGACAATCTGAAGGTGTGCCTGACGGTGCTAGTGATATTCCACCATGCTGGTCAGGCATACGGCGATGGTGGCAACTGGGCTTACCATCCCAGCAATCCTGCCGAATTTATGCCTTGGATATGGCACTTCTTCTCGGTCAATGCGGCCTTCTTCATGGGACTGTTCTTCCTGATTTCAGGTTACTTTGTGCCCACGAGTTTCGATAGGCAGGGAGCAAAGGTGTTTGTGCAGAAGAAATTCATCCGCCTGGGTATTCCATTGTTGCTGATGGGTGGACTGATATCTGTTTTGTCAGGCAAACCGGAGATTGGGCACATGTGGTATATCGAGAGTCTGCTGGTATTCTGCCTCATTTATGCCTTGATACGATTGATATGCAAGCCCATCGATGGCGGCTGTTCTTCGAGACCTACCATCATCGGCCTGCTGATATTTGGTGGCGTAATGGGTATTGGTAGTTACTTCATCCGTCAGGTCAGCCCGCAAGATCATTGGATCTGGCCCTTTGGCATTATCCCGTTGCCAATGGAGCCCGCCCACTATCTGCAATACGTCATGATGTTCGTTATCGGTATCCTGGCACGAAGATTCGCCTGGCTCGAAAAGATGAGCAACACCACAGGAGCCTTGTCGCTTGTCATCGGATGTGCCTTGGCAATAGGCATCTATCTTCGTAATGGTGGGGCATGGAATGCTTTCGTTACCGAGTGGTTTGGCATCTACGAATCGCTTTTGTGTGTCTTCATCTGTTTCGGACTGCTCTGGCTGTTCCGCGAGTATGGAAACTGGGACAGTAAGTTCTGGCAGTGGTGTGCCGCTCAGTCGTATGGTGCTTACATCTTCCATCTGTTGCTGATGATAGTTCTGCAATATGCCACCGACGGCATCTGGATGGGAGCCTTTGGTAAGTTTATGTTCATCGGCATGATTACCACCATCTGTTCGTTTGTGCTCACTTGGTTGGTAAGGCTGATTCCCGGAGCGAAGAAAGTATTATGATGATTGAGTAAATATGAAAAAGATTGTTACAATGACACTGATGGTGCTTGCGGCCACAATGGTTGGAGCGCAGGACCTGACACATTATAAACGAGTGATTAAGGAACTGAGCAGCGCCAAATATCAGGGACGCGGCTATGCCAAGGACGGTGCCAATAAGGCAGGGAAGTATCTTCAGAGAGAGTTTGAGAAGGCAGGCGTGGACGAAGTGACGCTTCAGCCCTTCAAGTTGAGTATCAATACGTTCTGTGGCAAGATGCAGCTGTGGGCCGACGGTAAGAAGTTACAGCCGGGTGTTGATTTCTCCATGCGAGAGTATTCTCCTGGCGTACACGGCGAGTTCCCTGTCTATCATGTCGATACGCTTAACTTCGATGCCGAACGGATGTTTTCCGACTTGGCCAAGCCTGAATATGCCAACTGCATGGTGGCTTGCGAGTTCTGGTTCACCTACAAGCATCGCAAGGACTTCTCGAAATTACAGAAAGCGGGCGAATGCCCCAATGCCGGACTCATCTACACATGGGCGGATCCTATCAAGGCTGCGAGTAAGCAAGAGCAGACTCGACCTCTGGTCAAATTCTTTAAAGCCTACGGCGAGAAGGTGGTGGATAAGCCCATCATCTGGGTAACACCCGATGCCATCGAAGGTGTGCAGCGCGTAAAAGCAGATGTCGATAATAAGTTTTTGAAAGATTACGAATGCTTCAACGTCATAGCCAAGATTGCAGGGCAGCGGCACGACAGTTGCTACGTCTTTACCGCCCATTATGACCATCTGGGCAATCTGGGCAAAAAGGTCTTCTATGCCGGTGCCAACGACAATGCCTCGGGCACTGCCGCCATCGTCACCCTCGCTGCCTACTACGCCAAGCATCGCCCACCCTACGACATGTACTTCATCGCCTTCTCGGGCGAGGATGCCAACCTGCGCGGTTCTGATTATTACGTTGAGCATCCCATCGTACCACTGAGTCAGATTAAATACCTATTTAATATAGATATGATCGGCGACAACAACCCCGTGCAATATTGCGAAGTGAGCGATGAGGGTATGCTTGGCTACTCACTCTTTGAGAAGATCAATGCAGAGAAGCATCACTTCAAGGCCCTGCATCGTGGCGACTTGGCTGCCAACAGCGACCACTATCCCTTTGCCACGCGCCACGTGCCCTGCATTTTCTTAGAGAACGAAAAGGGAGATGCTTTCCAGTACTACCACACCATCTTCGACACGTATCAGACCGTCCGTTTCGACAGTTATGAGCCCGTGTTCCGTTTAGTGCGCGACTTTGTAAAACAATATTAGAATAATTATGTATAAAACCCGCAATTTACCCAACACCCGAATTGATGTGGCCGATGCCCTGAGAGGTATCGCTGTGGCCGGCATCATCCTGTATCACTCCGTAGAACACTTCAACATCTTTACCCAGGAGCCCATTGCCTATCCGCTGGCAAGTGACCAGACTGTTGCTGACGTGCTGGCCTGGCTGCTCTCAGGCAAGATGTACGGCATCTTCGCCATGCTCTTCGGACTGAGTTTCTTCATCATGAACGACAACCAGCAGCAGAAAGGCAAGAATTTCTCGGGCCGTTTTGCCTGGCGCATGTGTTTGTTATTCCTCTTTGGCGTCATCAACGTAGCCTTCTACGATGGTGACATCTTGATGCTCTATGCGTGCTACGGTCTGCTACTCATCCCCATCAGCTATCTGCCGTCGAAGTGGGTGTGGTGCATCATCGCCCTGCTGGCTATCCAGCCTGTTGAGCTTTACTGTCTGTTGACGGGTTACGAGATAGACCATACGAGATTCTATGAAGTCTCTGGTATCATCAACAGCGCACACGAGCATGGTACATTCTGGGAGAACACCCTCACCAACCTACGATACGGTTTTGAGGTGAATCTGCGGTTCAATGTTTTCAGCGGACGACTCACGCAGTTGCTTTGCCTCTTCATTCTCGGTATGCAGTTAGGACGGCAAAGGCTCTTTTACAATGAGGGACGAAATCTGAAGATATGGCATAATATCCTTATTTGCTCGGCCATCATCGTCATTGCGTTGGGTTTTGTGGATTTTGGCGAGCTAGACGGATGGCTCAAACCTATCTACAACTTCATCATCCTGTTGATGATCGTCTCTGCAATAGTCTCAGCTTGGTATGCCTTCGAGGGCATTCGCCGAGTGCTTCACCATCTCTGCATCTTCGGTCGCATGAGTCTTACCAACTATCTGCTCCAGTCCGTCATCGGCTGCTTTATCTTCTGCGGCTATGGCTTGGCCTGCTACCACCATTTAGGCATTACTTATGCCGTCATGGTTGGATGCGCAATGGTTATTTGCCAGTATCTCTTCGCCCGCTATTGGTTTAATAGCCATCCTCGCGGGCCGTTAGAAGGTCTTTGGAGAAGATTAACATGGATTTAATGATATCCTGACACCCTAAGAACAAGGAATGATTATCTCATATTTCGACATGAACGAAGCCCCTGGCTGAAGATGGTTCATCAGGGGTTTGTCCTTGAATTCACCTTTGAAACCACGCGGATCACCGATACCATACCAAGGCTCAATGCAGACAAAGGGTGCCTGTTTGTCGTAAGGACTCCAGAAGGCAACCACTGGTGTTCGGAAAGTGACAATCACCTCAGATTCTCCGGCCTTATTCAGCAGTTCTGCACGATGCAACTGACACTTGTGAATCTTGATGGAGTCATTACGCCAAGTATTGTTCGAAAACTCCATCAATCCGTTCTCTGCCTCTACGAAAGGTACCTCATCCATATCATGCGAACCATCGAGATAACTGTGAAGCGCATCCATCGGCTCTTCATTGTCAAGACGAATGCGACCAGACTGACTCTCACCAGGTTTCATGTCTGGGATGTTGAAGGCAGGATGTCCGCCTATCTGGAAGTGGATCTCACGGGTATCGGTATTATGGACGTGCCAGATGACACCGATCTTGTTTTCATCGAGCACATAACTGACACTGAGGGTGAAGTCATAGGGATAGACTTTCTTCGTCTCTTCTGATGAGTCGAGGACAAAGGTCACCTTACGCTGGCTTTGGGCAATGAGTTTAAACTCGGCATCGCGGGCAAACCCATGGCGAGGCAGGTGATAGGCCTTACCATCCACACGATAGGTCTCATCATTCACACTACAAACGATAGGAAAAAGAATGGGTGAACGGCGATTCCAATACTTCGGATCAGCCTGCCACAGATATTCCTTACCATTAGCATCTTTGATGCTCTGGAGCTCTGCTCCTTTCTCCGATACAATGATGGAGAGATGTTCATTTTTCAGTTCTACCATAATAGATTGTTAGTTTTTTGAGCAAAGATATAAACTATTCCACAATTACCAAGAGATTTATACCAAACCTTAACAATTATTATCCAATATTCCAATAATATTTTGGGTTATTTTTCGTATCTTTGCAGCAAAATCGTTTAGAACGGAATTCGGCAAAGCTTTTAAATCAACACAATTATGGATTTCTTAGAATTAGCAAGAAGCAGGTACTCCTGCAAGAAGTTTGACGCTCGTCAAATCAGTAAAGAACAGCTCGACAGTATCCTGGAGGCAGGACGCTTGGCTCCAACAGCCAAGAACTTGCAGGAGCAACACATCTACGTGGTGCAGTCACCAGAGGGACTGGCCAAAGTCGATACGCTCACACCTTGTCGATATGGTGCGCCAACGATGCTCATCGTAGCCTTCGACAAGAACAACGTATTTACTTATCCCGGCCAGAAATACGACTCAGGCATTGAGGATGCTACTATTGTGACCACTCACATGATGCTCTGTGCAAAGAGTGTGGGTGTGGACAGCTGCTGGGTGAATTTCTTCGACCCCGACAAGATGGCCGAAGTTTTCCAGTTGCCAGAGCACGAAGAGATTCTGACCTGTCTCGCCCTCGGTTATCCAGCAGAAGGAACAGGGCCGCTTGCCAACCACAACAGTCGCAAGCCGATAGAGGAAACTGTAACTTACCTATAAGTAGTTAAGTCATAGTTCTCTGATAAAATGGGTTTCTGTTAGCTCTTCTTGAATCTTCGGCGAGCCGAACTGCTGGAGACCGAGACGGATAGACTTGATCATAAACGCCATGTTCAAGCCCAACTGTCGCATGGTCTGCATACCCTCCTTGTCGCGGATAACCTCACCGGGGGCTGTGCCGTGGGCGATGCTCCGGCATCCTGATAGTGCGCGATGCCCATGACCTCTTCGCCAGCAACGAAGATTTCGTATTCCCATACATCATTCTGACCCTGACGCTGAGAGACAGTGCACGGGCGATGTACGATATGCGGGTAATCACACATCAAAAAAACGACCTGGCCTTCATTATGCCAGGCCATATCATGCACCCTATGGACTGCACGGACGACTTCACCTACGCCCTGTTCTTCATCTCACCGAAGATGTTCGACGACCTGCGTTTCCACACCTTCAGCCACGATTATGAGAAATTCAACTATGCTCCCGTCTGTTCGCTGACCGACGAGCAGGCCGCTCCACACAAACCCTTCAAGAAACAGCCTATNNATAGAACAATACGTGACGGCACAAGCTAAGCGTCTTATCGAGACACGCGCCACACAAACCCTTCAAGAAACAGCCTATATGCTCGGTTTCTCCGAGCCAACCTCCTTCTATCGCTATTTCAAGCGCGTTACAGGTATGACCGCCAAACAATACCGTGATAGTAATCATAAGTAATTGTTTTGCTAATAGTTAAATGCCTGTTCTCGCAAATTAATATGCAAAGATGCGGATAATCAATAAATAATTGCTATCTTTGCACCCAGTTATAATAAAAGTGGGATGAGGGATAGGACAAATCATATGAAGAAAATTGTATTGATGACAATGGCTATCGTGCTGGGATCGCAGCTGACGATGGGCCAGGGTTTCAAGAATCCCGTATTGCCAGGATTCCATGCCGACCCAAGTGTTTGCAGAGCGGGCGATGACTTCTACCTCGTAAACAGCACGTTCCAGTATTTCCCCGGCGTGCCAGTGTTCCATTCGAAGGACCTCATCCATTGGGAGCAGGTGGGCAACTGTCTGACACGACCCTCGCAGGTCGATCTGAAGAACACCGACGGCAACAGTGGCATCTATGCACCAACCATCCGCTACCACGAAGGGCGCTTTTACATGGTCACAACGGTGTTCCCCTCACGTCGCCACTTTTATGTGTGGACTGACAATCCCGCTGGGGAATGGTCGGAACCTATCGTCATCGACTTCGCCATCGGCAGCTGCGACCCGACACTGTTCTGGGACGAGGGCAAGTGCTATTTCCTGTGGAAAGAGGGCGACATCAAGATCTGCGAGATTGACGTGACGACGGGTAAACAACAAGGAGAGATTCACCATCTGGGCACTGGCCTCGGCGGTCGTTATCCTGAGGGGCCGCATATCTATAAAAAGGACGGCTACTATTATCTGCTGCTGGCCGAGGGTGGCACAGAGCACGGGCATCACGTAAACATCCTGCGGAGCAAGAGTCTCTTTGGTCCCTACGAGCCCAACCCTGCTAATCCCATCCTCTCACATTTCAACATGAAGATGCAGAACAGTCCGATTCAGGGGCTCGGTCATGCCGACCTGGTGCAGGCGCCCGACGATTCTTGGTGGATGATCTGCCTGGGCTATCGCACCAGCGGTTACCTGCAGCACGTGATGGGACGCGAGACGATGCTGGCGCCCGTGCAGTGGGCAGAGGGCGGTTGGCCGCTGGTGAACGGAAATGGCACGCTGCAGATAGATATGCAGTGCCAGACGATGCCCCAGGTGCCGATGCCGCAAGACCCTGTGTGTGAGGAATTCGACTACGTCAAGCGCAATGCACCTGCCGACAGCTATCACTCCTTGGGCTTGCCAATGGGTTGGATGAGCTTATGTAACCCCGACTATAGCAAATACTCGCTGACGGAGCGCAAGGGGTTTCTGCGGCTCCGCCCCAGCACGATTGACCTCAGTGAGACTGCTGCGCCCACGTTCGTCGCCCGCCGTCAGACCGAACTGAACTTCACGGCCACGGCCCTGTTCGACCTCTCTCAAATGACAGAAGGCATGCAGGCTGGCATCACCGCCTATGCCGCCCCGCAGAACCACTACGACGTGGTAGCAGAACGTCGTGACGGAAAACTCTTCGTCAAGTCCGTCGTTCGTCTCGGCCAGACCAGCCACTGCGAAAAGGAACTTCCTTTGGACAGCGACAAAGTCTATCTGCGCATCATCTCCGATAAGGACTTCTACTATCTGCAGGTATCATCAGATAGCACCAACTTCACCATGCTGGCAAAGATGGAGTACCGTTTCCTCAGTACCGAGACCATTGGCGGTTTCACCGGTGTCATGCTTGGTCTCTTTACGCAGTGCAGCCAAGATACAAAAGGCTATGTGGATGTAGATTGGTTTGAATACTACACAAAATGATTGATATCTTTGCAACAAACTTTTAGCAATTTCATAGTCAAATAACAAACGAATTAAAATATGAAATCACTTAGAGAACTATTCCGTATCGGAAAAGGTCCGTCCAGCAGTCACACGATGGGACCAGACAATGCAGCACGTATCTACGCCAAGCGCCATCCCGAGGCCAAGAGCTTCGAAGTAACCCTCTACGGCAGTCTCGCTGCCACAGGAAAAGGTCATATGACCGATGTAGCCATCATCGATGTACTCAGTAAGATTGCCCCTGTGAACATCGTATGGAAGCCTAAGGAATTCCTGCCCTTCCATCCCAACGGCATGAAGTTCACGGCTGACGGAGGCGACGATTGGACTGTCTATAGCGTAGGCGGTGGTGCACTGTCTGAGGGCAAGGCCGAGGGTGACATGTTCGCATCAGGCGGCGATGTCTATGAGATGAACAAGATGAAGGACATCATGGCGTGGTGCAAAAAAACAGGTCATGGCTACTGGGAATATGTGGAACAGTGCGAAGGTCCGGAAATCTGGGACTTTCTGAAAGAAGTCTTCCATACGATGCAGGAAGCCGTGAAACGAGGCCTCGATGCAGAAGGTGCCCTGCCTGGTCCGTTAGGTTTGTCGCGCAAGGCTGTATCCTACTATGTGAAGGCACAAGGTTACAATGAAGCCGCTCGTTACAGCGCCATGCTCTATTCCTATGCATTGGCTGTCATTGAGGAGAATGCCTGTGGAGGTACGATTGTGACGGCACCTACCTGTGGCAGTTGCGGCATACTTCCTGCCATTCTCTATGAGCACTACCACGACTTGAAATTCTCTGAGCAGCGCATACTGAGAGCCCTTGCTACTGCAGGACTCTTTGGTAACGTGGTGAAACACAATGCCAGCATCAGCGGAGCAGAAGTGGGATGCCAAGGTGAGATTGGCGTAGCCTGTGCCATGGCCGCTGCTGCCGGTTGCCAGCTATGGGGAGGTAGTCCCAACCAGATAGAATATGCTGCAGAGATGGGACTGGAGCATCACCTCGGCATGACCTGCGACCCCATCTGCGGACTGGTACAGATTCCCTGTATTGAGCGTAATGCCTTTGCTGCTGCACGTGCTGCCGATGCCACATTCTATGCCATCACTTCCGACGGCAATCACCGCATATCCTTCGACCATGTGGTAGAGGTGATGAAACGCACAGGCCACGACCTGCCTTCGCTCTACAAGGAAACTAGTGAAGGGGGACTTGCCTTGGAGTATAAAGAGTAAGGCCATTCGTTGAACAAATCGGGGTGTTCATTGATTATAATTGATGGACACCCTATTTTTTCTTACCTTTGCAAAATCAAAAGACTACGTATATATGAAGAAGATCATTTTATTTCTGACGATGCTGGTAGGGACGCTGACGGCGCAGGCCGATAGTTATACCTACCTGACCTTTGAGACAACGGATGGGGCAAAGGGTTCGGTATCTGTCGAAGAATTGACGCTGACCATCAGCGGAACTACACTGACGGCGGGAACGCAATCGTTCACCCTCTCGAATTTGAGCAAGATGTACTTCTCGAACACCGACGAAACAACGACAGGCATCGAGGAAATCACCAGTGCTACACTCGACGAAGCCACCGACATCTACGACCTGCAGGGCCATAAGGTCACGAAGGCGCAGATGCGCAAGGGTGTGTATATCGTAAAGACAAATAGCAGGACTTATAAAATGGTGGTAAGATGAAAGATTCTATTAAGAAAGGCAAACGGATATTATTATCAATGATAGCCATCATGTTGGCGATAGCAGCTTGGGGCCAGACGCTGAATGTACAGGTGGGTTGCGTGACCTACCAGTTTCCTGCCTCACAGACGGGCGAGATGACCTACGCCGATGGCGAGACCGTGACCATCATGGGCAAGGCGTTTACGCTGGCCGACATCACAGCGATGACGGTGAACAACAGCGAAGTCACAGACGGCACCATAGGCATCAGTTATAACGGCTCGACAGCAACGGTGACGGTGGCTGGCAACGTGGCGCAATACGTCACCCCGACGGTCAGCGGGGCTCACGTGTCGATAGCCCAGAGCGACGACCTGGCCGAGGAAATCACCTATACTCTGAGCGGCACATCGAACGACGGCGAGTTCTATATGTCGGGCTCGTACAAAGCGACGATAGAGCTGGATGGTCTGACACTGACCAACGCGACGCCAGTATATAGCGGTGCCGCCGTACACATCCAGAACGGTAAGCGCATCAAGGTAAAGCCCGTTACCGGCACCACCAGCACACTGGTAGATGCTGCCAGCGGTTCACAGAAGGGCTGTCTCTACATCAAGGGCCATGCCGAGTTTGCGCAGAAGGGTACGCTGAACGTGGTGGGCAACGTGAAGCACGGCATCAAGACCGGCGAGTACTTCACCATCAAGAATGCCACCATCAACGTGACTTCGGCTGTGGGCGACGGCATCAACTGTGCCGAGTACTTCCTCATGGAGAGCGGCACGATTAACATCAGCGACACACAGGATGACGGCATCCAGTGCGACATCGATGGCGACGCCTCGACGGGCGAGACCATCGACCACGAGGACGAGGACAGCGGCAACATTTATATCGAGGGTGGTACCATCAACATTACCGTCACGGCCGATGCTGCCAAGGGCATCAAGGGCGAGGGCGACATGAAGATCAGCGACGGCGACATCACCGTGAATACCACTGGCGGCGGTATATGGGACAGCGACAAGGTGAAGACCAAGGCTTCGGCCTGTCTGGGTGCCGACGGTAACATGACTATCAGCGGCGGCACGATGAATCTGACCAGCACGGGTGCAGGTGGCAAGGGCATCAACGGTGACGGAACGTTTACTGCTACGGGTGGTACAGTCGTTGTCAAGACTAGCGGCAATGCCGTCGTGGCATCGTCGAGCGGCACGCTATCTACCGTTAGCAATTCGCAGCAGCTCGATAACTATGACAGCGACTACAAGTCATCGCCCAAGGGCATCAAGATCGACGGGGCCATCCTGATCAGCGACCAAGCCGTCATCAGCGTCACCACCACAGGTGCAGGCGGCGAGGGCATCGAGAGCAAAACCAGCATCGACATCATAGGCGGGCAGGTGACCGTCAATGCCTCGGACGATGCCATCAATGCCTCGTATAACGACGACACCAAGAGCCTGAGCAATGCCGGCGACCTGACCATCAGCGGTGGTTATGTCTATGCACACTCCACCGGCAACGACGGCATCGACGCCAACGGTAACGTATATATAAAAGGTGGTGTGGTCTATGCCATCGGCACTACATCGCCCGAAGTGGCTATCGACGCCAACAGCGAGGAGCAGAAGAAGCTCTACGTCACTGGCGGCACCATCATTGCCATCGGTGGTCTGGAGAACGGCGCACAGCTTACGCAGGCGTGCTATCAGGCTTCGTCGTGGAACAAAAACACCTGGTATGCGATGACTGTAGGCAGCGAGACGTTCGTCTTCCAGACACCATCCAGCGGCGGCAATACACTCGTTGTCAGCGGAGCCTCGCAGCCTACGCTCATGAGCGGTGTTACCGTTAGCAGCGGCACCAGTATCTTCGACGGTGTTGGCTATACCGGTGCCATTTATAGTGGCGGTTCCAGTGTCAGCCTCTCGTCCTACACAGGAGGTGGCGGATTTCCCGGTGGTGGCGGAGGCCCTGGTGGACACTGATTCCCAAATAAATCATAAATCCCAAGGCTTGGCATGTACCTGATGCATATTTTCTTCTTAGGAGATGGAGTGGGTGGAGAAGTTCATCGACCGTATCCTCGATCTGGGCGGCGAAGTTAAGGTGGAGAAGCACGAGGCTCGCGCGCTGTGCTACGATCCCGTGGAGTACATCAAGGAAGACCTGAAGATTCAGGAGCCAGGTGTAGAGTTGCTGCGCAAGTGCATGGGTTCGGTGACGGAGGACTATCTCACTTTCGACATTCTGAAGGACTATCTGGCCGACGAGGAAGAGGATCTCTATTGGAGCCAAGGCGCGCTCGAGATGATTGAGAAGATCGGCGCACAGAACTGGCTGATAACACAGATGTAATATGAAGGAGAAGGTATTACAGGCCATGCGTGAGTTCGGCGCTCCCGTGAACGCTGGCAAGATTGCGGAAATCACAGGTATTGACCGCAAGGAGGTGGACAAGGCATTTGCCGAGTTGAAGAAAGAGGGTGCCATTGTGTCGCCCGTCCGTTGCAAATGGCAGCCCGCATGATGAGTTAAAAATTAAGGGTTAAGAATTATGGAAATCAAAGCAGTAAAATTCCATAAAGACGGATTCTACACTCAGCCCTTCGTGTTCGGAGGTGAGGAAGGACAAGACAAGTTTGACAAGAACGTGCGCTATCGCGGCACTCTTCAGAACTACCTGATAGACACAGGCAGCGAGGTGATACTGGTGGATACTGGCCTGCCTGCAGGATTCCCAGAGGAAGTTCCAAATGAAGATTCCCCCATCTTCACCGGCAAGGACATCAGTAGCTATATGGATGCTTTCAAGAACCTAGGCTACAAACCTGAACAGGTAACAAAGATACAGGTTACACACAAGCATGCTGATCACACCGGCGAACTGAAGAGTTTCCCCAACGCGAAGATCTATGTGAACCAGGAGGAGATGGATAGCCGACGGCATCTACTACATCAAGGCTAAGGGCCACACCAAGGGCAACAGCATCATTGTGGTGGAGATGGACGGCCTGTTCTACATGATTCACGGCGACATCACCTATGTCGATGAGGCACTTTACGAGGACAAGCTGTCTATCGTTTTTGATGACCTACCTGCTGCCCGAGAGACCCTCAACCGCGTGCGTGAGTTCATCCGCAACCACCCCACCGTCTATTGCGGCACCCATACACCGCAGGGCTATGAGAACCTGGAGGCCAAGCGCGTGATGGACCTGGATAATCCTGTGCCGACCATTCTGGCCGAAGTCGATTTCTCCAAGCAGGAAGCTTCCGGTAAGTATGTCTGCTCCATCTGCGGCTACGTCTATGATCCCGCAGAGCACGACGGCGTAGCTTTCGAAGACCTGCCCGACGACTGGCGCTGTCCCCGTTGCAAGCAGCCAAGGGAGAAATTCAATAAAGCGTAAAGCTTATGACTACGTAATTCAAAGGGGAGCCTTGGCTCTCCTTTAACATATAATATGATTTAGGTATTGCACAATTCCATAAATTATTGTACCTTTGCACCCGATGACGTCGACATTGATGATAGGACTGCTGATTCCGCTGCTGGGCACGATGCTCGGCTCTTCTTTCGTCTTCCTAATGAAGGATGAGATGCCTATACGCTTACAAAAAGCATTGTTGGGTTTTGCATCGGGTGTGATGGTGGCGGCATCGGTGTGGTCGCTGCTGATTCCTGCAATGGAAATGATGGAGCAGCGAGAGCAGAGCCAAACCTGTTTGGTCTATGCCGAGTCGCAACAGAATTCGACCGAAGGTCAAATGGAGGCTGATAGCGGCAAATGGGCTGTGTATCCAGCGGCTGTTGGTTTTCTGCTTGGTATGGGATTCCTATTGCTCATCGACGAACTGACGCCACACTTGCATATTGGCACAGACAAACCTGAGGGTATGCGCTCCCATCTTTCCAAAACTGCTATGCTTGCCCTCGCTGTTACCATCCATAATTTGCCAGAAGGAATGGCTGTGGGCGTGGTTTTCGCAGGAGCTGATAGCGGGGCTACGAACATCTCTCTTGCCAGTGCCGCCGCTGTATCATTGGGTATCGCCATTCAGAACGTCCCTGAAGGAGCCATCATCTCTATGCCGATGCGGGCGGCAGGGAACAGCCGTTGGCGTTCGTTTATCATCGGTTCATTGAGCGGAGCCGTAGAACCCATCGGAGCCATTGCCGTCCTACTGCTCGCCTCACTGCTCATGCCCGTTCTCCCTTACATGCTCGCCTTTGCCGCAGGTGCCATGTTCTACGTCGTAGTCGAGGAACTGATTCCAGAAGCTTCCAACGGCCAACACTCCAATCTAAGCACCATTGGCTTTGCCATCGGTTTCGTACTGATGATGGTGCTTGATGTGGTGATGGGATAACCAAGGCCATCGAGGAGTGGTTATAGCGCTTGACGAATGGGGCGACAGCATCCGTCCGCAGATGAAGAAGGTTTTTGGAGAGGAATAAGAATATGAAGTGGACTGTATTCTCAGATAATCGAAGCAATGATAGTAGTCTATCCACAGAGCATGGACTGTCTATCCTGTTGGAAACAGATCGGCACAAGATCCTGCTTGATACTGGAGCAAGTGATGTGTATATCCGAAATGCAGAGCAGTTGGGCGTAGATCTCAGCGATGTGGATTATGTATTCATCTCTCATGGACACAGCGACCATGCAGGAGGGTTACGATACTTTCTTGAACGCAATCAACAGGCTAAAGTCATCGTTTCTCCCGACGCCATGAGCGGTAAGTTCTTTTCTAAACGGGGGAATCTGCACAGCATCACTACAGAATGGCCGGAGATAGGCGATGACAGACTCATCTTGATAGACAAGACCTTTGAGATAACTAAAGGCCTCTATGCAATTGCACATATACCTCAGATTCATCCAATGCCCAAAGGGAATCAGAACCTTTTCGTTAAGCCAAATGAACAGAATGAAGCTTGCTTCAATTCTGTCATGGCGAGAAAAGGTCGGATGAAATCCAATCTCTATGTGCAGGATGCTCACGGTGATTTTATCCATGACGATTTCCGTCACGAATTAGCCCTGTATATCAATGGTCTCTTGTTCACGGGCTGTGCTCATAGCGGACTGGAAAATATTCTGTCTGCCTGTCCCTGGCCAGTAAATACCGTTATAGGTGGTTTCCACTTGCTTGATGGTCAAGAGACTGAAGAAGAACTGGCAGCTTTGGCTCAAAGACTTAAAGCAAAATATCCAAAAACACAGTTCTACACCAGCCATTGCACAGGCGATAATGTGTTTGAGATAATGAAGAGTGTGATGGGTGAACAGCTGCAGTCCTTCAGTTGCGGATATGCTAAATTATCTTAAAAAATAAAATATGAAGAAGATCATGATGACAATGATGCTGGCCATGACAGTAGTGACGGCATCGGCACAGACAAAAAGACAGCTGTTTGACTTTGGCTGGCAGTTTACTCACCGCTCGGCTTTGCAGCTTGGCTCGTCAAAGAATGGAACGACGCAGACCTTGGACCTGCCGCACGACTGGGACATCATCGAAGGTCCCCATTCTGGCCATGGGGCTACGGGTACTGGCGGCGGATGGTTTGAGGCTGGCAAGGGCGAGTATCGCAAGACATTCAAGACGCCCGACGGCGAGGTGGTGAAGCTCCACTTCGAGGGTGTGTATCAAAAGGCCGAGGTCTATATAAATGGTCAAAAGGCTGGGCAGCATCATTACGGCTATACACCTTTCACAATTGACATGACACCTTATCTTTATAAGGACAAACGGCTCAACGAGGTGACGGTCAAGGTCGATAACTCCGAACAGCCCAACTGTCGTTGGTACAGCGGTTCCGGCATCTATCGCCACGTATGGCTTGAAACGATGCCCGCGCTACACATCGCAGAGAATGGTATCTTCGTCACCACACTAGAGGTGAGTGCCGACCGTTCGGCGACGTCAGGAGACGCTTGTACCGAAGGTCTCAAGAAGGCGCGTGTACAGGTGGACGTGACTGTGCAGAATGAGTCACAGGTTGACCGCAACGCCACCGTTGTGGTGGGCAGCGCTCAGTTGATGGTGTCTGTGAAGGCAGGCGAGAGCAAGACCGTGAGCACGACTCTCTACGTCAATAATCCGCGCCTGTGGTCGCCCGAGAGTCCGACACTCTATGAGGCTAAAGTGGAACTGAAGGAGGCTGGCAACGTCATCGACAACGCGACAGCAAGATACGGCATCCGCACGTTCTCGTTCGATGCCGAGAATGGTTTCGTGCTCAACGGCCAAAAGGTGCTCATCAACGGTGCCTGCGTTCACCACGACGACGGTGTGCTGGGTGCAATGGCCTTCGACGATGCGGAAATCCGCAAGGTGCGCCAGATGAAGGAGGCGGGCTTCAACCTCATCCGCACCAGCCATAATCCTACGACGCGTGCCTTCCTCGACGCCTGCGACTCAATAGGTATGCTTGTTATTGACGAGGCCTTCGACGGCTGGCGCACGCAGAAGAATCCCTACGACTACTCCACAGTCATCGACTCATGCTTCCGACAGGACATTCATGCGATGGTGCTGCGCGACCGTAACCATCCAAGCGTCATCTCCTGGAGTATCGGCAACGAGGTCATTGAGCGCAAGGACATCCGCGTGGTCTATACAGCCCGACAAATGAAGAAGGCCATTCTTGAGAAAGACCCGACGCGCCCCATCACCGAGGCCCTCTGTGCCTGGGACAGCGACTGGGAAATCTACGATCCGCACGCTGAGGTGCTCGACGTGGCGGGCTACAATTATATGATCCACAAACACGCCAGCGATCATGAGCGCGACCCGAAACGCGTCATCTGGCAAACAGAGAGCTATCCTCGCGATGCTTTCCGCAACTGGGCTGTAACCCACGATTTCCCCTACGTCGTGGGCGACATCGTGTGGACGGGTCTCGACTATCTAGGCGAGAGTGCTATCGGGCGTTATTACTATGAAGGAGAAAAACCTGGCGAACACTGGTTTGACGGCGGTTTCCCTGAGTGGCATGGTGCTTACTGCGGCGACATCGACATCACTGGTTGGCGCAAGCCCATCAGCCATTATCGTGAGATGTTGTGGAACAACAAACAGGATCTGTATATGGCCGTAAAGGAACCAAACGGTTACCACGGTGAGATTCATACTACGATGTGGAGCGTCTGGCCCACATGGGAATCGTGGACATGGCCCTGTTGGGAAGGAAAGCCTATCGAAGTGGAGGTTTATACCCATCAGCCCGAGGTGAAATTGTATCTTAACGGCCAACTCGTCGGCACGAAACAGGTAAGTCGCGAAACCGAGTTCAAGGCTGTCTTCTCTGTACCCTATAAAGCCGGTACCCTCCGTGCAGAAGCCGGTGGCGAGAGTGTGACACTGAAGACCGCTGGCGAACCAGCCCGTCTGCGCCTCACCCCTGACCGCACCGTCATGGCTGCCAACGGACAGTCGCTTACCTTTGTCACTATTGAGGTGGTTGACAAGGAAGGTACACCCGTACCCGAAGCCGCCATTTCCTGTGAGGCCATCGTCAAAGGAGCAGGTAAACTGTTAGCTTTTGCCTCTGCCGATCTGAAGGATACAGAACCCTACACCTCACCTCGTGTAAAAACTTGGAAAGGCCGTGCCCTCCTCGTCGTTCGCAGTACGCAGAAGGGAGGTTCCGTCAACGTAACCATCAAGAGCGCATTGCCCACCGCCAATTTAATGCTGAAGAGCAAATAGATCTCTTCTGTTTAGTTTTGTTTCTCTAAGTAATCAAACAGTTCAATGGTTCCAGCATCCTCCTCGACATTGAGGGACGGAACTTTCTCTACCATTCTTGTTGTGCCACTTGTCTTATCGACATAGAAATGCACAAAGGCACCTGTATAACTAAAGGGACTCGAGCTTCGTCATGGCTCAAACAGCGACATGCTCGCTGACAAGGAACATGGTTTCAAATGGTATTAAATGAAGAAAGATATGGCTATAATTGAGACTCATAAAGTGTCGAAGTTCATGGTCTACGACAGGATGGCGAGGAATGGCTTCATGGCAAGGTGTTCGCTGGTCAGGCATGGTGAACTTCTACGTCAGCGATGATATGAAGCGTTGGATATACGACCACAACGACGTTCTCTCACGTCTCTACAGCAGTTACGATCAGTTGGAATACTTCTGTCTACCCATTGCAGAACTTGACTACTTCGATCTATCACCAACACCTCCCATCAATCAGCATTTCGACCTGATGACAGGCGAAGTGGCAAATGGTTTCGTGTGCAAAAGATTCAGTAAATAATTAATTCTACGAGGAATCTCAATATGGGTTCCTCGTTTTGTTTATGTAACCTTAAAAGTTCCAGAATCCAGTACCAGTCTCAGGGTCAAACTTCCTTCCGATAGCACCACCAACAG
>LXOW01230707.1_pt1 | contig 20946 bp, 22 predicted proteins | sample 1368591 | NCBI WGS metagenome assembly LXOW01 (sample SAMN04884650, study PRJNA319009) | bovine gut metagenome | isolation source: Cow rumen | host: Bos taurus | place: Italy: Legnaro (PD) | collected 2014-07-09
CCCCCCGCCGCGGCTACGATGTCACCCGGCTCATCTGGGTGGAGCAGGAATAGGGGCCTATATATTAGTTCCCTCCCTTGCACAAGGGTTCTGAGCAATTTTGCCGATGCGGCTGAAAGTATTATAAAAAGGTCGAGTCACTATATTAAGGCGTAGATGGGCGAGTAGAAGGTTGAAATACAAATAATAAATATTAATTCAACCATTGTTTTTCCGAGCAGGGGTGATGTTGTATACTTGCAGAAAATTAAAAATTATTGAGATATATGAACAATATAGATTTAATACTAACATCATCCAAGTTGGTCACTAGGAACAATCCTTACACCCATCTTGCAGCACAAGCCATTTCAATGGGCTATAATGCGTCAATGTTATGGTATTCCAACTACCAGTTGGGGATGGCCCGAGCGATGGGACCTGGGTATTTGACAGTTGAACAAATACAAGCAATATAACGCGAGCGGATTAAGTACACGGTCTTGCTATTACCAGAATGTTCAGGGTTGATTGCGATGGGGATTTGTTCGATGAAAAAGAGCAGATGATTCGTTTGTAACTGATTGTTGAAAACTGTGGGGGGGGCGCTTTTTGATTTGATTCAGGAATCTGTTGCTCACGATAAGGTCTCAACCACGTGTTACAATTAGAGAAGCATCCGGGATGAACTCGTCGCAATTGCAAAGTTTAGAGGATATAATACCAACTCTCATATAAATTAAAGCGAATAATGAGTGAAATGCAAATTTTATGTTTTCTAATGAGGCAGGATGCGGATTGTTCTTCTCTGAAATCCCAAATTGTGAGGGTAATCTAAGACCGTGCATATAAAAACAAAGTTTTTGAGTAATATACTATTCATACCATTGATACTAAGGAAGGCCTCTTGAATGATTAATGTTATTTGATTTGTGCAATATGATACAGTATTTTGATGATGTTGGAACGTTCTTTGTTCGTCTTGAAAAGATAGTTTCAGAGTTTTATAAAAAGTTGCCGTTGGGCCTAAGAGTAATCGTATTTTCGGTGCTTTTCCCGATTCTTCTAGCTTATTTTACAATTACTAGATTAACGGTACTCTTGTATAAAACTACCAAATTTACTTTTAGACCGTTTCGTGTTATCTCGCATCATTTCTTGTCTTTTTTTATATGGATAGCGTTCACATTGTTTGGAGGATTGATGGGTATAATTGTTAATTTGTGCAGGAATCTTTGGTTTGTTAATAACAATCCGTTACGGTTCCATGAGGCNNCTATACTTATTCTATAGCTATTGTGGCAGCCGTTTTATGCACACTTCTTACTATATTTCTTGAGTCAAAAAAAGAAGAATTAAACTTTAGAAGATATCAGATTGTCATTGTTTCGTTTAGTGTCTTTACCATTGTATTTGGTGGAATATTCTATGCCCTTTCAAAAGCGAAAGGCGTTATAGATAATAATACATCTTTGGATACAGGCTGGGATTGGCAGCAACTGACAGTTTTCCTTATGGCATTAGTCCTGTCAGTGTATTCTTTTTGCGTGGTTAGGTTAAATGATCATAAAGAAGAGTTTAAGGATTTAATAGATAAATCGGAGCAAGATCTCATTCTGGATAACGAGGATTTAAATATTGTTGAAGCTAAGAATTATTCACAGAAAAATGACTAATATATGACAATTATAGATGCGTTTACAGCCTTTTTACAAGAGTTCAATACAGACATCCACTATGATCTTGTTGATAACACTGTTCAATTCAATTGGGACTCATGCAATTTTGTATTGTTTTATAACCAAGACGATCCGTTGTATTTCCGGTTGATGTTGCCTCGTGTCGCTTCATATTCTGAGGATAATCAAAATAAGTTGGATTCAATAGCGTTGGCTCTTGCTACCAAATACAAGGTTGGGAAAGCTATTCGCGTCAATCATGATGGCACCCTATGGCTATCTGTAGAATGCTTTCTTTCATCTCTTCATGTGGATAACAGCAGATTGTTTATCAGGGCTATGCGGATACTAAAGTCAATGCTAAATGAGTTTCGTGACCGTTATTATTCAGATCAGGGGACATCCGCAATTGTGACCGAGGAAACACCAGAGAGTATGGAAGCATAAATGTTAGGAACAAGTATATACGCCTCCTTATACAGTTCAGAATCATCGTTGTTTCAGGTGTTAAAGCAAGTGGTTGGTATTTTATATACTGAGTATTAATATTTTCCCCTTGTTTTGTAAAATCATTTCCTGAATTTTCCTGAAAAAGAAATAATTGCCGATGCTGCTTCCGCCGACGTAAATACAAACAAGCCGTCACAAAATAGCTGAAGTCCATTCCTTCTTCCAGAAACTGGAAGGAATCTTCGCAAAAGACGATTTCACCAAAGTGGAAGTCGTCGAGGCCATCAAGGAGTTAATTCCCAACTTCGAGCACGAAGAGAAAGGGAAGAACTTGGATCAAAAGATGTAAAATTTGCCTGAAGACAATTGCCGATAGAGAAAGACATAGTCATCCCGCAAGGGCGCGATAAGAGAGTTTAACGGTAATGGAAATATGCTCGTGAATAACTAATTTTGCAAGAAATAGATAATAAGCTATGATAGACAGTGTTGAGATTAAGAATTTGAGAGGTATCCATCACGGCAAGGTTGATGGTCTGTCGCAGGTTAATCTTTTCTTTGGAAAAAACAACTGCGGCAAGTCATCGTTGCTTGAGGGACTCTTTCTGGTGTGTGGTCAGTCCAATCCGCTTTTGCCTGCATCCATTAACGCGATGCGCACATATACTCGATTGACAGAGACTGACATACATTATTTCTTCTATAATATGGATACTGCCCGGGAGATACAGTTATCTACCTCGGGCGATCAGGAAAGGCATCTTGCAATTACCTCTTTCCGTGAGGCTGCTAAAGGAGAGAATAATACAGTTTCTACCGAACTTGCCTATCATTATGGATTGAGGATGAAGTATAATACACGTGAAGGGGAGTATTCTTCCGAAGTGCTGTATGATGTGAGTGGAGCGAACCAGATTGAACAGAGAGCCCGTGTTGACAATCGTTATTCAGAACAGTTGAAATGCGTTTATCTGAGTCCGCGTTACGACTCCAACGCTTCTATGGAAGGTCTCCAAAACATCTACATGAACAAGGACGAGGCATTCCTTGCGGATGCCTTGAGGATTTTGGAACCCGGAGCAAAAGACCCTGTGTTTATGGATAATGTGATGTATGTGGATGCAGGACTTCCACAGCGAATCCCCATCAACCTCATGGGCGATGGAATCCGAAAGATTGTTTCTTTCCTCACCAGTATCTACTCATGTCGTGGTGGTGTGGTTCTTATAGACGAATTGAGCAATGGCTTCCACTATTCTGTTATGAAACCTATGTGGGAAATCGTAATACGTGCGGCTATTATGAACGATGTGCAGATTTTCGCAACAACTCATGACGAAGACTCCATCAGAGGTTTCCAAGAGGCAGCCATTGGCTTGTATGACAAGACCGGGAAAGAGGTCGCATCAGGGTTTAAACTGCAACGTGTCGATGGCGATGAACTGAAGGCATATCGTTATTCTGTTAACCAGCTCGGTTACGCCATTGAGCAAGAAATGGAGATTAGATAGGGGGGGTGAAGACTATGGTGAATATTTTCATTGAAGCAAGAGATAAGAAAACGCCAGAGTGTGAGTTCCTCAAGGCCATTCTCAATAAGCTGGGCGTATCTCCAGGTGAATACGAGCTCATAACGACCAATGGCTATACAAACCTGATGGATTCAGTTGACGCCTCCAACACCAATGCCTTGCGTGTCAATACCGATGCAGGCGGCAAGAATCTGGTCATTTTTGATGCGGATTCAGAGAAGAACAATGGAGGCTTTGCCAGGCGTCGTGAAGAGTTGTTAAACAGGCGTGACGAATTGGGACTGACCTTTGACCTGTTTTTGTGGCCCAACAATCAGCACGATGGTGACGTGGAGATATTGATGGAAAGCATAGCAAGAAAGGATCTCTACCCGGAAGTCTTCGACTGCTTTGAGAAATACGAACACTGCATCTCGCAGCGTAAAAATAATCAAGGCGAGCCTTATTATGTAACACCCAACCGAAAGAACAAACTCCACACCTATTTTACATCTCTCCCGATATCCAATAGCAAGAAAAGGAAAACAGGTCAGGGAGCATGGCTCTGGGACGAAGCTGATATATGGGATTTAGATGCAGAATCATTGAATCCAATAAAGGAATTCCTATCAAACTATTTACGCTGATGGATAAAAACATCTGGACTGCTGAAGCAGTCAGTACTGCCATATTGCAGGGTAATGCCAATGTTGAGATAGTTTTCAGCAACTATCTCAAGGCCTTTATTGCCCGATTGAGCGACTATGACATCAAACTTCAGGAAGTTGAATCCATTGGTGCGTTGCATCAGCGGGTATTGGAGGGGATTGACAAGTTGGAAGAACTGCGGCAGGAATTCCTCTCTGTGATAGAAGTGTTTGCTGCAAGCAACAACCCATTGCTGAAGAAATACCTACCGGGATTCTTCGAGAAACTGCTGAATTTCTATGAGGAGCAAGGGGTCAATCTATACACCGGCACCGGGGCAGATACCTTGAGAAATGACCATTACCGATTTTTCAACCAATCCCTGTTTATCGCATTGACAGCTTTGCTATTGGAGAATGAGTGCTTTGATGCGTTGGCTACCATACTGCAAACCAAGTTCAAGGTTTACTACAGATCCTACCGAATGACGCGTGAGGTCAATTTCATACGTTTCAGGGAATACAACTATACGCTCAACGAGTTTCTGAATACCGGCTCCCCAAAGCGGATTAGCGTCACGGCAGATTACATCTATAAGTATGCTACCCAGCCAAGCTTTGAAAAGATGGTGAAGGCAGATATTCTGTTGTATTATATATCACTTTGGAACCATTCTGACGAGATTCTTGATCCGTATTGGTATCCTGAAATCAGTGTATATAATCGCGAGAGTGATATCCTGCCATACATGGTTTCCAAAGCTTATTTTGAAAAGGCCAAGGTGTTGTTCCGAGTAGAAACCGTTGAGCAATACAAGCAGTTACTTGAAGATACAGAAGATCGCCTTCAACGTGGCGGTTTGTACCGCGTGCCACAGTTGAAAGTAGGCTTGTTGTATGATACCGTGGGACGTGTGGAATAACTGAGGGAATAAAACTCCTGAAACCTGAATCTTGAAACAAAACAAAATACAATATATGTTCAACTTAGATAAATTTATGGTTCCCTTCGACGGGACTCAGGGTAAACTGGCTCACCATAAATGAGCTGCATAGGTTTGGTTCGACAGGCTCACCATAAATCCTGAGCTTAGTTTACACTGAGCTTGCCGAAGTGAAGGAAGACCAGATGCTCACTTTCTCCAGCATCTGCGACCGGCTCGTCCAGGCCAACGGACTTCAAAAAGATCCCTGCACTTCGGACGAAGAGGCCAAACGCAAGGCATCGGCCCTCAAGGAAGATGACCTGGTAAAATATCCGACGGTGTACTTCTCCTCGGACACCACCGGCGAAAAGTCCTACGAAGAATTTTACGTGCCCGGCGAGAAGATCGATATGCAGCGCTTCCAGGCCCTGGGCGTAGTAGAGCAGACAAGCCGTCACAATATGGCTGAAGTCGATACCTTCTTCCGGAAACTGGAAGGAATCTTCGCAAAAGACGATTTCACCAAAGCGCAAGTCGTCGAGGCCATCAAGGAGTTCATCCCCAACTTCGAGCACGAAGAGAAAGGGAAGAACTTGGATCAGAAGATGTAGAGTCCTCTTTATCTCGAAGGAACAACGAAAATGGATGCGTTGCAACAGATATATGACGCAATAGCCGCTGAGGGGTTTTCTGCAGGGGCTCTCACAATAATTGATAATTACGCTAAAGAAATTGAAAATGGACGAACAAACATTTCTCGATTCACTCTTCCAGAGCATGCAGGAATCTGCACGGGAGGTACGGCTCTCATTGGGGCGTCCGTCGTCGCAGGCTACGCGCGAGCAAGCCTTGAAGCAAGTTGCCATGCTGAAGGAAGCCAAAGATGCAGCCCAAGCAATTGGCAGATAGACGAGCGTCAGGAAAAAGCCATTGAACATTGGGCCAAGGCAGCCCGGCTGTGGGTAGAGGACGCTGACGTGATTCTAATGCGTACATACGGGTCCATGATAGCTCAGGGAGCCGAGGCCAAGGTGTATTACCGCAGCGGTGATACCTCCGTAGTCAAAGAGCGAACCTCTATCTATTCCACTTGGCAGAAGGCCCTGGATGCTATTGCACTGCATAACTACCTCTTTCCGGAAACGGCCATGAAAGTGAGAGGTTTTACACGTGATAGCGACAATCTCATGCGCATTATCCTTACTCAGCCGTATGTCACCTGCAAGCGTTTGGCCACCAAGGCCGAGATAGATGAAATGGTAGCGATAAAAGGATTTAGAGACAACGGGGATGGGCAAGGAGTGAACTACATCTCTGACCGGATAGCGCTGGAAGACATGCACCCTGCAAATGTCTTCATTGACGAGATATACGACAAACCCATTTGCATTGACTGCATAGTAAAGTTTGTCTAAAAACTTTTCGCGTTCAAGCAGAAAAAGTAATACAAGGTTCAATATGGTTTCGGTCAAAGAAGAACCGACTGTAGAAATGCTAAAGCGAACGTCAATCACGACGAAGAGGGAAAGATTAGTTGTTTCCCACCGAGGTGTATGAACTGACTGAAGTAATCATCCCTTTCGTGCAGCAACATCTTGAAAGGTTGAAAGGAAGATGTTGTANNATACCTCTGATTTTGTAGAAAGTTAAGTGAGAGATTTAATAGCAATTTAAGAGTAAATAATTTGACTTTAGTAGAATTTGCCGCAATTTGAACAGCCGTGATTTGAAATTAATAGTATGGAGTGATATGAAAATAAGTAATAAAATGATGTAGCTATGACGACAAAAAAACCAAGCAATGCTACTAGTACTAGTAGAAAAATTCAAGATTCTGTCAAAAAAGTTACGGCATCTAAAACGTCGGCGTCTGCTTTTCTTAAATCTGCAGGGATAATGACGCAACAAGGAAATCTTTCTCCCAAGTATAAGTAATGGAGTCGCTATATTCACATAGGTCTCACATAATCCTGGGGTTTCATGGATGTGATGCATCTCTAGCAGAAAAGGTTGTGCTCGGAGAGACAATGTTGAATCGAAGCAACCACGATTATGATTGGTTAGGCCCTGGTATCTATTTCTGGGAAAATAACTTTCAGCGTGCGAAACAATGGGCCGAGGATAATGTCGGCCGAAGTGAATCGTCTATTAAAAAACCAGGCGTGTTAGGGGCATATGTTGATTTGGGCTTTTGTTTGGACTTAACGGATTCTGAAAGCTTACAGCAATTGAAGATGGCTTATGATGTACTATCCAAAGCTATAGAGTTAACAGGATTGGTTATGCCTGTTAATACTGATCCAATAAATGTTAAGTCTAAAGATAAGATTATTAGGAAACTGGATTGTGCAGTAATACAGACTCTTCATACTCTACGTAAGGCAGTTGAACTTCCCTTATACGATTCTGTTCGTGGCGTTTTCTGGGAAGGAAAAGATTTATACCCAGGAGCAGGATTTAAAGAAAAGAATCATATTCAAATAGCCATATTAAATCCTAATTGTATNNTAAACATGCTTGGACTCTCGCTATCTTTCCGTACACGCTAACTATGCGAGATTTGCAAGAAACCTATGGGCTTTCTATTAACAGGAAGTTACGGTTAAGATAAACAACCGCCGTTAAGTCTGGGATGAAGATCGACGGTTAGTGGAATAAGATCACATCAAGGGACTTTTTGTAATATATTAATATGAGCAAGAATCAAACGGAACAACATGCATCTATAGAGGTGATGTATCCTCGTTACATCAGTAACCAGCCCAAAGGTGAGGATATGTTCAAGGGAAAGTCTCAGGAGAGGCTTGCCCAGGCTATTGCTGCACATATTTCAGAGACTGATTCGGCTAACAATACTGTTTTTGCCCGGCTAATTGGCGTTGAAGGTAAGTGGGGTAGCGGCAAATCGAACGTAATCAAGTTGCTGGAGTATGAACTGAACAAAAATGGTTCTTATACCTTTTTTGCATTCGATGCTTGGGGCAACCAGGAAGACCTTCAACGACGTTCCATCCTTGAATTGCTCACCAAATACTTGATAAGCAATAAGAAGCTTACAGGTATGACCACTATGCGTGTAATGAAGCCGGAAGGCGAAGGTAAGGTTGAGGAGACACCTTGTACGTGGAAGGAAAAACTTGAATCTCTTCTTTCAAGAAAATCTTACACCCGTGATATTACCGTTCCTTCCCTTAACGGTTGGACGAAGGTGTTTGTTCTGATACTTTTGATAACGGGATTACTGATACCGCTTCTTGATCTTGTGGCTAAAGACTTGTGTTGGTGGGCACAGCTCGCCATCATACTGGGGCCGATGCTATTATTCCTTTTTATTGCGGCAGTTACCAAGAATCTCAGCCCTATGTGGAAGATGTACAACACAGAGGGGAAGAGCGATACTACCTCATTTGTTATCAGCGAGCAGGAACCTTCCGTGCGCGAATTCAAGGAGTGGATGCACGAAGTTTCTAATGGACTTCCCAAGAACGAATGGCTGGTGATTGTTTTTGACAATATGGATCGCCTACCTTCAGAGAAAGTACACCAGTTTTGGTCACTCATTCAGACATTCTTTGCAGACGATGGCTATAAGAATATTTGGTGCATTATTCCTTACGACGAGGAGCATTTAGCTTCTGCGTTCTCGGATTCCACTCAGGAAACCGAGCAGTTAAAGCTGTTGCGCTGCTTCCTTGACAAAACCTTCCCTGTGGTGTTCCGTGTGCCGGAGCCCATTGTGTCTGACTATAAGAATCTTTTTGCTGAATTGTTGAACGAAGCTTATGGTGACACGATGGATGAAGACGACAAAGAACTGGTTAGCCGCTGCTTCCGCCATCTGCATCCAACTCCTAATGTGCGGGAGATAATTTCCTTCATCAATAAGACAGTAACCCTCACAAAGCAGTGGGGTACAGCCATCCATCCTATTTCGATGGCTTTATACACTTTGAAAGAACACGATCTTTTACGTAACCCTCTTGTGGATAGGACAAACAATGCTAAGACAGAAAAAGTTAAGGTTACTACAGAAGAATATATTCTTGACGGAGGATTCTATGAAGGACTGCTCCAGGTACTGAAAGGCAGTGAGGCCAAGACGTATTTGCGCAAGGAAATAGCAGCCATTGTCTATGGTATTCAGCCAAACGAAGCCATGCAGATAGTTGCCAAGCGTTATATTAGGAATTGTTTCACTGGCAAGGTGAAAGACGGAAGTCTGAATACCTACGCTTCCAATCCGCAGTTTGTGGTAATGCTTGATGAGGAAGTCCATGATATGGAAACATCAGTTGACATCAAAGTAGTAGAACTTATACATCAAATAGACGAGAACAAACTCACTGATGAAGCCAAGAAAGATTTGAAGAAAGTATGGCAATTCATAAGTCATCAGTATTTGGCCTTACCAGACAAGCCTACAACTTTTAGTGACTTTGAGAGTACGCTGTTCAGCCATCAGCCAAAAGCACTTGCTGAGAGGTGTGTCAATGCTTTTTGTGAGCGTATACTGGCCAACAGCGATGTTAATGGGGGCAAACTGTTTGTACAGTTGGAGAATCTATTCAATACACCATTTGCTGCTCAGTTTGATGCTACTACTGTTTGTCCGCCAACAATTCTTGGGGCAACTCGCTTTTTGGATTACGTAGAGAAAGCTGGTGATAAATATGGCAAATACCCGGTAAGCGCAGATGCTAAAGAGGTTAATAGTGTCCTTATAAAGAGTTTGGGCGAGACCTTCTCTTATTATGGTGCCTTGAAACAGTTGAAAGATAATACGAACTATACTGTCAAAGAAATAGCAGGCTATGCCGTAGCAGAATTCAACAAGAAAACAGCCACCTCGGCCGTGGCCTATCATCTTATTAGTGTCCAACGCCTATTCTTCAACAAGTTTCAAAGTCAGTTGGATTCTAATTATACCAACACCCTATGGCAGGCGGTTCAGGGTGATGCCAATGTCGAGTCATACGATGAATTGTATGTCCTTCGTGCTGCCACTGTTCTGGAGCAATTGGCAGAGACAGACCGACATATTAACGCTCTGTTTGAAAAATCACTCTTTTATACCACGACTACCAAACTTTTTAAAGATATTATTGCCAATCGCAATATCAATTGCCGTCGTAAACTAATCATCAAGATGGTGAAAGAGTGTAAGCATGATAACACCCCCGATTATGCTGAGTTTATCCAGAATTGGGAACCCCTGCGGGCTATTCTTGGAGTGGAACAACAGGAAATCATTCTCTTTGCGGATTCTTGGGGCGTTAAGCAGTTGTCGGAGGGTGATATGTCAAAGAATTTCTTCCAGCTGCTGCCTAATACTTGGATTGATGCCCTTTTAGCGAATCAGACGACACTTGTTAAGGCTCTTCTTGAGAAGTGCGTGACAGAAATGACTGCCCAGGCGCAAACACAATTTGCCGTGGCTAATACGGCTAACCATACCGGAACAGATTGGGACGAAGCGTTTAAAAAATTGATTGCTAGCCCATATATCACTAGCGGCAATATGGGCAATTTGAATCAACTTGCGGGACAATTGCTTGATGCCGTCGCTCGAACCGGAGTGGCTCTTGATGAGAGTTGGAATAATCTCTTGCAGAAGGTTGACTATGCTAACATCTCTGGTTCTGTTGTTGAAATAAGGAACAAAATACTTAACGGGCAGAGTGGTTATGAGATGACACCTGCCAAGTTTAAGGTACTGCATAACTGGCTTCGTTGTTCAGATATTCAGACCAGACGCGATGATGCGGCTAACCAGATTCTTGCGAAGGTTATTGATGATGTGGAATGCCAGGCTTTAATGTTGGAGGCAAAAGAATACTATGTGCCAATCATATCCGAGACCATTGAGACTGCATCTGGACTTCATTCAAACTTGAAGAAGATTCTTGCAGAGCAAGGTGAGACCGAATTTGCCAAGTATGCAGGAGGGTTAGTGAAGTACAGAGAAAGCAATAAAGAATAATTCTAAACTGGTAACCGCCATACGCACAGGCGGTACTGCTGATGGAGCAGAGACATCTTTCGCACAACTTCAAAGCTCCAACCATAGAGGGCAGATACTCATTAGGGGTCTCTCATATAAGATTCGATAAGACTTGATGACCCTGCTATTATGAATGAATAATAATCTTAATAAGTTAAATATGAAAGGCATCGTTCTCGCCGGAGGCTCCGGCACAAGATTATACTCAATAACAAAAGGGGTAAGCAAGCAACTTCTGCCGATTTACGATAAGCCGATGGTATATTATCCCATCAGCGCATTGATTCTCGCGGGAATTCGCGATATCCTCATTATCTCCACGTCATATGCCTCCCGGTTTGCAGCTTTTGTTTAGAGACGGCTCTGATTATGTAGTACATTGTGGATATGCTGACCCACACTAATATCTAAACCTCATAGTAATCGTCCACGACTTTTATTGGACAGAAAAGATTCAAATTATCCAATGTTCTTAGCACAAGTATATAGAATCATGATAGGCTGCCCCGGCGATGTCGAGGAAGAAGTTCAGACAGCAAGAAAAGTCATTTCCCACTGGACAAACCTTCACGCCGAGCAGAATTCGACAGTCCTTCTACCAAGTCATTGGTCCACCAACTCATATCCGAAACAAGGCGATCATCCGCAGACAATCTTGAACGGGCAATTGGCGGACAAGAGTGATATGTTGGTTGGCATCTTCGGATCCAGAATAGGGACACATACCGACAAGTCAAAGAGCGGAACTATAGAGGAGATAGAAGAACACATCAAGTCAGGAAAGCCGGTGATGCTTTTCTTCCGCCAATTTAATGATACATCCAAAACAACACCATCTGAGATTGCTGCTCTTGATGAGTTCAAAAAGGACATCAAGTTGCATGGCCTGTTCAGGGAGTATAAAACTGCCGCTGATTTCGAGAAAGTTTTCACCGATGCTTTGGAATTATTCCTTGCGGATAACTGGCTAAAAGTGCCCTTTACTCAGGAAAGAGAGAAGAATAAAGATATCTTTTCGGATAACGAGATAGCCGCTGTCAAGAAATGGGTAGAGTCAAATAATAACTCTGCTTATGTCCTAAGTGTTATGGGTGGAAAGATATATGTACTGGGTAATTTGAATTATCAAGTTAACTCTGGCCGTGAGGAAGCACAATGGACTGATTTCTTTGAGCGTCTTGAGAGGGTTGGTTTTATTCGGTTTATTAAGAATAACAATCAAGGGTCACCAGTCTATGAGCTTCAAAAGCGGGCATATGACTATTTTGAAAACAAACAATGATAGAGATGCAGTTTACTGAACTTTCCACCGGCATAAAGAAGGTTGCCGATATAGTAAAGAAAGGTGAAAATCTTGAGTTATATGGTCTCTTGCTTGACCTTTACGCAAAAGCAATTGCTCTTCAGGATGAGAATAAAGAGCTGAAGGAAAAGCTTTCAAACAAAAGAAGAGTAGAGGAGCTTCGTGCACGTATTGTGAGACATGACCAGCCGATTATTACGCTTAAGGATGATAACAGAATTATTTACTACTGTGCACATTGTTGGGATAGTCAGGAGAAGTTGATACAGGTTAATACAGAACCAAGACAGGCAGAGTTTTCCTGCCCTGCGTGTAAGAATACTGGCGTATATGATCAAGAAGTTCATATGCGTTATGAGGAATCCAGAAAGTATAGGGGGCCGCGAGGCATAACTGTCTTTTAATCAACTCTGATTATGGCTAAACGTAGAAAGTGAGGTCGTAGAAGAAAGGTGCAATCAAAAGCTGCTTTAGAAATCAATAGGTTTATCCAGTTAAGGGCGCTTTTGAGGCTAAACATTGGGAGATAGAAGAGGGGGCAGAGATATCTTGTTTTAACCGCTATATAAAGACCCCTTCAGGTCTCAACAAAACGCAGCAAGTTTTTATGATGGATATCTCAAAACGCTTTATACGAAGACCGTTGTCAGATTATTTGGAAAGTCATTAATTACAAGGTCATAGAGCCATAGAAGGATAAAGCAAAAACAATATATGTTCAACTTAGACAAATTTATTTCAGATAGCGTGACGTTCCGTCCGGTCAGTATGTTCGCTGCGGATATTGAGGCGAACAAGGAAAAACTGACGCAGGAAATCAAAGGCAAGAAAGTCTGCGTCATCGGCGGGGCCGGCAGCATCGGCTCCAGCTTCATCAAAGCGGTACTTCGATTCGAGCCGAAGAGCGTAGTGGTCGTCGACCTCAACGAGAACGGCCTGGCCGAACTCGTACGCGACGTGCGTAGCACGGAAGGCCTGTTCGTCCCCGACGAGTTCCGTTGCTACACCCTCAACTTCGCCGATCCCATCTTCGAACGCATCTTCCGCGAAGAAAAGGGATTCGACATCGTCGCCAACTTCAGCGCGCACAAGCACGTACGCTCCGAAAAAGACAGATACAGCGTTCAGGCGCTTATCGAAAATAACGATATCAAGGCTAAACGCCTGATGGACCTGCTGACGGTTTATCCCCCAAAACATTTCTTCTGTGTCAGCACCGACAAAGCCGCCAATCCGGTCAATATCATGGGCGCGAGCAAACGCATTATGGAGGATCTGGTGATGGCCTACAACTCCCGGTTCAAGGTTACCACCGCCCGCTTCGCCAACGTCGCCTTCAGCAACGGATCCCTTCCCGACGGATGGATTCATCGCCTGCAGAAGCGTCAGCCGCTGGCTGCGCCGAGCGATGTCAAGCGCTACTTCGTCAGTCCGGAAGAAAGCGGCCAGATTTGTATGCTCGCATGCATTCTCGGTCGCGGAGGCGAAGTCTTCTTCCCGAAGTTAGGCGAAGACCAAATGCTCACTTTCTCCAGTATCTGCGACCGGTTTGTCCAGGCCAACGGGCTTCAAAAAGATCCCTGCACCTCGGACGATGAAGCAAAACATAAAGCGGCTGCACTCAAGGAAGACAACCTGCTCAAATATCCGACAGTGTATTTCACCTCGGATACGACCGGCGAAAAGTCCTACGAAGAATTTTATGTGCCCGGCGAAAAGATTGATATGCAGCGCTTCCAGGCCTTGGGCGTAGTAGAGCAGACAAGCCGTCACAATATGACCGAAGTTGATACCTTCTTCCAGAAACTGGAAGGCATCTTTGCAAAAGACGATTTCACCAAAGCAGAAGTCGTCGAGGCCATCAAGGAGTTCATCCCCAATTTCGCCCACGAAGAGAAAGGAAAAAACTTGGATCAGAAGATGTAATTGAATATAGCCCATTATGATTGTAAAACGTATTTGTCTTGATGAGGTTCTAGATTTCCTTGGCCCTTCCGTTGTGTCAGTCGAAGGAGTCTGTAAGAATCAGTTGGGCGGAATCTACATTGACAATCTTGCCGACGTTGAGCGCGTGAATGAGACTACGCTCGACTGGATCAACCCAAGCAAGGAGAACAAGCAACAGATAGCTAAGGGGAGCAAGGCTAAGGTGCTTCTTGTGGATGAAGCGATGCCGCTTATTGAAGGGAAGGTGCTCATCCATGTGAAAAATCCGAAAGTGGCTCTTGCTAATGTGGGGAACCATTTCTTTGTGGAAAAGCCGGAACCAGGTATTCATCCTACAGCTATTATTCATCCTGAGGCTAAGATTGGAAAGGTTGTAACGATTGGTGCTTACAGTGTCATTGGCAAGGCGACCATTGGCGACAATTGCGTCGTAGATTCCAATGTGCGCATTTATGACTGTGTACAGATGGGAAACCGTTGCGTAGTTAAGAGTGGGGCAGTGATTGGAGGAGATGGCTTTGGATTTGAGAAGGATGCTGATGGTAACCGTTTCCGTTTCCCGCAATTGGGCGGAGTTGTTATAGGTGATGATGTTGAGATAGGTGCTAATACATGCATCGATCGTGGTTCTTTGGCTGATACTACAATTGGTCACCATACCAAGATAAACAACCTTTGCCATATAGCCCACAATAATGTGATTGGTAATAACGTTGAGATAACTGGCTGCTGTAACATATCCGGCTCCAATGTTATTGAAGACGATGTTTGGATTTCGCCCAATGCGTCTATCAGTGGATGGATACATATTGGCAAGGGTGCAACTGTTGGGATGGCAGCCGTTGTTGTGAAAGATATTCCTGCAGGTGAAACATGGATCGGTAATCCGGCGCGTAAATTAGAGAAAAAATGAATGATAAACAGAAACAGGTCCAAATTGAGCATTCCGCAAGCATACTGAGTGCCCTCAAGTTGATGGATGAAACGAAGCACAAGCTTCTTATTGTCACCAAAGAAGAGCGTTTTCTCCGTCTGCTTAGTATTGGCGATATTCAAAGAGCAATCATCAAAGGGGTGGATTTGAACAGCCCAGTGGAGGGCATCCTGCGTGATGTATCTTTGGTCGCCAACGTCCACGATGACATGAAGGCCGTGAAAGCCTCCATGCTGGAGCGCAAGAACGAGTTCATGCCTGTCATTGATGATGAACAGCGGATTGAAGATGTCATCTTCTGGGAAGATCTGTTTGAAAAGAACGAGCGGAAAACCCAGAGCAATCTTAACCTGCCCGTTGTCATTATGGCGGGAGGCCAGGGAACCCGTCTCCGTCCGCTTACCAATGTCCTTCCCAAACCGCTTATCCCAATAGGTGAGCAAACCATGATGGAAGACATTATGGATAGGTTTGTAGAGTGCGGCTGCAAAGATTTCTATGTCTCCGTTAACTACATGGCTGACTTTATCCGCCATTACTTTGACAACTTCAGCAAGCACAAGTACAACATTGAGTACTTCCAGGAGGACAAACCTCTTGGAACTGCTGGCAGCCTCCATTTGCTCAAGGGCAAGATAAACGACACCTTCTTCGTGAGTAACTGCGACAGTATTCTTGACGAGGATTATGGTGAAATCTTGAAGTATCATCGTGATAACAAGAATGAAATAACCGTGGTTTCGGTAATGAAGAGTATCTACATTCCCTATGGAACGCTTGAAACGGGTGAAGATGGTCTTTTGCAAACAATCCAGGAGAAACCGGAATTGACTTTCAAGATAAATACGGGGATGTATATTCTTGAGCCTCACTTGTTGAAAGAGATTCCGTCCGACAGAGTATATCATATCACATACTTGATTGACAAACTTGTTAAAGAAGGTCGTCGCGTGGGAGTATTTCCGGTGAATGAGGGCTCGTGGACGGATGTAGGGAACTGGGATGAGTATTTGAAACAGTTCGTAAAATAATTTTTGGGTGTCTTGAGATGAAAGTTGCAGTAGCTGGCAGTGATGGCTTCGTTGGTAAACACATTTGTGAACAGCTGGAAGCAAAAGGTCACGAAGTTGTAAGAATAGATATTGTGAGAGGCTTTGATTTATGTGAGAGAACAATCATAGAGAAAATTGAGCCGATAGATTGCTTTATACAACTTGCCAATCTTGTGTACGTCCCTGGATCCTATGCCGAGCCAGAAAAGTATTACAGGATCAACTACTTGACCACTCTCAACGCTTTGGAGATATGCCGTAAATATAGTGCCAGACTCGTGTATGCCAGTTCTTATATTTATGGCCCACCTCAGTATTTGCCAGTTGATGAGAGTCATCCTATATGTCCTTTCAATCCATATGCTCAGACCAAATTGATTTGCGAGAAGTTATGTGAGGGTTATCATAGAGACTTCAAGGTGAAGGTATCTATATTGCGCCCTTTCAATATTTATGGAGTAGGACAGAAGGGGAAATTGCTTATCCCTGAGATAATGGGGCAATTAAAAGAGGGGAAGGCTGTTATTGAACTAAAGGCTTCCAGCCCACGTCGTGATTATATCAATGTGGTTGATGTTGCCGGTGCATTTGTCGCTTGTGCTGAAGATATCAATGATTTTAATATCTATAATGTTTGTTCCGGGGAAAGTGTTTCCGTTCGCGAACTGACCGAAGTAATAAACAAATATTTACGGAAAAAAGTTCAGTTCACCTTTTCAGAAGTAGCACGTCCCAATGAAGTTGATGAAAGCCGTGGGAGTTGTGCAAGGCTTGAGAGTATTGGCTGGAGACATACGATTACCTTGAATGAGGGGATAAAGAAGTTGTTAGAATCTGAAAACTTATGAAGCAAAAGATATTACTTATAGGGGCCTACCATGAGATGATTGAAGTTTGCGAAGATGCAGGTTTTGAAATCGTCGGGATTATTGATAATAAAGAGACCGGCGAGTATTATGGTGTCCCCGTCATAGGAACAGATGATGATGCGAAGCAATTAAAGAACCACTACCCTAACGTTCCGGCTGTGATTTCACCATTCATGCCCGAGGTGAGAAAGAAGTTATATGAATTGTATGTTTCTTTGGGGTACACCTTTGCAACTGTTATCAGCCCTAAGGCTACTATTTCGCGCTTTTCCACAATTGGTGAGGGCACCGTTATCTTGAATGGAGTCAATGTGGCAGCTAATACGCATATTGGGCGTTTTGTGAAATTGAATACAATGTGCAATATTATGCACGACAATGTTATCGGTGACTTTGTGACGGTCTCTCCGAATGCGCTTACTTTGGGCTATGTTACCATTGAAGAGGATGCTTTTCTGGGAGGCAACTGCACCATTCTCCCTTACAAGAAAGTGGGTTCCGGTGCCACTATAGGAGCAGGCGCTGTTGTGACCAAAAATGTTGCTTCCGGCCAAGTAGTAAAAGGAAATCCTGCCAAATAATCAGACAATAATGACAAATAGGGAAAAATACAATTTCGATTACTTCACCATTGCTCACTATGCTGAGATTGTGAAGTTAGCGAAAGATATGGGCTTTCAGTTCATTCTGCATAAGGATGAGTACATACCCGAAAGAAAGGATATTATCTGGCGACACGACGTGGAGTTCTCTCCAGACATCGCCTTGAAGATGGCTAATATTGAGCATGACCTGGGCGTAAAAGCTACGTATTTTTTTCAAATCCATAGCGAATTCTATAACATTTTAGAGCGCTATATGTCCGACATCCTTTACAAGATAAAGGGCTTGGGTCACCACATTGGTCTGCATTACGATAGCCATTATTATAATGTCAACGATGAAGAGACACTAGAAAGGACCCTGAAGATCGACAAGGCCTATTTTGAGCAGGTTTTTAATCTTGAATTAGACACTTTTTCCTTTCATGAGACCACACCTTTCATATTGGGCTGTCAAAAAGAAACATATGGAGGGATGATAAATGTCTATTCCCAAAAGATAAAAAGCAAATATCAATATTGCGCCGACAGTACTGGCTTCTGGCGTTACGAGGTGCTGGATGAGGTGTTGCGTGACGATAAGGTAAAGCACCTGCAAGTCCTAACTCACGATGCGATGTGGAGCGAAACTGTGCTGTCACCAAGGCAAAGAGTCCGCAAAAGTATTCAGGCTAATGCGGATAGAATTAAAAAACAATACGACCAAATACTTATATTTTTTGGCGCTAAAAATATTGACGATTAAGAGTGAAAACTATTATTACATTTGGAGTTTTTGACCTTCTTCATCTTGGTCATATTCTTTTATTCAAGAGAATTAAGGAATTTGGCGTTGAGAAATGGGGAGATGTGAAACTTGTTGTTGCTGTACAACGGTCAGAGATAGTAACCAAATACAAGCCCGAAGCCAAACTTGTATATAACACTCAGGAACGTATGACGATGGTGTCATCCGTTAAATGGGTGGATTCTGTTATCACATACGATGATGTTGACGTGGACATTCGTAAAGTAGATTTTGATGTATTTGCGAAAGGCCCTGATCAGAGCCATCAAGGTTTCCAGAATGCCGTTAAGTGGTGTAACGAAAACAATAAAGAAGTTTTCGTGATTCCTCGTACTGAAGGTATTTCTTCCACCCAGTTAAGAGAAACCGACAATCTGCCCGAGCCTTTGGAGTTAGACACAACTTACCTGGAGGATAATTTATATTTGAAAAGTGTTCAATCCAAGCTTAAAGACTTGTTTAAGCGGTTTATTGCGTTCTTGGATGCGCACAATATTCTATGGTGGACAAGTGGCGGTACGACACTTGGCGCCATCCGTCACCGGAATATGATACCGTGGGATGATGATATTGATCTTTTGATGAAAAGGTCTGACTTGGAGAAATTATATGGATATGCTGAGGAATTAGAAAAGATTGGGTTAGAGTTTCAGTACTTCAAAAACTATGGCTACAATCATAGTTATGCTAAAATAATGGATAAGAATACCACTATTTGTGAGCGGGAAGATGAGTCCGTTATTTCTGGATTGTGGATTGATATATTCCCTTTGTACAATAGGGCCGGTGGGGTTGAAGGGTCATTTGAAAAACAGAAAGTGTTCAGTAATAAGTTCAATAACTATCAAAAAGGTGTTTATTCATACAGAATTGGGACGTTATGGAAAGCTGCCAAAAGAGGACGCATAGGAACATTAGTATATATGCTAAAATGTGATTTATTTTGGCATCCTTTTAATCGGTTTTTTTGGAAACAATTTGTTGAATTTGAAGGTGGTCTAAATCAGATAGAAGCATCCACCTACATTTCTTATCGTGGTGTCGGAGCTACGCTATATAACAAGGATTGGTTTGATGGGTATGAGGAAGTATTGTTTGATGATTTCATGGTGAGGGTGCCCAAAGGTTGGCATGAGTATTTGACGTATCATTATGGAAACTATATGATACCCCCACAGCCACTACCTTCTTTTTCTCATCAGATGTTTTTTGTCAATCTAAAAGAGAAATTGAGTATGAAAGATATTAAGAAGCGTTTAGCCAAAGGAGAAAAGCAAGTCTTGTAATCAATGAAGGTAAGCAATGGTACTATAGGAGTTGTAATACAACGGTTCCGCGATTATCGGAGTTCGATGAAGAATATGGGCTATTATCTGATGGCCTCCTTCATCCCTATGCNNATTCGGCCCATTGATGCTTTTTGAGATGCATCAGAATTATATGAGGGAATACTACTTTCGAAGTGAAGAAGAACGTAAGTCACTTCGTTCTACGATGTTTAACACTTTCTTAGTATTTCCTTTCTTCGTTATGTTTTTATCGCTTGTTGGCCTATATATTTATTTTATTGTTTCGGGGACAAGTGATGAAATACCGTTTTTCCCATACGCGATCCTTACTTTTCTTCCATGGGCCTTAGCTGGAATATATAGACTTGAATTAATAGATTGTAAGGTGCAGCGTAGGGCAAGGTCATATTTTGGAATCAGTATTACAAACTCAGTCATTCTGATAGTTAGTACTGTGTTGTGTGTGGTAGTTTTCAAATGGGGGGCTACAGGGAAGTTGATAGGTGCACTTGTCCCAGCAATAGTTATGTTTCTTTGGTCATTCTTCCGTCATAAAGAGACGTTGAAGGAAAAGTTTGATAGGAGCATACTTAAATCATCTTTGTTTTTTTGCGCTCCGCTTGTTCTTGCTTCAACTTTAGATTTCTTCTCTGGTGGATATGATAAAGTGTTCTTACTGAAGTATGTTTCGTTGGATCAACTGGGTGTTTACACGATTGGTTTATCAATTGCAAACTATTTGGGAATCTTCTCAACGGCAATGGGAGAAACGTTCAATCCTGATATCTATGAATCAATAGCCAAGAAAGATAATCGAAGAGCTATCAAGTTTGTGTTGATTCAAATAGCAATGATGATATTGATAGTATTGACGTTTATTGTATTGGCAAAATATGTGATATACATATTGACCGCAGGTCGCTATGTGGCATCAACTCCATATGCCCGTATCTGTCTCTTATACACATCT
>LXOW01324744.1_pt1 | contig 20908 bp, 21 predicted proteins | sample 1368591 | NCBI WGS metagenome assembly LXOW01 (sample SAMN04884650, study PRJNA319009) | bovine gut metagenome | isolation source: Cow rumen | host: Bos taurus | place: Italy: Legnaro (PD) | collected 2014-07-09
ATATTCTGAGATTCTTTCTTAAAACCATTAATTTTATTCTTTCTCATAAAGAAAGCGACTACATATTCGTAGAAGCTTGCATCTGTCAGGTTCTCCGTTAGAAGATGTGTTTTCGCATACCACTCAAAAGCCTTGACTTCACTTGGATTTATAATTGAAATATTAGAAGTAATGGTAGTTGCCTTGTCAAAAGTCACATAAGCATGAAAAGAAAATATTTTATAAAAGCTCATGAAAGATGTCATTTTTTGACCGACAATCTTATACACTTTTTTTTCTTNNACTTTCGGTCTGTATATACCACATGGCAACACTTCTTGAAACTGAAAGCAAGGTCTTTCAGTACATCTATAGCCAATGAATCATTATTCAAGGCTCTTTCAACTACGTCTTTACCGATTTCAATCAGCATATCCACTAAAAAAGCCTATTGGCCAATTTTCAAGAAACCCTTCATTATCATATTTCGCATAAGAAACAGAATTTCCTTCTTCATCTTTATGAAATAGGATAACATTAACATCTTCTGATGTCAAGGTTTTATTTTCTGCAATAATTTCGCCTATTCTATTTATGATGGTCTCACTATGGGTCTCAATAATAAAACAAAATTTCCTTTTTACGGTTGAATTAATTACCATAGCCAACATATCTGCAAATAGCATTTGCATTTTAGGATGCAAATGCAGTTCAGGTTGCTCTATCACAATAATACGCCTATACGTATTCTTGAGTCCCTGTCTCCTTCCGGAAGGAGTAAAAACAGCTTTCCATATAACAACCAATATTGGAAGTAATTGTGTATAGCCAAATCCAACATCCACTAAATTATGGAAGCCATTTGTATTAGAATGGTCTTTTATTCCCAGTTCTACATGTCCCTCATGCGCCTTAACCTCAATCGTAAAATTGAACAAACGCTCTGTCCAAGCATCTAATCTTTTTTTAAACAGATTACTTAGATTATAGAGATACATGGCGAGATTTTCACCATTTGAATCAATCTCGTCAATAGCATAATTTTGGAATCGGTAGTACCTTTCCACCGTAGCTCTTAGGGGACGTATATATTCTATAGTGTTTGCATAATCTATCATGAACTCATTAATATTTTGCAATATCCTACTGACATTCTGATATAGCAATAAATTATTAAGAACATCAAAATCTTTGCTATTTAAATTCACGTTCCATTCAGTCTCCACCAAATCCTTTAGCTCAGATTTGTCAAACAAGACAAGATTAAGCCCTCGTCTTATTTTTGCCGCAGCCATTTGGCTTGAACTGAATTTTTCTTGTATCAGTCTTCTCATAGCAGAAAAATTCATCATCGGCCTATTGTCTATGTCTCTTTCCGTATTAAACCATATAATTGGTATTAACCCAGTTACAGATGTAGATAGTAAAGTTTCTTCCCCTATATATAGATCATTCATACAAATCCCATTTATATATATGGTAGTATGTTCATTAGCATTTGACTGAACCTGTATGTATTGATCCTTATATTTTACTTCTATTTTGCTTAAATAGTCATAATGTTCCCCTTGGCCTGATATAGTTAGATCAATATGAACATCATGAATTATGCGAGAGGAATCGCTAATCTCATAACCCTTTATTGGGAGATTGGATATCGTAAAACCTATTTCTATTGATTCTGCACCTTCACGTACTGTATTTTTAAAATCCCTCAAATCCACATCGTGGTAATTCCATAAGAACACACCACGTTTCCTTACACGTGCACTCTGCCTTAATAGAGGGAAAAATTTCAGAAAAGAACTTTTTCCGCTACTATTTGCTCCCACCAGAAACGTTAGAGGTTTAATATCTATCTCTCCAGTATCCTTCAAGCACCTAAAATTTTTTAATTGAAGTGATTTCATATTATTCAAATTTTATTCGACTTCCATTATGTCACAATATCAAATTCCCAAATAAACAACAGTATTTTGATTACATGAAGCATTTTTCAATATATTGTTTGGCAAGATTCATATCATCGCCAAAGATGCTTCTCATCTCATTCCAATCTATGGAACCATCAGCGTTCTCACCATTATCTTTGTATGTTTTGAGAGCTTCTGCATAGCTTTCTATAAGGTTCAAATTTTGGCTTTTATTTTCAGGTTCAGAGAAGAATTTAATTAACTCGTCCATCACGAGGCTAATATTCTTTCCACTGCTTGGGTCTTTCACACAATACGATTTGGCAACCGTCAACAACAGGTTTTCATCACATTTAAATAGTAGCACCGCATCCCAATCTTGACTATTCAATAACCCGCCTATTGAATGTACAATAGCTTGCTTAACCTGGCCAACATCTATCAACAATTTCATCCTACCATTAAGACTCACATACAAGCTGCTCAACACCTTAGCGCACTTTTCATAACATCCCTTATTGAGCCAATTATTCATAAGAGAATTCACAAAGTTTTTCAGGTTATGACGGATATTGGAAGTGTATAGATTTATATCCAGCAGATGTGGAAGAACCTCTGTCAGGTTTGCATTTGCCCTATCTTCATACTCCAACCAGTAAAATAATGCCGTGAGATATAGTTTACTCTCCATTAAATCAGAATGTTTCTTTGGTTTGTGATTGGCAAAACAAGCGTATATCGAGGGGGCGCTCTTTGCTTCTTTCGACAAAACCCACCCCCTGATTGTTTTCCTCATACCATTGGTAGCCACTTCACTAGTTGGTAGTTTAAGCATTTCATGGAATTCTTTATCCGTCAAGACCTTCTCTGGTTGAGATAAATAGAAATACTTATAATAGGCATCTACCATCTGAATGCTATTTACGTACTTATCCGTTTTACCACCAAACATCCGTTTCATAAAATAGACTGTTGGTTCATCTTTTACTACATTTTCTTTCAGCATATAATATTGACACTTTGTCCTTGTATGCAGATTGATTTCAAACAAACTATCAGGATCCTGCCACATCCTATGATAAAGCTGATAATCGAGTGTCTGCACAATATTCAGGAACATTATATCCATTATAGAAAGTCCATTACCAGCTACAAAAGAATCTATAATATAATTTGTGTTGAATGAGAATTGTCTTGCAAAACGCTTAATTTTTCTATAAGATCCTAATACTTTCAATATCTGGGTATAGTCTTCCTCTATCATAGAATCTAGCGCAGAATTTATCAGCGATGTTCTTGTCACACCATTCCTACAGAGCAACTTGAATTCCTCCTGAAGAGCTCTCTCATCAACTTTAGGCATTGACAGCTCAATCTGGAATATCTTTTCCAAATAGTCTTTTTCTATGCATAAACCTGGTTGTTTTAATTGGTTTACAACATGGTCCTTGTCATAAGTTACAATGTAGATAATGTTATTGAATTTAGCAGTATTACGTATAATTCTTAGCACCTCAAAAATCTCATTCCCAGCCAGTCTGTCCAAATCATCTATAGTCACGACGATAGGCTTCTGTATATTTCTTAAGGCATTAGCCACATTCTGCTTCTTCTCTTCCAACTTTTCCTGTTCGTGAATCGGAAGATGTTGCAACACAAAATCATCAATTACATGCACTCGAAGGGAATATAACATAGACACATATTTGCTCATCAACTTAGTTACACCACTATAATAAGGAGTTAGTCCTGTTGAGAGCACATCAAAAAAATCTTTTACAAGATGATTCCTATCCTGACTATTCCATGGGTTAAAATCAATAACGATAGCTTTCTCTGATAGAAAATTTTTTATTGTCTTAAGAAACAAAGATTTTCCTGAGCCCCATCCACCAGTGATAGCAACAGCATATGTCTCTTTGTATAGATTTGAAGTGAGCAACTCTTCTACCAGCATCTTCGCATACGATTTTCTTGCAGTACTGATTGTTACATTCTCTATTTCATCACTTGTTAGCACCAATTTACGCGTTTTTTCTCTATACAATTTGCGTTCAGATCTAAAACAACGCACAACATTCCAGACAGCGAAGCATAATGCAACAAAAATGGCAAACATGTCATACCTAATACCTGGAATAGGTGTATCAGCATACGTCCAAACATCTTGATTCAATAGAAAAACACATAAACCAATTGCAAATGCTATTGAATGAATTGAAAAATACTTATTATTCCTATTCTTCCCTACGTAAAACGCAATTTCTCCAAGCATCCATATGAAAATGAGAAGATTGAAAACCCTAAATTCCTCAATAAGCTCATAAATTAAGTTGGGACCAATCTTCCAGTAATGTGTGCAATCATAAATTAGCTCATTAATGTCTTTCGACAAGGCTGCAACGATGGATATAGCTACTGCATCCGAAAGTAATAACTTTCCATAATGAGCCCAGAACGCCCATTTGTCTGGTTTATGTCCATTTACTAATATCTGCATTATTCTTTTCCTCTTTACCGAGAATCACATAAATCATTATTCAAGCTCTAATAAGAATACACCTTAGATCTTCCGTTAACTAAATATGACTGCCTTATCATGGTATTAACTATTGGTTATTTCAATTCCCTATTCTTAATAAAACAGGTACTGAAGTGAACCCCATTAATCATAACCCATTAACCATCAGTACCTAATCGTCTTCATCACCTCTTTACAAAATTGCCTGGTAAAGTCCGACACCTTCATAATAGTCTTCTGGAAATCCGTCAAAACCCCAAGTTCCAAAATAAGCGTAGTAGATTGACACCATTCCATCAAATCCGTAATGTAGTCATCTTGTTTATTCGGTTTTACCCGAATATGGGTTAATACCGCTCTTTTCCCTTCATCATTAACATCCACTTCTGAGTATTTCTTCAACAATGACTCTATCTCATGGTATTGTTGAATGATTTGTTCATCAGCAATTCCACAGATATAGGGTTTTATACATCTGGCCCAATACGACTTTGATTCTTGGCTATCACAGGTGTAACCATATATCTTTTTAAAACCTTCATGCACATGTCTGAATAGAAAACGCACATTCATTAGCTGTTCAATTCTGCTTTCAGAAGCTGTAATAGATAGCAATGCATACGATATATCCCGTTGTATTTGCATGCACAGAAAATGCAGATTATTAAAATCTTTCATCAGTCTAGCAACATTATTAGGTTGCCCAGAAACCGCTATACAAATTTCATCTACTTTATTATATAATAGATCAAAGACCGAGTTATAACCTACTTGCTTATCACTTTGCATCAACAAAAACCTCTGTAGGTTCGTCAGCGAATCAGAAGATTGCATTTCCGGTTCGTTATCCACTTCGATGGATGTATCTACATATTGAGTCAACTCAATATCTTCGACTATACACTTTGTAGCCAGTTTTGCTATTTTACAGATGATATTGAGGAATCTGGGCATATGGACATTACCGATTTCAGCCGTAAGGCGCTTCATTTCCGACTCAAAATCCTTAGGGATCTCTGCATAATGTTCAAATAGACATCTGCTATTTTTTGTATCCAAATTTACGAAACCATCTTTAAAAACCTTTATTTCTCCGTCAATGACAGCACACTCATGTGCATCCGTCTGTTGCAGAATTGACTTTGTAACACTCCATAGCGCTCTTTTCTCCGACTTTTCTTCAACACCGAAAAGATGTTTGCTCATTTCATAAATCGACACGAGCATTCTCCGGATACTATATACCCGTTCCATTTCAACAGTCGTATCTGATGCTCTTATATGCTCGCGTAGTATGATACAATTCTCCATTGCATAAAACCACGCACAATACGCTAGTCTGAACAAATTCAGCTTGTCCTCTGTAAAATTAGCTGAGTTCTTCAGACTCCGATAGCCATTCAAATAGATATTCAATTCCTTGAATGCATCAACAATTATAGCGCAATACTGCTGATAGATTCTCAGATATTCTTGTGTCATCGCTTCTCGTCACTATTCCCAGTGTCTTCCCACAGGGCTTATTTTCTCGTATGTTGCGATACCATCACAACCATCTTCCCTTCCATCTTCATCTGTTTCGGCAACATCTGTTCAATTTTGCGAAACATGGTTACTTCTGTTCCATCTGTTTCTGATGATAAGCACGGAATACATTGGTGTCAATGCAGTGGTCTTCACAGAACTTTTCCATTTTGGGCATTGGAGATTTTTTCTTGTATTTCTTATATAAAAACCTCAGCCTCCGTGTTGATGGATTATATTTCTTGTTATAGTAAAAAGAGTATCTTATTAAAGGTAACAAGGAAGGAACAAATTCAATACTTTTCAGCTCAGACTCAAGAACTTTCAGAAATGGAGTGATAACTCTATCACCATCTCCTGCAACAACAGCTTCCAGTACCGCATCATGATACGGCAAAGCCACATCCGCTATCTTATTGCCACTTTTGGGATCACAACGTAAGGCCGTATCATATTCTTTTGCCTTGACCCACGTCTGCTCAACAATATAGTTCAAATAATAGCGAGAGTATAGCCAGTTCCTGATTAACTGCCATATTACAGGTAACACAAGTGTTGCAACCATGAATATTTTAGCAATTAACACAAGGACTCCGTAATTATCTTCCGCCAATTGCTTATAATGATCCGTCTCTGGAAGTGTCAACGCAGTAATACCTAAAATGGCAGGTATCAATATCGAGGAAAACAGAACAGACCACCAACTTTTCAAGCAAGATTTGTCGAAAATATAAATGAATAATTCGATAAATAGAAATACTATCAGCATGATTGCTTTTCCAAATTGCCCTAATGGAAAGAGATATTCATTGAAGCCAATCATAATGAGTAGCATCACGGTGAGGCCGAACATCAGACCGCCCCTTTTCCTAGAGCGTTTCTCCTCGTATGCAGAATACTCGCCAGTAGTCTTAATGATGGGACGCTTGGCAATATCAGGCATCTTGATCTTTGCAAACTCTGTATTCACCGTCTTTTCATAGTCAGGCGTCCAGAAGCGGCGAAGCAGCAAGTCGTCAAGACTGATTGTCAGATATATGGCAGCGAACAACTCGATTAAAGAACTGAAATCCGAAATCATATGCCGTATTTTGAATACTTGTTCTGGAGAGTTTTCTGAAGACTCTCGTTTACCTCATACACCCATTCACCCTCTACGTTCTTACCATCCTCATAGGTCACCTTGGTCTGATATTCAGGATAATCCATCGATTTAGCATCATTATTCTTCCAATGCATCGGTCTGAGGTTTTCATCATCATCAATCTCCTCTTCAGGTACCCCTTTATCCTTCAGTAACGCTTTAGGAACCACATGGTCTATCTCCCATCCCAAATCGCTTTGCCGATCACCATATTTGTCCCATTGTATCAAAGCCCCACAGGAATCCAGTCTGAATTTCTCCTTGTCTCTCCCTTCAACAACAGGCATTTTATTCCAAATCCTTGTCTTTTTCTCTTCGTCAATCATATATTCAGATTAATTTCAGTATAATCAATTATCCTTTTGTTTAATAATTCCCTCACCCATCGGTACGATAGTAACTCTTATACCACTCCGCGAATTTCCTTAACCCCTCTCTTAGCGTAATCTTGGGAGTAAATCCGAAGTCACGCTCTAAGGCTGTGGCATCTGCATAGGTTGTTGGCACATCACCAGGCTGCATGGGAACCAGTTGCTTGTGAGCCTCGAAGTCGAAGCCTGGAGGGAGGACAGCGGCGCGGACTAGTTCCTCTTGCAGAATGTTGACGAAGTCCAGCAGGCTCTCGGGCTGACCACCACCTATATTATATACAGCGTATGGCGGGATGGGCAAGCCATCTTCACCCTTCTTGCGCTCAGGTGCCCCCTGCATAACGCGATACACGCCCTCTACGATGTCATCGACATAGGTGAAGTCTCGACGACAGTTGCCGTAGTTAAAGATCTGAATAGTCCCACCCTTAAGTAGCTTGTTGGTGAAACCAAAGTAGGCCATGTCAGGACGACCAGCAGGGCCATAGACTGTAAAGAAGCGGAGACCCGTCGTGGGTATGTCATACAGTTTCGAATAGCAGTGGGCAAAGAGCTCGTTCGACTTCTTTGTAGCAGCATAGAGTGATACAGGATTATCCACTCTGTCATCCGTCGAAAAAGGCACCTTCTTATTACCTCCATATACACTACTGGACGAAGCATACACCAGATGCTCCACAGGATGATTGCGACAGGCCTCAAGAATATTATAAAAACCTATCATATTGCTCTGGATATACGCATCGGAGTTCTCAATTGAGTACCTCACACCAGCCTGTGCAGCCAGATTCACCACTATATCAAACTGATACTCCGCAAAGAGTTTGTCAATCAAAGCCTTGTCAGCAATATCACCTTTAATAAAATGCCATTTATTCGTGTGATCCGTGTTCAGTTCATTCAGGCGGTACTCCTTCAACGACACATCATAGTAGTCGTTCATGTTGTCGATACCAATGATGGTAGCTCCCGTCACGTCCTTGAACAGACGTTTTACCAGGTTCGACCCAATGAATCCGGCAGCACCTGTAACAAGAACAGTCTTATTATTTAAATCAATCTGTTGCATTTGTTCCTCTTGCTTTTTGAACACGAATTACAAGAATTGCCCAAATCTATTTTTTCGTTAGATTAGTGAGATTCGTGTTCGTTTCCATAAAGTCTTTGGGCCTCATAATATGTGTCAAGTGAACCAATATCAAACCTGCCTGCACTCATCGGCCATGCATGCATCGTGGTATGTTCCACCATATAGTGCGCTAGGTTACCAGGTGCATCCTTACCACAACCATTCTCTACAGAGTGACGTACCAAGTCGAGGTCTTTCTTCAGATAGATATAGAATGGTGGTACTGCCCAGTGACTCTTAGGCACCTGTGGCTTCTCTTCCATACCCAGCACCTTGTTATTGGCATCCAGTTCCACGACTCCCGTCCTTTGAAGCTTCTCTATTGAAGGCTGCTCATGACACATAATGCAACTCGTCCCCTTCTCCTTAGCAAAGTCCACAAACTCCTGAAAAGAGAAAAACAACAAATTATCAGCTGCCACCACCAACAAGTCATCATCGATGCTTAACTTATCCATGGCGAACAGCAGGTCGCACACAGCTCCAAGACGAGTTTCGTTAGTCTCTGTGCCATCATCCACAATGGTTATAGACTTCTGCCACTTATTCGTGCCATTCGAGGGATTCGTGTTCGCCCTTGCCCACTCCTCGAAGATCGGTGCAAACTTATGGTTTGTGATGATAATATGTTCATCTATCTCAGGAATCCTGTCGATATCATCCAGCATTCTTCCCAAGATCGTATTCTCTCCTATCTTCAACAATGGCTTAGGAAAATTCTTCGTCAACTCTCCTAACCTCGTGGCGTAACCCGCTGCAATAACTATATTTTTCATCTTACCTGAATCTTGAAACTATACGAATCTTGCTCCATCATCCGGCTTCACCCAGAATACTTGGAACGTCTTTTCATATTCCGGGAACTGTTCCAAATACTTCTCTGTCAGCACCTTCTGTATCTCCTCCTTATATGCCGGATCCACCAGTGCAATGCAAGCCCCTTTGAATCCTGCTCCTGAGAACCTGCCGCCATAGACACCGGGCAACGAACGCATTATCTCGTAGATGGCTATTAGTTCCGGACTACCACACTCGTAGTTGTGTATGCTCGACTCACAGCTATCAAACGATAGCTTGCCGAACAGCTTCAGATTACCCGTTTCCCAAGCCGTCACACCTTGTCTGACTCTACGATACTCACTATAGAAGTGTTCTGCTCTGCGGGCAAACCTCGCAGGCATGGCTATCTTCGTCTTTTCAAACGTCGCCTTGGGAATATCCCTCAGGAACGTCTTATCAAACGTCTTCAGCGGCTGATCCGTATAAGCCAGCATGTTCCACGCCGCCGTCTTACACTCATACACGCGGAGGTTATAGTCCGAGTTCACCAGCGAGCGTGTCAGTCCCGAGAAGAAGATGCCAATCTCAAACTCCGGCATTTCAGCATTACGCTTGATAATTCGCCAATCGTTTGAGTCGCAATCCAAGAACAGTAGCCCATCCTTTTTACCGAGAGCAATACACGCCTGATCCAACAGTCCATTGCTCAGCCCGATATATTCCCGCTCCGCTTCCGAAGCTATTTTGACTATCTCAAATGGCTGCAGTTCAATATCATTCGCCTTGGCAAAAGCCATCACATACGCTATCAGGACAGCAGCCGACGATGACAGACCACCTACAGGCAGCGAACCCTGAATCACGCCAGTAATACCCCGCTTCAGTTCGAAACGCTTCCGCAATGCATATTTGGCACCCCGGGCATAGTCACCCCAATGTCCCTCCTTTACCTGCGAGGGCTTGTCAATCTCAAAGTCCACTACCCCCTCAAACGTCCTCGACTCCAGATGCACATGACTCTCCGGGTATTTATTCGTGTCATCCGTGAGATTCGTGTTCGTTACCTCCGTAGCTCCGTGCTTCCGTGCCTCCGTAGTTCCGTTCACTGTGAACCAAAGGTCCACCCCCTTGTCAATCGCAAACCCCGTTACCAGTCCATGCTGATGATCCACATGTGCCCCTAAAGGACATACCCTATACGGACTAAAAATATGATATTGGTATTCCATAGTTAAACAATAACCCTTCATCAAAATTTGGCCCGGGCAGCCACCACAATTAAACTTATTACTTTACTTACTTATGAGAGATGGCAGCCGCCCTAGGCCAATGTCAGTGTAAACCAAAAGTGAATGTAAACTGTCTGTTTTATTTTCTATATCGAAAAAAATGTCTATCTTTGCAGCTGAAATAAATAAGATATGGAGAGGTTTAAAGCTATTATATTGCTTTTTTTAAATTCAATAGTTTGGATTATTACATTCATACTATCAATTCCCTTTGCCCTATACTTCTGGCTCAAAAGGATTCTTATAAAGGCCAAGTAGCTGTTTTAGGAAATGCCAAAAGAATATGGGATCATCTACGAAATACCGCTTATACATTCGCTTTGGCTCCTGTAGAAATCGATAGAACCATTCCATATACAGCTTCCGCCATATCATAGGTGCACGTTTGATATTCCCTGCCTCAAAGTCGATGGTTGCTCCAAGAGCCATCCAAATATCCACTCCTGGCATCATAGACTTGTGTTTATCTATCCATTTCTCCTGTTTAGGGCATCCTACGCCAACCAAGACCACTGTAGCCCCCGAATCATTTATCATCTTATATATAGCCTCATTCTCATCTTGTTTCTTCTCAAAACCGTATGATGGCGAATAGGCACCAACCACCATTTTCCTTCCAAGTTTCTGATTAATCTTGTTCATTGCCTTTTGAGCTACACCATCCATTGCGCCAAGGAGGAAAATCTTGCAATTCTCATTATTCTTATGATACTCATAAAATGCGGGGAAAAAGCTGCTTCCAGGTATTGCCTCTGGCAAAGGAGTTCCTAACAGTTTACCGCTAAGATATAATATTTTAGAGTCACATACACACCATTCAGCTTTTCTTACGATTTCATAATATTCTTGATCATACTGCATTTTTACAATCTGATCCACATTAGGAGTTACTAGCACCCCCTGTTTCAATTGTTCCAATAACCCCTGCTGGTTTATGTTATCTAATTCAACATTGAGTATTTTTATTCTATCCATATTTAATTAATAGATATAATTTTTCTCCATTCATAATCCTCAGTTCGGNNATGAGCATAACAATATAATAAATACAATGGCTATTAGATTTAAAGGCCATATGCTATTCATTTTATCTGTAAAAAGGGCACCTTGTATTAAATATGACTCTAAGCACAATCCTCCAACAATCATAATACAGATATTACCCCACTTACTATCATATAATCTATTTATCCATCCACAATTACAACATTTATAAAGAAAAACAGTGATTCCCATTAACGGTAATAATGTAACAATTTGCNNCTGTATGGTATAGAAAATTCCTACGCACAGAAATAGCATAAGAAAATCCTTAAAGCCATTATACTTCATTTCCTTTCGCTTTAATCCAATAAATGCCCCGAGCAACATTGCTGCAAAATATGGTATCCATCTATAATAAGTTGTAATCCCATATAAGCCATTACTGCTCGTTTCATATTTGTAAGGAAACCATACTATATATACAACTAATGAGACAATTGCGACAAACAGCAGCAATAGCGGTATTCTGTTAATTGCGTACTTTCTAATGTAATAAAGGAATATGTAATATACCATAATTGCCATAACAAATTCTCCTCCAGACAAATCAAATAATTGAAACTGTAAATTACAACTAATCAGGTGGGTAAATAACGTTGCTGCAAAGACTGAAGGATATATTCTGTTAATTCTCCTTTTATAATAATTAGCAAACGATTTTTGCCCCCCCCAGAATNNGAGCAGAACAAGAATAGACAATCTCCTATGGCACCTCCTGTTGCCAATATCGACAACTTCGGATACATCATGTCTGCATGACTGTTTATAATCAGAAGAACAGCAATAAACTTAACTACATCTATTGCTAAATCTCTTTCCTTAATAGTCTCCATAATCTATTTATTTCATTATCACACATAAAGTTGATTAACAGTAGAAATTAACTTTTCACCTACGATTTTCTCTGTATAATTATCTTTGACTCTTTGATAAACACAGTTAGAATAGTAAGACCATTCATTATTATTCTCTATTTTTATGATTATATCCGCATAGTCCTGTGGGGAAATCCCATCTACGACCAACTCATTATAACCACAAATTGATGTGTTAAAACCTGCATTACTTACAATTGGTACAACGCCACAGCCCATCGCTTCTGTTAGAGAATTAGAGTGTCCTTCTTGGACCTCTGATGACGGGAACACAAAATAATGGGACTGACGTAGTGTCTTAGCAATAAAATCAAACGGCTTACGTCCATGGAAAACAACAAATTCACTAAGGTGATTATCATTTATAATGCCATCTAGTTTATCGCGGTATTGATCACAACATCCACCTATAATATCAAGCTTAGCATCCAAACCATATTCCCGTAAGATACAAAGTACATTAATCGTAACGTCTACATTCTTTGACTCAGTTACTCGGCCAAAATAGACAAGTCTTATAGGATGTGGCCGATCAATGTCATTAGATGACATAAATTCATCCATAATATAATTGGGATAATAATCCCGTTTTACGCCCCATTCTTTATATATAAAATCTACGTATTCCTGTCCTTGACATAATACAACTTCCGGTTTCAACAAAAGATCTTTTAGGTATTTGCGATATGCTTTTGTGCCAGACTGATATGTTGACACCATTGAACCGTTTCTAAGCTCGTATATAACTTTATTACCACACAAATGGGCAATCTTCATCAAGAGCCATTCATATTTTACAATCTTTGTATAGAATCCAACTATATGTATAGGGGTACTCGAGCCTTCCTTACGTGCAACCCATAAAAGTTTTAATGGTGTTAAAGCCATCTCAAAAAGGAACCTAATTTTTCCTTTACTGAGTGCCGGTTTGTTAATTACAACTACTTTTATACCTGCCCGTTCATATATTGCCTTCGTCTTTAGACAACCAGCTTCGGCACCTCCAATTCTATCGGGGGGCGTGTCTTTTCCAAGGGGGGCATAAAAAATAATCTTTCTTTTCATTTTTAATATCCAATCCATCCATCTGGTACTTGTGCCGCAATACTTATGTTACTCACATCTTTCCTATTTACGAGATTACCGTTAATTGTTATCTCACAATCCTTATCTTTATTCAGAATAGAAGCTTGTCTTAGAAGGGGTATCCTATTTATTTTCAATTGAAACAAAAGACCAGCCGTCTCATCACTTAAGTAAGAGTCATTAGAAAACATCAGTACTCCAGAAGCCAATGGCTCAGGAATTAAGGGGCCATTATTTTGTCCACCAACAATACCATCACACAAGGTGTATAGTACACGTTGTGGTGTTTGTGCTAGTGTTCCATCTAACTTTCCGTATTGGGCAATGATGTTTAAATCCATCACCATTCTCCACACTGTATCATTACCATACCAAGTAGCTCCAAACGACTCTCCTTTATTGGGTAAACTTACTTTCCACAATACCTTACAGAAAAATCTTAAGGGCAAGTAATAAAAAGCTCCCTTGTGACGATTTGAAAAGTCCATTAACTTCTCAGCCATTGTTCGCAACGGGCTATAGTCCTTGTAACAATCTCCACCTTGCTCTGATGATCCTATCCTATGATGAGGAAGATAGTCTTTGTCTCCATTCATGCCAACTAAAATCTTTAGCGAATTTGTCAAACACGCCATTCTGTGTGTCTTCATCTTAGGCATTGTTATAACTACATCTGCTTCAAAAATCTCTTTTGCCACACAATATTTATGCATACCTTTTGCATGAGAGAGTTTCATCCTATCTGGGTCATAATTTGTTACCCGAAATTTAATCTTCTCATCTGTAATAGGTTCCAGCCAACTTCTTTCTGCAACATCAAATATCAGATAATTATCCTCTGTTCTTCTAGATTTGCCGAAGGTATTTGTTGATGGATCAAAAATAACTTTTCTAAAATCTCTGATAGAAATTGGCACCTTATACTTTTTTGAAAGTTTGTCAACTTCATCGTAGAAATCCTTGTGTAGCATTTCTTCCCAGTGACAATCTTGAATAGGTGCATCTCCGACAATAATCGATCGGGGATTACATTCAAGTATAACCTTAAGAGTTGCTATTATCAGGTTAGGATGTGTAAATAGGCAAATCTCATCATACTTTCGTTCGTTTTGTTTAACGAGATTAGGTTTTAAAAGAACTTTCTTGTTTTGAAAGAAAGATTGCTCCATTCGAGCAAAAAATAATTCTTTTACAGTCGTATATAGCAACTCCTTATTATCATATAGCTTACCCAATGTACCTACATTTCTATCCTCATCTGAGGAAAAAAATGTTTTAATATCAACAAATGATGTCATCCTTTTTATCTTTATAAATTATTGTATACATTATAGATATGAATAGTGTAACGCCTACCTGAATTAACAATGGTGTTGTAAGCATTTCCATATTCAAAAACCCTAACGAAATAAGCATATATTTAACAAAATAATACATGAGTTTGCTTAACAATATTGACAATAGTACTGCAGTGAATATATTCTTTACCTTATTTTTAAGACAAAGAAGTATTGTTACATTAACTATTAACTCCATAGAAATCAAAACAGACTTTAACAAGATAGGATGACCTCCTACGAAATAAGAGAACAATGGGAGCGATGCAGCTAATACAAAAGCATTACTTTTGTCTCGAAGAAACAAGAGACTCCCCAACACAGCAATTCTCATTGGATCGAGAAGATACAACGGGAATGACAATAAATGTGAAATAGTAGGAACAAAGTAAATGATAGTAAGAATTACTATATCCCAAGATAAGAATCTGGTAAATTGATAATTTAATGATATATTCATTGTTTCTATTTTTAGATATTAATATTCATTCCACCCATGAACGTAGCGCGAGGCATGGGATAGCCGAGGTTGATCTCGTACTTCTGAGCAAGGAGGTTCTCGCCGCGAGCCCAGATGATGATATTACGGGTGGCAGCGTAGGTGACCGAGGCATCAAGCAGCACGAAGCTTTCCTTCTTTTCGTCGGCACCAACGGCAGTGTAGAGGTTGTTGATGTACTGCAGACCGAGCGTGGCGAGCCATTTGCCGTAGCGATAGTTGGCACCTGCATAAGCCGTCAGTTCGGGCGCGGCGAGCACCTTGTTCTTCATGTGCAGATAGGCGCCGTTGGCTTTCAGACTCCAATGACGGTCTATGTGATATGCTGCCTCCAGCTCGAAGCCCCAGTTCTCAATCTCGCCTGTGTTTACATTGCGGGGCTTGCCATCGACTTGCTGGGTCTGAATCATGTTATCACCTTTAATAAAATATAGGTTCGCGCCGTAGGTAAAACTGCTCAAGCGATGTTTCCACGACAGCTCATAGTTCCACAGACGTTCCGGCTTCAGGTCGGTGTTCGAGGGCGGATAGAGATACATCTCGCGCATCGTTGGATTGCGGAAACCCTTGCTGACCATCGCCTTGATTTCGCCCGTCTCGATGGGACGGACGACGACGCCAGCCTGTGGCACCCATTCCGTGCCTGTGATGGAGTGATGGTCGAGACGGATACCTGCGTCGATGGTGAGCCAGTCGAGCAGATCCTGACGGAAATCGACATAGCCCGCAATCTCGTTGCGATACGACTTGCCGCTCTGTTTGTTGGGCGTGTCGAGCATTTCGCCCGTGGCCTTCGACGTGTAGTAGGCGTTGCCGTAGATATGCATATAGTCGATGCCTGCCGTCACGCGGTTGCCCTCAAAGAGCTGGATGCTCTGATAGAGCGACACGCCCGTCAGCGCATCCTTCGAGCGGAAGTAACGCTGCGTGGGAGTGGTGGGATCGGCTGTACCGTCATCAATCTTATGGCGTCCGAAGTTCGAATAGACGGAGAGTGCACCACTGGTCTTGCCGTAGTGATTTTCGAGTGCTGCCGAGACCACGCCACGCGTAATCCACTGATCTGCATCGTACATCGGTTTTTCCGTCGTTCCAGGATAGGAAGCATTGAAATGAGTGATATCCGCATCAATGTAGGCATTCCAATGGTCGTTGAAATTGTAGCCTAATTTCAGATAGCCGCCATACTGCTCGAAACCCATGCGTGGACGGTGGTTGTCCGTGCGGTTGTATTGTGCCGAGACGATGCTGCTGAACTTGCCGCTACGCACCTGATTTGAGGCTTCGGTCTGGATGGTACCATAGCTGCCTGCGCCCAGCAGGATATCGGTATTGACGAAATTACGACCCACAGGCCCCTTACGCGTCACGATATTCATCACGCCACCCATCGCATTGCTGCCATAGAGCACCGATGCTGGTCCGCGCAGCACCTCCACACGCTCGGCCATCAGTGTCTGATAGCTGTCGCTGATGGGGTGGCCGTAGATGCCCTGATACTGCGGATGACCGTCGATGAGTACCAGCAACTGACCAGCGCCACCCGTGATGCCACGCAGGTTGATGCCGCCTGCTGCACCCGTCGAAACGCCGTAGCCCATCATGGCGCGGCTCGTGACGAACAGTCCAGGTACCTCGCGCATCACCGTTGGTAGTACGCTCGTCTGGTGCTCTGCCGTCAGCGTTGCTCGGTCGACAATCGTCACCGTCATGGGCAGGTGGCGCACGTCGGTAGCATTGCGCGTTCCTGTCACCACGACCTCGCCGATTTCCAGTGAGTCCGCCAAATTCTCTGCTAACATCTGTCCAGATGGAACAGCTATCATCAGGGTTGTCAGTATGGTAACAAGAGTTTTCTTCTGTTTCATTTTTTTATAAAATCTCATTATAAATCATTAAGGTTTATCCAATCCCCTAATTTAAGGTTCCATTCATCTGGAGTAAATTTCTCATGTCCACTACCATGAAAAAAGGTTAGTTCGCCAAAATATATATTTCCATTTATATTATATAAATCAACTCTTAAATGCGGATACCCTACAGACAATTTGGCTGCAATCTCAAGCATCTTATCCAGATTCTTTGGTTTGTTAAATTCTCTATTCCAATCTGTTGGGAATTTCAAAGTAAAAGGCAATCTATTCCATTCTGTATCATATAGATTTCTTTTATGTTTTACAAAACGATCATAATCAACTTGAATGATTTTGGGGACCCCACTAAAACAAAAAATCTTATAGTCTTTCAATTCTGTTCCAGATTCGTCCACCATATATTTTTCAGCAATGATTCTGGGCTTCACGTCTTTATACGGATATTCTCNNGTCGGAGGCTTCGCTCTATCCTTCTTCTTATTTTTCTCATATCTACAGTCGATTTATCTTTAACGATAGCAACCCCACCAGAATCATGAGTGGTTTTCAAGACGAACTGATTGGGGAGCTTAGAGAAGTCTATCTCTGTAAAGTCGTTCCATACACCGAGTGTAGGTATGATATAGCCACTACCAATCTGTTGCTCAACATACTGTTTAGCCAAATACTTATCAACTAACTTCGTATATTCAGGATGAATATTATTGAGTTTCAGCCACTGTAACTTTTCATTGAAAGTCTTCGGGTTATCTAAATTGGGGAACCTACCCACTTGAAAGAAGTATTCCCATCTTACAAACTTCTCGTCTGATAGTTGACGGCTCAAAAAATGACGAATAATATATCCACCTATCAGCCTCGGAGTTTTAACATATTTAAACCACTTCATTTCTTATTGTTATCATTTTAATGCATTTATAACCTTTTCAAATCTACATTTCCACGTATGTTCTCTTTCTGCTCTCTTCCGGGCTGCCATTTTCATCTCCAACAAGATATTATCGCTACACTTATTTAAATAATAGTTGGCCTTGTCAACCATTTCCTCTGCACTATTGTACAAGACTATCTCTTTTCCTTCTTCAAAATATGAAGCAAGTTCATCCGTATAACTGGCTAATTGCAACCCTCCTGCCATAGGAATTTCAAAGGCCCGAAGATGAATCTTGTGTATTGGTTTTTCCAAACAGAACGTATCTCTTAACTCTGTAATATTGAGAGATAAAGCCATATCAGAATAGAGATGATTCATTTCATTATTTGAAACAGAACGATACTTATGAAAACATTTTGATTCGTAATTTAGCCTTGAACTCTTGGTAAATTTATTTTTTATTGTAGAATAAAGTACCTTTCGCCCTATGGGGAATTTTAAATATCGGATTGCTTTTTTAGAAACATCAAGAATATCCATCTGATATTTTCCCCCTACGGATGAATTATAGCCATCAAATAGCAAGTTAGAATATACAGAGCAATCCACCCCGCCATTGAGAAGGATGTTAAGTTTGTTAGTTCTACTTCCATAAGGTGATCCTATAAAACCTACAGTCTTTATAGTATTACCCCAAGTTGGTCTATAAAGGAATGGATTCGCAGCATAAGTCTGAAAAACTATCTTTTTAGCATCCCATCGTTTAAACAAATACAATGTCTCATGAGATGTTAGCCAAACAACGTCAAAATATTTTACAATATCCTTGTATATAAAAGGAACCTCTAAATTGTCCGGACAAAAAAGAACCTTTGGTAAACCTATTCTTTGTATTTCCTTTAATGTTTCATCATAAAAACACTCAGACTCCATACATGTCATAAACAGATCATACTTACCATTCTTCAGCTCTTTCAATGCCATATTATTCGCCTCTTCTTTCGAATGATAAATTAGAGGATTAAATGGTACAATAATAATATCATACCTCTCTAGTTCATCAAAAATCTGTGTATGCTGCCATCGATACATTGGCGTATCTAGTTCACGGAAGTAATAAAAGACTTTCATATTAACAAACTAATACATATATTTTAGGAAATTATATCGTTTTGATAATGCTATAATCAATGAAGAACAAAGAACAGAACAGACTAGGACAGATAAAAAAAATACCAAAGGATTATAATCACTTTGAGTTTGAAATAATCCGAATTGCTCGAAAATATAAATAAAAACAGGGTGTAAGAGATAAATCAAAATCGAGCACTTACGTAAAAATCTGCAAACGGAATTTAACGATGAAGTTTTCGAAATACTAATCTTAGATGCAAATTGGAATATTATGATCGATAATGGAATAAGTGAAATATAAACGTCATCAAAAGGCTTATTAAATGAGTCTTTACAAATGCACACTTCAACTACTGCCATTAAAACAAATATCACACATAGGAGATAATTAATCTTGGGTATCATTTTTTCGGCAAACCACTTTCCAATTATTAAATAAGGTATAGCAATAATAAAAGAATTAGCTGGCATTACAACAAGTCCAAAATAATGATAGTAAGTTTCAACCATCGTTCCTCTTAATAAACCATACCACATTGACCATAACAAACCAAGAATAAAACAAACCACCCCCAATGCATATACTAGATTAGGCTTCTTTTTTTCTACTAAATGAATGATCAACATTCCTTCCATCAAAGCGGTTAGGAACCAAGACGCAAAAAAACTATTATTAATAAGTAATCCCCTTAAGAACTTCGAAGAATTAAACAATAAAGAACCTTCTGCATCAAAGAAGTAAACTTTAATTGTCAATGGGAGTTCGACAACAAACCAGCAGAGGTAAAGGATAAATAATCTTTTCAAATAATTCTTTATTTGCCCCCCCCTCGTATAATAAAAATAAGATGATGAGACAAAAAAGAAAGGAACAGCAATGCGACAAAAACAATTGAAATAATAATCTATAGTCGTACCATATTGTAATGGGTGTGTATGTATGCAAACGACTAATATCGCACAGAAAAACTTTGCGATATCAACACCACATTTTTGTATATCTACTACTATTTTCTCCATATAATCAATTTGATATTTACTTTAATCTATAATTACATATTATTAGTCCCAGCAGCATCATAATTGGAACCCCAATATTAGTGAGGAGTAATGGTCCGGCAATTCCTTCTATCAAAAAAGTTGTCACAAGTAACATAGAGATTCTATAATCCTCCATATTTCCATTACAGTCTAAATTACTATTTATTTTTTTAAAAATGGTCATCCAGAAACAAATTAGCAAAATACAACCAGGCAGTCCGAACTCACCTATAATTGATGGATAATAGGTATCTGCGACAAAATTACCATTTTGAGGGTCTGGCTCTAGCCCATAAACTTTATCCATCCCATATCTATAATATAATTGAGAATAATATTTTGAAGATGCGAAACATGCATAAGTCCCAAACCCAGAACCGAGTGGAAAATAGTCAGAAAGCACATCGAAACTCCTTAAATATAAAACAACTCTTGCAATTCCATCGCCTTCATTCCTCATTGCAGTTCCAAAATATAAATCAAATTTTTCTGAA
>LXOW01103349.1_pt1 | contig 20907 bp, 12 predicted proteins | sample 1368591 | NCBI WGS metagenome assembly LXOW01 (sample SAMN04884650, study PRJNA319009) | bovine gut metagenome | isolation source: Cow rumen | host: Bos taurus | place: Italy: Legnaro (PD) | collected 2014-07-09
CTTTAATTTTACATCATCTTTTGCGTTGCCTATTCGGTTTATTTGGCCCGTCCGCTCGTCTATTTGATATAAAATATAGATGTCCTTGCTGGGTAAAGTGATGTTTTGTCCACTATTTTGTGGCAAATAGACCACCATCCCCTCATCGCTTTTCAGTAGATAATAATCTTCCATTTTCTCTGGTTTCATCGAGGAAATGCTTCGTAGGAATACTTCGTCTTTTACGGGTATTGCTGCGCAAGAGCCACCAGCCATTAGGGAGGCCCATCCCAGTTCGGGTGCTTTTTGGGCAGCATAGATGACGGCTTTGCCATATTTTGTCCTATATTCGCTGACAGCACGATACACATCCTCAAAGCGGGCACTGCCTGTTCTGATCTTACGCATATACTGTCGTTGAGCCATATTTACGCCTCCCTGAGGTGCATATTCTCCCTTGTTGTGGTAGAACCACTGCTCAATATCAATGATGTCAACGACTTTCGAGCGAATGGGATCGTTGAGAATCGCATCCTGTACGTCTTTATTGACGGCTAAATCAACCAGTACTTTTCCGTTCTCTGCCTCCCATTCGGCTATCACGTCCAGCCAGAACTGCACAAAGTGAAGTGGCCCTGTAAACTCTTCACCAATAGAATGGATGACATTAGCCTGTCCCTTGAAGGCATCTAACGATTGACGGATATATTGGCGATGCAGTTCGCGTAGGGTGGGATTAGTGGTATCATAGAATAAGGTGGCAGTAAAGATGCGTTTGTCGCCTGTGAAATTGACAGGCTCCAGGAAAGGAGTGTCATTTACGTTATTCGCCGTACGCCACGGACAATCTACCCAATGGGCGCCTGCTTCCAGAATGTTGTGCTGGAAGTAATGCTGGTTTTTAAGCAAGATACCGATGGGTTCGCTCTTTTTGGCAAACTGTTGGAGTCGCCAGAAATACCATTTGTTCAGCGTTGTCAGGTTATATTTCGTCATTCCATCCCAGGCAAGCGGAGTGTTGGGAATACCGATACGTGCAAAGGGTTGCTCATAGAAGGGAGCCCATGCGTCACCATTCTTACGACGGATACGTTCATGATCGTCACGACGGCGATCAGTCCATAGACCGTAGTTCTGACTGAACAATAAGGTGTGATTTCGCTGCATCTCGGTTATCACACTGTCGATACGGTCTGTTCCACCCTTTCCTTCCAAACCAGGTACAAAACGGGTTAGGGCATATTTAGCTTTTTCTCTACCCGCATCTGTTGTCCGACCGCTCCACCAAGGTGTCTGATGCTTTCCACCAACCAGCACGGCACCGTCTTTGGTGAGCCAGTTGTTATTAATAGCGTAGTTAGTTGATCTACTAGACTTACCAGATGTAGTAGCAATCATAGAAAAAGCCTTTCCTGGTGTGATGTCTGCTTCTAAATGCGCTGAGTCAATCCATTGTTTGAGAGTGAGACGAGGCTGTAATGCCTCTTCAGCCAGTTTGATAGCTTCTTCAATAGTTGGTGACGATGAGGCATTTGTGTTTCGTTCTAACACACGGCACTGGGCACTTACATCGTGACCTAAACGCTTTTCAAGTTGCTCGGAAAACAAGGAATAGGGTTTCGCATGTTCGTTCATGGCTGTATATTCGCCATTGCCCATAATTTGTCCCCAGCAGGCATGTGAGTAGTTGCGATTTGCCTCGTCAGGAGAATAGCAAAACAGTCCGGCAGCTGTAGATTGCCACATCGTACTGTTGGCTGTACTCCAACCGGCACCAAACTTCTCCAGTTCCCAATTCTTGAAGACAATATCATTTCCGTCAACATTCACAATATCGAACAAGATGCCAGGAGCCCATGAAGAAATGGCACCACTCGGGCCGAACGACTCATAACTATCACATTGAACGAAGGCATTCGGACCTGGAGCCGTATGTCCTACGGCAAAGTCATTGATACCATATTCGGAATAACAGCGTTGGAACAGCGTCTTTTCGCCTATCGTCAAAAAGGTGCGACGACGTAATCCACCAATCTCAGAGATAGGTTCCATTGACTGACAGTCTTCCACGGTTATCTGTCCTGCCGATTTCTGAACGACTACGGCAGACCCGGCAAAATGGCGGAAGTTAACCATGCGAACCCAGCAGTTCTCAGCATCTGCCAGATAGACACCATCCCAACAATGGTTCTCGTCCATTGGCAATGCCTTGTCATAGTCAGATTCGAGTGAGAGGTTCTCAATGCCACATTCGCTGATAAGACCTTTTTGTTCATATACTATAGCCTTGGCACCTCCCCACCGACTCTCAATAGAGGTGGTAAGGGGTGCATCAAGTGTCAACTCGTTGCCTTTTACAGCAACTATCTGTCGATTCCAGCGTAAATCAATGTCACCCGGATGCCAGGCCCAAGAACCCATGCGTTTGCCTCCACCAAAGGATGCACAGTTAAGATGGTCTATCCATTCCGGAGTAGAAGGGCGATAAATACAGATGCGAGACCCGCTCTTCAAGACAGAATTATCGCCTTTTACTTGGCAGGTGATGGCCCCTGCCTTTGCATCGGCTACATCCAGTGTTTCCTTGGTTACGATATCGTGCGTACCTTCTATATATATAAGGGCACCACGGTCGTATCCTTTCTTCACTAAAACGGTCTTGTCACGTCCAGAGCCACGAAGCACCACGCCGCTGGTATGGATGCGTAATGGTTCGCTTAGGCTATAGGTGCCTTCCGCGAGCAGTACTGCACCACGTAGTCCTGTCTGTTTGTCAGGTTTTTGTTGGCTTACCCAGTCAATGGCTTGCTGTATCAGGGCGGCATCATCTTGCCCCGTTGGTTGCACATAGGTAGCAACCTTTGCTGATGGAATGGGCTGTTCTGAACGATGATAACCACAATACGAGTAATCCATCGGCACCTCTTGGGCACAGGTTGTGACAATGAGGAATGAGAAATGAGAAATGAGAAATGGGGAATGACAAATGAGAAATACCAAAACCATTACCTTCCATCTCTTATTCGTTCTAGCCCATTGTTTCAAATATATTCTTATCATTTCTTCATTTCAACATTTTAATTTCTCATTCTTCATTTCTCATTTGGAACGCTCTGCGTTCCTTTTCATCCAGGCATCACGCTCCTTCTTCAGGTCGTAACCACGTGAGGAGAGCCAGTTGTTGGTGCGTCCACGATACTTGTCAAACCAGAAGTGCTTGCCTTTCGAGTCGGCAGCATCCATAGCATACTCACGAGCTTCTTTTAGCCAGATGAGTATTTGCTGCTTCTCATAGTCTGACAGCGACGGTATCATGTCCTGTGTTGCCTGATAGTCGCGTTTCAGGCGTCCGAAGGTCATACCATCCTTTACTGCCTCTATCTGCTCATCGTTTAGGTAGATGGCCAGGGCTGAAGCTAGTTCGAAGTGATGCTTGTATAGCTCGGCCTGCAAGGCATCTTGTTGGCTCTTGTCGTATTTTGCATGGATGTCGTTCAGCAGGAAGTAGCGGTTGGCAATGATGTTGCATACATTACGAGCCTGTTTCTGGTCAGTAAGCTGGAGCCCGTCAACGATTTTCTGGGCACGTTTCTTGATATTCTCCACATAGGCAGAGTCACGCCCTTCGTAGTCGAGCGGTACCAATTGGGCATTTGCCGTGATGGTAAACAGCAATACTATCGCTGCAAGCAGTGTCTTTTTCATACGTTTACATCAGTTTTCCCTTGGCAGCCAGCGTATCGTAGTTGTTGTTCAGGTTACGCCAGTCCGTCTTGGTGTTGGGATTGATACCGTTAATATATTTTTCGATGTTGGTATAGCCATCACCATTGCAGTCCTTCACAGCGTCGGATGAATCGTTGGGATTCAGACCGTACTGCTTCTCCCACTCGTCAGGCATACCGTCACCATCGGTGTCTACATAAGGCTCCCATGCTTTGTACTCAGGATATCCGCCCATCTGACGAGGATCGGTGATGACACCTTGTTTATAAGAGTCCTTACCCAGACGACGATACTTGAAGAAACCATCGTCGTTCTTAGACTTCTCGTGCAGGCCCCACATGTCACCATAGGGGTTCTGAGCCACTTTGGTTTTCTTTTCTATCTTGCTCAGTTCCTTTTCGTAGTCTTTTACGAAGTAGGCCTGACCTGTGCGAACCTCATCACAGATACGCTGGTCAACGATGTCGCGGCAGGGGATATTGGCTCCTGCATTGGAAAGTACCCAGTCGAAAGCCTGTTCAGCACCCATTATCTTGACAAAAGGCATCTCGAAAGGCTCGTTGGAGCGCATCAGTGCCTTCTCCGTTGCATCCATCTCACCATCCTTGTCGGCAGTCTGGATACCACCGTTCCAGTTGTCCTTCGTAATCTCAGGATAACCCTCCATGATATTGCCAACGGCATAGACACGACCGAACTGCTTGAAGGGGAACAAACCCTGTGAACGGCTTTCGGCCTTCACGATACGATGACCAACGGGTGTGTCTTTTGGAGTCAGAGGACCTGGCTTGTAGTAGTTGTTGATGAAGTTCGACATAGTGGTAAACTCGCCACCGTCAGCAGTACGGTGTACCCAGTTATAGACAACGTTGTTGACGAAGTTGAATACGCCACCCCAGCCGATACTTGGGTTACGGCCTGTGTTGTCNNTCAAGAGCCTTGGCAGAGATGGTGTTCTGAATGGTTACGTTGACGGTAGGTTCCTTGCGGTTGGGCTTACCATCGTGCATATCGAACATGTGGCGATAGAACGAGATGTTCTCGTCCAGACCCCATTCGCAAGAGCAGTGGTCAATCATGATGTTGCCAACAGGGTTGCCACCGAATGAGTCTTCACGGTTGGTAACCAATGTTTCACCACGACGGAAGCGCATGTGACGGACTATCACATCGTGGGTGTCCACCTGGAACGACTCGCCTGCAATGCAGATACCATCGCCAGGAGCTGTCTGACCTGCAATAGTGATATATGGAGCACGAACGTAGATGGGTGACTTCAGGCGAATGATACCACTCACGTTAAATACCACAATACGGGCACCACCTTGTTCACAGGCCCAACGGAACGAGCCTGGACCGTCATCATTCAGGTTGGTAACGGTCAGCACCTTACCACCACGTCCACCAAAGGTAAACATACCGCCACCTTCAGCACCAGGGAATGCGGGAATCTTAGCTTGACGCAAATCGTATGGACGAGCAGCCCAGGGCACATAAGGGCGTCCTGCCTTTGCTTCTTCAACAACAATCGGGAAAGCTACTTCCCAGGCGGAGTCGCTGTGAGCCTTCCATTGTTTCTTCTGCTGATCGATAAGTTCCTTTGCCTCATCGGTCAGTTGTGGATACTGTGCGCTGGCTGTTAAACAAAAAAGGCCAGCAACAGCCATCATCAAAATCTTCTTCATATTTCTATTAGTTTTTAATATTAGTTTATCATTTAGACGAATCGAAAGGCTAAATGTCTATTCATATAACTTTTTTTTGCACATAAATTTGGTTTTTCATTTGGTTTGCACTACCTCTGACCTTTGGTCTTAGGTACNNTAGGTACTCACACTCGAAAAAACTCAAAATTCTTTTGGTTTTTTACTCGCTTAATCGTACCTTTGACCTACGGTCTTAGGTAGGCTTCATCTCGGAAATGAAAATAAATCTCAATTTATTTTGCATTTCTCTCGATTTGCACTACCTTTGCAGTCATGAATAGACTTAGCATACTGCTAGTAGCATTATTACCATTGGCTGCTGAGGCCCAGGACACCACGACGGTGAAGGGACAGCAGTTGCAGGAAGTCATAGTCAATGCTAACAATGCACAGCGTCGAATAGGTTCAGTGCAGATTGGTGCAGAACAGATACAAATGAAAGAACTCACCTCGGCACCGGCCTTGTTTGGCGAGGTGGATGTGATGCGCTCGCTACAGTTGTTGCCTGGTGTGAAGGCAGAAAGTGATGCCTCCAGCAGTTTCCAGGTTCGAGGTGGTACGGCTGCCCAGAACAATATCTTGTATGATGAGGCTCCTGTTTACAACATCGGTCATCTGGCAGGCCTTTTCTCTGCTTTCAACGACAACGCTCTGGCTACGGCAACCCTTTACAAGGGACTGGTACCTGCCCAGTACGGAGGAGCCTCTTCCTCTGTGTTCGATATCACCAGTCGCACAGGTCGCTCAGACCGTTGGGGAGGCAATGTCAGCATAGGACTATTGTCAGCAAAGGCTTCGATAGAAGGTCCTGTTGTCAAGGATAAACTGAACTTGCTTGTTAATGTGCGTCGCTCGTATGTTGACCTCTTCATGAAGATGATAGAAAAATACCGCGACAACTCCTTGTATTTCTTTGATACCAACCTGAAGCTGGACTATAAGATGAATGAACGCAATCGTCTGTTCCTCTCTTTCTTTGCCAGTCACGACAAGACGGCGCTGACGGATATGGTGGATATGCAATGGACTAACATGGCAGGCAGTTTGTCGTGGCTACACCAGTTCAGAGGACAGTCCACCTCGCAGACTACGCTGTTTGCCTCTTCCTATGATACAGACAACGGCATCAACATCTTAGGTCTCAACATTGCCTATCTGGGGCATATCCGTCACTTGGGACTGCGTCAGAACTTCCGTCTGCTCTTTGGCAAGCATGAACTGAACACTGGTTTTCAGACCATGCTGACTGATGTGAAGTCGGCAGAGTGGACCCGTATGTACAATCACGAGAAGGAACAGCGTAAGGCGTGGGACAACAGTGCCTGGCTGAACTGGCAATACAGTCCCATAGATATGGTGTCGTTCTCGGCAGGTGTTCGTTTGACGGCCTTCTCTGCCTTAGGCGGCCCTTACTATTACGATGTGGACGAGAAGGGTAACATCACCTGGCTTTACAAGCGTTCTAAGAACCTTCCTGTGAAGACCCACATTACCGTCGAGCCTCGTTTGAGCATGGTGGTTAGGCCCTCAGAACAATGGAGCGTCAAGGCAGGATATAGTCGTACCTCGCAGAATATCCACGCCCTGCGTAGTCAGAGTACCACCACTCCTTTCGACCGTTATACCATCAGTACCAACCTGGTGAAGCCCGAGGTGGCTGACCAGGTGAGTCTGGGTGTGTTCTATATGACTCCTTCGCAGGACTACGATTTCTCCTTGGAGGGTTATTACCGTCATGTTGACAACGTGCTGGACTATCGCGACGGCATCAGTTTTGCCTCAGCCATTGAGATAGAGCGTCTGGTATTAGCAGGCGAGGGCAGGGGCTATGGTGCAGAACTCTGTGCCCGTAAGAATACTGGAAGACTGACGGGTTGGCTTGGTTATACGCTTTCCTGGTCACAGACACGTATTGACGGCATCAACTTAAACCAGTGGTATGATGCCAATAATGACCGTCGTCATGATATCAATATTGTGGCTACCTATAAGCTGTCGCCACTATGGACGCTGAATGCCACTTGGGTGTTCAACTCTGGACAGGCTTTCACCGCTCCCAGTGCCAAGTATCAGATTATAGACAACTACATTTATTATTATGCTGAGCGCAACGGCTATCGTGCACCAGACTATCATCGTCTGGACGTTAGTGCTACCTGGAGCAAGCAAATCAAAGGAGGCCGACTGACGCGCGAGTGGAGCTTCGGCATCTATAACCTGTACAATCGCTACAATCCCTATCTGATCCGCTTTGAGGACAGTAAGTATGGTCGTGGTACAAAGGCTAAGCAGTATAGTCTGTTTGGCATTGTGCCTTCTGTTTCGTTCAACTTGAAATTCTAAGAGAGCAATGAGAAAAGTCCTATTATATTCGTTCCTGTCGATGTTCTTCCTCGTGTTAACTTCTTGCGAGAAGGAAATACCCTTAGACTACCACCAGGTGGAACCACTCTATGTTGCTGAGGCTACGATGAGCCAGGAGGGAACCAGGGTACAGGTATCAACAACCCAGGATGTGACAGTAAACTCCAGAGAGGGGCATTATATCGATAATGCGACTGTGGTGATTTCGTGCAAGAAGGAAGACTATTCCGAGGAATTGACGTTTACCAGGAATGGCATTTATACCTCAACGTGGAAAGCCAAGCCTGGATATACCTATGACATAGACATTAGTGTTGACGGCAAGCATTTCACCTCGTCGTCCACCATGCAGGATGCTCCCGTCATGAACTCTTTCCGCTTTGTATGGAAAAAGATGCTGTCTGAGAAGATTCTCTTCGGCGACCTCCACATCGAGGATACCAAAGACAAGAAGAGCTACTATTTCATGCACATCTATCGCAATGGAGTAGGCTACCGCTGGGCCGTGATGAACGACGACAAGAATCCCAATGGTGACCTTCAGCAGTTGTTCCAATGCAGTACGGAACGAAAGATGGATGAGGGCGATAATGATGCGTTGCATGAAGGTGACAAGATACGACTGGAGATTCGCTCTATCGACAAGCTGTCCTACGACTATCTATACTCCATGCAGGTTATGGACAATGCAGGCACCAATCCTATTGCCAACTTTACTGGTGGCTGTCTGGGCTACTTCTCAGCCTACTATGTAGTTAATTACAACTACACCTTCTATCGCTCAGAGGTAGAAGAGGAATAAGCTGTTTCCCCTGCTTTAGATGTTAATTTTGTCAAGGGTAACAATAGCCAACATGTTGCCCCCACCCATGCTGAAGCTATATTCAGCCACGACTTGTTTCGTGGAAAGCGAAACAATAGTCCAAAGCAGTACGCGCTCCTCATCGCCAATGTCGCTGCTTACAATGCGAATCACGGAATTGTTGGCAACATAGGTTCCCCTAATCGCCTTCTCTACGATTTCGGTATGCCATTTGCCCTCGTCGTCCTTATAACTTACCTCTTCGTCGTAGGTAAGGGCACAGGTTCCGTCCTCGTTGAAGATGACCTGCTTGTAGTTAAACTCCAACCCAGGGTCTTCCTCGCTTTGTATAACATAGGAGAAAGCCCAGTGTCCAGGCAGAATCTCTTTCACCATTCCGTCATCACTATCGTCCAGCTTGTCACAGCCTGTCAGTAAGAGGCTGCACAGCATCATTGTCCAAATCAATATCCTATTCATGCTTGCAAAGGTAGTGCAAATCGAGAGAAATGCAAAATAAATTGGGATTTATTTTCATTTCCGAGATGCAGCCTACCAATTTATTTTTATTCTCCTTTAGATTAAATTTATATTGCAAACTTTGAAATGTACATTGCAGGCTTTGAAATGTACGTTTCAGGCTTTGAAATGTACATTGCACGTCCTGCAATATAAAATATATCACGACAGAAACAAAAAAATACAGGCACGTCCTTGCGGGCGCGCCTGTACCTTATATATTATCAATATAGATTACTGAGCATTGGCAATCCAACGGGGGTCACCAGCAGAAGTCTGCTTCTGAGTGAAGTCACCCTTTTCGGCGTCAGCGAATTCAATAACCATCTTAACGGGGTTCTTAACGTTCTCGTTTGAACCAGCAACGGTCTCGTCTGCACTTGTGTCAACACCATCCCAGTTGTTTACGTTACCAGAAACCTCCCAAGTAGATTTCTTGGCGTCGCTACCTCCTGCGAATCCCTTGTAGAACTGCTTGTTCTTACCGCAGTTAGCGAGGATGCTGTTCTCAATTCTGAATGAGATGTAAGCCTGGTCCTTGCTTCTGAAGGTACACATATCATTACCATTGGTAATGTTGTAGAGAGTAGAATTCGTAACTGCGAAAGCCTGTGTTGTACCACCTAAGTCGGGAACATTCTTGCTAGACTGTGAGCTGAAGAAACCACCATTCATACCAACTTTGGGGTTAGCAAAAATAGTTGACTCAGAAACACCGAGGAAAGCAACGTTACCACCGCTGTTAAAGTCAAAGATAGTCTTCTTCTTGCTACCGTCATAGGCAATAACACTCTTCTGGATGTTGATGCAATCAACAAGATAAGACTGCTTGTTACCATAGATAAACTGGTACTTCAAACCAGAAATCTTAGAGTTGATGAAAGCGAAAAGATCAATCTTCTTAGACACCTCGCCTTCCTTCAGCTCAAATTCTGGAAGCAGGATGAACGGAGTCTCAACCTCAGTAGCATTGATCTCTACATTCTCGAAAATAAGTGAAGAATTGGTAATAAAGCCAGCCTTTGCAACAATCTTGGCAGGGTTCTTCTTGTCACCAATAATGTACAGAGGAGCCTCCAACTCGATAGCCTTGTCGATAGTAACCTCTGCACCAGCAGGAAGGTACAACTCGTTGTTTGCATTGGTGTACTTGTCAATGATAGTGGCAAAATCCACACGTGCCAAGTCATAAGTCATTTCATCCATAGTGGAAGCACCTACATTGTCCTCCTTAGAGCATGACTGGAAACTCAAAGCGCAAGCCAGCATAGCAGCGCACAAAATTAAACTTTTCTTCATAATTGTTTTTTTTTAAATGATATATGTTTTAGAGTTATTTCCGTGTATTATTGTTTCTATAATGTGGCACAACCCCTATATGGGAAAATGCACACTTTGCGGTGCAAATATAGATAATATCTGTGAATTAACCAAATTTTTATCTGTTTTTTATTGTAAAAAGGACGTTTAAGGTTTTTATTTGTCATCAACAAAGCCTTTTAGGTGTCATTTTTTGAAAAATAACGGGAAAATGGTTACAATCGTATTCTTAAAACGTCTTAATGGATGTAAAACTATATAGTCTACAACAATAGAATGTGTAAATTAGGATGGAAAAAATGCCTGTCTATAGGCATTCTCATGATGCTGACCGCATGGCCTACAGGTGTGCAGGCCCAGCAACAGTATCATGTGGCTGCCTGCGACTGGATGATGCTGAAACGCCAGAAGCTGGGTGAGTTCCAGCTTGCCAAGGACATTAAGGCCGATGGCGTTGAGGTGGACATGGGCCCGCTGGGAAAGCGTGTCCTGTTTGAAAACAAGTTGCGTGAACCGCATTTCCAACAGCTGTTCCGTCGTACTGCCGATTCGTTAGGCATCAAGGTGCCTTCCATCGCTATGTCGGGCTTCTTTGCCCAGAGTTTCCTCAAGCGTGAGAACTACAAGGACTTGATTGAAGATTGTCTGAAGACAATGGATGTAATGGGTGCCAAAATCGCTTTCCTCCCGCTTGGAGGCAGCGGGCACGAATGGAAACAGCCTGGCGAGGCTCACAACGAGATGGTTCGTCGACTGCATGAAGCAGGACAAATGGCTTTAGCCGCTGGTAAGGTGATAGCCATTCGTACCCAGCTTTCTGCGCGCGCGAACATTACTTTATTAAAGGAGGTTGACAGCGAGGGCATCAAGATTTACTATAATCTGCAGGATGCTGTCGATCAGGGACTGGATCCCTCGAAGGAACTCAAGCTGTTAGGACGCGACCGCATAGCCCAGATACATGCCTCGCTGACCGACAGTGTTACGCTCGACAAAGACCCCCGCATCGACTTGCACAAGGTCAGAAAGACGCTTGACAAGATGAAGTGGAACGGATGGCTTGTCGTGGAACGCAGCCGTAATGCCAAGGATGTGCGCAATGTGCGTGGAAACTTCGGCACCAACGTGGCTTATCTGAAGGAAATATTCTCTGACGCTGGTCTAGGAAAATAATACGATAATAAATGAGAACAAAATAAATTATTTACTAACTAAAATGCTTATGAAAAAGAATCATTTCTTTACGTACAGTAAGATCTGTACACTGGCTCTTGCCGGAGCTGGTGCCCTCTTCTTTACTTCGTGCGCCAAGGATGGCTTTGACGATGAAACGTTCGACAGCGGTGTTTCGAATACGCAGGTGGCTACTATCTCTGCTGACGAAATTACCATCACACCCAGTGCCGACGGTAAGTCGCAGACTATCACATGGCCTGTTGTAATGGGGGCTGGCGGTTATCGTGTCAGTCTGGTAGACTTAGGCAATATTGAAGAGCCTATCATCAACGACAGTATCGTGGACGGTTGTTCCGTTACGGGCAAGCGCGAGGAAGATGTCAACTACAAGCTGACTGTCCTGCCTCTGGGTAATGTGAAGAAGAACACTACCGACGCTTCGGCAGCTGCATCTGTGGAATTCTCGACGTTTACCCCAACGTTTAAGACGATTCCTGCAGGCTCTAACCTGAATGAGTGGTTTGCTGCCAATCCCGTACCAGACGAGGCAGTTGACGAGATGTTGAATTATGACCTGATAGGAGGTGCTGAGTATATCATCAGCGAAGTGCTTGACTTTGATGCCAAGCGTGTCACGTTGCGTTCCAATAGCAAGATGGATCACCCTGTGATTACGTTCACTGGCGCAACATCGGGCATTGCGTTTACAGCTCAGTTCAATGCTAAGTACATCGACTTCGATTGTGCTGGTATGGGTAGTAATGTAGGTGTCTTTGCTTTCAGCAAGAGCTCTACCGTTCCTGCCGCTAACACGATAGATCCAAGTGTCTATAAGTGGGCTGGCCCGCTGATTTCCGATCCCATTACCATTGTAAACTGTAACTTTGACAATGTCAAGGGTTACTTCTTCTGGGACAATTCTGCGAAGACTTGGGCTGAAACAGTGCTCGTTGATAACTGTGTCGTTCACCTGACACCAGAGTCTGCTATTGGTGGTGGTGTGTTCTGGACCAACAAAGCAGGACAGATTAACAACCTCACTGTCACTAATTCTACGTTCTGGGAGTCTGACGACTGCGCAGGCGACTATAAGTATTTCTATCAGGCCGGTATGGCAAAGGGTCCAGATCTCTATGTGGATGGCTCTCCTGCTGCAGCTGCAGCTACCAACTCTGTCACATACACGAATTCTACCTTCTATCATGTGACGTGGAACGGCAACCAGTGGGGTAACTACAACGGTATGCAGTCTAAGACCTATTCTTACTGGACTATGGTTGACTGCATCTTCTATGACTGTTCACCCAGTGGTGTGGCTCGTCGATTCCTGCACGGACGTGCCAATCAGCCTCATGCAGTGTTCAACAACAACACGTACATGAAGAATGACGGAACGTTCCAGGATCCGCAGAACTATGACGTCTCTGGTACTATTATTGAGGAAGATCCCCAGTTTGCCGATCCTGCCAATGGCAACTTCACCATCAGCGGTCCGACTCAGGTAGCCCGCAAGACTGGTGACCCACGTTGGCTTCCGTAATCTCATTATGATAGAGTAAACATTAAAGAGAAAAGATTATGAAACACAAGATATTTAGTTTTTGCCTCGGTCTCATGCTGATGTGCTCTGCATCAGCCTTGGCGCAAAACCAAACCTTTACGGGTACTGTGGTCGATGAACTCGGTGAGCCCGTCATTGGTGCTACGGTGACGGTGGAAGGCACAAAGATAGCCACTGTCACAGACTTGGATGGTAACTATAAGATTTCAGCACCTGCAGGTGCAAAGGTTGTCATCAGCTATATCGGCTATATGCCACAGACGGTGAAACCTGGTGGAACGGTAAAGCTGCAGGAAGACAAGCAGACACTGGAGGAAGTGGTAGTAGTAGGTTATGGTACGCAGAAGAAAGCCCACTTGACCGGTTCTGTAGGAACGGTTGATATGGATGACGTACAAGACCTGGCTAACGGCAACCTGGCCAGCTCGCTGAGTGGACTGGTAAACGGTATGTCTGTCAGCGGTGGTGACTCCCGTCCTGGTGAGCCAGCCCGTATCTCTATCCGTGACGTAAGTTCACTGGGTGATGTGGGTTCTACAGCTCAGCAGCCTCTGTTCGTTATCGATGGCTATATCTATCCTAACGACGTCAAGGTAGGTAACACTTATCAGAACCTGGGTGCTGAGGCCTTCAACAACCTCGACCCCTCTGAGGTAGAGAGCATTTCTGTGCTGAAGGATGCTTCGGCAGCTGTCTATGGTGCTCGTGCTGCAAACGGTGTTATCTTGGTAACCACTAAGAAAGGTAAGCAGGGTGCTCCCAGCATCAGCTATAGCGGTAACTTCGGTTTTACCAACGAGGTGTCTCGTCCTAAGATGCTGAGCGCTTATGACTACGGTCGTCTGTACAATGCCGTTACGGCAGCAGACCCCACCAATACCAGCTTGAATAAGACGACAGCCCTTTTCCAAGCTGACGAGTTGGAGGCTATGAAGAATCTGAACTACGACCTGTTGGACAAGTACTGGGAGACTGGTTTCACCATGCGTCACGCTGTGAATGTCAGCGGTGCTACCGACAAGGTTAACTACTTTGGTGGTGTCAGCTACTTCAAGCAGGATGGTAACCTAGGTAAGCTCGACTACGACCGCTGGAACTATCGTGCAGGTATCGACGTGAAGATTTCTGACTATCTGTCTGCCAACCTGACCGTTAGCGGTGACTATGGCAAGAAGAACAAGCCCATGCTGAAGGTGGGTGGTACTTCCGACGAGAAAGACTACAACCTGATGCTGACTCGTCCAGGCTATATTCCCGAGGAGGTTGACGGCTATTATATCCCAACCTACGGACCCAGCAATGGTGCCCGTGTACAGAACCAGAACTACTCGTTCATCGTTCTTCAGAACAATGGTGACTATACCCGCACCATGACTTCTAACCAGAACATCAATGCCAGCTTGAGCTACGACTTCGGCTGGAGCAAGATTCTGAAAGGTTTGAAGTTGAGATTCTCTTATTCGAAGAGTATCAGCACAGACAAGAACAACCAGTATGGTTCGAGCTATACGCTCTACCAGATGACTCGTCGCTATGGTAGCGGCAGTCACCTCTATACACCAACAAGTGGCGACGATCCTACCTTTGATTATCTGGATCCAAGCAACTTCAATGCGCTGAACCTGAACAACGGCGACATCTTGAGCCGTCAGATGATTCGTACGGACAACTACCAGATGAACTTCACGGCCCAGTATCAGCGTAAGTTTGGTAAGCATGACGTCAGCGCCCTGTTCTCGATAGAGAAGTCGGAAGCTGAGAGTGAGCTAACCTACGCCAGCAAGACGATGCCTTATGAGTTTACTACCGGACAGGACAACTCTGTAAAGAGCGGTAGTGAGGAAGATGCTCAGTTCCGTCGTGCAGAGAGTGGTACACTGTCTTACATCGGGCGTATCAACTACGTTTATGCCGACCGCTATCTGTTCGAGTTCCTGCTCCGTTCGGATGCTTCTACCAAGTTCGCTCCAGCAAACTACTGGGGAACCTTCCCCGCCATCTCTGCTGGTTGGGTAGTCAGCGAGGAGCCTTGGTTCCAGAACAGCAAAGCCCTGAAGTGGATTGACTTCTTGAAGCTTCGTGCTAGCTGGGGTCTTACCGGTCGTGATAACCTGACTCCCTGGCAGTGGATGCAGGTTTACGCACAGGATGCCAACCGTGGTGTTGTTTTTGGTGAGAACAGCGACTCTGGTAGTCGTATCACCATCAACAAGAACAACTCGGCAGTCAATCCTGATGTACACTGGGATAAGTCTTACAAGACGAACATCGGTCTGGACTTCCAGGTGCTGAACAAGCGTTTGGCTGTTACCCTCGAGTATTATTATGAGAAGAACCGCGAGATGCTGATGGATATTAAACAAGCGGTACCAGCTACCGTAGGTACAGGTTCAGCCTCTACGAACATCGGTGAGATGAACAGCTGGGGTTGGGAGCTTGGCATTACTTGGCGCGACAAGATTGGTAAGGACTTCAAGTATCGTGTAGGCCTCAATACAGGCTATCATGATAACGAAGTGCTGAACAAGGACTGGGAAACACAGTATGTATATCGTCAGATCCGCCCAGGCGGTCGTACCGACGTCGGTATGTGGGGTATGCAGTGCATTGGTATGTTCCGTTCGTTCCAGGACATTGAGGAATACTTTGAGAAGTACAACATCACTTCTTACATGGGTATGACTAAGGACAAGGTTCGTCCTGGTATGCTGATTTATAAAGATGTACGCGGAGCCTACGACGAAGCCACTGATACTTATGCAGGTCCTGATGGCATCGTAGATCGCGACAACGACCAGGTTTGTCTCTCTAACCGCTCGAATCCTTATGGTATGACGATGAACCTGCATGCCGACTGGAAGGGTATTGCCGTGACTGCTCAGCTTGGAGCCAGCTGGGGTGGCTACACCACGCTGCCTTCTGCTGCTATCGGTATTCCTTCTACGTCCAACCTCGAGTTCTACAACATGCCTTCGTTCTGGAATCCCGATAACATGTATGTTTATCAGGACATCACCGATGGCAGTGGTAATGTAGTCATGAAGCAGAACCGTGAGGCTCAGTATCCTAACCTGGCCTACGGCATCAACTCTGTTACTTCTAGTTTCTGGCGTGTCAGTGCTGCCACTGTTCGTCTGAGCCGTCTGACTATTGCTTATACATTGCCTAACAAGTGGTTCAAGAGTGTGGGTATCAAGAATGTCCGTCTTAACATCACGGGTCAGAACCTGATTAACTTCTACAATCCGTATCCCGACAAGTTCACAAGCCCGATGGCAGGAACCTTTGGCAACTATCCTACCCTGCGTAAATGGGATGTTGGTGTGAATATGAGCTTCTAATAATAATAGAAAAAAGAAAATTATGAAAGCAATCAAATATTTCAGTTTCGGCCTTCTGTCGGTTTTCGCCCTGTCTGCTTGTAGCGATAAGTTCCTGGAGGACAAGAAGAACTACGACAATGCGACTACCGATATCTACAACTATCTCAGTGGTTGTAACGGCCGTGTTAATGATATCTATTCATGGTGTCTGCCACAGGTAGGCGACTTGGGTAATGGTGCAACCTTCTTGCAGATTTCTGTAGGTGCAGCTGATATAGCCGGAAAGTCCACCGAGGAGTATCATGGTTTCAGCGATTTCGTTAACCCAGAGAAAGAGCTATCTTCTATGAGCGGTGAAAACGCTGTTCCTGACTACTTTATTGGAGGTGGTAATGGTAATATCCAGACTTCTACTTATGGACGTATCCGTAATATCAACGACTGTATCAAGGGTATAGAGGAAGGTGGCATCTCTGACGAAGACAAGCAGGTGCTGCTGGGTCAGGTTTACTTCTTCCGTGCCTGGTGTTACTATAACCTCGTAAAGTGGTATGGTGGTGTACCAATCGTTAAAGATGTTTTGGAGCCTGTGTCTTCTTCGTTCACTCCACGTTCAACCACCAAGGAGACCATCGATTTCATCCTTGATGACCTTGATCGTGCAGCTAGCATGCTGGAGGGAAAGGTATGGACTGGTTCAGACTTTGGACGTGTAACTACCGGTACCGCTTTAGCGCTGAAGGGTCGTGTGCTGTTGCTGTGGGCAAGCCCTCTGTTCAACCGCAAGAACGATGAGAGTCGTTGGAAGACTGCTTATGAAGAGATGAAGAACGACCTGGACGACATCCAGGCTTGTGGCTATGGTCTCTATTCAACAGGTAACGATGTGAATGGCTCCGACTTTGCCAAGCAATTCCTCGTAGTAAGCGACAATCCCGAGGCTGTCTTCGTTACCCTGCATAACAATGTAGCTAGCGATGATGGTTTGGACAACCAGAAGAACAACCGTTGGGAGCGCGACATTCGTCCATCCAATACGGGTGGTGGTGGTAAGGAAGCTGGTTTGGCACTGATCGAGATGTTCCCCATGGCCGATGGTAAGATGGCTAACTTGAACACGCTCACTCCTCTTGACAAGGCTGGTAAGCGCAGCTATGCCAATACTTATTCCAAGCTGGAGCGCAGTTCTTATGCCTACGACGAGTCAGCTCCCTACCTGAATCGTGACCCACGTTTCTACCGTACTTTTGCCTTCCCTGGTTTCCGTTGGGCTTACAGTGGTGATCCTACACAGCGCGATGGACATAATCCTTCGTACGATCAGGGTAAGAACTATGTCCTTTGGAGTTATGTGTGGTATGTGGACTTAGATGAGGCAGGTAATCCAGAGAATGGAAATGCCTATTCTGCAGACAACATTAAGAATAATGAAGGAAAGGCAGGAACTCGTATTTATGTACGCAAGAAGAGCGATGACCTCGACGTCAGTGGTTCTCCCCTCTATAACTACCAGCCATTGGCAAGTAAGAATGCAGGTCCATTCTTCTCACAGGCTCCCCTTATTGAGTTGCGCTATACTGAAGTGTTGATGAACCTGGCTGAGGCTGCTTGTATGGCAGGTCACATGGACGAGGCTGTAGCAATCCTTCAGCAGATTCGCGCCCGTGTTGGTTACAAAGCAGAGAACAACTATGGCTTGCAGGCTAATCTGACCAGTGATCAGGCTGCTTGTATGAGTGCTATCCTCTACGAGCGTCAGATAGAGTTCGCCTACGAGGGCAAGCGCTTCGACGACATGCGTCGTTGGATGCTCTTCGATGGTGGTGCACAGCAGCCTGCTGGTGCTCCTGCCTCTTGGACATTGACAGGATGGGGTGGAAACACTTGCACATGGCTCGGTTTCACACCAATGAATGGTCAGCGTCGTGAGCGCGTAGAGTTCCGTACTGGCAATCAGTATGGTGTAGGTACTGCCTATTGGGATGGTGACCCGCTGGTAAAAGCTGGCGTAGAGCGTCCTGCAGGTGTGGACTTCCGTCAGGCTGACATCCAAACTCAGCTCACCACATTGAAGACGTGGTACAACACCAACCTCGTAACCCAGTATAAGAATGGTGACGGACAAGACTCTCAGCACAATCTGGAGTACATTAACTTCCGTCCTAAGTACTACTTCTTGGGCTTCTCTTATGGTGCACAGGATGCTAACAAGGGCCTACCCCAAACTATCGGATGGCAGGACAGCAATAACGGTGGTGCTATGGGTACCTTCGACCCCTTGGCTGAGTAATTCTTATCAAAGAAATATCCAAAAAAGTCCAGCACGTGTTGCTGGACTTTTTTATTGCAATTATTGTCAGAAAGGCTTTTTGACTACCAGTTGTAATCCTCTACATACCCGTCGAATTTCACTTCGTCTGTCCATCCGCTTTTGCGAAACAGGTTGCGGATGTCTTCCTGTAGGGCAGGGGGGATGAGGCGCGAGCCGTTGCGGTATTCGAAGTAGTAGGTGCGGTTGGTGAGACCGATTATTCCGTAACGGACTTCACTCTCCACACGTTTGGGCATGTCGCTTGTGAAGGTGTGGGTCATGCCTTTGGCAAAGCGTACCTTCTGGTCGTTGCGATACATCGGGCAGTCAGCAGTTGCCACACCCTCGAAGTGCGGATTGACACATCGGTAGGTACTGGCGGTATTGGGCAGGTGCTGTCCTACGAGCCATCGCAGACAGTGGTCGCGCAATGGACAGCTCTCAATGTAACATACGGTATAGCCTTCCTGGGCTTGCTTGATTAATAGTTCTTCTTTGATATTCATGTTTTCCATTTTTTTAGTTTCAATTTTTTAAAGAATTTCAAAATCTCCCTCCCTTCCTCCCGTTTTTGCTCGGAAGCCCTTTGTACAGAGGGGTTGAGGCACGGGAGGGAAAACGAATATCCCTCCCGTCTCCCTCCCGTTTTCACTCCCTTATCCTCACGCAGCCTGTATTGGAACGGCTTTGTAGTAAGCCACATGGCTATGTTCTTTGCGCTCGTAGTCGAGACTGACAAGTGCTCGTCCCAGCTCTACTTTCGCCTTTGTCGTAACAGCCACGTTGGGGTATGCATTACGGATAATCTCCAGCATCTCCGTAGTGTTCAGCGACTTCACCTTTTCACCCTCCTTGGGCTTGCGGAAACAGGCTTTCACCATCTCTGCAATGTCCTTCTGCTGCATATAGGCGAGGTTCAGCTGCTGAATACGAGCCACCTCCTCGTTGTTGAACCAATAGGGAGCATTCAACTCACGGATTTCGTACAACACCTGGGCATACAACTGCTCGTAGTCAATGTCGCCAGTATTGTCTATCAGCTGACCCTTGGGAATGGTCAGGCAGATGTAGCGACGACTGCCCGTTGCATCCGTCAGGGGATGCGGATTGTTGGTTGTCGATACGAACGACGCATAGCGGGGACGGTCATCCTGAGCCTTGCCAAAGATGGGGCGTCCGTTCACCTTATTCTTCGACAAGGTCTGCTTCAACGCCGCATGCTGACTGGGGCGGATGGCTTCCAATTCGTCCAGGTTCACCAGCAGGTTGTTCGTCAATGCCATCTCCTTGTCGAACTTGTTCGAAAGGTTCAGGTGATCCAGGTAGTACTCACGAAGCTGACAAGGCAGCAGTCGGCGCAAGAAGGTGGTCTTGCCACACCCTTGAGCACCAATCAGCACGGGCACCACCTCATTGCCGTGCATGGTGTCCATCTGTAACCAATGAGCCACCGTAGATCGTAGCCAGACGGCTAAGAAGGCGAGCTGTTCCGTGCTGAGGCCAGGCAGACGCGAGAAGAGCTTGGCTACGTGGTTCTGTCCGTCCCATTGGGGCAGGTCGTTCAGGAAAGCCAAAACAGGGTTGTACATGCGCACCTCCTCAGAGTTGACATACATGGTGATGTCAGCCTTGGGGTTGCACTCCTCGTCCAGTCCTTCGCGAAGGGCTCGGATAATGATGCTGTTCAGGGCTTCCTGCGTCAGCGGACGATAGTCGGCTGACAGTTCAGCTCGGCTCTTGAATTCCACCTTTCCGCTCAGCATGTTGCGTCGCAGACGGTAGTTGTCGTTAAGGAATTGCTCAATGATGAGCACACTCTCTGTTTGAACATTTTGGGGCTGTTCAACCACCACTAAGGATTTTTCTTCCATAGCTTACTTTTAGTTTTTAATGGTTAATAAATTTGTTATTGGCTGGTTTTTCATGGTGTTTTTCTTGTGTTTTCCATGATCCCAGTTTTCCATTGCAAAGATACAAAAAAAATTAGCGGTTTGCAAGTTTTTCCTCCAAAATCCTACGTTTTAACACTCCATTTTTGCACAAATTCTGCTATAAAATAATGTCTTATCCTAGAAAAAGTTGACTCATAAAAAGTCAAGAAAATGAAGTATTATCGAACA